>WLWI01000074.1_pt1 | contig 161950 bp, 131 predicted proteins | sample 6701501 | NCBI WGS metagenome assembly WLWI01 (sample SAMN12718690, study PRJNA515312) | sponge metagenome | isolation source: marine sponge | host: Mycale hentscheli | place: New Zealand: South Island, Marlborough, Capsize Point | collected 2014-11-01 | reverse complement strand
TTTAACCCACAAAGCTATGGCGGCGTTGGAACGGCGATGGGTCCGGTGTCCGGCCTTACCCAAGTGGTTTGTCCACATGGAACCCACGCCGACTTGATGCGGAGTGCTTATTTTTCTGGAAACGCCTAAAGCGCGGCACCTCCTGTGCCAACTGATCAATCTGCTCCTCAGTCAGCAGCGAGTCGATCAAAGGGCCGTCAAAATGCGATTCCAGTTGCCTCTCTAACCGGTCCAGACGACGGTCCAGGCAACCGATCTCCAACAGCTCATCCGCCCGTCCAGCAACCTCTACTTGTAAATGGGTGTAGAGCTGCAGTACCCGACGCCGTACGGCCTCGTCTATCCGATTGTCCAGGGGCATGCCGCAGTCCGCGCTTAACATCCAGCGACGATTTTCTTCTATCGCCAGTACTGCGGGAATACGAGTAGGGAAGATCTCTGCCAATCCCTGGGTCACAACGGGCTCATGAGCAAAAAGCGGTAAATCACGCGGTTCTTTGAAATAGGCGTCACCCTCCTGAGTCGGCACCTTTATCACAGCAGAAATCGGTGCCTCCTTGACGACTTCAAGCGGCCCAGTGCGGCCAACGTTGCCGTCGATCCAGGCTGTTACGTCGTCTATCCAACCGGTCTGGGTCCATGGGGCTGGTTTCATGGCTTAATCCTTTCTCCGACCTTCATAGCAAATGTCTAAGCAGTAGTTATTGAGCCACAAAAAATACGCGGCATCTCCGCCTATTCTGGAGATACACCCAAACAATGTCCACCCGTATTTTCCATGCCACCCGACAGACTACTTCCCGATCAATCCAACTTTGCAGATCAGCCATTGAAGTCGATAATATCTCCGTGCCCAATACCCGATCGCGGCGATGACGGATTAGACTCATTGGGCTATAAGTCGCCGCCTACGTCCCGCTTGTGGGCACTCCCTCAATGCACGCCCAGTGCATAAAGGTCCCGACGTGTTTTGGGGTAGTCCTGCCCAATAACCAGATCCAGCAGTCGGTCGCGCAAATGCGTCCGCGTCTCGGCATAGGCCGGATCGGCCACCAGATTGCATTGCTCGTCCGGATCCTCGACAAGATCAAAGAGTTGCTCGCCGTACCCATCCGGATAGTAGGTATACCGATATCGTTCCGTGCGCACCGTCCGGGCCCATTGCCCCAGATGGGCCGAGTTGATGTGATTATAACTTTCGCTATAAGCGGCCGTCCGCCACTCGTCCGTCGTATCGCCAGCACAGAGCGGCAACAGGGAGCGGCCGGGTAGCACGGGAATCTCGTCGGCGTTGGCCGCCAGATAGGAGCCCATTTTGGGCATATACGGCATACCCTGGCTAGTCATATCCAAAATGGTCGGACAAATATCTTCGTGCTGCACCATCGCATTACAAGTTGTCCCCGGCATTACACCCGGCCCGGCAACGACCAAGGGCACACGCAGACAAGCATCGTAGTGCTTTTCTTCCTTACCCATAAAACCGTGGTCATAACACATCTCACCGTGGTCGGCCAGGAATGCTATAAAGGTATTATCGAGGCGGCCGCTGTCTTCCAGGGCCGTCATAATACGCCCTAATTGTTCGTCCAAGTGGCACAGATCGGCAAAGTAGCAATGACGCGCGTATTCCCAGTCGCCACTGACCGGCTGGCGCCGCGCCAATTCTTTGGGCGCCTGCGGATCCTCCACCCACTCCGCGGCCAACGGCGGCGGAATCTTATCGACGTCCACGCGCGCTAAATACTCCGCCGGCACCTGGAATGGCCCGTGCGGCTGGACATAACTGATCTGGGCGAAAAACGGCTGCTCCGCATCCATACCATGAATAAATTCCAAGGCATGCATGGTGATCCAATTGGTCTGGCATACCTCCTGGGGAAACGGCAACGTCGCAGCCCCGAACGTATTGCGGGGGTATTCCTCAGTAGCCCATTGAAACCCCTTGCGAATCTTCTCAATACGGGCTCGCAAGTCGCGCCGGTCCGGGCCGTACTCGGCAAATTCGGGAATCTTGGTCGGCCAGACTGTAGCCAACACCGCCTCGTAATGGTCGGGATGGTTTTCCTCGACCCAATCCAACCACTCGCCGCCGCGCGAATCCTCCGTAATATGGGTCTCGTCGAATCCATAGGGTTTATAATCCGGCCAGAGTCCACGGAAATGAGGTTGCAAGTGGACTTTGCCAAAAGCGCCCGTGCGCCAACCACCCTGTTGCAACACCTGCATAAAAGTCGGCAGCCTGGGATCCAACTGATACCCATTCTCCAATACACCGTGGCCGCGCGTAGTCAAGCCCGTGGCAATCGTCGCCCGTGTCGCACAACATACAGGATTACTGGTGATAGCCTGGGTAAAATTCACACCGCGTGCCTTTAAGCGTTGGAGATTGGGCAAATCACATACACCTGCCTCAGCCGCTTCTATCCATTTGGCGGCCAGCTGGTCCAACATAAAGAGCACTATATTGGGCTTATCCACAGTTTCCTCCGATCCAATATCAGCAATAAGAGTCGATACGGTATAGTGGCCGGCCCGGGCCATACCGAAATCAAATATCAAATTTAAGGGCATAACAAAAACCGGCTGCAGCGGAGGGTCCACTACAGCCGGTTTTTAGGCACCTACATCTATTTACTCAATCCTCAGCCTTGCCGATAAAACGATACAGTGCCGCGCCCAGGACACCGCCAATAATTGGGGCAACCCAGAACAGCCACAGCTGTCCGGTAGCCCAATCACCAACAAATAAAGCCACGCCCGTGCTGCGGGCCGGATTTACCGAAGTATTGGTAACCGGAATACTGATCAGATGAATCAAGGTGAGGCCCAACCCAATGGCAATCGGCGCAAAACCTTGCGGGGCCCGCTTGTCGGTAGCCCCCAGAATGATAATCAAGAACATCATGGTCATGACGATTTCCGCGACCAAAGCCGCCAACAAAGAATACCCACCGGGCGAGTGGGCCCCATAGCCATTGGAGGCAAAGCCAGCAGAGAGATCGAAACCGGCCTTCCCACTGGCAATGAGAAACAGAACGCCGCCGCCGACAACCGCCCCTAGGACCTGGGCAACGATATACGGTAGCAACTGGTTGGCCGGGAAGCGCCCCCCAGCCCAGAGCCCGATGGAAACCGCCGGATTGAGGTGACAACCCGAAATATGGCCAATCGCATAAGCCATGGTCATCACGGTCAGCCCAAAGGCCAGCGCGACACCGAGCAGTCCAATGCCCACTTCGGGAAACGCGGCGGCCAAGACGGCGCTGCCGCAGCCGCCCAGGACGAGCCAGAAAGTCCCAACAAACTCTGCACCATATTGTTTCATGTCGCACTTCTATCGCTCGGTGTGAGTAGTTGCCTAACGCAAAGATGACCTGAGGACAGGATCACCTCTTGTATTATAGCCGACCACGGCCTCTGCCCGCCAGCACGCGGAATGAACGCTCACCTATATTGGATTAACGCAGGTATTAGCTGCGATGAAAACGCCATAACAATAATATAGATTCACTCCCGTTCTTATGCACTCCGACAGGTCAAACCAAACGGGTAGCTCCGCCCTATATTATGACTCCTCGTGGACAACCGCAAAGAAGCATACTGCGCCCGGTATTGCAGACGGTCGGCGTAGAGTAGTTGACGAAGAGGCAGAAACCTACACCGTCCATAAGGAGCCTATGAACTCGCACTTGAATAGCGACGCAACCCCCTACGCCACGACAGATGGCTCAGCCCGATCAACAACAAAGACAGGCCTAGGGAATAAATAACTCTTCCAGCCGACCACTGGCCCAGCAGCGCTTCTGTTGGGAAATTCGTGACAACAATCACGGGTAGGACTGTCAGAAATACTACTCTTGTCATCCCCTTGTAAATACCGCCAGGATATTGGGCAAAACTGAACAGCCTCGGCACGAACCTCACCCAGCTCCACAATCCGGAGAACCAGAATTCGAGGGTCATAGAGGCAAACCACATGCCGTAGACGATGCCCACGCCCGCCAACAGCAGGACAATTGCCAGGACCATGTCCAGCAAGCCCGGCATATGGCCCAGGTCCCTCAACGCGTAGACCATCACGGCAAATCCTGGCGCAATCTTGACGATTCCCGTAATCTGGATCTGTCGGAGGGACAGCAGGATCTGCGCCGATACGGGCCGCAAGAGGAGGCCGTCTAGGTCGCCCCCATGAATCGTATTGGACATCGTGTTGAGGCTGGGCATGAGGAAGACCCCGACAAGGACGGTGTAGGTCTGGAAGACCCCGACCAACAGGATCGCCTTCTTCTGATCCCAGCCGCCAATCACGGGAGTGTGGTCGTAGGCAATATCGAACATCAATAGACTAAAAGCGACGGCAAAGCTCTCGTCGAGCAGGTCCCCGACAAATTGCCATCGGAAGGCGAGGCTCCTTTGGGCGGAGATCCGCCACAGTCGTCCAACTACCCGTAGGTACTTGGCCAGGCTAGCCACCATAGGCTGCATACCGTCTGCCTCCCCTCCACCAGAGCAATTTGACACCTGCCAGCATAATGAGGAGCCACAGCGCCTGCATCGCGATTCCATACAGGAATGCTTCTGGGCTTAATTTTCCGATCAATACCATAATCGGGAAGTATAGCATCGATTTGAAGGGGAGCAGATCCGCTAATTTCTGCAGCACTTCGGGCAGGAGGACCAGGGGGACGACGCTGCCCCCAAAAAGCACCTGGAGAGGGGCAATCAGAGGGGGCGTGCTCTCCGTCCAGAACGACACCAACCCAAGGCAAAAGCAGAAATGAAACATGAGGAGGTACGCCAGGATCAGCGCCAATAGGCCACCGGGATAAACCCATAACTCATCGGCGAACTGTAGATCGTCCAGAAAGAACAGGAAGAGCAACGCCAGCAATACCGTCATGCTGATCCAGACCGACACTTTATAGCCCGTGTTCTGGAAGAAATGGGTCAGCAGATAGCTAGCCGGAATCAGCAGATGGCGGGTCATGCCGCCCCCGACGATGTCTTTGCGGACACTCTCGGGGGCCCGTACATGAATAAATACGCTGACAAAACTTTTGACGATCATATACATCACCATATCACTCAGGTCGAACCCCGCGATAGCGCCCTCCCCGGCTCCGTATACGGCTTTCCAGAACAGGATCAGCGCGATGGGATAGAATACGTCGACTGAAATCGAGCAGAATACACTGAAGCGATAAGCCAAGAACTGCTGGGCCGTAAGCGAGAAGTGGCGTCGGTATTTCGACAGTTCATCGATCACGATCTTCTCCCATGGCGGTCACGATTTCCTCCAGGCTCGGCTCTTCAATCAGGATGCTGGTGACGGAATAGGCGTTGAGCAACTGCCGCGCCACAGCGGCTGCCCTGGGCCGTTTAACATGCAGCCGATAGGTATTGGTTGCGCCGTCGTATTTCGGTGCCCCAAGCCTCTCCAAGTCCGCGACAGTGTCCGGTTTTTTCTCACCACCCGTCATGAAGGAGATATGCACGCTTGTCGCATAGCGCTCCATAATATCGCGGCGCGACCCATCGAAGCGAATGACTCCGTGATCGATAAAGATAATCCGTTCACACAGTGATTTGATGTCTTCAAGGTAGTGGCTGGTGAGCAGGATCGTGGCGCCGGTCTCGGCATTGTAGCTGCGGAAGAACTGGCGGATTGTCTTCTGGCTGGCCACATCAAGACCAATCGTCGGCTCGTCGAGAAAGAGCACCCGGGGCATGTGCAGGAGTCCGGCTATGAGTTCGCATTTCATCCGCTGGCCCAGACTGAGCTGACGAACCGGGACATCCAGATAGTCTCTGGCGTCTAGGAGATCGGACAACATATCTAAGGCCCGTTCAAAATCGCGCCAGGAAACTTCGTACATATCGCGCATCAAGAGGAACAGCTCCATGGCGGGCAGGTCATTGAACAGGGTATCCTTCTGACCCATTACAAAAGAAATCTGCTTGAGAAAACCCGATCGGCGCTGCTGAGGCGTGTAGCCGAGTACCCGAGCCTGGCCGCTGGTTGGATAGAGGACGCCCGACAACATCTTCATGGTCGTCGTCTTGCCGGCGCCGTTGGGTCCGATGAAACCGATAAACTCACCCTCGACAATATCGAATGAGAGGTTTTTGACTGCCTCGTGGGTATCGAATTGACGATGAAAGAACGACCGGATAGCCCCTTTCAGCCCAGACGCCCGACGATGCCGGGTGTAGGACCGGCTCAATGATTTGACTTGAATGATCGGCTCTGGATTCATGATTTCTCCATAGCATCGGGGCTAATTCCCATCGCTTAACGCCCCAAAATTACAGCAAAAAAAAACGCCTGTTTAACCCCTCGGTATCTTACGTATCTACGTAAGATACCGAGGGGTTAAACAGGCGCCTCGTGGACTGGCTTAGGCCCTCTCCTGCTGGAGCGAATCGCTCCTTTGTTTTTTATTTGCCAGTGTGAATCAAGCTACTACACGCCCTCCCACAGTGTCAAGCTATTTCTTACCGAATGGCGGCAAAATAGAGGAACGTCCGTTGAATCCACCAACGGTAGCCCACTGAGACACTCGGGAAGCCGCCCCTTGCTTTTTAGAGTGAGGACCACCCCAAGGCTTTCTCGGGGGGTGGCCGGCGGCGTTCAGTGGGGGAGCGGCGGCGGGGCAGCTGGAGGCCGGGCAGGCGGCGCAGCCGGGCGGGGCGGGGAAGGCCGCAAGCGGGCGTCACTGAACGCCAGAGGCCGCCCCCGAGAAAGCCGCCCAGTGGGCCGAACGCCCCCCAATTCAGCGCACACATTTGTAGCCAATCTCCTCCAACCGCCCCCTGATCCCATCGACCTCCTCAACCGGCAAATCGCGCAGCGGCCGCCGCATTTTCGGCGACGGAAATTTGCCCAACAACCAACGGGCGCACTTCATCCGCTGATGAGCGCTGGAGGACGGCTCGCCAAAGGCGTAGACAATGCGGTTGAGCGGCTCGACCAACTTCTGCGCCTTCTTCGCCGCCGCCAAATCGCCGTCCAAGGCGCTGTGCACCAGCTCGACGATCAACTCCGGGACAAAACCTGCAAACCCCACCAGCGCCCCATCGGCTGCTTCCAGCAGGGTCGGTAGCAAAAATTCGTCGTGACAGGTGATAATCGGCACATCCGGATTGACCGCCTTCAGCTGCTGATAATCAAACAACCAGCGGCTCATATCGCGCGTGCCCATCTTAATGCACACCACCTCGGGGATCTGCACCAACGCCTTCATCTCGTCCAGGGTATACCCCGCCTTGGTCCAGGACGGGTATTGATGCACCACAATCGGCACCCCGGCCGCGGCGACATCCTCGAAAAAACCGACCACCGTGCCGCTGGAGCGCCCAAAGCGCAACCAGTGGTGCGGCGGCATCAGCAAAATCGCATCGGCCCCCGCGTCCCCGGCCGCCCGGGCGTGGTCGTAGGCCTCGGCGCTGCCTTCGGCCGAAACCCCAGAAATGGCTTTCACCGGACGCGGCCCGGACACCACCGTCTCGGCGACAATGCGCGTCACCCGGTCGCGCTCGGCCGGACGCAGCGACATAATCTCGCCGGTATGGCCGTTGCAGGTAAGCCCTTCGACCCCGTCAACGGCGGCCAACTCGGCGAGATAGACGCGCAGGCCTTCTTCGTCAATGGACTCGTCGTCGTGAAAGGGACACAAAGTGGCGGGGAATACGCCTTTCCACGGATGGTTCTTCCAGGCTAATGGGCTCATCCTCAATCTCCTTGGGGCAAATCGCCGCTAATATTTGGTCCGCCACTAAGACAGACCATCACGCCCAGACGAAAATCTCGTCGTCCTCCTCGGACATAGCGAAAAAGATCGCCAAAACCGCCCGCGGCTGGTCGCCGACAATAGCCGGCACCTCGTGGACATTCTCAGAAAAGAAAAAATACAGATCCCCCGGCTCCAGCTTTACCTGCACCCGGTCGATATTATTGGCCGCCACATAAGCCGGAAATTTATCCGCCCCCATATGCTCCTGCAGCGCTGGGGTCCAGGGGCTGTTGTGGATGAAAGGCTCGCCGCTGTCGCCGCTGTCGGCCGAATTCTGCAAACACAACACCCCGGCAAACTGGTGCTTAAAACGCGCTATCTGATAGTCGAATGCCTTGGTGCGCTTGGCCACCGAATCGTAGTGCGGACCGTGGCCCATATCGGCGTGGTAGACGCGGAAAATAGCCGGCCCATAGAGCTGCCCGTCGGGCTCACGAGCGGTCTTTACCTCTTTATTGGGGGCCAACTCGGCGAGGCGGTCGTACATGGTCCGCACCGGATCGTCGTAGCCTTCAAACAAACGCGCAAACAGTCGCTGTGTCGCCGCCGAATGGGCGAATAACTTGGCCCGGTCGGCCCGGTGGGCTCCAAAGCTAGTGCCAATATCGACCCGCCGCGCCCGGCCGTTGCCCACCCGGCGCGGATCGTAGAGCAAGCCACGCTGGTAAAAGCGCTGCATCAACGCGGCGCAGTGGTCGGGATTAAACGCCTGGCGCAATACCAGCGCCGGGGTCTGTCCTTCAACCAGCGCCATTAGCGGCTCGGGATACTGTCGGCGGATCTCCTCGACGCTACCCTCTGCGGGTAACCAGCGCCCTGTCTCGACGGTCATGGCGACTCCTTTTCAATTAGCGCGTCAGTTGGCGGTACTTGATCCGCTTGGGCACATCGGCGTCGGTCCCCAAACGCTCCCTGCGGCTGGCCGCGTACTCGGAATAATTGCCCTCGTACCACACCACCTGGCTATCCCCTTCAAAAGCCAGGATATGCGTGGCAATGCGGTCGAGAAACCAGCGGTCATGGCTGATTATCAGGGCACAGCCGGCAAAATTCTCCAGCGCCTCTTCCAAGGCCCGCATCGTATTGACATCGAGGTCGTTGGTCGGCTCATCGAGCAACAGCACATTGGCCCCCTGCTTGAGGATGCGGGCCAAGTGGACGCGGTTGCGCTCGCCGCCCGACAGGGTGCCGACCTGCTTTTGCTGATCGGTGCCGGAAAAGTTGAAACGGCCAACATAGGCGCGCGAGCTCATGGTCTGCTGTCCCAGCCCAATTTCCTCCTCGCCGTCGCTAATCATATGCCATACTGTGCGCTTGGAATCGAGCACGTCGCGGCTCTGATCGACATAGGCCAAATCGACCGTATCGCCCAACCGCAAAGTACCGCTGTCGGGCTCCTCTTGGCCGGTGATCATGCGGAACAGCGTCGTCTTGCCGGCGCCGTTGGGACCGATCACCCCGACAATGCCGCCCGGGGGCAACAGAAATTCCATATTCTCAAACAACAACCGCTCGCCATAGCCCTTGCCCACCCCCTGAGCTTCTATCACCACCCCGCCCAAACGCGGGCCCGGCGGCAGATAAATCTCCAATTCGGGCGCCCGTTGCTCGCTTTCCTGGCTTCGCATCTGCTCGTAGGCATTGATCCGCGCCCGGCTCTTGCTCTGCCGCGCCCTGGGCGCCATGCGAATCCACTCCATTTCGCGGTTGAGCGTTTTCTGGCGATCGCTCTCGGCCTTTTCCTCCTGGGCCAGGCGGGCCTGCTTCTGCTCCAACCAGGACGAGTAATTGCCCTTCCAGGGAATGCCGCGCCCCTGGTCCAATTCGAGGATCCAACCGGCGACATTATCGAGGAAATAGCGATCGTGGGTAACGGCGATAACCGTACCTGGATATTGCTGCAAATGGTGCTCCAGCCAGGCGACAGACTCGGCGTCGAGGTGGTTGGTGGGCTCGTCCAACAGCAAAATATCAGGCTGTTTGAGCAACAGGCGGCACAGGGCGACACGGCGCAACTCGCCGCCCGATAGCACATCGACCAGCGCATCCTCGGGCGGGCAGCGCAACGCATCCATGGCCATTTCCAAGCGGCTGTCCAGATCCCAGGCGTTGCTGGCGTCGAGCCGGTCCTGGACCTTGGCCTGCTTGGCGATGAGGTCGTTCATCTCGTCGTCGTCCATGGGCTCGGCGAAGCGCTCGTTGATGCGCTCGTATTCGGCCAGCAAATCGACCGTCTCCTGGGCCCCTTCTTCGACGATCTGGCGCACCGTCTTGCCCTGGGCCAGTTGCGGCTCCTGTTCGAGGAAGCCCACTTCGTGGCCCGGGGCCAGCACCGTATTGCCCTCGTATTCGCTGTCGACCCCGGCCAAAATGCGCAGCAACGAACTCTTGCCCGAGCCGTTGAGCCCCAGCACGCCGATTTTGGCGCCGTAGAAATAGGACAGATGGATATCTCGCAAAACGGGTTTTTTCTCGTAGTACTTGCTCACCCCGATCATGGAGTAAATGATCTTGTCGGGCTCGTTGCTCATGGTATCTCCGGATAAATGGGTGTGGTGCAGGGTTTACGGAGCAATGACGCGAAACCGTCTATTAGTAGAAGCATTTAGTCTGGTGAGACCAGCCTAAAAAGTCAAGGCGGGGTGCCGAAGGCCAAAGGGCGAATGCCCACACCGTACATGGATATTATGTGAAGTGAGATGTATCAACCAGTATGCGGGGATGATACACAGCCTTATCTATTATTGATAACTGATGGTACCGGCCACCTTGCGGCGAGCCGCTAGTAAAAGTGCCATTGCTGCCTTAATACCGAGTATCATTCGGCCGGCCACATGACAGGCCAATAGGCGCCAGAAAACGGCTGCCCTGCCCGCGCATTGGGGCCTAAAAACACGAGGTTGGGATGCCCGTGCCCCGGAACATACGTGGTATTTCCTGGCATCATGTGCGAAATGACACACAGCCGCGGTTCCAAGCTCAGGTTGGGACCGGAGCCATGCAGGGTCAGGGCTTGATGGAAGCTGACCTGGCCGGCTTTCAGAATGCAAGGTTCATCAATCCACTCGCCGCTGATATCCTTGGCGAACCGCTGACGCAGCCCATCCAGATCCTTGTGCCCAAAAGTCGCGCTCTCCTCGAGCAAGCCCCACTTATGAGATCCTACTATGGTCCGCATACCACCGTTTTGCAGGTCCGTATCCTGAAGGGCAACCCAAGCAGTACACATATTGGAGGTGCTCGATGCCCGCCAGTGGCCATAGTCCTGGTGCCAACCGATATTGCCAGCGGTCTCATCTTTCCCATCGGGACCGATACCGGGCTTGTATACCGCCTGGTCGTGCCATAACCGCACCGTGTCCACCCCCATAAAACGGGCTCCAATGGCGCCCAGCAAACGACTGGTGGTCACCTTGCGGATTCCGTTACTGACCCAGAATGCATTGCACTGCTGGCGCACATCAGGGGAATCCGGTTCGTATTGGCGCTTACCATATTGGGATAAAATTTCAGAATCGAGATCGCCGTCCCAGAGCCGTTGGTGGGCTTGCCGCAGCCGGCTGACCTGCCCATCATCAAACAGCTTGGGACTGGTCCAATAGCCCCGGTCCCAATATTCCTCAATCACTTCGTTGGTTATCAATTCGTCGATATTGATCCCATCAATGATCAAGCAGTCAGTAGACATCGGTATCTCCTGAGAATTTTCTCGATTTCAACGGATATTGGGTGCTGGGAGCTTTCAGTGGGCCTTAAAGTCATTCGCCAGTACGGCGCTGGGCGAACAGCCAGGGCAAGAGTTCGGGTTCCTTATAGGCGCGCAGAAGATCACCGTGAGAAGTGCCCTCATATTCCGTGTACCTGGGATTTCCCCCTGCCTTCCTAATCGCAGCGATCATATTTCTGGTGTATTTGACCTTCATCACAGGGTCGCCGTTCACATGAAAGGCCCAAATCGGCAACCCAACTACCCGATCGGCCCAATCGGGATTGCCCCAGCCTCCAATAGGGATCGCCGCTGCAAAGAGGTCAGGAACTCTGGTGATGAGATCCCAGGTACCATGAGCGCCCATGGAATGCCCCATGACGTAGCATCGGTCTGGATCGATCTCGAATCTTTCCTGAAGAGCATGTACAAGTTCCAACACTAATTGGATACCAATGGTTGGATTTTCTATAGTGTCCCCATCTATCCACGGCTCCGGAGCCTGTGGGGCGATAACATAACAGGGAAACCGGCGCTGATTATCGGGGTGAGTACAGACATAAGTCGACCTAATCCTTGTCGTTGCCTTTTCCGTTTCTCCAGCGATATGTCGTACGTTATCGGTACCTATTCCTCTAAAACCGTGCATATGTACGACCAGTGGAACATTCTCACCCGTCTTGCTCTCTGGCGAACACAGCCGAAACGGCATCGAATGCCCGGATGGACTCGCATATACTTCAGCTACAAAAGAGCTTAAAAAGGAGCTTTCCCCATACATAGCCAAATCTTTCGTTGTTTCTGCGGTGGCCGATAGGCACCAACTTTCGAACTTCCATTAACGGACTCGCCGTGCCCGTCCCGTGTATACGAGATGGCGTAGGGGCGTATGCTCCGTAGCCGGGCACGGAGGTTTATGCATAGCGCCTCAAAAGATTTGCGAGGTCATCCATCTAGGCGCTCTAAAATCCAACGATTCGCGGTGGAAATGGTCTGCTCTCGAGTCCAATCGGTCGTATCTAGGATCGTCGCGTTCGGCCGTTCACCGGCTCCTTCATTAATCCAACGGGATTCTTTGATTGCGTTGTTGATGGATTCCTCCGTAGGGGGCCCCGCGGAACGGCCTTTCAGTCGTGCGGTCTGGGTGGTTGGATCGCATGCAATAACCAGGAAATGGACCGCCGAGAAATAGGCCGAGGTCTTCGCGTTCTCGATCTGGCTGGGGTGCATGCCTCCCACCAGTACGATAGGTCTCCGATTTCTAGCTAGGGTTAGACCGACAATGCACGTGAAGTTATAGAAGGCGTCCCATGAGTCGAAGGCGTCCCGATCGTGGCAGAGGAAATCCGCGTCAACTACCAAGTAGGAATTGTGTTTTCTCAACAGACCTAGGGAAACGGCCGACTTTCCGCAGCCACTCCCCCCTGTTATCACGAAGAGCGGGACAGATGGGATTTCGTTATCTGTTCCACACCGGGTACAGATTGCCGTTCCTTGCTCAGGATTGGGATCTCTATGGGGTGGTGCCGCTTCACAGCGGGGGCAATAATGCATGATGTGCTCCAAGATTGAAGATGCAGGACAATGCCTACTCTTCTATTTGCTCAAGATTGTCGCCATTGGATGGTGGGCCACCTGTTTTATCTTTTGTCTTCAAGTGGCATTTTGCATAACAGATTGTCAGCGCCACAAAAGGATCGTCATCGAAGCCCAATTAGTCCTCAATGGCGCATGTTAAGGTGCGTCTTTCCAATCACAATCACAAATAAAAACCCCCTTTATTCCACCCGCCCAAAACCGGTAATATAGGCCCCTTCCCCGGTTGCATGCGCCGTGTTCTTTTTGCATAGGATCTTTTCCGGCGAGGCGCCAAGCAGCCCTATAAAAAAGCTTGCCAGGGTTGCACCGGACCCCTTGCTTGGAATCAAATCCACCGATAACCCAATGCTGCAGGAGCCCGCTTATGGAACGCCTCTTCCCAAATCTGTATCGCGTCAGCACCCCCAACAAGAAGGAGACAAGCCACACCTATCTACTTCAACGGCAGGCGGGAAACCTGTTGGTTTGCCATAATGGGGGTCCCTCTGCCGAGGACCTCGATGAAATCGAGCGGTTGGGCGGTATAGACAGCCAATGGGTCTGTCACCAACACGATGTCAACCGCAATGGGGTCCACGAAGATCTTTACGCTCGCTTTGGCTGCAAACTCCATCATCACCGGCGCGAAAAGGGGGTGCGTAAGAAGACCCAATGCCCTGTGGTACCGTTCGGAGACGAGGGCCTAAAACAAGAACCTGACTTCGAGGCGCTTTATTACCCCTCCTGCATGGACGGCCACAGCCTCTTCCGTTGGCGCCATCGAGACCAGTACTTCCTATTCACCAGTCACGCCTTCTACCTGCGCGAGAACACATGGCATATAAGTGTCCCCATGCCCTCCTACCGCAGAGATCTTTTGCGGCCCCAGTTTGCCCAAATCGCCAAGCTGCAGGTGGATTACGTGCTCCCCGGATATACGGCCCCCCAAGAGGATACATTCTACCGCCTCAATGAGCAGACAAAGCAGTCCTTTTCCGAGGCGTTGAGGGGCAAGGCTCAAGCTATCTAAGGGTGTCACAATCTTTGCAAGGAAAGCAGCGTCGGGCTCAGATTCCTAGAGCCTAAATGGCCCGTAGAAGATCATAGTTGATTTGCTAGGGAATTTTCCCTATACTGCACCGACAGCAAAATCATTGTCTAATCATCCAGCATTCTTGAAAATTCAAGGCTGCGGAAAAGATGGGCGTAATATGTGAGATGCTAGGGTCTCACTGTATTATGTCGATCTGTCCGCAGCCTTTTTTAGTGCGGGCACATCGGCGGAAAGGAATAGTGAGTGAATATGACACTCAACCCACAGTCCGCCCCCTTCGACCGCACTATTCTAACTATCACTAAAGCGCTCTTCGGCAAGCTACCCCGACTAAGCAAATGTTTCTCAGAGGTCAACTATTGCGTAGTCCTCTCTTTTGATGACGGGACGGCCGATCGGGTGTTCAAACTGGCCAACCGAAATCGAGGCGATATAGAGATAGAGCGATATTTGTATCCGGCGATGCGGGCACATGGACTGCCCGTGCCTGAAATCGAGTTCACTCACCAAGACTATCCCCAACCATCAGCGCCCTTCTTGGTGATGCCAAAATTCTCAGATTACACCCTGGCCAAATTTTGTCATACCAACCATCCGGCTGCCTTGCGGGCCTGCCAAGCCAGTGGCCAGTTCATCCAGGATTTACCAAGCAGATTTACCGAAGCATTCAAGTCGTTTCTGGCGCTAGAAGAATTGCGCCCCCTCTTGGTCCAAAACCAACAAACCCTCGACCAAGAGGAAGAGCCCGATTTACGCTTGATCCGGGAGAAGGATCCAGACTTGGCACAGCTCATTGAAGAGCATTTTTCAACCCTCTCCAAGTCCACCGCGAAACGGCTGACCCACGGACAGCCACACAACCTGAACATCCTCGCCGACCAACAGGGGGAAATCTGCGTAATAGATATTGGCGGCATGGCCATGTCATCCCCATTAAAGGATCTATTCATGCTCTTAGCCTCCCACAACGGCTGGCTCGATAGTACGGGCGATCCAGCGCAGAGAGGGGCGATCCTCAAAGGATACGGTGAACTCAATGAAGCGGATGTTCAAGCCCTGCACTTCTGGGAATTCTCCTTTTGGGTGATAAATTTGCTCGCTCACTTAAGGCTTGCTCAGGGACCAGATAACTCTCCGTACATCAGGAAGAAAATCCCACGCCTTGTTGCTATGATCCGAACGGTTGCCAAAGGGGAGGGGATTATACACGCGTTGTGAGTTTCATACGTGAAATCCAGGGACTTGCTCTTAGTCCATCGGGTGTCTCTCGATACAGATGAGGGATCTCGAGCCCCAGCAACTTCTGATGGAATTGCCGGCTTGATTTACGGAGATCTGGATAGTCATTGGCGCCGATGTCGATGCGGAGGGCGGGCCGGATACCTTTGAGATTCTCAATCTAGTTTTTTACAGTTGGTCCCACATAATCAACTAATGGCATATATCGATCTTTTGCCTTGGGTCACTTAGCATAGCTCATACTCCCAGTGAACGCTGAGGGTTAAGTATCGCTTTAAATCAAATATGGCTTTAAAAGAGGGCGTTCACATCGTCACTTGGAATAGAACGACACCTGGACTTTTGGACAACGTTGCATGTGGGTGTGGTGCGAGGGATCACCGGGCCATGGCGCGAAACGGTCTTTTAGTAGAAGCATGTAGTCTGATCAGGCCAGCTTAAAAGTCAAGGCTATATCGCAAAGCCCTTCGTGGGCTGAGATGGCAACGCTCGGATACCCAATCCACGCCGAAACACTATCGGTCTGCAGCGCTGAACGCGGCGTTGCGTTTCTCTCATTGCCCAGCGAAATACATCAGTAAATAGGTTATCAACCTAAATTTGGATAATAGACAAAATTGACATCATAGTGTCAGTTTTTGTAGTTTTCGTACATGGAGGTAGACAAATGCCCAAACAACGAATCCAGGTATACGCCGACGACCAGACAAAACGACGCATTGAGTTGGCCGCCGCCAAGCGCGCCGTGCCGGTGACCGAGTATTGTATGGCGGCCATTGAGGACCGGCTCGCTGACGACGAGATGCTCGATGCCCAAAAGGTCGAGATTGATATCGTATCCCAGCCCGACAAAAAACTGATTGCCGATCTCAAGCGACGGCATAAACGAGTGCTGGCTCGGCGTCAGGGACAGCCCTTAGATCCAGCTATACTGGATATCGTTCGCCAGGAACGCGAAGAGGAACAGTCTGATCTGTATTGATGCCAGTCTGCTGCTGTGGACGCTGGTGCCGGCGCCAATGAGTGCGCAGGCGATTGCGCTATTGGCTAGTTGGCGGCGGCAACGGGTCCAACTGGTCGCCCCCGCCTTATTGGCTTTCGAGGTGAGTTCGGTTCTGCGGCGCTTGGTGCATCGCAAGGAACTCACGCCGGAGGAAGGTGAGGAGGCCTTTGCCGACTATCTACGAATGGATATACAGTTGTCGCACCGGCGCAGTATTTTTCCGCTGGCCTGGAAAATGGCACAGCAATTCAATCAACCGCGGACCTACGATATGGCCTATCTGGCCTTGGCGCAGTTGCACCAATGTCCTTTTTGGACCGCGGATAAGCGCCTATATAATAGTACAAGCCAAACGCTGCCCTGGGTGAACTGGATCGGCGCGGTTGAAGGAAAGGTAGATTAAGGCGGTATAAACGAACAAATCGTCCCGGTCCAGCTCCATCTTCCACAGCTACCCGCCCTCCAACCCCCCATACGCCGCAAACACAATCCCCAAATCCCGCCGCGCCTTGGCAAAATCAGAATACGGCCGCTGCCCCCCCTCCAAACAGGCGACAAAATCCCGCGTCATCGCCGCAAAGCCCAACAGGTCTTTCATGCCTGGCCAGTGGAGCAGCTTTTTCTTGCCCCGCGCCCAGGCGTACAAACCGTTGCTCTCAAAGCCAATGGCCCCCTGGTCGCCCACCACCCGCGAATGCTGCAACGCCCCCTTGGTCCAACTGGGCACATTCCAGGCGTAGTGCAATTGGGCCGTCAAATCCTCCCCATAATCCAGTCGGGTAAGCGAATGGCGCTCGGCCCCGGCGCCCGTATAACCAGGAAATTCCGCCGTCACCTTCACCGGCTCGCGCTCCAATAGCCCCCCGACCAAAGCGATAAAGTGCACCCCGCCCTCCAATAGCGAACCGTATTCCGTGCGCCAATCGGCGCTCTCCTGGGTAAAGCATTTGCGCACCCGCACCGACTGCACGTCCCCCACCACGCCCTGTCCAATCCAATCTTTGAGCAGGGCCAGCGACGGCTTGTAGTAATAATTCTCCGCCACCATAAGAAAACCGGCCGCCCCCTCTGCCGCCCTCCCAACCTCTTCCACCTCCGCCATCGTCAAACACATCGGCTTTTCCACCAGCACCGACTTGCCCGCCGCCAGCCCCGCGATAATCTGCTCGGCGTGGACATGCGGCGGACTGGCCAGCAATACCGCATCTACCGGCGCATCCAACACCTGCTCAAAATCCTCGAAAACCTGGCTGCCGGCGTGCTCGGCCTGCAGCGCCCGGGCGCTCTCCGGCGAGCGGCTGTAAAAGGACAATTCAACCTTGCCGGCCAAATTATCGGCGTGCATTTTGCCAATTCGCCCGCAACCCACCAGACAAACTTTTTTCATCGCCCCCCTCCCGCAATATGCTCGGCCACCCGCAGGGCATTGGCCGCAATGGTCAAACTGGGGTTTACCCCACCCGAAGTCGGCATAAAAGAGCCGTCGACGACATAGAGATTGTCCACATCCCACAACCGGCACTGCATATCCAACGCCCCCTCGGCGGGCGAGCGGCCAAAGCGCAACGAGCCCACCGCGTGGGAAAAAGAATTAATCGGATAGACGTGACTCAACAGCCCCCCGGCTCGGCGCAAAACGCGCTTGGCCTGCCGCACCAGGTGGTCGCGGCGCTGGTAATCGGCGCGGCTATACTCGTGCCGCACCTGCACCCGCGGCAGCCCGTACTGGTCCTCCTGGTGGCCCAATTCCACCGCATTTTCAGGACTCGGCTCGTCTTCGGCAATGCACAGCAAATTCTGCATGAACGGCGCCATCAGCCCACTGGCCATTTTTAAGCCCCAGGGCGAAAAATGGCGGATAACCGCCGGAGCCGGGGTATAGATATCCTGGATAACACCGACGGCGGTGCCCGCCCGCTGGCGCCAATCTTCGTAGGAATCAGTAAAACAGAGCTGCTTGTGGAAAACCTGTTTGGGGTTGGTGCGAAAAGGAAAAACAGAACTCACCACGGCATTGCAATGGCGCATCAGGTAGCGCCCCATAAACTCGCTCCCCGCCCCTTGCCCCAACCCCGAGCGCAACAGCAGCGCCGGACTCTGCACCGCCCCGCCGCTGACCACCACCACATCGGCGGTCACGCTAAAGACTCGCCGCTGGCGCCAGTCGAGACACTCCACCCGGACAATGCGCCCTCCCTCTTCAACCAGCCGCTGGACCACCACCCCCGGCATAATCTCCAGACCGTCTCCCTGGGCCCGGGCCAGCACCGTCGAGGCCAGGTCGTTCTTGGCTTCTATCTTGCAGGGGAAGCCGTCGCAGGTGATGCAGCGGATACACACCGGCCGGTCTTTGTCGCGGAAATTAATCGCCAGCGGAATCTTGAACGGCTGCAGCCCCGCCTTCACCCCGGCCCGGTAAATACGCTCGGCCGGCGGCGTCAAAGCAGCGCTGGGAAAGGGATAGGCCGACGAGCGCCAGGGCTCGCAGCCATCGGCCCCGGCCTCGCCGTGGACCCCCAATTCCATTTCGGCCTGGGCATAAAAAGGCTCTAAATCTTCGTAGTTGAGCGGCCAGGCGGCAAAGTCCGTCTCACGCAGACGCAGGGAAGCCCCGCCGTAAAATACCGACTGGCCACCGACTGTCTCGTTGACCGACAAATCGGCAAAATCACGGGCTCCGTATTGCCGCACCTGCAAAGGCGTGGACCCCTGGTAGCGCTGCTCGACCAATATGCGCCGCTGGTCCCAGTCCTGGGCGTCGCGCCGGGCCCAGTCGCCCCGCTCCAGCAGCAGCGTCTTGTGCCCGGCCCGGCTCAAGCGGCTGGCGACCATGGAGCCGCCAAACCCCGAGCCAATGACTAAAGCGTCATAGTGCGCGGAATTCATAGGCGTAGAGCACCGCCAGACCGGCGATAATGACCAGGGCCATATAGTGGAATTTCTCGCGACGGTCGATGCGCTCCTGCAGACGCTGGATATCGGGGCGGAATTTGCCCGACATATTGCGCTGGATATAGGTCTTGTAATATTCGACGGCAAAGCGCTCCAGACCGCCGTTCATATAAATGAGGAAGCCCAGAGGAATCGGGTTGAGCGGATCGTTTAGGAAGTAAAACAGCGGCGACAGCAGCGCCAGCACCGCCCCTGAACGCTGGAATTTAAGCCATTTAAAGCCCTCGAAAGGCGCATCCTTGTAGGCCCCGCCCATAGCCACCACCAGCCCTGTGCCATAGGCGGTCAGAGCAAAACCGACAAAGCTGGTTATCTGAGTGCTCAATAAAGAAAAGGCAAAGACCGCGGCGACGATGACAACCCCCATGCCATGGCGCACCAGATTGCTGTCGACATAACGGCCAAAAAAAGTAATGCGGGAAGGCACGAAGTATTTGGCCTGGTCCTCGGTGCGGAAAAATCCCTTGTAGATCTCGGCCAAAAAGCGCTCCAGGCCCATGACCAAGAAAAAGACCTGCACCAGCCCCAGCGGGGCAAAGCGCTGGCTAAAGGGCGGCACCCAGTACAAGACGAGAAAAATAACGACGTGGAAATACATACTGCGGGGGAACGTCCTGGGCTTCCAATCTTCGTACGGAGAATCCTTGAAGGCGCCCCAGAGCGATGTATACAATCCAGAAACGACGACGACGAACACTAACGCGACAAAATCCATGGACAACGCGGGCCTCTCGAAAATGGGATGCAGTGGAACCAGCTATACAATCTAAGATATCCACGGCAAAAAGGGGAGTTGGCCGCCGGCCATGGCCGTTGCAACAGCGCTCCCTTCTCTTGCACCGGTATCAGATTGCCTTATTTTTAGAGGCTCTCACCCGCTATCGCCCAGCACCCCAGAAAGGATCTTCCTATGCGCCTAGGTGTAGTCGGCATGCTGCCTTCGGACTTCCGCACTATCGCCCCTGAACATCTCGACGCCATCCGCGCCCTGGGCCTGACCGGCGCCGCTTTCCACGCTCCGGGCGATAAACTCTTCGATATCACCGACGAGGCCTGCCACCAAGTGGCCCAGGTATACGCCAAGGCCGGCATGGACCTGCCACAATTCGGCATTGGCTTTGGTGAGTGTCTCTTTGATCCCGATGCCGATGCCCGGGCCAGCGTCCTGGGCAAAATCGGCCGTGGCCTAGAAGTCGCCCGCGCCCTCCAGGCCCATACCTGCCTCATCCGCACCGGCAGCCTCAGTCCCAGCGGCTCGTACAGCCCCAGCCCCGACAACCTGACGCCCCAAGCCCGGGCGCAACTGGTCGACACCTTGCGCCAAGTCGCCGCCAAGGCCGAAACCGAAGGCGTCACCATTGTCATTGAGACCCACGTCCTGACCATTATGGACTCGCCCGAGACCAATAGCCTGGTCGTCCAGGAAGTGGGCTCGGAACGCATCCGCATTGTCATGGACTACGTCAACCACTTCCAATCCCTGCAGCAGGTCTACAACAGCCCCCAGCGGCTCGACCATATTTTCGCGGTGATGGGCCCCATCTGTCCGGTGGCCCACTGCAAAGATATCCGCATGCGCGACGGTCTGGTCCTCCACATCGACGAGGACGTACCCGGCGAAGGGGTCCTCGATATGGCCCACGCACTGCGTCTGTGGCACCAAATTAACCCCGACGGCTATATGCTGCTGGAACACTTGCCCAACGAGAAATACCCCCTGGCCAGCCGCAACGTGCACCGCATTGCCGCCGAGGCCGGCATTGAAATACACTGAACTGAAAACTGAACCTACCAAGGAGATTGACCCGCATGATCGCGCCCCACGGAGCTGAAGACCTAACACCTCTCTACGTTGCCGACGATGCCCAACGAGCGGCCCTGCTCGAAGAAGCCGGCGGCCTAACCGCTATTCCCGTCTCTTCGGCCGCCGCCGCGTCCGCCGTTATGCTGGGCTCGGGCTATTTCACCCCGCTGTCGGGCTATATGGACCTGACCCAGGCCCACAGTGTGGCCGAGAATATGCAACTGCCCTCGGGCCTAGTCTGGCCCGTGCCAGTGGTCAATATCGTCCCCGCCGCCCGGGCCGCCGGTCTCCAAGTCGGCCAGCGCGTCGCTCTGCTCGATCCCAATGTCGAGGGCAATCCCGCCATCGCCGTCCAGGAGATCACCGCCATCGAAGCCGTCTCTCAGGAAGAGCAGACCTTCCTGATTGAGAAGACCTTTGGCACCACCGATCCCGAGCACCCCGGCGTCGCCGCCTTCACCGCCATGGGCGACACTCTGCTGGCCGGTCCCATCGAGGTCCTGAACTTTTCCTATTTCAACACCGATTTCCCCGAGACCTTCCGCACTGCCGGCCAATTGCGCGCCGAAATCGCCGAGCGCGGCTGGAATAAGGTCGTCGCCTTCCAGACCCGCAACCCCATGCACCGGGCCCACGAAGAATTGTGCCGCATGGCGCAACAGGCGGTGGCAGCCGACGGGATCCTCATCCACATGCTGTTGGGCAAACTCAAGCCCGGCGATATTCCCGCCGACGTGCGCGACGCCTCCATCCGCAAAATGGTCGACGTCTACTTCCCCGCCAATACCGTCATTATCGCCGGCTACGGCTTCGATATGCTCTACGCCGGCCCGCGCGAGGCCGTGCTGCACGCTATTTTCCGCCAGAACAGCGGCTGCTCCCACCTTATTGTCGGCCGCGACCACGCCGGTGTCGGCGACTACTACGGCCCCTTCGACGCCCAGAGCGTCTTCGACGATATTCCCGCCGGCGGCCTGGGAATTGAGATTTTCCGCGGCGACCATACCGTCTGGTGCAACTCCTGCAACGAGGTGGTGATGATGCGCGATTGCCCCCACGGCCCCGACGATTACCTCTTTCTCTCGGGCACCAAGGTGCGCGATATGCTGGCCGCCGGCGAGGCTCTGCCGCCCGAATTCGCGCGGCCGGAAGTGGCGCAGATCCTCATGGATTTCTACCAGAGCGAGGCTAGCTAGCTGACAGCGGTGAGACTGCTGAAGGACGGGGTATGGGGGGACGCCCCTTCACTCATTCTCGCGCTGCGCGCTCCGAGGCCAATTCGGGCCGCCCGTCCTTCGGACGGGCACCCGGCCCGATTGGAATCCGTTGCGGGGCATCCCCCCATACCCCGTCCCTCAGCCGAACAACTCCCCATACTCCCGCGCAAACTCCCCACCGCCGTCGTCCAAGCGCCGCTCCAGGGATACCCCCGGCAAAAAGCCCGGCAATTTGCCCGAGAGAAAATCGTCGCGATAGCCGCCATCGGGCCAGTGACTCTGGCGGCCGTCGGGCCAGTGGATGGTGTGAATCTCGCGCACCGCCTCCTTTTTGAAATCGGCCTCTACACGGAAACGCTCCACCGCATCCCAATCGATATCGACACCCAAACCCGGCTCCTGCGGCACCGGCACCAGCCCCCCGGCAATCTCAAAGCGCTTGAGCAGATGGTGCGAATAGATATTGATACAGGGAATGGCCGGCCAGCGCGCCTGCTCCAGCACCGCGCCCAGATGGACGGAGAACATGGTCGTCAGCCCCGTCCCTACCATCTGCAGCCAAAAGGGCATCTTCGCCCGCCCTGCCAGCAAACCATCGTCAATCACCTGACGGGCCCCGCCGCCAATGACGAAACCGTCGCAGACGCCCTCTTTAATGGCCGTCATCACCGGCGGGCTACCCATATGCATTGAAATGGGGCTGCGGATCTTCTGCCGCAGCAGCGCGTTGCCGGCCACATCATCCTGAGGGATGGGCGATTCGACAATAGCCAAGTTGGCGTATTTGGCCTCTAATCGACCAATCAACGGCGCCGCCTGATCTACCCCCAATAGTAGGCCGTTAAAATCAGTATCCATTTTAAAATACGGCGGCACGGTCTGGTTAACGGCGGCCAGTTGCGCGTCAATATCAAACCAGGGCCGAGCCTTGACTTTCATAGTGGTAAAGCCGTGCTCCACGGCGGCCCGGGCTTCGGCAACCCAAGCCTTGGGCGCCATATCCTGGGCCCACCACGACACCGGACAGGCCGGCCGGTGCTGAATCCCCAACAGTCGATGGCAGGGCACGCCCAAGGCCTTGCCGGCGGCGTCGAAAAGGGCCATCTGCAAACCGGCCCCCAGACTGTCGTCCCACAAGTGATCGAAGAGATTGCCGCCCGTTACCCGCCCCGCCTCGGCGTCGGTGGAACGCTTCCAGGTATACCCCTGGATAGTCTCGCCAATCCCCACCACCCCGGCCTGGGTGGTCACCCGACACAATTCGACAATGCCCCATCCCGGCCCGCGAATTTCCATGGTGTCGGCACAACGTGGATGGAAGGGGATATTGAGAACGATGAACTCTACCTCTTTGACGGTAAAATTTTGCTCAGCCATGCCTCTCCCTTTCCCCGGATCTAAGCCGGGCTCGGCGCCACCTTGGCGATGGCACGTCGATGTCTGTAGCCCCATCACATCCTGGCACCAAGCCCTGCAGGCAGTACTCGCCGCCCGGGCGCCGGGGGCAAAACCAATTTTCGCACCGCGCCTAGTGTTATAGCCGGGGCAATACCCTATATTACAAAAACAAGCGTATCCATATCAACGGTTCGTCGCCGGCGCGGCGCCACCGACCGTCCAATCGACCCACTCCGATCCACTTTGAGCGAGCTATGGCCAGTCTTATCGTTAACGGTGGCAAAGCCCTGTCGGGCACCATCGTCCCCTCGGGAAACAAAAACGCAGTCCTGCCCATTCTCTGCGCTACGTTACTCACCGACGAGATCGTAACCCTCCGCAACGTCCCCAATATCACCGATATCCAGAAACTGGTCGCCCTTTTCCAAAGCCTGGGCTCGCGCATCGACTGGGATATTAAAGCCAGCACCCTGCGCATCGACAACGCCGGCTTTTCGGGCGAACTAAACGGCCACCAACTGCCCCAGGGCATGCGCTCCTCGGTCCTGCTTTTCGCCCCCCTGCTCAAACGCCTGGGCCGACTGAGCATGGACCTCAGCGCCAAAGGCTGCACGTTAGGAGTCCGCGAACTCGACCCGCACTTCGAGGTCCTCGAATGTCTCGGGGCCCAGGTCACCCAGGGCGAACCGACCCAATTGACCCTCGACGGCAATTTCCGTGGCGGTCGTTTCTGGCAGGACTATATGTCAGTGACCACCACCGAGACTTTCGTCATGGCCGCCGTCCTGGCCGACGGCACCTCGACCATGATCAACGCCGCCAGCGAACCCCACGTCCAGGACCTGTGCGATTTGCTCAATAGCATGGGGGCGCGGATCGAAGGAATCGGCTCCAGCATCCTCCATATCGAAGGAGTCGAGCGCCTCTCGGGTACCGAGGCCGCTATCGCCTCGGACCACCACGAGATCACCACCTTCCTGGCCCTAGGGGCCATCACCGGCGGCCGGGTACGCGTTGAACAAACCCGGCCCCAGCACTTTGACCTGATCGACCGGGCCTTTGCCAAATTGGGCGTCGAAATCAAACGCGACGGCGACGCTGCCCTGGTCGAACAGGACCGCCCGCTGCAGGTGCAGGCCCCCTTCACGCCCAATATCCTGCCCAAAATAGAAGCCGCCCCCTGGCCCTATTTCCCCGTCGACCTGTTGCCGCCCATGGTCGCCCTGGCGGTACGGGCCCGGGGCGTAATGCACTTTTGGAACAAAGTCTACGAAGGCGGTTTTACCTGGATCCCCGAACTGGTCAAATTTGGCGCCCACGTCGTGGTCAACGACCCCCACCGCATTATCGTCTTCGGCGACCGACCGCTGCGCCCCTCAGTTGTCGAGGCCCCCTATATTATCCGCGCCGCCGTGGCCCTGTATATGACGGCGGCGACCATCCCCGGCCAATCGGTGGTGCAAAACGCCGAGTCGATCCGCCGCGCCCACCCCCACTTCGTCGAAAATCTCAATAAGCTAGGGGCCGACGTCGAGTGGGACGATTGACAGGCACCAGCCAATCGTTATGGACCCCGCCTTCTTCCCCGTCATCTCCCTGCCGCTGTTCATCGCCCTGTTGGGCCTGTACGCCCTATTAAACGAAGAGAGCGAGCGCAAACGACTAGAGGAATTGGCCGAGCGCCTGGGAGGAATCTACCGCCGGGAGGGCCGCTCGTCTCTTAACTGGCGACGGATCAAACGGCTGCCCTTTTCCATGCATTACGCCCTGACCAAATTAGACAAGGGCGTCAAATCCCTCGAATACCGGCACAAGATCCGCGGACGGCGCCCCGCCATCAGCCTCACCGACAACAAACCCATCCTCGACAATCTCGAAGAGCGCATCGACAAGCTCGAAGGCCTGACCGCAAAATAAATGGGGCCCCGGTTTCCCGGAGCCCCATTGCCTAGCCTGCCTCCAGCCGCAACGGACGCTTTTCTTGCCACACTACTCAGCGCAAATGAAAATTACGCCTGGGCCGCCATCCGCCTGAGCACCGTGTGCAAAATGCCGCCGTTGCGGTAGTAGTCGATCTCCACCGGCGTATCGATGCGACAGATGGTGTTAAAGCGGATCTCGCCCTCTGCGCCGCGGGCCACCACAGTTAATTCCTGGCCCGGCTGCAACCGGTCGTCCAACCCTTCGATATCGTAGACTTCCTCGCCCGTCAGCCCCAGCGATTGGCGCCCTTCCCCCTCGGCAAACTGCAGCGGCAAAATACCCATGCCAATAAGATTGGAGCGATGAATGCGCTCAAAGCTCTCGGCAATGGCGGCTTTAACCCCCTGTAAGAAAGGCCCCTTGGCAGCCCAGTCGCGACTCGACCCGGTGCCGTATTCCTTGCCCGCCAGGACAATCGACGGCACCCCGTCGGCCATATAGCGCTCGGCCGCCTCGTAAATAGTCAACTGCTCATCGGAGGGCAGGTGGCGGGTATAGCCGCCTTCGACACCGGGCACCATTTCGTTGCGGATGCGGATATTGGCAAAAGTGCCCCGCACCATGACTTCGTGGTTGCCCCGCCGCGAGCCGTAAGAATTCCACTCGCCGCGCTCAACACCGCGCTCCTCCAGATAAGCCGCCCCAGGAGACCCCGGAGCAATGGAACCGGCCGGAGAGATATGGTCAGTGGTGACACTGTCGCCCACCTTAGCCAATACCCGAGCGCCGGTGATCGAGCCGATAGGCGTGGCCTCCCGGCTTAACCCCTCGAAAAAACTCGGCCGCCGGATATAGGTGCTGGCCGCGTCCCAGGCGTAATTCTCGCCTTCGGGGATGGCAATCTGATTCCAGGTCTGGTTGCCCGAAAAGGCCTGGGCGTATTCTTCCTCAAACATTTTCGGCTGTACCGAACGGGCAATCTCGGCGCGGATATCGGCCTGGCTCGGCCAGATATCGCGCAGAAAAACCGGCGCCCCGTCTCCATCGGTGCCAAGGGCTTCGTTGTCAAAATCGATATCGGCCCGACCGGCCAGGGCATAGGCCACCACCAGCGGCGGCGAGGCCAAATAATTGGCCCGGCTCAGGGCGTGCACCCGCCCCTCGAAATTGCGATTGCCGCTCAAGACGCTGCTGACCACCAGGTCGTTTTTCTCAATGGCCTGTTCGACGGCTTCAAGCAGCGGCCCCGAATTGCCAATACACGTGGTGCAGCCGTACCCCACCGTGTGGAAACCCAGCGCGTCCAGTGCCCCGTCGAGACCAGCGGCCTCCAAATAGCGCGTTACCACCCGCGAGCCGGGTGCCAGACTGGTCTTGACGTAGGGCGGCACTTGCAGTCCTTTGTCCACGGCGGCCCGGGCCAGCATCCCCGCCCCCAGCATCACCGACGGATTGCTGGTATTGGTGCAGGAGGTAATGGCGGCAATGACCAGTGAGCCGTCGCCCAACTCCGCCTTTTTGCCGTCGATCTCCACTTCGACCTTGCGGGCGGCCCCCTCGCGACCAAAGGTATCACTCAGCGCCGTGCGAAAAGTCCCCTGCATATGCTGCAGACCGACCCGGTCCTGGGGCCGGGTCGGCCCGGCCAGACTCGGCTCCACGGTGCCCATATCCAGACTCAAGGTCTCGCTGAAAACCGGATCGGGCGCCGTCGCCGAATAAAACATGCCCTGGGCTTCGAGATAGGCCCGCACTCGCTGTACTAGCCCGGGTTTGCGACCGCTCTGCTGCATATAGGCCAGCGCCTCTTCATCGACGGGAAACAACCCCACCGTAGCACCGTATTCGGGGGCCATATTGGCAATGGTCGCCCGGTCGGCCAGGGTCAATTTGGCCAGGCCGGGGCCGTAAAACTCGACGAATTTGCCCACCACCCCGTGCGCCCGCAGCATCTGCGTTACCGTCAATACCAAATCGGTGGCGGTGGTGCCGGTGGGCAATTCGCCTTCGAGCTTAAAACCGACCACGTGCGGCAACAACATATAGATAGGTTGGCCCAGCATCACCGCCTCGGCCTCAATGCCGCCCACCCCCCAGCCGACCACACCCAAGCCGTTGATCATAGTGGTATGGCTATCGGTGCCCACGACACTGTCGGGGAAAAAGACCGGCCCGTCGTCGCCGGCCCCTTCCTGCACCACGTCGGCCAGGTATTCCAGGTTCACCTGGTGGACAATACCGGTGGCCGGCGGTACGACGCGAAAATTATCGAACGACTCCTGGCCCCAGCGCAAAAATTCGTAGCGTTCTTTGTTGCGGGAAAATTCGCGCTCGGCGTTTAATTCCAGCGCCCGGCGCAAGCCGTAGTGATCGACCTGCACCGAATGGTCGATGACCAGATCGACCGGAATCTGCGGATTGACCGCTTTCGGGTCGCCGCCCAATTCAACCATGGCATCGCGCATAGCCGCCAGATCGACCACCGCCGGCACCCCGGTGAAATCCTGCATTACGACGCGGGCGGGCTTAAAGGGAATCTCCTCTTTCCCCGCCGTTTCCGGCGACCAACCGGCAATGCGCTCGACATCGGCCCGGGTAATTTCAAATTCGTCGCATTGCCGCAGCGCCGCTTCGAGCAACACCTTAATGGAAAAGGGCAGGCGGCTCACCGGGGCAATCCCCGCCTCTTCCAGCGCCTGGATGCGGTATATGGTGCCACTGCTATCGCCGACCTGGAGAGCGGTACGGGCGTTAAATACATCCTTAGTAGCCATAATAGATCCTCGGTATTAGGTGGAACTCATAAAGAGTAAGACAGACCCAGTAAAAATAGGCCCATACCGGTCTACGCAACAATCGCCAAAAGAAATTAACATAGCGCGAATACAGAAAAAAGTGAATAATTAGACTATTATACATTCCAAAAAAGAATAGGTCAGTATGCTCGCATATATCGAAGCCCTGGCCGCCGTGGAAAGCGCCGGCACCATGACCCGGGCGGCGACCCAATTGCGCATCACCCAATCAGCGGTCAGCAAACGCATTGCCGCCCTGGAAGCCCAGGTAGGCCATAAACTCATTGAAAAAGCCGGCCGGCGGGTGCGCCTGACTCCGTTCGGGGTAGCGCTGTTGGCCCGTATGAATCCCCTCCTCTACGCCTTTAAAGAAGCGCTGCTGGACCAGGTTGCCGTTCCGGGGGGGCGCATCGTACTGGGTATGTCCGAATCCATCCTATCTTCGTGGGGCGCCCCTCTGCTGGCCAAACTGACCGCCGCCAATCCGCATTTGGACCTGGTCCTCAACGCCCACCGCAGTCCCGTGGCCATCGAGCGGGTGCGCTCGGGCGAATATATGCTGGCCCTGTGCGCCGGCCGCACCGGCGACACCCCCGATCTCAAGGCCGAGCATCTATTAGAAGAACCTATGGTGCTGGTCCCCTCGGGTCTGCACCCCTTCACCATTGAGCCGGGCGCGGTCCTGCCTGTCCTCACCATAGAACGCCACTCGGCCACCTGGTCCAGCCTTGAACGACGACTGCAAAAAAGCCACCGCCCGCGCCGTTTCAAGCTGGTGGTCGAGCAAACCGTGCAATCCTTCACCTGCATTGTCCAGATGGCCCGCCACGGTCTGGGTCACGGCCTGGTCCCCAAGGGTTTGGCTCACTCTATGGGCGTACCGGCCGACACCTGTATTGACCTACCCGCCCCCGGCCTGACCCGTCCGGTCAATCTGGTAGGACGCCCCACCACTTTCGCTCTGCCGCTGGTGGCGGCCTTCCACCGCCAATTGCGCCAGCATCTCGAAGACATTTCGCTTTGAGCTTCCATTGTACCAAACCGCCTATACGGAGCCGCTGAGGAACCGGATCCGACGCGGGATTGCCTATTTCCAGGAAATCCTCGGCCTACTGTTTACCCCATATTGGCTTGACTAGGTTTTATCGGCCTCGTTGCTTGGATCCATGACATCAGAAATCCTTTTACCTAAAGAGGCAATATGGAGCGCATCTATGCACATCTCTACCGACACGCTACCAGTGCGGTAATACTTCTCTTGCTGTTGGTTCAAGCGACGACGGCTATGGATGGCGAGAGTCCCTACTCTAAAGAGACGCACGTCTTCAAGATCGTCGAGGGGGACAGCCTCAAGATCGACCTTATGCGTCTGGCCGACGACCAAGTCCGCCCCATCGTTATCTGGATTCACGCAGGCGGACTGATCATGGGGGGACCGCCAAATCTGCAGGCCGGTGAAAAGGAGAGGCTGTTTTTAGATGCAGGATATGCCGTGGCAGCCATCGAATACCGCGTTGCCCCCGAGCACAAACTGCCAACCATCATCGAAGATGTGGAAGACGCCTATAACTGGGTACGCAATAGCGGCCCTACGCACTTCAATATCGATCCCGATCGCATCGCCTTGTTGGGCCACTCAGCCGGCGGTTATCTCAGCCTCATCGCCGGGGCTCGGCTCCGTCCCAGACCCAAAGCGCTCGTCGCATTCTACTGCGCGACAGATATCAGCGGAACCTGGATCACCCAGTACGAAGTTCCCCCTCCCGAGCAACGTGTCGAACTCGAATACATCAAGTGGCCCGATCCACCTGTATCCCATGATGAAGCCATGGGCTTCCTTGAAGAGGGTCTCAGGGGGCGGAAGAGATTCCAATACGTTCTCTACTGCTATCAGAAAGGAATCTGGCCACAACAAGTGACCGGCCGAGATCCGCAACAGGAGCCAGAGTGGTTCCACCAGTATGAGCCGGTGCGAAATGTGACCAAGGACTATCCGCCGACGATGCTCCTATATGGAGAAGTCGATACGATGATACCCCTCCAACAGGGAATCCAGATGGCTGCAGAACTGGAAAGGGCTGGAATCGAGCACGAATTTCTCACCTTTCCTGGATTTGGTCATATGTTCGACGAAGACTGGTCTCACTTAGGCGACCCTTCAGTCCAGGATGCCTATGCGCGAATCCTACAATTCCTGGATGAGCAAGTCCAGCAGGAAGCCCATCGATAACTAAGCTCAGCGCCCGTACGCCACTGGTTGGAAGACGGGAAGCGCCTTATATTCCTGCCCCCAGAGCCCTCTTCTCATTCCCTATATAATACCGTCGACCAAGCGGGCGGATTGGCTGGAAGGGAGCAGTGGGGACAGGGCGGCCGGGGAGAGAAGGGGCGGGCCTCATAGGGCGCAGCCGTGTGGGGGAGTGGTTGGGGGCAGACCCCGCTCGGGACTCACTGCCCACCTGGAAGCCAGTCCCCCCAAGAAGCGCCAAGCATACCGCCATTTTCCAGCAACCCTAGCCCAGCGACCACACCGTGATAAATCTGCGCCAATTCCTCGACCTGCTGCGCCGCGAAGGCGAACTCGTCGAAATCGAAACCCCCACAGACAGCGATCTGGAAATCGCCGAAATCCACCGTCGCGTCCTGGCCGCCGGCGGACCGGCCCTGCTCTTTAAGCAGGTAAAAGGCGCCGCCTTCCCCTGCGTCACCAATTTATTCGGCACCCCCAAGCGCGTCGACCTGGCCTTTGGTTCCCGTCCCGAGCGCTTCGTCCAACAACTGGTGCAAGTGGCCCAGGACTTGCCGGCCCTGTCGCCGGGCAAATTGTGGCCGCACCGCAACCTGGCCGTCGAGGGCCTCAAAGTAGGCCTCAAGACCGTGCGCCGCGGCCCCATCATAGAGCATGTCCAAAGCCCGCCCGACCTCGACCGCCTGCCCCTGCTCAAAACCTGGCCCGAAGACGGCGGCCACTTCATCACGCTGCCGCTGGTCTATACCGAGCACCCAGATACCGGACACCACAATCTGGGCATGTACCGTATTCAGCGCTACGACGCCCAGACCACCGGGGTGCATTGGCAAATCCAGAAGGGCGGCGGTTTCCACTACCACATAGCCGAGCAGCGCGACCAGCCCTTCCCGGTGACTATTTTCGTCGGCGGCCCCCCCGCCCTTATGCTGTCGGCCATCGCCCCGCTGCCCGAAAACCTGCCCGAATTGGTCCTGGCTTCCCTGTTGCAAGGCCAACGCCTGCGCCGGGTCACCAACCCCACCGGCGGCCACCCCCTTATCGCCGAAGCCGAATTCGCCATCCAGGGCCTGGTGCCGCCCCACACACGCCGCCCCGAAGGCCCCTTTGGCGACCACTACGGCTATTATTCGCTGCAGCACGACTACCCCATCCTGCAGGCGACCCATCTCTTTCACCGTAGCGACGCCGTCTTCCCCGCCACCGTGGTCGGCAAGCCGCCCCAGGAAGATCTCTTCCTGGGCGATTATATCCAGCGCCTAATGGCCCCGTTGAGCAGCCTGGTGATGCCCGCCATCCAGGCCATCTGGAGCTACGGCGAAACCGGCTACCATTCGCTGTCGGCCATTGTCGTGGAAGAGCGCTATCCACGCGAGGCAATGAAATTTGCCTTCCGCATTTTGGGCGAAGACGGCGGCCAGCTCAACCTGACCAAATTCCTCGTCGTCGTCGACCGGCCCCTGGACCTGGCCGATTTCCGCCAGGTCCTCGAATACGCCCTGGCCCGGGCGCAACTGGAAACAGATCTCTTTATCCTGGCCAATCTGGCCATGGACACCCTCGACTATACCGGCCCCCAGGTAAACCAGGGCAGCAAGGGCATTCTCATAGGCGTCGGCGAAGCTGTGCGCGACTTACCGCACAATTTTCTCGGCCCAATGCCCGGCGGCGCCACCGGGGTCGCCCCCTATTGCGGTGGCTGCCTGTGCGTCTCGGGCCCCGCCTATCGCGACGACCCCGACTACGCCCAGCACCTGGCCCAAGACCAAGCGGTAGCCGATTGGCTGCTGATCTTCCTGGTCGACGATACCCGCATTGTCGAGCGCAATATCGCCTTTTTGTGGAATACCTTCACCCGCTTTGAGCCCGCCGCCGACACCTACGCCGCCCATGTCCAACTGCACCGCCACCACCCCTGTTATACACCGCCGGTGGTATTGGACTGCCGCATGAAACCGGGCTATCCAGACGAATTGGTCGCCGACCCGGCCGTATCCGACCAGGTCACGCGCCGCTGGGGGGACTACTTTCCCGACGGCCGGGTCGAAGGCACCGAAGACCCGCTGGGCTACGGCGGTTTTGCCTTGATGGACTGAAACCCTGCACCGACCACCCTGCAACGCCGGAGAGCCAACGTACTCATGGACCGCGACCTCACTTTTGCTACCATCCAGCAATTGGCCCACCTCATCCGCAGCGGCACTGTGTCACCCGTCGAACTAACCCGACATTACCTAGCGCGCATCGAGCATTACAACCCACGCCTCAACGCCTATCTCGCCGTTACCGCCGAGCGCGCCCAGGCCGCTGCCCAGGCCGCCGAAACCGCTATCAGCGGCGGCCACTACCTGGGCCCGTTGCACGGGGTCCCGCTGGCCATCAAGGACCTGGTGGATCTGGCCGGCGTGCCCACCACCGGCGGCTCCCTGCTGTTCAAGGACCGGGTACCCAGCACCGACGCCACCGTCGCCCGACGCCTGGCCCAGGCCGGTGCCATTTTTTTGGGCAAGACGCAGATGGTCGAATTCGCCTTTGGCGGCGTCGGCATCAATCACCATCACGGCACCCCTTGGAATCCGTGGGATTTGCAGACCCAGCGCATTCCCGGTGGCTCCAGCAGCGGCTCGGGCGTTGCCGTGGCCGCCGATCTGGCCCCCGCCGCCCTGGGCAGCGATACCGGCGGCTCGGTCCGCATCCCCTCTTCCTTTTGCGGTCTGGTCGGCCTCAAACCCACCTTTGGGCGCCTTAGCAACGTCGGCGTTTTGCCCCTGGACAGTCAGCTCGATTCGGTCGGCCCCATGTGTCGCAGCGTCGACGATGCCGCGCTTTTATATCAAACCATGGCCGGCCCCGATCCCGCCTCCCAACCCTGTGACCAAGTCCAGGACACCATGGGTGATTCCATCGCCGGTCTCCGTATAGGACTGCCCCAGCAGTATTTTTGGGAGGACGTCGACCCCGAAGTCGCCGAGGCCGTCAAACAAGCGGCCCAGCACTTGACCCAATTGGGCGCCCACGTCGAGGAATTCTCCCTGCCCTTGCTCGACGAAATGAACGAGTTGAAAAACCGCGGTAGTCTGACCGGGGTAGAAGCCTACGTCAATTTCCGCGAGCATCTGGAAAACGACTTCGGCCGCTTCGATCCCATCGTCGCCGAGCGCATGATACTGGGCAAGGATATGACAGCGGCCGACTATTTCGAAATCAACAAAGGCTATGCCGACCTACAGCGACGAATAGGCGCTACCTTCACCCGCTATGACGCCCTCATGACTCCGACCACCCCTTTCGCCGCCCAGCCGGTGGACCAGGTCGACCGCGCCGACGAATACTTTCGCATCAACGGCCTGTGTCTGCGCAATACTATCGCCGTCAATCTATTGGGGCTGTGCGCCCTTTCCCTGCCCTGCGGGGCCACTGCCCAGGGCTTGCCCATCGGCCTCCAGCTCATTGGCCGACCCTGGGACGAAGACGGCCTCCTTCACCTGGGCCGGATCTATGAACAAAGCACCGACTGGCACAGCCGCCGGCCCGCTCTCGAAGACTAAAATACACCTTGGGAAAGGGGAAATATTCGCCCAATTGGGGGCTTGCGAAGATGAATCTTTAAGGCTATATTTTATTTTTCGACCTTAAAAATACGCTCTTTGTGCTCCCATCGTCTAGTGGTTAGGACCCAGGGTTTTCATCCCTGTAACCGGAGTTCGAGTCTCCGTGGGAGTACCATTTTCAAGTGCCAGGCAAAAGCTACACCCGGCACTTAGCAGCACTAAAAAAGCCCCTCGCATTGAGGGGCTTTTTTAGTGCTCGTCCCCCACCCGGGCAAGCCAGCCCAAAGCCAGCCAAAACACGGCGCCGCTGAGCGGCAAATGCAGCGGATAACTGACCAAGCCGTGGATCAGCACCGCCGCCACCAATCCCATACCCGCCCATATCTCAAAACGCCGTCCTGCACTCACCCCCCGGTATAGCACAATCCCGACCAAGCCGACAAAACCCAGCAGCCCCAACAATCCGCTTTCGGCCCAAATATGGGCCAGATCGTTGTGGGCAAATTCAACATTGGGGTACTCGGGCCAGTTGTCCCCTTCAAGTCGCTCTCGAACCAGGGGAAAACGCGCCGCATAGGTCCCGTAGCCCTGCCCCAACAGCGGCTTTTCGCCAATCATCTCCCAGGTCACCGCCCAAATAAAATAGCGGTGGTGGATGGACACATCGACATCGGCCTGGGCCCCGACCACCCGGCTCGAACTGAGCAGCCGCTCACCCACCGAAACCGCCTTTTCCTCGCCGGGCAAGACCGGCTGTTGCGACCACAAAAGCGTCAGCAGCAATAACTGCCCCGCCAGTCCCACCAGCCAGGTAACGCCCACTACTTGGGTCGCTCGACATTTGTGCTGAATCCACCCTATAAGAACTACCAACAAGCCACTTCCAGCGGCTAACCAGGCGCCACGACTGCCCACCAGCAAAATGCCGCTGTACAATAGCCCCACCACAACCAGGCCCAGCAGCCGGCTCTGCCAGCTCGAAGCCCGGACAAAACCGGCCATGCCCAGCGGCAAGGCCAGTGCCAGCAAACTGCCCAGGTGATGGGATTGTCGAATAGCGACAGGATGCGGGTGCCCGAAAAAGCGACGGCGGGCAACGGGTCGAAATGGACATACTGCAATAACCCGTAGCCATTGGCCACCAGGGCCCCGCCCAGCACGACCCGACCCCATAAACCACCGGCGTCTAGTTCGCCTTGCAAATGCCAGCCGGACCAGAAAAAAAGCAACGAGGCCACCAGCCTCGCCAACCCCGCCCACGCTTGCACTGGATGGCCCACCAGCGATAGCACCGCCCCCAACCCCATCAACGCCAGCGGCCCCAGCAAAACCAAGGGCGGCCACCGTATCGAATCGGCGCGCTTATAATGGGCCACTAGTCCCAACCCGCTCACACCTGCCACCAGGGCCCAGTAAACGACCATCCGGCTATATAATTTGGGATGCGCCAGCACCAGCAAAACCAAGCCGCCGGCAATGAGCAAGGTCCATCCCCTAGGCCAATTTATGGGTCTGCCCATATCCAATATCAATTCGAGAAAATGGCAACTACAGGATACAACCAATCGATCCAATAAACTAAGTTCCTGCACGCACAAAAAACCAGGACGCGGCAACAGCGCACTGGTTTATAGGGCTACTAAAGTTTGACCGGCCCTGATCTTAAGGCATGTCTGAAAAAATCATTTGGGCATTGCGCGGCTGCAGGCGTTGCTCTGGTATCTCCAGAGGAAGCCCAGAATCCACCGTTGGAACAGATACCAGATGGGCTTTTTCAAAGGCGGTCCAGGTCTTGTCCAACCGCCCTGTAGGGACCATTTTATCGGAACCATCCAGGAAAGCATGGGTTTACAACACCCGCACTGCCCGTGACTATTTGGTCTCGCTGCAGAAATCCCGTCACGTTGCGATCGGGCAGTCCGCCCGCTTGGACTTGCCGGTCTGGCAGGCCTGTAAAGCTGCTTCACCCGCCCAGTTGGGAGTCTATGCGCAGCAAGCCCTATCCACCCTCATCAAAAGCCTACCAGGCGACCTGTTCCGGGTCTGGCCGTTTCGTTTTTACCCGCCTTATCGGCTGGCTGCTCCTCTTTTCCGCCCCCCTCCAGGCAGAGGACACCACCTTGGCCCGGCTGGCCTTTTGGGTCCCCCCTGAACGCAAAGCTGAATTCGAGACGGCCTACCAGACACAGGTGGCCCCCTTGCTGGAAAAGCACGGCTGGACACCGTCGGCGCAAACAGGACGGACAACAGCCGACAGCGTATTCAGCCGCCTGTTTGCCGTCCCAACCCCGACCGCGGTTGCCGCCCAGTGGGACACCCTGACCTCCGACACGGCCTGGCAGGCGTTGGCCCAAAAACTCGGCGCAGCTTTTGGCACGGCCCGCACAGACGGCCAGATCGAGGCGGCGTTCGAACTCTATCGGGCCCCGGCCGGCCCCGGGCGCACCGTAGCAGTCGGCCCGGGTATGCGTCGAGGCTTGTGGCATTCCCTGTCTCTCAAGGACGGCGTCCACTTCGGCATTGAAGCTATGCTGCAGGATTCGGCCGACCATCTATGGCTCGGCTCCGCATTTGGGGGACTCAGTCGGTTCGACGGCACCCACGTAACGACCTTCATCCCGGCCGATGGACTGGTCGGCTATTATGTCGGGGCTCTTTTAAAAGACCGCCACGGTCATATATGGATTGCCACTCGAGACGGCCTAAATCGCTACGACGGTCACCACTTTGAAACCTTCACCCGCGCCGACGGCCTGGGACACAATGAGGTATTAGCGCTCTTGGAGGACCGGGCGGGGCGGGTGTGGTGCGGCACCGCCGGCGGGGGGGTGAGTCGCTTCGACGGTACCCGTTGGACCACCTTCACCACCGCCGACGGACTGGCCAGCAATTGGGTGGGGGCTTTGTTGCAGGATGAGCGGGGCGATCTGTGGCTGGGAACAGGCAGCTACCGCCTTCACGGCGCTGGACTCAGCCGCTTCGACGGGAAAGAATGGATCACCTACACCCAGACCGACGGACTGGGCAGTGATTCAATCATAGCCCTGACTACCGACGCCCAAGGGCGCGTATGGGTCGGCACGACAGACGGCGCCAGTTATTTTAACGGCGAAGGCTTCATAGCGGTCGACCAACTAGCCGACCAAACCATAACGACAATGGTCGCCGACCAGCAGGGCCACCTGTGGGTAGGCATCTTCAATGTCGGCCTCTACCGCTTTGACGGCAGCCACTGGGCCCACTTCACCTTTGCCGACGGGCTGGCCAACGACCAGGTGCGTTCCCTGACGGTCGACCAACAGGGCACGCTGTGGGTAGGCACCATTGCCGGGTTGAGCCGCTACGACCAGGGGACCTGGGCCCACTTCACCACCGCCGAGGGCTTGCCCCACAACGCGGTCGTGTCGCTGCTGGAAGACCAGCACGGGCAGATATGGGCCGGTACTTTTGCAGGGGTCGGGCGCTACACCGGCACAGCCTTTGCGGCGGTAGATTTTTTAGACGACTGGAATGTGTGGACCATGATCGAAGACCGGCAGGGGCGGTTGTGGTTCGGAGACGGCGGCAACAACAATAATCGGGGCGTGCTGCGCTACGACGGTGCCCAGACCACTCATTTCCCCATCGCCGACGGCCTGAGCGACAACGCCGTATGGTGCTTATTGGAGGACCAAAAAGGACAGATATGGGCCGGCTCCCGCACCAGGGGAGGAATTAGCCGCTTTGACGGGCAGACCTGGACAAACTTCACCACCGAGGACGGCCTGGTCGCCAACCGGGTGGGATCCCTGCTGGAAGACCGTGGCGGCCATCTGTGGATCGCCGCCGCCGTTGGTCCAGACGGGGGCGTCAGCCGCTACGACGGAAACCACTTCACCAACTTCACGACAAAAGACGGACTGACCAACAACAATATCATGAGTATGTTGGAAGACCGCCTCGGCAACCTGTGGTTTGGCACCTTCGGCGGCGGCGCCAGCCGCTACGACGGCCACACCTGGACAACTTTTTCCGAGGCGCAAGGCCTTACCTACAATAGAGTAACCGCGCTTCTGGAAGACCGCCGTGGCCACCTGTGGTTTGGCACCTTCGGCGGCGGCGTCAGCCGCTACGACGGCCAAATCTTCCAAACTTTGTCGCGCTCGGACGGCCTGATCTTTGATACAGTACACGCCCTATTGGAGGACCGCCAGGGAAATGTCTGGATCGGCACCGAAGGCGGCTTGAGCCGCTACACCCCTTCAGCCGACCCGCCCCAAGTCGAGATCCAGGCCGTCATCGCCGACCAACACTACATACCCGACCACCCTATCCACGTGCAAGCAGGCCAACAGCTGGTGCTGTTTGAGTTTCAGGGCCGCAGCTGGACCACACACCCCGACCAGATGGCCTACGTATACCGCCTACAGGGCCACGACGCCGACTGGAAACCCGCCTATACCAACCGGATCGAATACCAAAACCTGCCCGCCGGAGAATATCTCTTTGAAGTCCGTGCCGTCGACCGCGATCTCAACTACTCCAAGCCAGCCGCCGTCCAACTCGTCATCGAACACCCCTACCGTCTGTGGGCACTCTACGGCATAGCCGGCCTGGGCCTGATCGGCTTTGTCCTGGCCTCGGGCCTGGCCGTGCGCCGGGGTCGGGCCTATCTGCGCGAGCAACAAGCTCGCCTGGCCGCCCAGCAAGCCCTCAACCGCGAGCTGGAGAACGAACTACAAACCGCCAGCGATCTGCAGCGGGGCCTGATGCCGGAGCAGTCCCCCCAACTGGCCGGCTTCCATATCGCGGGGCACTGCCGGCCGGCCAACCACGTCTCGGGTGATTTCTTCCAATATTTCCAACAGCCCAATGGCCACCTGGCCCTGTGCCTAGCCGACGTCACCGGCCACGCCATGGACGCGGCCATCCCCATGGTCCAATTCGCCGGGGTCCTGCAAACCGAAATGCAGTATGAGCACGATCTAGCCCAACTCTTCCAGCGCCTCAACCACACCCTCTTCCACAGTCTGGGCACCCACACCTATGTCTGCTTTGCCCTGGCCGAACTGGACCCAACCCATCACACCGCCCGCCTCAGCAACGCGGGGTGTCCCTTTCCCCTCCACTACCAGGCCGCCACCGGCCAGGTAGTCGAATACGCAGTGGGCGCCTATCCGCTGGGGGCCCGCTCGCAGACAGAATTTCCTTTGCAGGAGGTACCCCTGGCTCCGGGCGACCGACTGGTGCTGTGCTCGGACGGCCTAGCCGAAGCTGTCGACGGAGCGCGGCGGCCCTTTGGCTTCGAGCGGGTCAGCCAGGTCATCGGCCAAGGCTGCGCCGAGGGCTTGGGCGCCGAGGCCCTAATCGAGCGGCTGCTAGACGAGGTGCAGACCTATAGCGGCAACCTCAGCCAAGACGACGATCAGACCGTGGTGGTCGTGCAGGTCGATGAGGAAAGCACGAAGGGTTGATTTATTCTGCCCAGCTTGCTTTGCTTCCGTTTTGTTTTCCACCATGAATATTCATGTCATTATTATTCATGTTTTTTACTTTAAGTATTAAATTAACAACCATTTACACCTGATACATTTCTTTAATAAACCTGAATATTCATGTTTATTGCTTGTTCTACAAAAAACACTCGAATGGCCATTTTCAAAAAATAAAAATCTGATAAGCCATTTATAAATAAATACTTTCGTGTAGTACTCATTTATTATTCTGTGCCCCTCGATGCTCCTGGCATTGCCTTTGCGTAACCAAAGGCAACAAGCCAACCTTTATTTCAGGAGCATCGATCATGGCCATCCTCATCAAATACGCCGAAAGCCAAGCCGAAAAAGAAGCCCTCTACCGCGTCCGCTACCAAGTTTTTGTTGAGGAAGAGGGCTATATGGCGCCCAACGCCGATGGCCGGATCACCGATCGCTTTGACGACTACGCCACCACCTGCAACCTCATCGTCGTTGACGATGGCCGCGTGGTAGGCGGGGCTCGCTGCACACAGAGAGACACACTGGGGATGCCCCCGGAAGAATTTTACGACTTTAATGGGTTGGGTGTGGCCCCTTCGTCTCGAATGGGCAGCGCCAGCCAATTCTGCCTTTTACAGGCGTATAGAAACTCGCGGGCAGCCATTTACGTGATGGGTATGGCACACTATTGGTTTAAAACCCAGGGGCTGTCCCATATTATCTGTGCGATTAATCCGGAAATCCAACCGTTGATGACTAAGGTCGGCTACCAGGCTCTGGCCCCGGAGCAATACGATGCGGCCAAAGGCCTTGCCTTCGTACCTATGTGCCTGGACATGAGGGATCTGTGCTCGTCGCAGTATCGCTTTGTCAAACGCCAGCAAGGCGATGTGTTCTATGTGTCCGGGGCGACAGAGCGGCTGGAAGTTGGCTACCGCAAGGCCGCTTGATAAATCTTGGAAGCTGCTTGGACACCTCCGGGGTCTGGGCGGCGAAAAACCATAAGTAGCAAAAACGGGAAAATACTATGGGACAATTCGCCAAAAAACCACTCGCTGGACGCCCGCCTCTCTGGTGGGCTATTGCCGGAACGGTGCTGGCCCTAGTGGTCGGCTGCGCCGACAAAGATCCTCTGTCCGCTCCGGCCGATGCGCCGAAGCAGGCCAACAAATTGATCGTTTCGGCGCATCGGGCCGGCGGTTATAAGCCGGAACATTCCACCAGTCGCCAACTGATCAGACGCTTCGATCTGAATCCCCTGGGCCCCATCCCCTACCCGCCCGACAACCCGCCCGTGCAAGAGCGCATCGAATTGGGTCGACTGCTGTTTTTCGATCCCCTTCTCGGCGGCGAAAAGGATGTGGCCTGCGGCACCTGCCACCACCCGGATTTTGCCTTTGCCGATTTCCGCCAATTCGGTGCGGGCACCAGCGGCGAAGGATTGGCCGACCAACGAGTAATCGGAGTCTCGGCGATAAGCGGCTTGCCCATTGCGGACGAACCGCGCAACAGCCCGACCATCTTCAATACTGCCTTCAATGCTGACGAGAACGGCCAACCTTCACATCAGGGCCTGCAGTTCCTCGACGGCCGGGTCAACGGACTAGAAGCGCAGGCCACTAAGCCCATCACCTCTCGGGTGGAAATGCGCGGCGACGCCTACCCGGGCACCGACGCCGAGGCCGTGGCCGCCACCCTCGACAGCGTCGTCGCCCGACTGCAGCAGATTCCCGCTTATGTCGAACTGTTCCGCGCCGCCTTCCCGCAGGAAGCCGACCAAAGGGCCGGGGCAGCAGTGATCGATTCGTCGACCTACGGCCGGGCCCTCGCCGCGTACGAGCGCGAATTGGTAACGCGCAATTCGCCCTACGACCGCTTCATCGAGGGCGACGACCAGGCCCTGACACCCTTTCAAAAGCGCGGTTTGGTGCTCTTTTTCACTAAGGCCAAATGCGCCGTCTGCCACAACGGCCCAATGTTCAGCGATTTCCGCTTCATCGTCCAGGGGGTGCCGCAGGAGGGCCCCGGCAAGGACGTCATTGCCGGCGACGATACAGGCCGCGAGGAATTCACCCTGGATCCGGCCGATCGCTACGCCTTTCGCACGCTGACTCTGCGCAATATCGAATTGACGGCGCCCTATATGCACGACGGGGTATTCGCCACACTGGAAGAAGTGGTGCATTTCTACAATAACGGTGCCCGGCCGCGGCACCCGGCCGTCGGCGACGAGATGCTCGACCCGATATTGACACAGCCTCTGGGACTAAGTCAGATTGAGGTCGAAGCGGTCGTCGAATTTATGCGGACACTGACCGATCCAGGGACGGCATTGGACCCGTTGCTAATAACGGTGCCCGAAGAAGTACCCAGCGGCTTGCCGCCTGTCTTCGGAGTACGGGCACTCTAAGTAGGAGCCAAGCATTTTTGATGGACTCTGCACCTCTTGGCCGACCGCCTTACAATCTCCCATGAGCAATAGACAACACCAACAGGGAGTAGACTTGACAGACCATTCAGCGATGGGCCCTTTCCTCCAGGATGCCTTAAATCTCCTGGGGCCCGATTACGTGATAAAGGCGTCTGAAGTACTCCGCCAGTACGAACAAGCGACTTTTACAACCGAGCAAAAAATACCGGCTGTTTTGCTGCCAGGTAATGTTACAGAAGTCGCAAAAATCGTGCGGCTCGCCAATGACTACCGCATTCCCATCTACCCCACCAGCCGCGGGCGAAATTGGGGACTCGGCTCCCGTGTTCCAGTCCAGAGTGGGCAGTGCGTAATCGACCTGCAACGCATGAACAGAATTCTCGACTTTGATGCCGAGTTGGGCTCCCTTACCGTCGAGCCAGGCGTAACCTTCCAGCAAGCGGTCGATTTTCTCAAAGACCAGCACAGCGACTTTCTCGTATCGACCATTGGAGGGCCACCCGAGGCAAGCCTGCTGGCCAATGCCCTCGAGCGCGGCGATGGACTTGGCCCCCTTGGGGACCGGGCCCGATTCTGCTGTATTCAGGAAGCGATCCTACCGACAGGAGAGTGTATCCGAACTGGGCTAAACGCCTTTGACGGCTCCTTGAGCCGACACCTGAGCCCTTCTGGGCCAGGCCCCGCTATTGAGGGGTTGTTCTTTCAGTCCAATCTCGCCATCGTGACGAAAATGAGCATTCTCCTATGGCGCCGCCCGCCTCATTTTCAGGCGTTCTCCTTTTTCATCGAAAGCCAGGACCAATTAATACAGGTGAACAGGGAAATACGACAGCTTCAACAACTCGGTGTTGTCGGTCCTACCGCATTTTCCCTGTGGAATATGTACCGCTTCCTTTCTACTCAAATGACCTATCCGTGGTCCGAATCAGGGGAGAAGGAAACCACTCCGGAGGAAATTCTCCAGCAGCTTCCCAAGTCAATCCGGTCCTGTAAATGGGTAGGGTTCGTCTTCACCTATGCACCGACAAGGCTCATCCAATTCTCGCAAAAGCGAAAGATCAAACGGGCCCTCAAACCCCATGCTCACAAGCTCATCGCGGTTGATCCGATCTCCGCCTTTGTCATGCGACTGGCGAGAAAACCACTCCGACGACTCTTCCACATAGACGTCGATACGCTGCTCACAGCGCTTCACGACGAGCCGGTCTTTCTCGGCAATACGACTACCCCCACGGTCTCCAGCATCTACTGGCGCAAACGGACCCCGGCGCCCGCTTCCTGGAACCCCGAACGGGATCGGTGTGGTATATCATGGATCTGCTCCGCCGTGCCCTACGATGGAACCCACATCGCCCGCGTCACAGACCTCGTCGAGACGATTGCCTTGGAGCACCGGCTTGAACCAATGTGCATGTTCTTCAACATGAACCAATGGTATTTGAAAACCTTCATTGTGATTCTATATGATCAAGAGATTCCAGAAGAAGACGCTCGTGCTAAATCCTGTCACGATCGCATTTTGGACCAACTGGCACAAGAAGGGTACACGCCCGTCCGCCTTGGGATCCAATCCATGGACTTTGCCCCGGACGATCCTGCGTATCTCGAACTTATACAGAAACTCAAAGGAACCCTGGACCCCAATGACATACTCGCACCTGGACGCTATGACTTTAGGAGAGCCTGGCAGAACTAACTGGATAGACGCGATTGGCCGGGTGAGACAACCGGTCTTAGTTTCATGGTCGAGAAAGCAAAATGAGCTATTGCGATTGCTCACTTCCTGCACAGTATCCTGTAGCCGGAATGTCTTCCCAAAGGGAGAACCGACATGACTTCCCCCGAGCCCCTCACAGTTGAAATCCGCCTGCCCAGCGTATTGGGACAGGAAACTATAGCTGTGGCCGCCGCCGCCGCCATGGCTTGGAACCTGGGCTTTTCACAGGACCGCATTGACGATTTAAAAACGGCCGTGTCCGAAGCCTGTCTCAACGCCATCGAGCACGGCAACCAGCTCCAGGCCGACGTCCAGGTCCAGGTAACCCTTACCCCCAAACCCTCGGGCCTCCAGGTCGAAGTGGCCGACGAAGGCCCCGGCACGCCCAGACCCGGGCAAGCCCCCAGTATCGAAGCCAAACTGGCTGGCCAGGAACGCAGCCGCGGCTGGGGCTTGTTTCTCATTGAGCAACTGGTCGACGAAGTCACCTTTAAACCCCGTTCCCAAGGTCGCAGCGTGACCTGTCTGCTCATCCATCTCGACTCCCAGGAAGCCCACTCATGACCGTATCTATCCAGGTGCACCTGCACCCCGCCCAGGACGTGACTGTACTGGCGATCGAAGGCAACCTGACCTCGGCGGCCGATACGGCCGTGGCAGCCGCCTACCAGGAAGCTATCCAGCAAAGCCAAAAGTTGGTATTGGCTTTTCGCGAGGAAGATATCATCAATAGCGCCGGCATTGGCCTAATTATCGATCTGGTAAGCCAGAGCCAGCAACAGAACGTGGCCCTGAGCATTGCCCACCCAGCGGCCCATTTCCGCAAGGTCTTCGCCATGGTGGGCCTGACCCGCCATATCCCTGTGTCGGCCTCGGTCGAAGACGCCCAACAGGCCTTCTAAAGCCTTGCCGGAGGACTCTTTCGTGCCCGAAACACCATCTGACCTAGCCGGCGACGACGACCTGCAGCGCCGCCTTTTCGAGCTCCAGGCCCTGCACGATATCAGCCGCGATATAGACCCTTTGCAGGCGCCGACGGCTATTCTCCGGGTGGTCGGCCTTACCGTAGCCGGCACCCTGGGAACACCGCTGACAGTGGGCCTGTGGCGCCCCCAGGTCGAGGCCCCGTTGGAAAGGGTGTTTTCAATGGGACTGGCCGACCGCGCCCAGGATGATCTTGTAGCAACACTGGCCGATACCCCTCAAGAACAGACCGGGGCTACCGTACTGCGCTTGACCCCAACCGCCTCCGAACCATTGGCGGCCGGACTATACCAGGGCGGCTTTCGCCTGTGGATACCGTGGATCCTCGACGGCCAGCCCCGGGGCGGCTTAGGGCTGGGAGGGCGGCTATCCGATACATCCTACAACGACGACGACGTGCATTTGCTGGAGACTATCCAGAGCCTGGTGCAACAGGCCCTGCACAACGCCGAGCTATACCAGGCCCAACAGACGGCCAACGCCGAACTGGCGCGGCTCAACCAGATGTTGGAACACCAGGTGCAAGACCGCACCGATGCCCTGGACGCGGCCACCCAGGCCCTAAGTCAGGACGCAGAAGAGGGCGAGTTATTGGGGGGCAGCCCCGCCCTCCAACGAGTGATGCACCAGTTGCGCGGCGTGGCGGCGACCGACCTGACGGTATTGCTGTTGGGCCAGACCGGCACGGGCAAAAGCCTGGCCGCCCGGGCCCTGCACAAAATGAGTCCACGGCGCGACGGCCCCTGTATTACCGTCAACTGCGGGGCCCTGCCCGACCACCTGGTGGAAAGCGAGTTATTCGGCCACGAAAAAGGCGCCTTTACCGGAGCCACGGCGCGCAAAATAGGCAAAGTGGAACTGGCCCAGGAAGGCACCCTCTTCCTCGACGAGATCGGCGACTTGCCCTTTGACGCCCAGGTCAAACTGTTGCGGCTCTTGGAGGAACGCGTCTTCGAGCGGGTCGGCGGCACCCAGACCCTGGAGAGCCAGGTGCGAATAGTGGCGGCCACCAACCGCGACCTGGAAACCATGGTGCAGGCCAAGGAATTCCGCGACGATTTATTCTACCGACTGCAAGTATTTCCCGTTGAATTACCGCCCTTGCGGGAGCGCCCCGAAGATATACCGCTGTTGGCCCAGATCATGTTGGAACGCTTTGCCCAGCGTCTGCACCGGCCCGCCCCAGTCCTTTTACCAGAGGCTCTCAAAGCCCTGCAAGCAGCACTCTGGCCGGGCAATGTGCGCGAGCTGGAACACGCCCTGCAACGGGCCGTTTTGATCTGCACGGACGATCAAATCGCGACGGCCGACGTGGGGTTGACGCCCTCTGTACCGACCTCGCCCAGCCGTACCACTGCGGCCGAGGTCCCATTGGTGTCGTTGGCCGAAAACGAGAGGCGCCATCTACAGCAGGCCCTGCAAGCCTGCGATGGGACCCTATACGGCGAAAAGGGCGCCGCCCGGCTTTTGCAGGTCCACCCGGAAACGCTGCGCTATCGACTTAAAAAACACGGATTATTGCGGCCCAGACGCCGGTGAGAAGGTGGCTTGCACAAATTTCGGGGCCGGTGAAATCCGACCAGTGCCACCATACTGCAGTGTCCTCTGAGCTGCCCCCCAATACGCCGTTTACCTGTGGACCGGACTGCGCAGCAGCCAAACAAATCCGGCTTCATGCCTGCCAGGGGTCGATGACGTGGATACCGCACGCGTCGAAGTCCGGAGTATTGCGGGTGGCCAGGGCGGCACCTCGCGAACACGCAATAGCGGCTATCTGAGCGTCGAACTGGCTGATCGGCCGGCCCAGATGCACGCGATCTGCACAGATCCCGGCATAGGCGGCCGCTGCCGGACCGTCGAATGGCAATACCCGGCCCTTGAAGTCTTCCTCGAACATCGCATCGACCGCTGCGGCCAGGGCCTGCTTTCTCTTGCCGGTGGGAAGCAGCGACACGCCGTAGAGGATCTCGGCCTGTGTCACCGTCGTCGTGAAGAGGCTGGGGTCGGGCTGGGTATCCATCCACTGCACCACCGGCTCATTCGGCGACTTTCGCATCAGCTCGGACAACACGTTGGTATCGAGGACGATCATTGTCCCAGTTCCGGTGGTGGGCGTACCGGCTCGCGTTTGGGGAGCCGGAGATCCATGCCACCTACCTCGACGAAGCGCCGATGGATCCGGCGACAGAGGCCGGGCGTTGGGCCCTCCTCCTGCGCAAGTGCGGTGCGCAAGATCTCGCGGGCTTCCTCCTCCATCGATTGGCCGTGTTCTGCAGCGCGGATGCGCAGCCTTCTCTTGAGGCCTTCATCCAGGTTGCGGATAGTCATACTCGCCATGGCTTTCCTCCAGGGAGAAACCGATATGCAATCAATGATTAATGATGCATCATTGATTGCATATGGTCAATACTCGCGTCTCGCTACGAATGGCCAGCCGTTGATCTCCAGCGTCTGCGATCGAATCTACGCCACTTTCTGCGCACCAGTGCCGCGGCGACCGCCGGGTTTATGGCCTTGCCGGCGTCCCAATTAGCCGCCCAGGCCATCCTGCCGGCCTTCCCCGGCATGCCCCGCCCCATCCCAGGCGGCCTGCCCGTCACAGCGCATCCGTATAATACCAGATCGACTTCAAACTACCTGCGCCAATCTCAATAGCGGGTGCAGTCCCCTCTTTCATCCCTCCCATGGCCGCCGGCAAAGCTAAACTGTGATCCCGGCCTAGCCTTGATATTCAAGCTACCGTGAATATTAAAGCCCTAAGCGCACGAATATTCTTGATTTACCACAAATAGGAATTTACGAAAATCCCCTCTTAATAGCTTTTAAACTCAAATAAAATAAATATTTAAATGAGTTTTTTCATTTAAATATCAGGCCGTTGTACGAACTGGCACTCCCTTTGCAATACAATAGCTGAAAGTAGGCGGCCAATCTCGGAGATGCCGGGGCCGCCCTGGCTTACTGCCGCCGCTAAAGCAACACCCAACCACTATTTCCAGGGCTTGAGAAAGGAGTTGCCCAAGGAGCCCCAAAAAAACGCCGTTCGTCTCCCTGGACCGGATCGACGAACGACGCGACGATCCGACGACCGGATCCAAGCCCGGCGTCGGCCTCTACCACTAATCTAATCAAAGCGGCCGGTCCCACCCAAAGCGAGGGGCCGCCCTTGGAGGAACCGATGAAACGCGTCGTATTGCTCTTTGCTTTGCCCCTGTTGCTGGAATTGATCGGACGCCCCGCCGCCGCCACACAAGAGGCCAGCTGGGGCCAGATCAAAAATCGGGCCGCTAGCGCCGTGGAGGCACCGGCGGCTAAACTGACCGTATCGAGACACCGCGCCGGCGGCGTGAACCACAGCGGTCAGCCCATCCTTGCCTTTGCCGATCAAGCACAAATGGGCTGGTCCGCCCTGAAACGCTACGGCGACCGGATCGAAACCGAAATTCAGACCGAGGGCATCCCTGCCGGACACGCGGTATCGGTGTGGTGGGTCGTTTTCAACAACCCCGCCGGCTGTGCCACCAGCCCCTGCGGCGAATCCGATATCTTCGCCGCAGGCAACCCGGCTCTGGCCGATGTGGTCGGCAGTCGCGGCCAGGTTATGGCCGCCGATGGCACAGCTCATATACAAACGTACCTCATGGAAGGGGAGCCCTCGACCTCGGCCCTGCCCTACTTCTATGAGAATTTAGATCTGGGCGCCGGCCAACCGATTGGCCTGCTCGATCCCATAAACGCCGAGATCCACCTGGTGCTGCGCAGCCATGGGCCGGTGATCGAAGGTTTGCAAGAAGAGATGCTCACCACCTATGAAGGCGGCTGCACCACCAATCTGGACTTTGGCGTCATGCCGCAGAGCCAGGGCGAGTGCGCCGATTTGCAATTTGCCGTGTATGTGCCCCCGAGTACACCGGCTTTTGCCGATGACGGTACGGTCCTGAGTTTTGCCGCGCTAGCGGAAATGGGCTCGTCTAAACTGGTACGCTACGGCCGCAGCGTCCAGGCCGAAATCCGGACTACCGGCCTGGTCGCCGGTCACGCCCTGTCCCTGTGGTGGGTCGTCTTCAACAACCCCGCCGGCTGTGCCACCAGCCCCTGCGGCGAATCCGATATCTTCGCCCAGGGTAACCCGGCCCGCGCCGATGTCCTGGGCACCCGCGGACAAGTCGTCGCCGACGACGGCAGCGTCCACCTCTCCGGCCACCTCAGAACAGGCAATGCCCCCGCTTCGGCCATGCCCTATTTCTTCGAGGCCTTTGGCGCCGGGGCCGGTGACATTACCGGTCTGCTCGATTCCTTTGGCGCCGAGATCCACCTGGTGCTGCGCAGCCATGGGCCGGTGATCGAAGGTTTGCAAGAAGAAATGCTCACCACCTATGAAGGCGGCTGCACCACCAATCTGGACTTTGGCGTCGTACCGCAAAGCCAGGGAGAATGCGCCGATTTGCAGTTTGTCATCTTCCAACCTTAAGCCACCAATACATATAAGCTAAACCCATCCCCGCCCGATTATTCGGGCGGGGATGGGCATGTGCCCTACTGTGCATTGAGCCTGACGCATGGAAGCCCGCTGAGTCCTGCGACGCCTGCAAATACAGCAAAGCCCTGCCACTTGTATCGACAGGGCTTTGCCTTCTCAACATATGTGCTCAGCTGGCCGCTATCCTCAACGATCTAACGCGGCGGCAGACCCGCCAGCGCCCGGCTGCTGGAATCGGTCAATATCTCCTCCAGCTCCGCTGCCGCCGCCCGGGCAAAAACCACCCCGGGCGCCGCCGCCCGCTGGGCCCGCGCCAAGACATCAAAACCGGTGGACCTCTGACGCTGGCGGAAAGCGCGTCCGTCATGGCTGGTCTGGACCTGCAGTTGCGCCAGCGCCCGCCAAAAGCGCTGCGCCGAAACGCGCAGATCATCGGGCGTCATACCGGCGACCAGACTGCGGCGCCCGCCCCCACCCTGCTGCGGCCGGGCGGCCCCCACGGTCATGGCCAATTGCGACCAACACGGACCACGGCCCTTGCTGCGGCTAAGCAGGCACAAAGGCCCCAGATCGCCGTCGTCCCATTGGGTATGGCCGGCGATATACCCGGCCACTTCGTCGACATAGCAATCCCAAGCGGCTTCGTCGGCGGTCTCGGCAGGCGCTTGAGGCAACGCCAATTGCGCCCCGAGAAAAGGACTGATGGAAGCCCCAGACCGCCGGGCCACCCCAAACCCCCGCTGCAATAACCTATCGGTGGCATCCAGCGCTGCGCCAGCGCCTTCGCTGCGGGCCACGGCCCCCACCGCCCGCGCCAGGCTACCGCTTGTAACCACCCCGTCTTCAAGCTCCACCGGGGCTCCGGCCAACTTGCTAATCTCGACCAGACCATCGGCTTCCAAACCGAGCTTGGCCAACCCCCAGACCGCCTCTATCTTGACCCGCCACAACTCCTGCTCGATAAGATCGGGCTCGCGCTCGAGATGCCCAGCCAGAGACAGCAGCTGCGCCGCCTCGCGCTGGCCGCCTTGGGTCAACGGCAGAAATACCGCCCCCTGATCGCCGTCAAAATCGGCGTTCATAAAGGCGCAGGCTACTGGGGGCAGCAATAGCGACCGCTCGGGTACCAGCACCGGTTTAAAAGCCACCAGGCCAGTGGGCGTCAAAACCGGGGCGCGGGTAAATACGACCCACGATTCGGCCATCGCCGCCTCCAGCGCCACGGTCGCCTTGGCCGAACGTTTCTGCACCGCCCCCGCCTCCAGCTCTCGCTCCAGAATGGGACCAAAAAGCGTCCAGGCTATCTCGGCCGGCAAACCGATCTGGTCGTGCCTCAAATCGGCGCCGGGGGCCAGCACCGCCCGGCCGCTGAACAAACTCCGACTAGTCGGGCGCAACTGCGGCGCCTGGACCAAGGCGTCGCAATAGGCGGCCAACTGGGCTTCGAGCTGCTGCCGCGCCCGGCTCTGCAGACTGGCGGGGCCGGCCAGGCTGCGGGCCAACCGTTGATTGGCCGCCGCCAAATCGGCAAATTCGGCCTGCTCGATCCTAGCGCCCACGGCCCCAATGACGCGCTCCGGCATCCAGGGGTGAGGCAGCGGTTGGGCCAGTTGCAATACTTCGCCGGCCGGCTCGGCCCAGGACACCCGCAGCGCGTCCCCTTCCAACCGCAGGTCAATCCCGGCACAGGCCAAACGCCCGGCCAATACGCTCAACTGGGGCGACGGTGCAACGGCCTGCTCCACTTCCCCGGAGGAGACTCGCCGGACCAGTCCATCGGCGTCGGGCCGCTCAACAGCGCGGGTATTGTACTGTTCGAGGATGCTCTCCCAGGCACCCACCTGACGCAGGGCAGAAAATTCCATATCGCCCTGGCGCTGGCCGTAATCGCCGTCGACGTTGCCCCTTATCTTATCGCCGGCCAAGTGGACCAAGCGGCCCCAATAGACCCACCCCACCAGACTGCGCCCTTCGAGGGGCTGCCCATCCAGGCTGAGTTGCTCAAGACCGTCTTCGGGCAAACCCGCCTCCTCTAAACCCGCCCGCAACGCCGCTTCGTCTGGGGCCCCAAAGGGCGGCGCCATCTGCACCTGACCGGTGCTTTTGGCCAACCGTCCCAGCACCGCTTCGCGCACCTGGCCAAAATTCATCCGCGTCGGCATATTGGCAAAACTGTAGACAATTTCCACCGCCGTCCCGTCGGCCAGCTGCGGCATGGCCTCGTCCGGCTCAATGCGGGCCACCACGCCTTTCGTACCATGACGATTGCTCATTTTATCGCCGACTTCCACCGCCTGCGGATAATTCAACCGCTGGGCACAGGACTGGCTGATGACAATGCCGTCTTCAAAAGTAGACTCACCCAGCGATACGAACGCCGTCAGCAAATTGCGGCCGGCCCAAAAATCGGCCGCCTCGGGCTCCTCACCCGTCTGCACCAGGGCCGGTTCCTCCTCGGGGGGCACAATCCACTGGCGCATCATATTGGCCCCCATCAACGAGCGTGCCGCATCGTTGTGTTCCAGGCAGGGGATCATCCCCGTCCCCAGCCCCAACCGGTCTCGGGGCCGGTCGCTTTCGACCACTAATTTGCCGTCGCGAATGCTGGCACCCACGGCAATGGTGGCAACCCGCCCTATATTGGGTCCTTCCGGCGTTTCCACCGGGCAAATCCGCCCCCAGTAGCTGGTGTTGACCATATCCTCGTCGACCGGTAGCGCTAAGCGCCGCAAATGGGTCTCCCGGTCGAGCCAATTGTTCTGCTGCAGCATTTGCCCCTCCGCTTCGAGAAAGCCCCCGATCCAACCGTCCAACGGCAGCCAGGCCCGGGCCATGCGGACATCCTCGGGCCGGTCTTGAGGATCGCCTTTGAGACGCCGAGCGATAGCCTGCAGCAGCCGTTCGCCGACACAGGCTATGGCGGCCTCTGCCAAATTGCTACTCGACGCCTGGGGCACCACCACCCGCAAATCCTCTCCAACCCGAAAAGCCCCCTGCTGGTTGGGCCGGGGAATATCCTCGTAGGTATTTTCAACTTCGCCCCCAACGCCCTCTAAATAGACGCGCACCCGGCAGCTCCAAGCGTCGCTTTCCTCCACCTGATAGCCTTTGAGGGGCAGGCGCTGGGCCAATAGCGTCGGCAAATCCTGGTGGATAAAGCGATCGTAGGACGCCAAGTGCCAAGGGGTGGTCACTGGTTTCTGCATTATTCTTCCTCCCATTCGCGTGCGATGAGCCGCCACTGGTCGGCCACTTTCCGGCGCGCGTAAAACAACCGCGACTTGACTGTGCCATTGGGTATCTCCAGTACTTCGGCGACTTGATGGATATCCATTCCCGCCACGTAGACCATATCGAAGACCTCGCGTTTTTCCTGCGGCAGTGCCGCCACCGCCTCCTGCAATAAATGCCGCCGCTCGCTGTTCTCAAGCAGGGTATCGGCCCCTAGAGCGGCCCGGTCGATCATCCATTCGGGGGTCTGGGGCTGGTCGTCCTCGTCTGCTTCGACGGGCTTTTCCAGGGGAATCCGCCGGTGGCGGCGGCGTTCGTCGAGAAAATTGAGGGCCAAATTGGTGGCAATGCGGAACAGCCAGGCCTTTAACGCCCCGCGCCCGCTCCACTGGTCCGCCCGGGTCCAGACCCGCAACAGAGTCTCCTGCAATAAATCGGCCGCCGGGGCCGGATCGTGCACCATGCGTTCGAGATGGCGGCGCAGCGGCCCGGCATAGCGATCGTGCAGAAGCTCGTAGGCGGTTTCGTCGCCCCGACAGATTCGCTCTATGAGGTCTCGATCATTCGTCATTGATGGCATTCTACTCTCCAAGACCGGAGAGTCTGGCCGTCGGTTCACTCGATGGGAAAAAAAATGGGCCACTGCGCAGTGGACAGCGCCACCGCCACAGCGTACCCATCTAAACGGACGACCACGCTATAAAGGGGTTTGTGGGGGCGCTTCTCCGCTCATTCGCTAGCAATGCTGCGCATTGCGCGGCCTACGGCACTCGGCCTTCGGCCTCCGAGGCCATTCCGACCCGCCCGCCTGCGGCGGGCCCCCGGGTCGGATGGAATCCGCTCCGAAGCACCCCCACAAACCCCTCCGGTAGATCTCCTCAAAATCAAAGTCAACCATGTAGCAACCCGGCAACAAAAATTCCGTCCGAGTAACTTTGCACCCATCAAAGGCGACTATACAGTAACAACCCCTTGACGGGAAGGAGACAAGAGTGGAAACCACGCTATTACTGGCCCAGGCCCGAGGCGGCGACCAGCGCGCTTTCGCCGCCTTAGTAGAGCAGTACCAGGGCACAGTCTACGGCTACGCCTACCACTTGCTGGGCCATTTTGCCGACGCCCAGGACGTGGCCCAGGACGTATTCCTCGAAGCCCACCAAAAGCTGGACGGTCTGCGCCACCCCGAGCGCTTGGCCGCCTGGCTGCGCGGCATCACCCTCAACCACTGCCGCCGCCTGCAGCGCCAGCGGCAACGCCAGCCGCAGGCCGCCGAGTCGCGGCAATTGCCCGACCCCAAACCCGGCGCCGAAGACCAGTTGACAACGGCCGATTTGGGCCGCGGCGTAGCCGCCCTGCTCGACCGGCTCACAGCGCCCAATCGCCTGGCCGTGGCCCTGTACTATCTAGACGATTGTACGTACAAGCATATTAGCCAGTTTCTCGGGGTGCCTCTTTCCACCGTCAAAGGCCGGTTGCACAAATCGCGTATCCAACTCAAACAGGAGGCCATCGACATGGTCAAGGAAGCATTCGCCGCCAACCAGCTCGACCCCCAGTTCGCCGATCAGGTCCTCAAACGCGTCGGCATCAGCCAAATAGGTATTAATAATCAGAGCAGTTCAGTGTGGTTCGCCACCGCTGAATCGCAGCGCTTTGTCGTCCGCATGCCCGCCCCCCAGGCCCAGCGCCTGGCCGACGGCCCCAAATCGAGCCTGGGTCCCCAGCGTCCCCAGGGCATCGCCCTCAGCAGCGACAAAGAAGCCATCGCCGCACGGGTCGCCGAGCCCGATATCCACGATTTCATCGAACGTCTGCTGCCCCAATTCGAGCTGCAGATCGCCAATGCCGTACTCGATTGCGACCAGGACGCCGCCGTCTCGGCCACCCTTACCGTGACCGGCCCCAACGGCACCGGATCGGCGGCCTTGCCCCTGACCGACGCGCTGCTGCTGAGCGGTCGCACCAACGCCCCCCTGTACGCCACCGTGCGCGTCCTGGAAACCCTCTCCCTGCGCAGCGACGACGAAGCCGCCCTGCCTTTGGAGCAAGCTCGCCAGCACGAGGATAAAATGCTGGTACGCCAAGTGCGCCAGGATATTATCGGCCGCGCCCTGGCCGAAAAGGCCGAGCAAGTGCGCCTAGAACCCGCCGCCGAGGGGGCCCAGGTCGTCTTTGTCAAAGACGAGACCGCCACCAAAGCCATGGATCTGGATGAGGCGACCTGGGGCCATCTGCAAGACGACCCACTGTTCACCGAGGAAGGTGACCAGCGCCCCTTTTACGGCCGCCACGGCAATATCGAATTCACCCTGACCGCCTCGCCCGACACCGACGATACCACCCTGGTGCTGGATATTGAGATCAGCGACCCAACCGCCTGAAAAGGCCTCTTACTGGACGTCCTTTGGGCGGGCCGGCTTTCATTAAATATGCAGGACTCAATCGAGCCCCATCCGCCAAAAGCGGATGGGGTCGTAACGCCCGCGCGAAATCAGGTAGCGACCATCGGCGGAAAAGCACAGTCCGACCACGTCCTGGGTATGGCCGCCCAATAGAGCCCACAGCGGATATTCATCGTAGCCCCCCAAGCGCCGCAGAGCCCGGCCGCTGTGCGGATCCCACAACCGCACCGACCCGTCGGCCCCCCCGAGGCCAGCAAGCCGCCGTCTGGAGAAAAAGCCACGGCAAAAACGTAATCGCTATGGCCACTGCGCTCAAAAGCGAACAGTCTCTGCCCCAGTGTATACCGCAGGATCCCGGCCGCCACATCCCACAACCGCACCGTATAATCCATCCCGGCCGAGGCCAAGAGCGCCCCGTTGGGAGCAAAGGCCAGATCGCGCCCGCCCGAGACCAACCGCTGCCCATCGGGGGCAAAGGCCACATCGACAACGGCGCCACCGCGCCCGCCCCAGGAACGCTGCAACATTGCCCCCGGCCAAGCGCGCACTTCTAGAGCCCCCCCATCCTCATCGCCGCGCCCCGCCAAGCTCGCTACAGCCAGTCCCCGCCCATCAGGCGCCAGAGCCAGAGCACCTATCGCGCCCCAGTCGCCGTCCACGAAGCGGGGATGAGACTCGGCCCAATCCCAGACGAGCAAGTCGCCGTCATCGCCAAGGACCAGCGACCGCCCCGTCAGGGCCAATCTCCTGAGCCCATCGCCCGACCAATCGAGGACAAAGGCCGGACGCAGACCCTGATATTGAGCCACGGCCAGCCCCGCCAATACCAAGCCAATGGCACCCAGACCCCACAGCCAGCGACGCCACAATGAACCCAAAGCTACCAAAGGCGCTTCCAGGACCGTCAGCAGACCCTGCAGACTACCCAATAGCAGCCCGGTCGCAATACCGACTAAGGCACCGACGTGGAAACCCAATACGGCGCCATTAACCAGGCCCGCCTCCAACCCAAAACCACCCCGCCAGGCACCCGCCAGCCCCATAGCGGCTCCCAGGCCAATCGCCAGCGGTAGGCAGACCAGGCTCTGTGTCAGTAGGCCCCGTATACCGCCGCCCACTACACGTCCGGCCAGTCGCCAACTGCCGGGCCGTTGCCTATCGACCAAGCCCCCCTCTCCCCCCGCTTCCAACGCCCCGCCGCAGCCCCGACAACTGGCCCGCGACAACCACGCTGCGGCGGGCACCCTATTCTCCGCTGCGCACCCCCGACAGGCACACCAGCCCCACCTCTTTGAGCCCACGCCAGCCGGCGACAGCGCCGACGACAGCGCCCATAATGGCGCCCATCACCATGACCCCGCCAACATCGTCGGACCAGCCCAGATCCAATAACCCCATCAACCCCAGGGGCAAAGCAAAAACAATCGCTCCCCACACCAGGGCAACACAGGCACTGGCCAAACGCCGCGCCGTGGCTTCGTGCCAATGCTGAATCCAAGCCCACAGCAAGGCCCCCAGGGCGCTTCCTACCAGCACCCCTACCAGCAACCAAATAAGCCCACTAAACACCCCTTCCAACAGCCCCAACAACCAACCCGCCAGAGCACCGTTGAGCAACCACAGCCCGGCCCAACCCCGCGCCCCCGTATACCGTACCAGCCCAAAGCCAGCCGCCGCACCCACCAACAGCGCCAGGATAGCCAGCGGCACAGTGCCACCGACATGATATTCCAGCACCAGCGCCGGGCCAACGCCCAACGGGACGGCCATATACTGCCTGCAGCGGCGCCGATCGACCGAACCCCCATCTACGATCTGGTTCATATTCTCTAATCCAATTAGTTGAGAGTCGGTCATAATTAACGAACCGCCTAATTTGCTGTTCTATATAATACTACATGTGCTGAGGCGGTTGGGGGGCGATGAGGCTGAAAGCGGATTCCACCCGACCCGGGTGCCCACCGAAGGTGGGCGGGTCGGAGTGGCCTCGGAGGCCGAAGGCCGAGAATGAGCGTCAGACTCGTCGCCCCCCAACCGCCGTCCACCCACAAACCGCCCGAATACCGCAAAATTCCCTATATTATAAGCTCATCGCCGCACGTTCTTCCCCACAGCGAAAGCCGCCCCCATGCCCGCCCGCCATACCCTCAGCCCCTGGCTGCCCACCACCAAAAAAGAAGTCGAGGCGCGCGGCTGGGACCAATTGGACGTCATAATCATCTCCGGCGACGCCTACGTCGACCACCCCGCCTTTGGCCATGCCGTCATCGCTCGCATTATCGAATCGACCGGGCTGAAAGTGGCCATCGTACCGCAGCCCAACTGGCGCGACGACGGCCGCGATTTCAAAAAACTGGGCCGCCCACGGCTATTCTTCGGCATTTCCTCCGGCTGCATGGACCCCATGGTCAACCACTACACCGCCGGCAAAAGGCGGCGCTCCACCGACGCCTATACCCCCGGCGGCGAAGCCGGCTACCGCCCCGACTACGCCGCTACCGTGTACAGCCGCATCCTCAAAGACCTCTACCCCGATACCCCCGTCGTCCTGGGCGGCATCGAGGGGTCGCTGCGCCGGGTGACCCACTACGACTACTGGTCGGACCAACTCAAGCCGTCAATCCTGGTCGATAGCGGCGCCGATCTGCTGGTCTACGGCATGGGCGACCAACCTCTGCGCCAACTCATCCGCCTGCTCGAACGAGGCGTCCCCTTCGAGTCGCTAAAAACCATTCCCCAGACCGCCTTTTTACAACCGCGCCAACAGCCGTTGCCCAAAATAAAAACTTGGGAGACCTTTGCCCTGGCCGCGCACGAGACCTGCCTGCAAGACAAGAAGACCTTTGCCGCCAATTTCAAGCACATCGAACAAGAGTCGAATAAACAATTCGGTCGACGCCTGACCCAAGAGGTAGGCACCCAGACCCTGGTGATAAACCCGCCCTACCAGACCATGACCGAGCCGGAGATCGACGCCTCTTTCGACTTGCCCTATACCCGCCTGCCGCATCCCAAATACCGGCAGCGAGGCCCCATTCCCGCCTTTGAAATGATCAAATTCTCGGTCAATATGCATCGGGGCTGTTTTGGCGGATGTAGCTTTTGCACCATTTCGGCGCACCAAGGCAAAATGATCGCCAGTCGCTCGCCCAAATCCATCATGAAAGAAGTCGAGCAGATTACCGAAATGCCCGATTTCAAAGGCTATATCAGCGATCTGGGAGGGCCATCGGGCAATATGTACCGCATGAAGGGCAAGGTGCAGGCCATCTGCGACAAATGCGTCAGTCCTTCCTGTATCCACCCCACCGTCTGCCACAACCTAGATACCGACCACCAGCCCCTAGTCGATATCTACCGCCAGACCGCCGCCCACCCCAAAGTCAAAAAAGCCTTTGTAGCCAGCGGTATCCGCTACGACCTGCTCATTGGCCAAAACGACCAGGAGGCCCGGGCCAACCACTACGACGAATATATCGAACAGTTAGTGACCCACCACGTTTCCGGACGGCTTAAAATTGCCCCCGAGCACACCTCGGACCAGGTGCTCAAAATCATGCGCAAACCGTCCTTCAAATACTTTTACGCCTTCAAGAAAAAATTCGATCGCATCTGCCAGAAAGCCGGCCTAAAGCAACAGCTCATCCCCTATTTTATTTCCAGCCACCCCGGCTCCACCGTCGAGGATATGGCCGATCTGGCCTGCCAGACCAAAGACGCCGGCTTCCAACTGGAACAGGTACAGGATTTTACCCCCACTCCTATGACGGTGGCCACGGTGATCTACTATTCGGGCTACCACCCTTATACGATGAAAAAAACCCCCACCCCCCGCAGCGACCGGGAGAAAAAGGACCAGAACCGATTTTTCTTCTGGTACAAAGGCGAAAACCGCGGCTGGATCCGCCGCACGTTGGAACGCCTGGGACGCGGCGATATGGCCGAGCAATTATTGGCCAAGCCCGGGGCACCCACCCGAGCCGAGCCGGGTGCGGGCAAACGCCCGGGGCGCGGCGCCCGCAAACACCAGTCCACCCAAAAGCCCCAGGGTGCCGCCAAGCGCCGCTGACCACGACGATGCCCCGACGGCAGAGAAACCGCCGGGGCATTCCGCCGTCGGGACAGCCGCAAAGCCGCCGGCCCCATTCTATACAGTGGCCACTGGCCCAGCGCCGCGCCTTTTATGGCCGCACCGCCACCCCCGCTACCGCCACCCGCACCCTGTACACCGACGTCCGCGCCGTCATGAACAAGGTCTTGCCGTCCTCGCCCCAGGCGCAATTGGCCGGGGCTTCGGGCACTTCGATCAAACCCGAAAACTCACCGCTGGCCTGATAGACCCACATCCCCAGGGCGTTGGTAACAAAAACATTGCCGGCCTGGTCCACTTTCAACCCGTCGGGCACCCCGGACTCGTCGCAGGCCAAATCGGCGAACAGCCGACCATTTTCCAGCGAGCCATCGCCCTTTACGTCAAAAGCGCGCACGTGGGCATGCTGTGAATCGTCGATATACAGCACCGACTCGTCGGGCGAAAAAGCCAGCCCGTTGGGCCGCTCAAAATCATCGACCAGCAAATCCATAGCCCCGTCGGCAGCCAGGCGGTAGACCCCATTTGCCGGCTGCTCCTGCTCTTCGGGCTTAATGCCGTAGGGCGGATCGGTAAAGTATACCGCCCCGCTCGAATGCACCACCAAATCGTTGGGACTGTTGAGCCGCTTGCCCTGGAACGAATCGACTAAGGTCTGGGGGCTGCCGTCGGCCCCGGAAATGGACACCCGGCGGTTGCCGTGCTCGCAAGCCAACAAACGCCCCTGCCCATCCAATGTAAGGCCGTTGCTATTGCCAGAAGGGTCGCGGAATATCCCCACCTCGCCCGCCGGCGTCACGGTGTGGATGCGATTGGCCGGGATATCGCTGAAATACCAGAAGCCGTCGCTATGCCATACCGGCCCCTCGACAAATTGAAACCCTGTAGCCAATTGTTCGACATCGCCTTGTTGCAATTCGGTTTTTTTCACGGTTTCCTGCCCTTCCTCATTGGGGTCATTTTGTCTACTATTCATTTCGTCTAATATATAGTCTGTGCCCAGCACCGATCAAAACCACCCGATCCCACTACTACCGGAGCCATACCAATGACCGATCCCGTCAAATGGGGCATCCTCAGCACCGCCAAAATTGGCGTCACCGCCTTTATCCCCTCGGCCCGGGCCACCCCCGGAGCCCAGCTCCACGCCATTGGCAGCCGCAGCCAGGAAAGCGCCGACGCCTTTGCCCGCCAGCACGATATCCCCGTTGCCCTGGGCAGCTACCAGGCCCTGCTCGACGACCCCGATATTGACGCCGTCTATATTTCGCTACCCAATACCATGCACGCCGAGTGGACCATCAAAGCAGCCCAGGCCGGCAAACATGTATTCTGCGAAAAGCCCCTCGCCGTCACCCCCGCCGAGGGCCGCCAGATGGTCGAGGCCTGCCAGCAGGCCGGGGTCCATCTCTTTGAAGCCTTCGTCTTTATGCACCACCCCCAAAGCCTGCGCCTGCGCGAAATTATCGAAGCCGGCGAAATAGGCCCACTGCGCCACATCAACGCCGGCATGACCTTTACCGTCAACGACCCGACCAATATCCGCCTGATCAAAGAGCTGGGCGGCGGCAGCATTTACGACGGCGGCGTCTACCCCATCACATTCTCGCGCTATATCGCCGGCACCGATCCTATCACCGTGCAGGCGCATATGCGCTTTGACGAGGCGTCCGGGGTCGATATGGCGACCTCGCTGCTGCTCGAATACCCCGACAATCTCACCTCAACGCTGTACTGCAGTTTCCAGGGCCGCGGTGGCCCCCACGCCCTTATCACCGGGGCCGATGGCCGGCTGGTCGTACCGGCCCCCTATCACCCCGGTCCCGAAACCAGTTTTGACGTCTTCAACGCAGACGGCGACAGCCGCACCGAGCGCACCCAGACCGGCACCCCGCCCTTTCAGCCGGCCATTGAATTTTTCCAGCGCTGCCTGCACGGCCAACAGCCCCCCTCCTATATGGCCGACCGCGCCGAAGGCACCCTCAAAGTAGTGCAGGCCGCCTTCGAATCGGCTCGCAGCGGCCAGCGCGTGGAACTATAAGAAAACCCCATGCGCTTCCTTTTTCTGCTCCTGTGCCTGGGGCCCCTGTGCAACGCCTGTTCCGCCGCTTCCAGCCCGCAGGCCAGCGCCCCCGATACGGTTGCGGCGACGGACGAATGCAACACTTGGCGGGCCGACCACCCGGCGTGGATTTTCTGCGACGATTTCGAAAGCCCAGGCCCGCTGGTGGCCCCAGGGCGCTATTTCGAATACGGCGACGACGACGGCGATTTCATCCCCCTCGACGGCGTCGGCTTAGCCAACTCGCGCGGCATGCGCACCATATGGGAGCCCGGCGAGGTGGGGGCCGGCGGCTTCAAGCTGGGCTTTGGCCGCACCCCCAATAGCTATATGGACCGCGGCATTGAAAACGAGCGCGACTTCCGCCAAATTTACTATCGCATGTATCTCAAAAACCAACCCGGCTGGCAGGGTAACCCGGCCAAATTATCGCGTGCCACCATTTTCTCCTCGGCGGACAACTGGTCGCAGGCCATGATCGCCCATCTGTGGAGCGACGACCAGGGGCATTTGCTGCTCGATCCGGCCTCTTGCGTCGATGGAGCCCAGGTCCAATGCCAGGGCTACAACGATTTCGAGCATCTTCAGTGGCTCAATTTTAAAGCCGGTAAAACGCCCATCTTCGCCACCGAGACCGCCGGCACCTGGTACTGCGTTGAAGCCCACGTCCGCCTCAACGACCCCGGCCAGGCCAACGGCGTCCACCAATTCTGGATAGACGGCCAACTAGAAGCCCGCCGCGACAGCCTCAATTTTGTCGGCGACTATACCGCCTACGGGATAAACGCTATCTTCTTTGAGAATTATTGGAACGCCGGCTCGCCCGCCCTACAAGAGCGCTATTTCGACAATATAGTCGTGTCGACCCAGCGCATCGGCTGCGGCCCTTAGCCCACCCTTCATCCTACTCCAACTGCAAAAAACCATGACTGTATCGGATATTGCCCCCGCTCATACCGCTGCCCCGGTCCCCATGACCGACGAGCAAAAATTCTTCTTCGACCTGCACGGCTGGATTTTATTGCCCGCCGTCTTGACCCCAGCCCAAATCGAGCCCCTCAAGGCCGAGGTCTACGGCGGCGCCCGGCAGAGCTACCAAGGCGCCCTGCAGACCTTGCTCGATCACCCGGCCATTGTCGGTATTCTCTCTGAAATTCTCGCCGAAGAGCCCTACCTAAGCGACGATTACTACAGCTTCCGCTGCGAGGGCTCCTTCACTACCGTACGGCCCCCGGGCTGGAGCAAAAGCGAGCGCGGCGACAACGGCCTGCCGCACGTGGTGCGACCGCCGCAACAGGCCAACGCCATGCGCTACCAGGTGGCCGGGGGCAAGATCTTTGCGGGGTTGACGCGGGTAGTGTGGGAATTAGAGGAAGTTAAAGCCGGCCAAGGCGGCACCACCTTCCTCAGCGGCTCGCACAAGGCCCATTTCAACTACGGCGGCCCCAATCCCAACGCCCCCAATATCGGTGGCTCGCCCTGGGAGGACAGCATGCGGGCGGCCATGACCCCGTACAGCTGCCCAGCCGGCTCGGTGGTCATTTTCACCGAAAGCCTGATCCACGCCGCCAACGACTGGACCAACCCCGACAACCCCCGCTGCGCCGTCTTCAATTGCTACAATTCGCTGTGGGCCCAGTGGCACCGGCTAAACCTGGCGCACGAGAAAATAGAAGCCATGCCGCCCAAGCGCCGGACTCTCTTTCGCGGCACCTGGCAATTGGGCGGCAATACCGAATACTCGCTCGACAACCGCTCTGTGTAAACTGGAAGGCTCTATGGAACCCACTTACCTGCTGGTCCGCGCCGACGATATCGGCATGGCCCAAAGCGTCAACCAGGCCTGCATCCAGGTATATCAAAACGGCATCGCCCGCTCAGTGGAGTTGATGGCCCCCTGTCCCTGGTTTATGGACGCGGTGCGCCTGCTGGAAGAAAATCCCCAGTACGACGTCGGCGTCCACCTAACCCTGACCAGCGAATGGGACCGATTCAAATGGGGCCCACTGACCCGAGCGCCGGGCCTGGTCGCCCCGGACGGCTATTTCTGTCCGACATTCTGGGGTCAGTCAATAAGAGGCCCCGTCTTTAAAGACCTACCCTGGGCTCTAGAGGAAGTGGAAGCCGAATTGCGGGCCCAGATAGAAAAGACCCTGCACTATCTACCCCAGGCCTCGCACCTGAGTGGCCATATGGGCCTGGCTCGCGTCGACGAGCGTATCGGCGACTTGTATCGCGCCCTCGAAACCGAATACAACCTGGGCGTCGATACCAGCGCCTTTGCCCGCTTTGCCGGCTTCGGTCCCCAGAGCCAGACCCTCTCGCCCGAGGAAAAGACCCAACATCTGCGGCAGGCACTGGAGCAGCTACAACCGGGCCACTGGATCTTCGTCGACCACCCCGCCTACGACACCACCGAAACCCAGGCCTTGGGCCACGATGGCTATGACGGGGTCGCCGCCGACCGCCACGGCGTCACCCAGGCCTGGAGCGACGCAGGGGTCTTGGAGATCGTCGCCGCCAAAGGCATTGAACTAGTTAGCTACGGCGATATCAAAGGCGGCGAAAAAGCAGGATAGCATTATTGCTCCGTTAAGCGCTCATTCAGCCTGCTATAGTCGCTATCTGATATCAGGTCGACATGTATCTGCTTCCCTGTCAGATTAGCCATTCCTTTGGTAATGACTTCCAGTCTATCCCAATGGCAAGTGACTACCGATAGGTCTGATGTATTTATCGAATAAGGTATGCAGTACAACTGATTGGCATGCTCTAAAGGCACAAAGTCCAAGACATTTGGATCAACGGTAAGTTGATCTAACTCGACCAATCGTATATGATGAATACCCGCTGCAATTTCATATAATTTTCTCTCATCAACTCCACACTTCACCACAATACGTACAATACTCTCCCAATATCGATCGTATTCACAGGCGGCTCTCTTTGCAGATTCAGTATCAAGGAGTTTATGCTCTACACAGAATGCAAGGAGTTTTTCTAAATCCGTTGCCATTACAGTAAATCCCTATCGCCTACTCCACTACCCTTCCCCACCGCATCATCGGCCCCAGCATGCAGCAACAAAACCCAATCTTGGGGCCGCGCGGTGTTTGAATCCGCCGGCGGGCGGAACAAATCGCCGCTGTCGGCAGGCAGCTCATCGGTCAATATCCCTGTCGTCGTATCATACCATTGCATGCTATAGGTCGAATCGGCCCCCAGAGCCAATCGGGCTTCTCCCCCGGCAGGGAAGTAGACGGCGACTAGGGTCCCTCCGCTATCGGCCAGCACGAGCGGCGCGTATCCGCGTGCATAGTCTTCATCCACCAATAGCTCGGATGCAGGCCGCAACGTGTGAAAGGGGACCATTTCGGTGGCAAAGCGATGCAGGTGCTGCAATTCGGCGAGACTGGGCTGGTCCTGGTCCAAGATCATGAACGGCCCCCAGGTATGCTCAAAACCAGTAATAATACACTGGCCACAGAAAAAGCCGCGCCAGGCGGCCCGCCGCATATGCTCGACGTCGCAAAAATCGTGGCCAGGAAAAATGCGAGGCAGGGTCGGGTTGCGTTCGTAGCCAAATTCGGAGAGCAACGAGGTCCCCGCCCAGCCGTCGAAGGCGGCGGTGATCTCCTGGTCAATGCCCGCCGCCAACCAACCGTTTTCCCGACCAGTTGTCCCCCAGCTTTGAAACATGATGTGGTCCACCGCCCCTGGATCGGCGCTCAGTCGCTGGGCAAAAGAGGGTGTCCGCGGTCCATTGTGAATGGAAACAATATGGCCGTGGCAGGCCGTATCTTTAAGCCAGCGCGCCATACGGATCGCCCAGCGGTCGGCCAGCGGGTTATACCGCCAGTCGCCGTCCGGGTAGTATTCGTATTCGTTCATCAAAGTCCAGAAATAGAGACAATTGTAGGCATCGTAGCGAGCGACAAGATAGCGCAGCCAGACTTCCTCCCATTCGGGCGTGAAGAGGTGGCGGCTGTTGAAGGGAAACTCAAACCCCCACGCCTCCATAATCATCTCCAAGCCCAATCCCAGCGACTCGGCCTTGGCCACCACTCGATCTACTGAGGCAAAATAATCCAGGTTGAAGCGATCGAAACGGGGCGACTGTTCGCTGCCGCCCCAGGGCCAAGTCCGCCGCGTCTGCCATTCGCTGTAGCCCTCGGGAGGATGAAAGGGGCTCACTGGCACCCGCACCCGCAGCAGATTGAAACCCTGGCCGCTGCGGCGTTCGAGGAAACCGTTTACATCCAACTCACAATGCGCCGCCCCGAAAAGATTGTAGGTCGTGTCGCCCAAAAGGAAAACAGGGGCCCCCTCTTCGTCCTCGAATCCCCAGGCCCGCCCCGGTGCGGCACGCAGAAATCCGGCCGTCGAGTGGTCCTTGACGGCAAACGCCTGTTCGCCTTCAAGGTCAGGGTCCTGCGGCATTGAGACGGTCTTCATCTGCCAGGCTCCGGCCTCGCCCGGATTGAAACGCACACGCCAGATACCGTCGCCGTCAAAGAAAGCGGGTTGCTTGTATTCACGACCCGACGGCGCCGTGAATACGGCGTCTACGCGGACGTCTATGAAAGGTTCCTTATAAGCGCGGTTGCTCTGTATGGTCCATTCGCCGACGCTGCGACGGAAGAGGTCGACTGGTCCTTCAATCATTACCTTCATCTCCTGTTTCGGCTAGACGGATAGCGGTGTGGCCCAAGGGCGAGTGACGGGGTTTTTCAGACAGAGCCTAACTCGATTAGCGATAGGCCGGATTGACGAAATCACTCTTGCAACCAGCGTCCCACTTCGATCTCTGGTTCCCATGTGCTGGAATACCGCCAGCATCCTTTATCATGCGAGCTGAGTGCATGAGGTTCCAGGTCATAAAAGTGGTATTGCGATTGGTGAAATCGTTCTCTAAGCCTCCAGAGCCTTCATCCAGATAAGAAGGTCCTGGTCCAGCCTCTCCCAACCACGCGGCATCCGCCTGCGGTGGGATCATATAGCCAAGGTGCTGAAGCGAGTAAAGGATATTCATGGCGCAGTGCTTGGCGCCGTCTTCGTTACCGGTCACCAGGCATCCGCCAACGCGACCGTAATAAGCGTATTGGCCGTGTTCGTTCAACAAATGACTTGTGGCGTAGAGCCGTTCAATAACTTGCGTGGCCACTGACGTCTTTTCACCCAACCAGATGGAAGTACCGATTACCAGGATATCAGCCGCCATGACGCGTTCGGAGATGGCGGGCCAATCGTCGACATCCCAACCGTGCTCTGTCATATCAGGCCAGACACCCGTTGCAATCTGGTGATCAACGGGCCGCAGCTGGTCAACCGTCATACCGTTCTTTTCCATAATCGCCTTGGCAATATCGATTAGACCTTGGGTATGCGACAGCTCTGGCGATTTCTTCAGGGTGCAGTTGAGAAAAATAGCCGTCAGATCGGAAAAGTCCCACGTACTTTCCGTGCACAGTGACTCTTGTTGTTGATTGAGCGTCATTCTTTGGCTCCTATGTTTAATTCAGTTCGCGTGCTGTCCACCCCGCATTCACAGGCAGGACTCTCGTACCACAGAATTAGATAAAGGATCATGCAGGTCTTCTACCGGCTATACTGTCGCCCCAACTGGCGTTCCAGGACCTGTACCCAATAATGATTCAGGGCCTCCCCGTGGCAATCTCATACATCTCGTCTGCGCAGGCCTCAATGACCTCATTGAGAAGGGCATAGGGCTCTCCATACCCATCGAGCAATCCAGAATGCTGGCGGTCCTGTTTACGAGGGATCAGATTGGGGGCGTCAATCAGGCCGCAATAATGCCAGCCGACAAATTCTGGACGCGCAAATGCGTTGCGGAAAAACTCCGCGGTCCATGCGGCCCGCTGCTCAAGGTTGTCGGCCACCGGCCCGTAGGGGCGCGGCATGGTGTCGGTAATCATCGTGAAGGCAGAATCGCCGTTAATAATGGGCATGGCGGCCATTTTAGACCAGCGATCCAACCCCGATTCCTGCACTTCGTATTGCCCGTACATCTGATAGAAGACCATGTCGGTAAAGCGGCTGGTAACGGGCAATAGCGTATCTAGCTGATCGGTATTGCCGTTGAGCTTATCGCCGACGAATAGGTGGTTCGGATCGTACTGCCGAATCGCCTCCAGAGCGGTTTGATAATACTGTCCTACCACTTTTTTGAGAAACTCGATATTGTCGCGGGTTTCGTTGCCATTGGCAAGGTCGGTGTGGAGCCGCCAATTCTCTGCCGCCTCGAGCCCATCAAATGAATCAAACTGGGTGCCGTAGGTGGCGTTGAAATCGCCGATCTGGCCGCTATAGAGCGCATGCACGGTCTCAACATAAGCCCGCTTCCCCGCTGCTGCAGACCCCAAATTGCGCAACCGTCGCGGCCAGCCAATGCGGCCCTGGCGCACAGCGCCGCCAATCACATCGGGGCGTTCCCGACAATCCTCTTCGGTAAACAACGGGCAATCCGTCATCGCATAGCCCAGTAGCAACGGGTCGTCTTTGGCGGGCAGCGCAATTTTGTGGGCCAACTGCTTGCAGTGTGCGGCAAATTCTGCGGCAAAAACATCTTTAAAGTTGCTGTCGGGTACTTCGGCTTTCCAATGCGGGATATCGACAAAATCAATCGGCTGCATATAGGGCATAGACGGCCGGGGCGTATTGACAACCCGCAAATCCGTATGCACCCCCACCGTATTAAAGCGATACTGGCGACAAGTTTCTAAAAACCAGGCTTTGAGGGCTGGCTCAAATTGGTCGCTGTGCAAATCGCTCAGCCCCAATCGCTGCTGCCAGGCCTGGCGGTTGTAGTCCTGCCGCCAAAACTCGGCGTGCAAGTGATTGATGCCAAAACTCAGAAACGCATTACCTTCGGGGCTTACCAGCCACCAGCGCCCATCCTTTTCGACGCGAAAGAAACCGGTCGCCTCAAACTTCTTGCCCGTCCAACCGCCGAACTGATCAACGTCGTGTCTGTTCATTATTGTATCTCCGAAAGGAGGTCGTTGGCTAAGGAGCGAGAATAAAATGTCGTCAACGGGCAAGTGCACACTCTCTCGGGGAGTAACGCACGAAGGTCTACAAAAACCCAACTATCTACTTAATCAGGAACCTCTTTTAGTCAACACTTTTTTAGGAAGAGTCGCCCAATTCGCTCAGATTATCTTGAGTATAACGTAAATACCACACGTCTCCATACCCTGCAAACGGCCGGTTTCCGGATTGGGATTGGGGCCGATAGTTTGACTTGCAGGCGATGCCGGACTTATCGTACTTCTTATCTGCAACTAATTATCGGGAGATCGATTAGGTCATGTTAACACACGAACAGCTCACGGACTTTTCCACACGCGGTTGGGTCATTCAAGAAGACGTATTCGATAAAGATTTCATCGATACCTGTCGGGTGACCATGGATGACCTTGCCACCACCCAGCCCGCGGCGAGCAAGGAGGCCGGCCTCGAAGTCCATTTTGGCCTTATTAATCACAAACAGCTTTTTCGCGACTGCTTTCTGAACCCGACGATTATCGAGGAGTGCAGGCAGCTCATGGGTACGGAACTGCGCCACCGGTTCACCTGGATGATCACCAAGGAACCGCATCCCGAGCGCCACACAAATCGTCAGGGGCTCATGGACCCCGACAAGCTGGGATGGCACCGGGATATGCGCCCCAAATGGGGTACCTTCGTTGACGACAACGATCCAAGCCTGGTTAACTGTATCTTGATCAATTGCATGATCCCGGTCACGGATATCGGGCCGGACGATGGCGGCACCATGGTCCTGGAGGGCTCCCACAAGCTTGAGGGAGCAGGCATATCAGAGCTGCGCCAGTGTCCCATCGCCCAGATTGAAGCGCCCCGGGGCAGCGTGATTTATTTTCCGGAAACGCTCATGCACACGGCGGTACCGATCTTGAGTGAGACCAAACGGTATGTCATGTTTTACGCCTTCGTAGCACCGTGGTTCGAGGTTTGGCAAGGCGGTGAGGTGCCGCAGGACATCGTCGAGTCCTACGACGATATGACCCTGCGGCGGATCATCGGTGGCGATGAGCAGTGGGGGTATAACGGCCAATCGCCGGTTTGTTGATTGGCTCTGTTGTTTACTGGGGCAACCCATGCAAGCCGAGAGTAATACCTTTCTGCTCCAAATCAAGATCTATACAGTCGGCGGTCATAGCGGTTTCTGGCCAGTAGCGTGGAACCACATTCTTACATTGATTGCTGCAGGATCACTGCGCAGTCCATCCTGCCAGGCCTTGTACTCGCTTGCTTCATTGGGCGTCAGAAGATCTAGGTCGATCGCCTGTTGGCTAATCCGGTTCCAGTTCCGGGCACTCAGTTCAGCGTTCTCTCTGGCGACTTGCCACTGTTCATCACTGGCAAGTACCGAGGGAGAAATTCCCACTTCAACGCCGGCGAAACCGGCCGTTTTCAGCCAAAATCGGTGCTTAATTCCCGCGTCAAAATCGGCCCCATGCTGGCGTTCTATTTCAACTTGAACGGCGTTTATTCGCTGAAATCCACCCTCGGTTGGGCAAGGCGCGGAGCTATAGATCATAGATCCGCTTACATAGAGGTCGCGCAGCCCTACATATCCACCCGGTTTTAAAACGCGCTTCATCTCAGCAATCGCGGTGTTTGGCTCAGACAGGTGCATGAGCATAGCGTTCTCAGTTACGATATCGAAAACGTTGTCATCAAACGGAAGAGCGTAAGCGTCACCACACCGGAACTCAATATTGTTCAGACCACGCTCTTTGGCGAGTCTGCGCGGGCGATCGAACTGCTCGTCGTTAACGTCAAGCCCCGTCACCTGCCCCGTTTGCACCAATTCGGCGAAATCGAGCGTCATTGAACCTGGACCACAGCCTATATCAAGCAGTTTCATACCCGGCTGAATGAGCTTGGCAATATGTGCTGCTTCATAGGAGATCGAGCGATTCGACATGACCTTCAACAATTCCTCCGAATAGCCCATCTGGTATTTCTCTTTTTCCAAGGCTTGTGCTCCTGTTTCTTGCTTTTGAATCGCAGATATGGGGTATGTTGCCTTCTAAATAGGAGGTATGCCCAGCGTATCTCAGCCCTCCTAACTATGTCCCTTAAATGCTATACGACGTGGATCGACTAAAGCCCTTTGCATCACTCACGGGCGATTTACAATCAGCTATCTATCGTCACTTGTCGTCGTGCCTGTCTTGATGTATCTAACCGCCTCTTCTACACAAGCTTCAACGGGGCGCGTAGCATCAAGTAGAAGATAGCCATTTGCTGGCCGTTTCATTTTCGCAATCCCGTTTCGCACTATGTCTTCGAGTGGTTGTATCCCCCCCGTACTGTCTACTGAGGGTATACCCAAACCACGTACTTGACTACGTAGTCGGGGTCGAGTGCGCAGCCGCCGGTCGAGTTCTTTTAAATCATTGACCACACACTCGATGTATCGATACCTCGCGCCGGCATCCACTGCAAGTTGCTGCCCGCGTTCCAGCAACTCATCGTACAGACATGGACTGTCGTGGATAACGCTGTAGCCTTGTTTCAGCAAATGCTGAGCGACGGCGCCCAATACGCTGTACGATGCATGTCCAGCCACTGATATGGGCACCTCGGCATCCAGAAGAGCGGTTTTGGTAATATCATGGTCTATGACCACAGCCTCAATATGCTGTGCGATTGCAGTGGCAATTGTAGTCTTTCCAGATCCTGGTGGGCCAGACATCTGTATGAAAACTAAATTGGTCATAGCTCATATTCCATTGAATGCTGAAGAACTTTGATAGGTAATTCCATGTTGTATAACGTACTGTGGGTTAATGAACCCAGAAGGGGTTGCCCGGAGGACCAAGCGCCGAATGGCGCGTAGCATTAACCTGATGTTATCGGATGTGACGTAGCCTATCAGATGTCCGAGATCGCTCTCATAATGGCCTGCTCAACAGCGGATGAACCTGATTCGAGATCAAAGTCGGTAGACATAACCGCCTGCAGATTGAAAATAAAGCGCGCACGACCTGATGGATTTCTTGACTGCCCATGAAGAAGGAAGGGATGCAGGATGGTTGCGTCCCCAGCCTGGGCACAATGCTCCTGGAAATTGTCACATTGATCGGCAAGGAACGAAAGGTAGTCGTTCGATTTGTCATTCGGTACACCTTCAGGATGGGCCGCGATGTGTCGGGCAACAACTCGCACGGAGTCTGGGCTCACAAATGTCCCGCCTGACTGGGGTTCCTCATCATGAAAGTGAAGAATCACCACGAGAGCCACGTCTCGTGCAGTTTCTCGGATGCGATGCGACCCTACATGAGAATCGATGTGCCAAACCCTGAAGTCCGCTGTCGGGGGACACCATGGCCGGTCTCCGCCAAAGCTTGCATTGACCACGAAGTCTCCCCCCCTGATAGGCGGGTCGGCCAGTCGGTCAGCGCCCCCCAACAACTCGCATGTGCATTCCCATGCTAGAGGGGCAAAGTCGGCTAGCGGCAACGGCTGGACCATGGGCTCTAAAGTGCCGTAGTCGAAATCGAAGGAATCAGCGTTATCGTTGGCTAGGCCAGCATGCCGGCAGGATTGCTGAACCATATCGTGAGCTACTGATCGGTCGAAAGCCCTGGACAAGTGGAGCATGCCGGTCTTGATAAAGTCTTCTATTTGGCCTGCTGTAAGCATGTCCTATGTGTCTCTTTCTGACTGGCAGCGTGATAGTGATTTTTCGCTACTTCAAGTTTGACATGTCCGATAACGTTCAAGTGCCTCTGAACCGCGAAGTGGTTGGGCGAAGGGCCAAGGCGCACAAGCCGCAGCGAAAAACAGGTGTTATGCGTAGGACCACTTCATGTAAGCTTTAAACCAAATGCAGCCTCAATCTCAGCGATATTCGGGATCAGTGCATATACGCTTGTAGTGGTTTGCTTGCGTGAGGGATGGAAACGACCCATAGCAAGTCGAAGCTGCCCAGCCTCAGGATCTAACGCTGTGAATTGTAGCATCTTCCGTACCGTGTCTTCGACCTGTGGCGGTGCGGCACTATAGAGTTGTTCATGCTTGACTGAGAGCAGATTACCTTGGGCAAGCAGTTGCTTATAATCGCATTCAAGAGCTTCTATTTCTGTCATCCTCTGTTTCAGAGCTTCTACGTCTAGACGAATGCTGGCACATTGCTCAAGGTATTCCTCTGGGTCATTTGTTCCCCACAGGCCAGTCTCACTGGCGAGTTTCATTGAAATTGCCTGAGCTAGCCGATTTGTTCGTTCAATGTGGATTACTTTGACGCCGTGCGAAACAAGCCACCGAATGAGCCTGCGATTCACTTGGTCAGGAACATGAAGCCAGAGGTGTTTCATCGCGTGGTGATCATCATATAGCTTAGCCACTTCTTCCACGATATCATAGGCTTTTTCGTCATATGGCCCTTTCCATTTTCTGTCATGAAAAGGCTCGTGGACACTGTCCACACCAAGGTCTACAAAGAACCGATTTAGACTACTAGTGCCACTTCTAGCATTGCCACATACTGCTATCTTGTGCATGCTCCGGGCTCCGATTGTATCTGAGATTTAGATTGTATATAGAAAACGGGTAGTCACCCTGTTGGGTGTTGTTAAGTTTTGAGGCATATTTGAGGTATTCCTCCTTACCCGGAGCATACCCCATGCCTGAGTTGGCTCATGTGGGGGATTTCTGCCCCCACGAAACCTGTCCTGATTACGGCCAGTTGCAAAGCGCGTCGCAGACGAATATTAACAAATACGGTCAAACCAAGCAGGGCCGTCAACGCTATCGGTGTGGCACCTGTGGCCAGACCTTCAGCCAACGGAAAGGGACCCTGTTCTATGGGCTGCGTACCAATGAAGCCGTCATCCTGGAAACCCTAGCCCTGTTGGCGGAAGGCGTGCGTATCAGCACCCTTTCTCGGGTAAAAGGCCATAAGGAAGACACGATTCGCCGCTGGTTGCATCAAGCCGGGACCCATGCTCAAGCCGTTGAAGCGCGCTTGCTGGCCGACTATTCGATCACGAGGGGCCAATTGGATGGGCTGTGGTCGTATGTCGGGCATAAAGGGCAAAAAAAGGCTACGAAGAAACCGACGAGAAAGGCACGTTCTGGCGCTCGACGATGATCGAGATCGACACGCGCTTACGGGTCGCTCGTGGCATCGCCAAGACCGAGACCCAAGCCAGCATCGAGGTCTTCCAAACGCTGCAAAAGCGGGGCCATCCCGACGCCCCACCCGCCACGGGGTCCGATGGCTGGGGCGGCATTGATGATGCCATGGTTTACGTCTACGGCCAAGTGCCCCCCTATTCGGGCCGGGGTCGACCCCCGACCCGTAAAGTCGCCCAACCGGGTTGGCAATACCTGCAGATGGTCAAGCAGCGGGATGCCCACAGCCGAGTGACTGGAATAAAGCCCCGAGTGATCTTCGGCCACGAGCAGACCGTGTTGGACCTGTTGGGCGCTCATACGGCTTATAGTGAACGGACCCATTTGACCATGCGCCATTTCAACAGTCGACTCACCCGTAAAAGTCTGGCTTTCTCTAAGGCTTTGCCCATGTATCGGGCCTCGGCTGCCTGGGAAGACCTGTATTACAATTTTGCCCGGCCGCTCAAAACCTTGCCCGTGCCCACTTGGGAGACACCGCCCAAACAATGGGAGCCCTGCACGCCGGCCATGGCGGCAGGCCTGACGCTGAGAATATGGACACCCAAACAATTATTGACCGCCGTCGTGCCGCCCAAACCCACCAACACCTAAAAGGGTGACTACCAGAAAACGGTCTTACGCATAACGAGTTGTTAGCGAACCAAAAAGTTCGTCATTGAAGACCGCTCTGGCTTCGATGACGAACTTAAAGGTGCCTCTTTCCGTTCACAGTCACAAATAGAAAATCCGTTGGTTGCAGTCCTTAGAGCACCTCTTCAAGCGCTTCTAAATTGGTCCTTAAATAAGCGGCCAGGATTGAAATATCGGCTAATAAGATCAGGGAATTATGAAATCGATTTTGGGAGGATTTGAGAAACACCCTGGCTTTGGACGCAGAATCCCAGGTAACCTTAACAAGGAGGAACGGCCAACCTCAGCTCTCTGCGTCTCAGTTGCTACCGATCCATTGTCGCCACTCTAAGACCCAACGCGATCAGCAGTGCCCCAAAAACACGATTGATAGTAGTCTGAAACCGTTCGATACATCCTCGGATGATCGGGCGATCCAAGGTATACACGAAGAACAGCCAGAAGGAAGCGCTCACGGCCATCATGCACAGGATTAGAACCGGCAGTACGCTTTGCGGCGTCTCAGGCGTAATGACGGTTGTAAAGACGCCCAGATAGAAAAGTGTGCCCTTGGGGTTTAGGAGATTGCTCAGAAATCCTTGTACGAACCACGCTCTGCTCGAATATCCATTTTGAGTAGCGTGGGCAGGCAAATGCGTCTTCCCCGACCGCAGGCTCATGATCCCCAGGTAGACCAGATAGGCTGCGCCAGCGTACTTGACTGCCGTGAAGGCCAGAATGCTTTGCGAGATGAGCCAGCCAATGCCGACCAAGCAATAGCTGATATGAATCAGGTTGCCACCCAATACCCCTATCGATGTGCCCAGTCCGGCCCTGCGCCCACCGACAATCGTGTTGCGCAGGACAATGACCAAGTCTGGCCCAGGACTCACCATAGCCAAAAACGTCACGCCGACGACAATAAGGATTTGCTCAGACATGGTTATTTCGACTCCTCGCTATATGGATAACCAGCTCCGGTCTCCAAATCAGATTTTGCGGAGATCTGAATCTCCGTTGAATAGCTTTACTCCGGCATGATCCATGCCTTTCGGTCTACATATAACTCTACATAACTGATTTACGTTAATACAGCTCATAGTTGATGGCATATTCAACCCGACACGTACACCGGACTCGACCAAGCCATCTGCCCATCACACTGGACGGCCTTGACGAAATAAGCCGCCCGCCCCTCCAAAACTTGCACCGCCTTCTTAACCGCCAGCTCAAGTGTTTCCACCCGCTCGGGATAACGCTGCACCACCAACTGCATATCGAGTCCACCGTAGTCAAAGCGGAGCGGCTCCCCACCCAGCTCGGCCAGGTCTATTTCAGTTGCCCCAGCGGCCGAATCAAAAATCAACCTACCCTGACGCCCGTCCTCCAGCACCAGTTCAATACCGTCGGCATCGCCGGTGGTCTGCGATTGGAAAGTCACTTCCTGCGGCGCGGTATCCGTAATGCCGTCGGCCGCCGAATCGAAACTCACGGTGTTCGCCGCGACAATGGCCGCCCCCTCGGCGCGGATCGTCCCCGACCAATCTACCCGCCGCCCGCGCCCACGCATCTGCGAGCCCGACCAGACCAGGCGCACGGTATTACTAGCAAGCACTGACTGCGGGCCGAATTCGGGTGGTTTGATTTGGGCGACGATTTCCCGGCCGCAGTAGAGCTGCAATGCCTCCAACGGCGCCGCCCCCACCGCCCGGGCGCGGATCTCCACCGTACCGGTTGCCGTCACCTCCGCGCCCATAGGCACACCCGCCACGTCCATATCTAAATGAATGCGCGCCCCGGTAGTCCCGTAACAGCGCCGCTGGCACAGCGCCTCCCACACCCCCTCCCGAGTCAATTCCTCGGCCAGCACACACGTCAAACCGCCGGCAATGCCAAATTCGCCGGCCCCGGGTCCCTCGGCACCGGGCCGCCCTTTGTGGCCGTCGCTATTGCACATTACCCCAACCACATGACCGCAGTCCAGCGCGTCAAAGAGCATCCACTCAAAGACACCCCAACCCGAAACCACTTCCACCAGATTGTGCGCCCCCGGATCAAAATAAGCTTTGACGTCGGCCCAACGGCCACCCACGTGCGAGCCAATTATATACTGATCTTTAGGCACCAATTCGGCGAGCTTGGCAAAAAATACATCGCCCGGATGCGCCGGCGAAATATCGTCCTCAATCACGTGCGGAATCTGCCAGTGGCTATTGCGTATAATGGGCAAGCCTTCGCGTCGGTAAAAGACATTGCGGTCGCCCCCGGCGGGCGAATTGGCCGACCATTCGTAACCCGGAAACACGACGAATTCACCGTCGCGGTGAAAACCCTCTACCACTTGGTTGAGCCGCCGCCAATCCTCATCGTCCACCTGAAAATCATTGCCCTGATGCGAGGCGAAATCGACCCGCGCCCAATCGCGGGCAAAGGCAAAATATTCCTCTTCGGTGCCGACTCCAACCGTAGCATCGGACTGGGCGTGCAAATCGCCCCAATAGCGGCGCCAGCGAGGCTCCCCGGGAAAAATTTCAATGGAATTGCTGTAGCAACTCAAACCATTCACAGATGCCACCAGACGTCCCATCCCCGGCGCCTGCAAACTTATCCGCCGGCCTTCTATAGCTACCTCTCCACTCCCTTCCCAGGCCAATTCCGCCCCTTCCACCGGCGTGGGGTTGCCCCAAATATCCTGCCCTTTGACAAAGACCTCCACCACCTCGTCCACCACACTCTGGCTCGGCGCAATACAAACCAATTCGGCCGCCTTGCCGGCAACCACAGCAAATTTCGGCGAAGCCGCCACCGCCCGTGCCACCGAGGCATTAGTCGGATCGACGAAAACACGGAATTCATGCGCCGATTCAATAAACGTCTGCACCCGTATCCCCGGCGAGCCGCCGCCGCGCTCACCCAATACCACCGTCACCGTATCACCCGGAGCCAGCGAGCCGTCGTAGACGTCTATCACCAGGCACCAGCGCATCCACGGGCGGTCGTGTCCCTTGGGCGCAAAACGCGGCGCCAGCCTGGCCGCCCCATCGGTACTCACCGTGCAATAGGCCGAGGCCTGCGGATCGTCAAACTGGGCCGGCTGCATATCACAGGCAAAACGCTGGGCAATTTTAATGGTACCGCGCTCGTCAATGCCGTAACTGCCCACCTTTAAAGTCAGTGTCCATTGCTGGTAACTACCCGCCTCTACCGGGACACAGGGTTCCAAGGTCACCGTCCCCAAACGCTCTGCCCATGGCTCTTTCATCAGTTGGCTCCTGTATCCTCTGTATGGTCGATATAGGCCGGATTGCCGTGCCAACGCAGCGGATGCCGCGCCTCTTTATCCCAATTATACCCGTATAATTCAGCACCAATAGCCCCTTCTGCAACAGGCTGGTCGCGGCGCAGGTGCCAATCCCTGTCGGTGGGCCTAAAATCCACCGCCAACGGCCAGGCCCTAATGGTCCCAGGCGGCAGCAGGCCATAGAGTTTGCCCATATCCATACTGACATCGCCAACCCGGGGCGGCAGGGGGGCCGCCTGGCGCCGCCAACACCCCTTGAGCAAGGCAGGCGGATAATCGCCCACTTTGTTGACAATTTGGCCAATTTCGTACAGGCTCAGCGGCAGGGGACCGCCCAGATGGAAAATCCCGGAGTGCTCCTGGCGCAGGAAAAATTCAATGACAGCCAATACGTCCTGGATATAGATATTGCTGCGAATTTCATCGTAGTACAGCGTCGCCGCATTGCCGTGACTAAAACGATGCCCAATCCAATCGATGGCCCCGGCGTGGCCGTTGAGCGAGGGGCCCATAGGCAACGGGAGCCGCAACAAGACCGCCTCCGGGTGTGCCGCTAAAATAGCCGTTTCCGCCCGCGCCATGGTCTGGCCATAGACCGTAATGGGGCAGACCGGATCCTCCTCGCAGTACTGGCCGCTGCCGCCCCCATCAAAGACCAGATCGGTGGAAAAGCGAATCAACCGGGCGCCGTATTGGCGTGCCTGTTGGGCGATGCGATGGCCAAAATCAACATTGATCAACTCGGCCAATTGCGGGTTGAATTCGCAGGATTTGAGAGCGCAGCAACCCGAGGCGTCGATCACCGTCCTAAAACGGTAGCGCTCGAACAACGCCTGGAAATCGGCCCGGTCCTCGGCGTTAATGGCGTATACGCCGCCGTAATCGAGGGCACGGGTATGACGCGGTTTAAGGCCAATGACCCCATCGCCGTAGCGGTGGCGCAAATAGTGAAAGCTATTGTACCCGGGAAGACCCGGCAGCCCCGTCACCAACAGGGGCAGTCTTTCTCGCTGGATGTTTTCGCCGCTCACCAGAAGGCCGTTACTCCCATCAAATCCGCCAGCCGTCGCATGGCCCGCCAACCGGCGCCAGCGACCGATTGGCCGAGCCTGACCGAAGGGGTTATTTTATATCAATTTGAAATACTGATGGCCGAATGTTTACCGCTATTTTTCAGACACAGCCTAATTCAAATCTCGACCATATACACGCCCGGAGCAATGCACTATGGACGCCCCGCCAGAATACAGTCCCCAGACCCTGCCTGACGCCCCCACCGCCACCGACCTAGCGGCAGCGGCAGCCACCTACCGGACCATTTGCCTAACCAATATCGCCGCCATCGTCGACCGCTTTGAAGCCCATCTGGCCCAGGGCCGCGACTATCCCTTTGTAGATACCAAATTCGACCTGACCAACGGCCGCGATTTCCCCACCGACGATATAGTCCGGGGTCGCGACACCCTCTACGGCTGGATCCAAGGACGCGGTCTGGAAGCCCTTGCCGGCCACGCCGCATGGCTCGAGCAACAACCATCGCCCCACCCTCTGGCTGCCCGCCTGCGCCGCATGGCCGAGCCCATCGCCCAATCGCTACAGCGTCTGCGCCAAGCCAACGACGGCCATCTCTTTTTCTTTATGCGGCCCGACGGCCGCCCCTTCTCCCTGGAGGCCAACGGTGAGCCGCGCTATTTGACCTTGACCACCGCATCACCGAGCAATTTCAGCGACATTTTCTCTGCCAAAGGCCTCCTCGCCGCCGCCCACCTGCTAGACGATAAGGGCATCCAGGAACGGGCCGAAACGTATATCCAGCAAATCAGCACCGATCTGTGGGCCGGGCGCTTCACCAGCGATCAGCAACCCCTCGACCCGACCGACCCGGTCCAGTCCGTACCGGGCCGCATAGACCAAGGTCCCTTTATGATCCACCTGGGCACCTGCGCCCTGGGCGCGGCCACCGGCAATACCGCTGCCATTGACCAGGGTCTGGACCTACTCGACCGCCTGCTCAAGCTGCACACCAATATCAACGGCCGGCAGCCCGACCTGGAAGAGGGCGATTTCTGGGAATCAATCGACCAGCACCAGGCGCCCTACCGCAACGACGAGGGCCGCATTATCTGCGACCCGGGACACGCTCTCGAATTCGTCGGCCTGGGTCTCAAATTCGCCCGTGCCGCCCGCGCCTGCCCCACCGCCACGGCCGCGCAGCTGACCCGCCTGGACGCCCTTATCGCCCCTTTGCCGACCATTCTCAGCCGCAATTTCGCCAACGGCTTCCAACCCGGCCCCGGCGGCATCTGCAAAAGCTACGACCTGCTGGACCGCCGCACCCTCAATACCGATATGCCCTGGTGGTCCCTGCCCGAGACCATGCGCGCCGCCGCCCTCTGCTGGCATATATTTCCCGATTCAGCCATCCAGCAGCAGGCCCTATCTATATGGTCCGCCTGCCACAACGCCTTTATCGAGCATTTCGTCCGCCCCGAGATACACCTGATGGCCATCCAGACCCGCAACGCCGACGGTGGTGTTTCGGCGGCTATACCCGCCACCGCCGACGCCGACCCGGGTTACCATACCGGTCTCAGTCTATTGGATATCATTGACGTCCTGCCCACATCCTAACTGATCTGTACTCATTGAAAGGAAAACATGAAAATCACCCAAGTAGAAACCATCCGTTTTAAAACAACCAGCAATACCGAACGCGATACCGACGGCCACGGCCACCCCGGCCCCGAACGCGAATCGACCCAATCCCTATTGCAAATTGGCACCGACGAAGGCGTCTCGGGCTACTGGTTTGGCGCCAGCGCGGGTATTATCGACAGCGTCATCAAACCCGCCATTATGGGCGAGGACCCCTTCAACCGCGAAAAGATCTGGCACGACCTCAACCACCGCCAACGCCTCAATATGGGCAGCATGTCCGACAAAGTCCTGATGGCCGTCGATCTGGCTCTGTGGGACCTGGCCGGCCGCGCTCTGGAGCAGCCCGTCTACAAGCTGCTGGGCGGCTACCGCGACAAAGTACCGGCTTACGCCTCCACCATGTGCGGCGACGATCTGGAGGGCGGCCTGGCCACACCGGAGGACTACGCCAACTACGCCCGCTGGTGCATGGAACGCGGCTACCCCGCCTTCAAGCTGCACACCTGGCAGCCCCCCTACGAGGGGGCCCCCAGTCCCAAGCGCGATATTGAAGCCTGCGCCGCCGTGCGCGAAGCCGTGGGTCCCGACGTCCCCTGCATGCTCGACCCGTACCACTACTACGACCGTGAGGCCGCCCTGTATTTGGCCAAGGAATTGGAGAAACTCAACTACTACTGGATGGAAGAGCCGATGGACGAGCACAGCATGTCGTCCTATGTCTGGCTTTGCGAGCAGACCAGCCTGCCCATTTGCGGGCCCGAGACTTGCGAGGGCAAAATGTATGTGCGCGCCGAGTGGATCAAAGCCGGGGCCTGCGATATCAGCCGCTGCGGTGTGGGCGACGTGGGCGGTTTAACGCCGCTGATGAAAACCGTTCACCTGTGCGAGTCGTTCGGTATGCGCTGCGAGATCCACGGCGGCGGGCCCGGTAACTTGCACGCTCTGTGCGCTATGAGAAACGGCGAGTTCTACGAACGCGGTCTGCTGCATCCTTTTATCGATTTCGACCAGCCGCCCGCCTATTTGCACGAACACGGTGAGCCCATGGACAACGAGGGCTTTGTCCACGTGCCGCAGCGGCCGGGGTTGGGGATGAATATAAACTGGGATTATATCGAGAAAAACAAGGTCTGATAAAGAAGGAAAGTCGACCAGAGGACGGCCCTGGCGGGGGCCGGCCTCTGGCGTCCTGTGATGCCCGCGTCCGGCCTGCCCCGCCCCACTCGGGACTCACACAAGACCAGAAGCCGCCGCCCCCAGAAGCCGCCTTGGCGGCTACCCCGCTCACCGGCGCACATGCGGCGCCTCCATCACCGCCCGCTCCTCCTCGCTCATATCGCCGATATAATCGGGATACGCCACCTCGTGCGCACCACTACCGTACGACGTTACCCCCGGGCTAAATTTGTACAGCAACGCCCGTCGCTGGTGCGCCGCCGTCCACGGCAATGTCCCGTGCGTCAGCGTTTCGGTAAACATGATCGCGTCGCCGGCCTTGCCGTTCACTTCCACCACCTGCTCCCGGTACTTCTCCCACATACGAATCGACTCGGGACAAGCGATATTGGCCTTGTGACTGCCCGGTATCACCGCCACGCCGCCGTCGCCGGGCCCCTCGTCGGCCAACAAAAACTCCACCACCGTAAGCCCGGTCATAATGCGGCCGTTGTTGAAAATATAGACCTCCGACAAATCGGTGCGCTCAACGCCGCCCCCGTGCATAGTGCAGCCCTCGGCACCCCGATTCATGGCGATCAGCCCCGGCCCGTGATCGAGCCGGTAGCCCGCCCCCAGCACAGTCTCCAGACACGGTTTGACTACCGGGTGGGCCAGCAAGCGACGGAAGGGCTCGCACCAGGGCCGCTCCCAGGCCAACATACCGCCCAGATCGTGGCGCCGCTGGGTCCCCTGCAACGTCTGCGAATGGGCCGACGTCGACTGCGCCAGCGGTTCCAGCTGATCAATATGGCGGTCGATGCCTTGGTTCATAACAGCGACTTCGTCCGGGGTCAAAACCTGACGCAAAACCAGATAGCCAGTCAGATCAAAAAGGTATTTCTGCTCGTCGTTCATAGGGCGCCTCCCATATTTGCCAGGTGCGGCATGTCGTATTGGCCGGACTCGATTTTGGCTCCAAGTATATACTTGACCTATTGGCCCAGCAAGCTATTGCCACAGGGCGGTTTTGAGATCGCCCGCAATGTTTAGCTTGGTATTATTTCTGACTCGAAGCCCGTCTGGTCCTGGGCCGACAGCAAAATTAAAATTTTCGCCGGCAATTCGACGCCCGGATATCGCCATCTTTTTCGCTCACTCGAATTACATCAAATTATAGGCCATCGCCATCGGTCAACTAGCCGCGCCTTTTAGGGTTGCGTCCAATAGGCCAAAAATATAGTTGACGGCGGGCCGACCTGTTATTACTGTGGTTTTACTTATTCTCTCTTCAGGACCCAATCCCATGGCTAAACAGCCTCCCCACCGCATCGATATGAACCTGCCGATCTTGCCCGATATCGAGCTGGCCGCCACCGGCGGCGCCGAGGGCATCGGCCAGCTTATTGGCCTGGGATCCGAACAAATCGACGAAGTTAAAATGGCCCTTATCGAGGCCTGTATTAACGTCATCGAACACAGCAAAAGCTCCGACGGCCAAATAGATATCGACTTCAACCTGGGCGAGGACGCCCTCACTATTGTTATTGCCGACAAGGGACGCGGCTTCGACAAAGAAGCCGTGCTGCGGGAAATTCAGCAGCGCCACGACCAGGGCGAGGGACGCGGCTGGGCCTGCGCCTGATGGAGGAAATGATGGACCAGGTCGATATCCAATCGGACGACCAGGGCACCACTATTACTATGCACAAATACCTGCCCAACCACCCAAAAACCTGAACCCGCCAAACTGCCAGCAGGCCAAATCCCTTGCCAATAAGTCCAACAGCCCCACCGCCTCAAGGCCTGCTGCAACACGAGCAAATCGACCAAGTCCCGCCATGTACTGCCAACCCGTAAAATTCAGCGCCCCGATAAAACCCCAGTTCACCGTCGAGCCCATAACCGCTACCGCCGGCCATAAATTGAGCGGCGGCAGCGGTGCCAGTTGCTGGGGCTATAACCAATCCAATATCATCCGCCACCAGGACCAGCTCTACGCCCTGAGCTGGCGCGACGACCTCTCGTTGGTGGTATATCGCCGCCTGGGCCCCAGTGACTGGGAAGCCAGCCCAACCTTGCCGCCAGTGCCGCAAAACGGCAATCTATTGGTCGACGGACAGGGTCGCCTGCACCTCATCTCCGGCAAGGAGGCCAGTTGGCACGCCCTCTTCGATCCGCCCGGCCAGGTGCAACACTACCAGATGCGCCAACACGACAGCGGCGACAGCCGCTTTGGCGCCGCGATCAACGAAAAAGGCCAGATCCTGGTGGCCGGCGGTCTGGCGCAATTGGCCTGGTACGTCCTAGACCCCACCCACGACTATCGCTCCCTGGCCAGCGGCCACCTGCAACACCCGCAGGCCCGGGGCTATCATTTCACTATCTTCCATGGCACAGCGGCCCACACCTTTTGCAGCGACGACTATTTCGTCGCCGGCGACCACTTCCCCAACCAGCAGATCACCACGCCCAATCCGCACACCGGCGCCTTAGAAACAGTCGAAACCCAACGCGGCATCTACCCGGTGCTCAAAGCTTATTACTACTACAACCCCGATATCCTCGCCGCTCCCCACGATTGGCGCCTATCCACCATCAGCGACGTTTCGGATACCAACCAAAACGGCGCCCGCGGCACCACCGAACAACAGGATCTACTGTTCGATACCCAGGGCCGGGTCCACCTCATCTACTTTCAAAATCGCCAACCGGCGACAACGGTATGGGCCAGCCAGGGCCAGGATCTGGAAAACAGCCGCCTCTACCACGCCGTCGGCCCACCAGGGGGTCCCTTCGAGCATTTCTGTCTGGGGAATTACAACAGCGGCCGCCTCTACCAAAGCCCGGACGGCCGCCTGCACTACCTACTGACCAAAGGCCGCCGCGGGGCCGCCCAACAAGTGCACTACGCCGTCGGCCAGGACGACGACTGGGCGCATATCAGCAAGCCTTTCCGCCTGCGGCTGCCCGGCCCTTTCTGGCATCTATCCATCAATACACCCCGGGCCGGCGGCACCCGCGCACCCGTCATCGACTGTTATTGGACCGGACCCTACGGGGGCAACAGCAACCAGGTCTGGTACGGCTGCCTGACGCCCTAACCCTTCAGTCCCGTAGTCGCGATCCCCGACATAATATAGCGCTGGAAAAACACGAACAGCAGCGCCACCGGCAACATGGCCAGCACCGCCCCGGTCATCAGCAAATGGCGGTTGTCGACATAGGGCGAACGGAAATACTCCAACCCCAATGTCACGGTGCGGTATTCGGGGTTGTCCAAATAAATCAGCGGCCCCATCACATCCTGCCAGGTGTAGACGAAGGTGAACAAGCCCACGACGATAAGCACCGGGATGCAATTGGGCAGGATAATGGAAAAGTACGTACGGAAAGTGCTGCAGCCGTCTATCGCCGCCGATTCGTCCAGCTCTTTGGGCAAGGTCAGCATATACTGGCGCAGCAAAAAGACGTTGAAGGCCCCGGCGGTGAAATGCGGTGCGATCAACGGCAGGAAAGTATCGATCCAACCCAGATACTTATAAATGGAAAACAGCGGGATCAACGTCACCTGGCCCGGAATCATCATGGTCGCCAACAACAAAATGAAAAGCAGATCGCGTCCCTTAAACTGCAACCGCGCAAAGCCGAAGGCCACCAGACTGCTGGAGAGAATCTGGCCAATCACCGCCATGCCGCTAATAAAAAAGCTGTTGCGCATAAAAACAAAAAATCCGGTCGATTCCTCGCCGATGGCCGCCTCAGGACCGGCCAGGGTCTCGGGATAGTTAGACCAGCGCAGATGTAACTGGCGAATTTCCCGGTGCCCAACATTGTGCAAAATCTCCAACTCAGCTGCCCGATCGTCCCCCGGAACGGCGACAAAGAGCAATTCGTCGACGCGATTCTCTGCCTCGTTTTGCCGCACCATCTTGGCCACTATCGCCACCCGCCGACCGTCCTCCTCCAAACGGTGGATCTGGGCCGGCCGAAAAGCCAGCACCTCCGGCCCGCCAGCAACCGGCGCCACCGCCCCGTCGGCCAACCAGCCGACCAATTGGCTCGGCCCCTCCTCATTGAGGCGAACGTAATAGCCACCCGCCTCGCTTCCCCCTTGCAATAGATCGGGCGACCGCACCAGCAATAACCACTGCTTACCCTGGTGCGCAAAGACGCGCCCGGCTGCCGCCATCGACAATCGCTCCTTGCGCACTTCGCTCGGATAAAAAGCCGGCGGCGTCATCGACATCCCCTCCAGCGATTTCACCGATGAACTCAATACCCAGTAAAAGGGAAACAGCAAGGCTCCGGCAATGGCGAAAAGAGCGGCGTATAGACCAATTCTGGAAGTATTCATTTATTGGACTACCATGCCTATTTCAAGAGATTTACCAGAGGGCTTTGTGGGGGTGCTCCGCAGCGGATTCCAATAGGCCCGGGTGCCCGCGCAGCGGGCGGGCCGTATTGGCCTCGGAGCGCGTAGCGCGAGAATGAGCGAAGGAGCACCCCCACAAAGCCCGTCAACTACCAGTCTCAACGTGTTCATCTCACCCCTCCGCCGTATGCACAAAGCGCTTCGACAATTTAAACTGCGCCATCGTAATGGCGAAAATGATAAGGAACAACACCACCGCCCAACTACAGGCCTTGCCCATATTCAAATTGTTGAAAGCCTCGTCGTATATATTGACCGAATAGAACCGCAGCGCATCGCCCGGGGCGCCAATCTGGCTCGAATCGCCGGCAAAAAACAGCGCCGGCGTAAAAACCTGGAAGGCGCCGATAGTGGTCATCACCACCATAAACAGAATCACCGGCGACAACATTGGCAGGGTGATATTGAAAAAGCGCCTGAAAGCCCCCGCCCCATCTATTTCGGCCGCCTCGTACAAAGTTCGGGGGATCTGCTTCATACCGGCGTAATAGATGATAGTGGCCCCACCAATCCAGAAAAAATTCATCAGCACCACGGTAAAAAAGGCGTGGTCGGTATCGAGCCAATTGATCGGCGCCGCCCCGACAATGGCCAGCAACCGATTGACGATACCGTATTCCTTATTGAACATATTGACCCACAAAATGGCCGCCGCCGCCCCGGTAAACAGCGAGGGAAAATAAAAGATGGCCTTAAAGGCGTCGGCGCCGCGGATATTGCTGGTCAACAACCCGGCGGTGGTAATGCCGCCGATCAGCGAAATGGGTATGACGAAAAAGGCGTAGGTGAAAGTCTTTTTCAATCCCAAGGTGAAATAGGGGTCACTAAACATATCGAGATAGTGCTGCGCCCCGACCCACTCCGGCGCCTTAATCATATTCCACTGCGTGAAGGAGAGCAGGATAGAGGCGATAATGGGGCCCACGGTGAAAAACGTGAAGCCGACCAGCCAAGGCCCCAGACATATATAAGCCGCCCGATTGGTCTGCGGCCGGTGCAAATCCGGCCCCTCGTGCTGACGCCGTACCGACAATAGGTAGGCCCCCAGGCACAGACAGAAAGCGCCCAAAATAAGCGCTGGCAGTACAGATCTGACAAACCCGGAAGGCTCCTGACGTCGAGCCCGGGCGAAACCCTCTTCGATATCGGCCTGCAATACCGGCAATCGCGCCCGCACGGTAGCCTCGATAAATTCATTCATACCGTCGCCAAAAAACTCGTACGCCCCCTCGGGCAAGGCACCGCCGTCGTGGCGCTGTTGCAAAGCCAGCAAACGGCTATCGTACTCGTTGTCGAGCAGGCGCTCGGTCTCCTGGTTCCATTTGTCGATGGCCGCCGGCACATAGGTATTTGCGTTAGAGATAAAAGGCCGGGCCAGGTCCAAATCGGCCAAATAAGCCTCGCACCCTTCAATGCCGTAATCGTTATTGATCAGCGCGTCCTTGACGCTTTTTAGCACCGGCACCCCGCGCAACCGCTGACCAAAAATGGGCTGCACCGCCTCCGAAGCCATAAACTGAATCAGCTTCCAGGCGGCCTCTGGTTGCTGGGAATCGGCGTAAATCCCCACTGCGTTAACGCTAATCAGCTGCTGCGGCGAAGGGCCGTGCGGCGGCGGCGACAAACCAACCCGCACGCCGGACGCCTGGAAATTGCGCAAGGTCCAGGGGCCCAAAAAAGACATCGCGAATTTGGGCGACAGTAAAATGCTGTCACCGCTCAAACCGGCCGCGTCCACGGTTTCGGGGCTGGCGTGGTAGCGGTGCCCGTACATCGCCCGATAGACCCCGATAATACCCTGCGCCAACGCCTCGTTGTCGGTCACCGTGGCGCGGTTGGGATCGACCTGGCGGTCCAGCACGGTACCGCCCCGGTGGCGGAACATAATCGGGTTCCAGCTCCAGCCGCCGCCCATGCCGTACTGAGCGATGGAGCCGTCGGGGTTGGTCAGGGTAAGCCGCCGCGCTAAGGCCTCGTATTGGGCCCACGACAGCGATTCGTCGGTCTTGGGCCATTCCTCGGGCGGAATGCCGCTCTCCTCCAAGCGGTCGATCGAATAGACCAAACCGGCCAGGGCAATTTCCAACGGGAAGGCGTACATCTGCTCGTCCCAGACGAAATTGTCGAGGGCGGCCTGGTAGTAATCCCCCAAGTCTAACCCCGACCGCTGCACCAATTCGTCCAACGGCATCAAGGCGCCGCGATCGACCCAAATACCCACCTGGGCAGTGAAAATGGAAATGACGTCGGGGGCCAGTCCCGAAGCCGTTTGGGTCTGCAATTTAGCCCAGTACTGGCCCCAGGGGTAAACCGACGCCTCCACCGCTATCTCAGGGTGGGCGGCGACGAACTTCTCGCAGATAATGCGGTTCATCTCCACCGTCTCGGCCCCGCCCCACAGCGAATAGCGGATAGTCGTCTTGGCGCCCTGATAGGTCTTGTTTTCTATGAGCGTACCAGCCAGGGCCCCCTGGACGCCGATAAGGGCCGCGCAGGTCAACAAACGCATTAGCGTCGCGATAGTCACCGTCCTGTCTTATGCGAAAGGGTAGATTTCACTAATTCTTGGGCTTGGCACACCGCACCGTAAACGTGTAGCCATCGAGCGAGACCGGCGTTTGAGTCGTGTAGTCTGCCCAAGTGTCAAAATCTGAGAAGCCACATTGTTCCAGCAGTCTCAAGACTTCACAGGGGAAATAAGGGCGAATTCGGGTAACCTGCTCGACTTGCTCCCCTTTTTCATCGGTCCACGCCGTCGGACAATGTTGGACCATGGTCACCGGATCAAAGCGGCCACTCGTCACGTCCTCGGGAGTAAATTCTCGAATCGTCTTGAAGGCGTTGAAGGTCTGTAATAACAATTGACCACCGGGACGCAAGGAACGCTCAATATTCCGCAGGATTGTCAAGTCGTGATCGGTTGGGTCCACCCCCGGATCCATGAGTGAAAAGGCCCCTTGCAACATGGAGATGCCCGCATCGAATTGCTCTACTAAGTCCAACGCGCAGATGTCCAGTTCCAGCCAGTTTACGGCGGTCTCAGCACCAATGGCTCGTTTTCGTGCTTCGGCTAACATGCCTTTTGAGAAATCGAGGCCGGTCACACAAAACCCTCGACGGGCGAGTTCCACGCTGTGTCGGCCGGTTCCGCAACCAACATCGATAATATCGGCCCCGGCAGGAAGCTTTAGGAGATTGACCATAGCTTCGACTTGCCCCACGGCACCTTTGGTGTACCACTGTTCGTCGTATTCCGGGGCATGGCCATCGAAATAAGTCTGCCATATCCCAGGGGAGTCAGCTTGAGACATGCACAAAACCTCCTATAATGGGGTTGGGCGCCAAAGCCCGCAACGTTTGCTCTTTGTTACTGCTTGAATCTTCATGACAGGCCTCTTGTGATGATACTAAGCTGTCTATTTATGAATGGCATCTAACGCCCTGGCCATTCACGAAGCCGCGCAGTGGCTTTTCAGCGAAAGGAGCGTAGCGACTGGAGCCGTGAATGGACCTGTTATCTGTCGTGTGGCTTCTCTTTCTCTACGAATTCGCGTTCCATCCATTGTTTGCCAAATTCAGTAAGCATTCGGGCGTCAAAGAGATGTGCCTGAGCCTTTCCAACCTCCCCAGACCTTACCTTTTCTGATTCAATGAATGCCCGTCCGATCAGGTTAAAATAATCATCCCCTTCCCAATTAACGATTCCTTCGCTACTATCAAGCTCTTCTATCTCAATCCAAATGCGTTTGCCTTCACTAAGAATGGGCATCCTATATCGTACTGTTCTCTTATCAGGTACTTGAGTTAGATACTCGGCGTAGTGTAAGAGAGTCAAGCTATTCAGTGGTGCGCCAATTTGTAGCACCTTACCACCGGCCTTACAAAGCTTAGCCAGAGGGGAACCTATACCATATCCGTTATCGAGTGGTTGATCTGCTGTAAGCCATCTAGCTTGAGCACCTACGGCTGCAAAAGATTTGTCAGGATGATTGCTGCGATAAGATCCCGTCCATGTACGTAAATATTCCGTCAAAATACTCCATTCTCTATTCGCTCGAGATGTTTCAGGATCAAAAGGTGGACATTCTTGTAAGTAAGCTTTTTGCTTCTCTTCAGGCCATTTTGGTAATTCGTAAGGATAATCTTCCCAACCGACAAGCATCACCAAGGTGCCCTCGGATTTAAGCACATCGAGTAACGCTTGAATAACAACCGCTGGACCTCCAACAATCCATCCTATGGACTTTACAGACACATGTAGCATAACAATATCTCCGACTTGAATCCCTAATGTCTGTAAATCATTCGCCAATCTGCTTCTTGTAATTATTGGCCACTCCTGATTACTCATTTATGCGTAATATCCTTTTCTTCACGCATGACAGATAACGTCCTGCCGGTTTGCGAACCGCGCAGCGATTGCCGAAGGCCAAGCCGCCACAGGCGCCGCACGCCGGTGCAACCGGTGCCGATCCAGAGAGATTTACCGTTTTTCTTGACATAGAAGGCTTGGATTTAATCCCCTTTCTTTACTGGAAATTGCGAAATACCCCTGTCACCCCTCGTCAGCGAGCGGTTCGATCAGCCCCTCATCGACCATCCGTTGGTAAGATGATTCGACGGATTCGGCCAGCTCATCCTGTAAATGGTAGTAAAGCGCCAGCTGGAGCACGGCACGCATCACGTCCTGCAGCTCTTTGGCGAATTGCTTTTTGTCCGGAATCCCCCGCCGTGCAACTTTCACTCCTTTTCTCTCGAAATGATTGACTTCCGACGCCACCTCGCCACACTCCTCGGCCAGGCGGGTAACGATCATGAACGGGTTATTGCCATCCGGGAACCTGCGGTTCAGCCCCTCAGCATTCTTGTAGAGTTTATCAATCATCATCGATTCTCGGTTGCAGTATGGGAGTATCTCAGCTCTATTGGGTTAATGCCGGGTAGGCAATTCCTTAGAGTACAAAATTACACGGTTTTGGTCGGTACCCAGAAGGGCCCGGGCGCAGCCCGAGTGGGTAGGCGATGTCAAACGCCGTGTTGTTTCTAACTATCCGCTTCCATTACCTCCCTCAACTCAGGAAATGGAAACTCGTTTTCCCTCATCGTTTCGATCAGATCCTGCGTACGTTCAAGGATGAAGCCGGTTTTCTCTCTGTCAATTAACCCAAGCCGCATCACCTCCGCTACATCGTCAAGGTCCTTGATGCGGTAGATCAATCCATCGCGTGAGGCCAGGACGTCGGAAAACAGGTCAGAGAATACCCATGCACCATAGGTCGGATCGAATTCAATGGCACCAATGTGTACATACCAATACAACTCCGGTTCCCAGAATTGCCTTTCGCGGCGGAAGCCGCCAAATCTGAGATCCGCAATGGCCACGCAATGCCGTTTTGGCAAGTAATAGATCCGAGTGGACGGCTTGTAATGCTCGCTAGGTTCGGGAATCTCTATCAGCACTTCGTCGCTAAGCTGCCACCACCGCCAGTCCTTGTCCGGTGTACTACGAATGCTTTCGACTTTAAGCCGGAGGTGCTCGTCGACCACTGCAGGGGAGTTAATTTGGAACGAATCCTCCCCATGTTCCTTACCTGTCCTTCTCCAGACGATCAGCGTTTTCTTCATCTTCAACTCGTCAGAGTCCCCAGCGTGGTGTTGTGGTCTTTCGCGTGGTAATGCGAGGAATACCACAGGGCGTTTAACGTGTTCACCATTTACGACCCCGTATGCGGGGGCCAAGCGCCGTTTGGCGCGCAGCGTAAATAGATGTTAGGCGTGGGATTTTCTCTGCTTAATTTATCTCTTTGAAACTCAACGTGATCAACAAGAGTCACAGGTTAACTTTTACAGGTACTGATATAGGAAGTCTAGCTTGTCCTCAATAGCCTGCTCCTTGAGGGATAGTTCTCCTGGACCTAAAAACCCATCGAATCCGTGTTCAGCATCAGGCACAGTGATAAGGCGATGCTCCACACCTACCTCCTCTAATCTGTCCGCCATCTGCTCTGACTCATCACAGGATATCATGCTATCAGCTGTTCCATGGAGCAGTATCGTTGGAGGGTACCCTGCCTTGACCAACTGAGCAGGGCTGTAGCGGTTGATGAGTCTATCATCTGCCCTCTTTGACCCACCCTCGATTGACCATGCTGGGTGATAGCCGCCCAGCTTGAACCATGCCTCATGTTGAAACCTTTCGATGTTTCCGAAGCCATAGTAGGAGCCAATTACTTTGGGCGGTGAGTCAAATGTGCCTGCCATGAGAGCCAGATATCCACCGGCCGAGCGTCCTACAATGCCAACGCGATTAGGATCAACCCCTGCGAATTCTGGACCACGATCCCGAATCCAGTATAACGCATCTCTTACATCGTCAATGATCGAAGGTAGCGTGACATCAGGCAGGAGCCGATAGTCGATGGAGATCACCGCGTAGCCTCGCCGGGTGTATATGTATCCGTGACCACACTCCTTGCGCGATCCTTCTTTGAATGCTCCTCCGTGGAGAAACAGGATGGCTGGCATCGGAGAGACGGCGTCTTCGTCCCTGTGAACGTCGAGGAGAAGGTCACCTACTGATGTTCTCTTGTACGTGTATGTTTCCTCGGTATTGGGCAAGCTACTTCCTCAATGTTGCACAAAGTGAAATTTGACCAGCCTGGTTAGTTTTCCTCTATAGACCGTATCGCACGGCGCAGAAAGTAAGGTATGGGTTCCCCAAGTGGTAGGTAATCTCCCCACATTGCCCTAAAATGAAGAGCCATAAATAGGAAGCCCAAAGGCTCGGCCACCACCCACAACTTTTCGAGTTCGGATATTGGTGCGCACCCGGTCCAGGCGGAAAGATAAGCCATCTTGAGGTCGCTGTGAATTGTTTCAACCTCGCGGTGGCGCAATAATTCCACCATATCGAAGAAGGGGAAACTGATACTGGCGCTGGTCCAGTCGAAAACGAGTGGGTCTCCGTTGCGCCGCGCGATATTGTGGATGGTGAAGTCTCCATGGACGATGGTTTGCGGAATCGAGGAGTTCGTTAATCGTCTACTGTATTCGTCCACCAGCGACAGGTAGTGACGGAGTTTTGTGATATCCTCCGACTCCAGCAACTCCTCCACAGCGCTTTCTCGCACAAGCGCCTCCACTTTGGACGAAAATCTGTCCAGGTCGTAGCCAAAAAGATCTGTTGCAAGTAGATCCGTTGTGTGTGCAACTGAGTCTAACTGCATCTGCCCATAGGCATAGACGGCCCGCACTAGGACTTCCTGATCCCGCTCCGGATCGTTGAGCAGCGGGCCGAATTCTGCAGTTAACATCCAACGTCTGGCCGTATCAGTACAAATGGGTTTGGGTATCAAGTGGGGGTAATGCGTCGCCAAGGTGTCCACGACCACAGATTCATTAGCGAGCCAAGGTACATCGGCCACCGCCTTAAAGTAGAAGACACCTTGACTGGAATGAGCGCGTAGGATGGCCGAATTGTTGGTGGCTCGTCCTTGCTCGATGTTAGTTACGGGGCCATAGCCTAATCGCGGTAATTCTTGCTCAATCCACCGAACCGCCTGTCTAAACCAGCCCCGACGCTGCCAGGGGCACTGTGGGGGAGTCACTCCTTCCTCACCGAGTTCGCTTAACGCCTGCCTCACCAACTGACCATGTTCAGGTTCATTGAAGGGCTGCAAGGATGTCGTCTGTATATCCATCCATTCGCCCTTTGTGGGCTGTCCCTCTTTCATTTCGAGGACGCAGACAACCTTGGCGCGTTGACTATCAAAATCCTGCCACTCAGCCACTTGCCTCAACAGATATAGGTCGCAACCGTAAACCTCACGCAATCCTGGGATCAGTGCGCCGTCAAATTGATTGGGTAGGTAGACGCCTTCCGCGTGGCCAAATGTGAAACCCGGCAAGCGGTAGCCTTCTGGGTCTGCTAAGAGCCACGCTTTGGCTTCGGTTGGATGAAGCAAAATTCCGCGAACATCAGTTGTCCACATGACAGAATCGACACTTTCGGAGGCTTCGTTTTTCGGGTAACGATTCTTGGCTACCCGACCTGCGGAGCAGGTCCCGCAGGGCCGGGCAAAGCCCGAGCGGGTAACCAATGTTATCTGGCGTGTTAGACTCGCACCACAATATCAAATGAAGAACAAGGACACACATTTATGAAATAATACGCCTCAGCGGCGTCCCATCTCTCGTGCCAGGCAGCAAGGAATGACGGCTCTTCCCGTTCTGCTAACCGAGCGTTTCGCACTTCACTTGGTACATGCACCAAGACTTTAAGAGAAAGAAGATCGTCTAGTTCAGGTCGCGCTGAATATACTCCGTCAAGTACGACTATAGATGAAGAGGCGCATTCTGTCCAAGCTTCTTGCAATGGATACGTTCCACCTGAAAGCGGGTTGTCAACATCAAATGCTTTCCACCGCGCCTTTCTGCCATCCAACAAAGGCTCAAGTGCCTCGGTGCGCAACCTGCGCCAGTTTATGCACAAGTCCACCTTGGCTGCAGACGACATGATGTCCCACTGCGAGTCTGGAATATGGGCAGAATAGAAATCATCACTCTGTACCAAAACCCCGCCAGTATCCTCAGCAACAAGGGATGCCAAGGTTGACTTGCCCGACCCACTTGGCCCATCAAGCGCCACGAGAATTGGCGTACTACCTTTACTTCTCAGACGATCAAGCGCCGAAACCACTTCCCGTCTAGCTTCTTCAATTCCAGACATCGAACTTTCGACATGTTCAGATAACTGATTGTTAGCGACACAAAAAGTTCGTCGCCCAAGCCCTATGCCTCTTCAATGACGAATGTTAAAGTGCGTCTTCCCATCCACAATCACAAGCGACAATTCCCAATATTCCGCCTGCTCAAAATCGATAACCCGCGCACGGAGAACATCTACAAACGGGTGACGCCCCACTGCCTGCGGCATAGCTTCGCGACCCAATTACTTGAATCTGGCACGGATCTGCGCTATAGCCAGGAATTGCTGGGCCATGCCAGTCCCAAGACAATCCAGATTTATACCCATTAAACGGTCTTTGGCCATTCGTAAAAGACTTGCCTTCTCATACTCTTTCGCGTTTATTATTTCAATAAAGTTCGCTATTACGAACCGTCGAATGATTGTCGAACAGGACAATCAAAATTGGTCCATAACAGTGCTCCACACGCTGTGCGGCATTTAGTGTAACTACACTACCTGGAATTCAGAAAACACTATTATGGAAGCAGAGGACCAGGGGCACCCGATTGGGACAGCAAGTATTGGTTTTAGAGCCCCCAATGAAGACGATCTCGTAGCGATCCAAGCCGGCTGGGGCAGAGCCGTTCCCCAGGAGTATCCGCTCGGTTCCTCGGGGTGGCCCTTCAGAGACTTCGTTCTCCTCTCAGAAAAAGAGGGTTTGTCGCGGGTGGCAACCATAGAGGATGAGATCGTCGGTTTTGCCAGCGTGTTCGGGGGGGCCCTCCGTGCAATCTACGTGGAGGATCCATATCGGCGACAAGGTATAGGGAATACGTTATTAGCGGATATGATCGGATTTGCCCAAGGGAAAGAGTGGAACCGGCTGTCCGTTATAACCGCTCATGGCTGGGTTGGCACTATGCCTGGGCTCGATATCCGTTACGAGGATACGGTCCGTTTTCTCGAGCATCGCGATTTCGAGCGGGGACAGATCATGGCCGATGTGGAAGCCGACTTCCAGGCTATTGAGACCGCATCCCGACAGCGCCCTTTAGAGCATGTATGCACCGTCTCGGAATACCACCCCGATGACATGGAAGACATGAAAGCATTCGACGACAGAGCCGAGACCAAGTGGAGCTGGGTCGAGTGGATCGAAAAACATCCCCAGACGGACCCAAAGCGGGTTCGCTTGGTGGCTCGCGTAGAGGGGCAATTGGTCGGTTGGCCGACGCCTTAATCAGTGGCAACCAAGTCGCGGGATTCAGCTACATCTACGTCGATACAGCCTATCGTCACCAGGGGATTGGTTCCGCTCTTTTGAGAAAAGTAGCCGGTGAATGCCAGCAAAGAGGAGCGGCATCGATGTTCGCTCCAATGTCTCGTCGCGCGTTTTACGAAGCCAATCGATTTCGCGCCCAACGTGAGTTCGTCGAAATGACAAAACCGTTAACAGCTTAAAAAGGTACAAATGAGTGATTCTCCTCCACCTGTAAGCAATGATACTGCGACATTAAAACTTAAAACCACCTACGATAAATCCGTTCTTACCTTCGATTTTCCAGCGCTACATATCGGCATCGCAGAATACCCAGAAGGACCGACCGGCTGCACCGTCTTCTACTTTCCCGCTGGGGTGAGTGCGGCTATCGATCATCGGGGCGGTGCTGTAGGATCAATGGAAACGAACTTCAATTGGTATGAAGCAATTTGTTTCTCGGGTGGATCTCTATATGGTTTAGAATCGACAATCGGGGTACGGGCCGAGCTTTTTGCCAAGAGGCAATATAAAGTAGAGGCCTATAACTTTCCGACTGTTTCTGGGGCCGTCATCGGTGATTGGAGCAATCGCGAAAATACGATATATCCAGACAAAGCCCTAGGCCGCGCCGCTTTGCAATCGGCGCAGTCCGGCGCTTTTCCTTTGGGCCGTTGCGGTGCGGGTATATCGGCCCGTGTTGGCGGTTGGTTCTGGGCACCATACGAGAGCGAATCTGCCGGTCAAGGAGGGGCCTCTTACCAACTTGGTGCAGCGAAATTGCTCGCATTTACTGTCGTCAATGCATCCGGTGTCATTCTCAACCGCCAAGGAGAGGCTATCCGTGGTGGACTCAATCGGACAACAGGCAGACGCTATCGGGTCGATGAAGTCGTTAGTGTAGAGCCTATGAGCCCATCCGAGTCGAGTAATACAACGTTGACTCTAATCGTAACAAATGTAAAACTGACGGATACGGACTTACAGCAATTTGCCAAGCAAGTTCATACTTCCATGGCACGGGCGATTTATCCATTTCAAACGCCCATGGATGGAGACATCCTTTATGCTGTAACAACAAACGAGGAAGAATTGGCAACAACGGGGTACAACGCGGCTGGATGGGGATGGGTCGCGGGCGAAATCGCATGGGAAGCAGTTTTACATTGCTATGAAGAGTAGCGATAAAGCATCAAGTCCCTCCTCGTCTAGAACACCGACGACGACAAACGCGTCGCCCGCGCTTCCTCCCTAAACCTCGTCGACGACATTGCCGGCAAAACAAACCGGCCGCAACAGACTCTGCCGCTGCGCCGGCACGCCGCCAACAAATGCGGCCCCATGCGGTGATCCCCCGCCGTGCGGAATGTCATTCATCGCCTCAATCCTTCCGCAGAATTTTATCTATCGCATCCCGCATAAGCTGTTCCGATTTTCCCGAGACAAACGCGTCCACCGGCTCGTAACCGCCCTCGTCAAACGAGGTGGCCAAAGTGATATACCCGGTCCCCAAATCGCCGTACCCGGCCACCGCCACAAAGGCGTCGGGCCGGGCCGCCTGGGCGTGCAATTGATATTCGATAAAAGTCTCGCCCGGCAAGTGGACAATGGCTGCCTGGTCGTTGAGATGCAGACAGGTGAAGGGAATCGGCCGCTGGCGGCGGCGCAAATAGGTCAGCATCAGGGCGGCTTTGCTGTGCACTTTGGCCCCTGAGGCCGACGCCGCGATCTGGGCCAACAATTCTTCTTCCTCCATATCCTCGCGCGGCGGCAGACAGACCGGCTCGAAGCTCCAACGCATACGCTCCAATGATTGTCGCTGCGCCCCCTCTTCGGCTTCCAGCATGGCCCGGTGGATACGCCCAGTGAACAATTCGCGATTGTCAGCAACGCCGTCGTTGTATTTGCCCGCCGTGATATTGCCGCCACAACCGGTAAAATAGATATGCGGCACACCGCTCTCCTGGGTCCGGCGGTTGCGCGCCAGGCCGACAAATTCGGGCGTCACCAGCCCGGTGCCGTCCATGCTGGTGGGGTGGACCGCATAATAATGCAACAAAGCCAAAGGCGTCTCGCCCTGGTAAAAACCGATGGTTTTCAGCATCGGGTCGATAAGCCCCTCAGGGGCGGCGCGCACTTCCGGATCGGGGCATTTGGTCCAGCGCACCGCCGCCACCTTGCCGTCTGGGCCCATCACCCGCCGGGTGGAAGCGATGCGATCGACCCTAGCCTGGCCCAGGGCGATATCGGTGCAGGGCTGTAAATGGCCCAGGGCCGCTTTTGCCGCCTCTGCCGCCTGGATCCGGACGCGTTCGGCCCAATCGCCGGTCATAATCACATCTGGGGCCCCGTGGGCATCGAGAATATCCTGCGCGTCGCGGTCGGGCCAGGGCGTATCGTGGGCGTGGATACAGTGTACCGCCACACGGTCGGGCTCGGTCCCCACCGCCCGGGCCAGATCGCCGCGCCAGCGGTCGTAATCGCCGTTGCTCAATTCGGCCCAATCGAGGGCGCACAAGACTATCGGCAACTGGTCTTCGGGCAGCAGAATCAGCCCCAGGGCGGCCAGCGGGTCCTCAATGCCTTTGGCAGGCGGGTACCAGCCCGCGCACAGGGGGTGGCCCAAAGGCGGCGTAATATCGGATTGGAACGTAGCTAACCGGATCATGGACGCTCGATTCGCTAATATTAAGTTCTGGCGGCTAGTGGGCCGCGATCGGTTTCGCCCCTAATATAGCCCCCCGCCGCCTTGACAGGCCACCTGCCGTGACAATTATTGAAGGCACAGAAGCGCAACTGTCGAAGCTCAGGGGTCACCGGGCGTCGCCTCTTCCACGCCTCAGACGGCTTTTCTGCCAGCACGCTTCAAACACGTCGTATCCCTGCGGACATTTGTAATCATTGCTTTCTATAACTGAAACCGAGGCAACCATGAAAATCGCCCACATCGAACAAATCCCCATCGCCATGCCCCTGGCCAAACGCTACGACAACCACGCCGGCCGCATGCGTATGTACGATATGGACCAGCATCTAATTATCAAAGTCCACGCCGACAATGGCTTGGTCGGCTACGGCAATTACGAGGACAACCCCAAGCCCGTGCCGCAGTCCGAGGTCGACGCCCTAATAGGTACCAACCCCTTTAACTATATGCTCAACAATTTTCACATGGCCCTGGGCATGGCTCTCTACGACCTGATGGGCAAATACCTGGACGTGCCGGTCTACAAATTGATGGGCCAAAAGGTGCGCGACGCCGTCCCCTGCGGCGCCTGGACCCGGCCCTGTCCACCCGATATTTTCGCCGGCGAAATTCAACGCGCCGTAGACCAGGGCTACCGTGTCTTCAAAATGCATTCCGACGCCCGCTACGATGTTATCGAACAGACCCGCGCCGCCGAAAAAGTGGCCCCGCCCGGTTTTAAACTGCACTGGGACCTCAACCACAATCGCACCCTGGGCACCATCCTGCCCCTTATCGCCGAATTGGAAAAATCGCCCATCGTCGGCTTTCTCGAAGATCCATTAGTGTGGACCGATATCGACGGCTGGCGCACCCTGCGTGAAAAGACCAAACTGCCCCTGGTCATGCACGTGCCGCAACTGGGCGGCGTCCAGGAGCTAATCCGCGGGGTCGCCGATATCTATATGATTGGCGGCCGCATTGGCGATACCCTGACTTCGGGCATGGCCTACGGCAAGGCCAATATCCAATGCCTGATCCAGCAATGCGGCAATACCCTGATGAAGGCGCTCACCCTGCACCAGGCCGCCGTGCTGCCCACCGCCTCGGCCCATATCGTTAATATCGACGACCAGTTCGAGTCGGATATCTGCCCCCAAATCCCCGTCGTCGAAGGCTTTTCCGTCGTCCCCGAAGGGCCGGGGCTAGGCGTGAAAGTCGACGAGGAAGCCCTGGCCGCCGCCGCCGCCCGGGCCCATTTGCCGCAATCCACCTATATCGGCGTGCTGCACTTTGCCGGCGGCCACAAAGCCTACAGTCTGGGCAGTCCCAATATCAACCGTCTCACCGGCACCGAGGAAGGTCGGTTGCAGGGGCTCAATTTCGACTACTGGGCCGACGACGGCTCAGACGAATACGCCCGTGTCCTCAAGCGGCTGCGGGAAGAGGGGCCGTTTATCGACACGTAGAAGGACGATTTTGGGGAACGGCCTCTGGTGTTTAGTGAGTCCGAAGGGGCGTGCATCCAGGTAGGACGGTTTTGGGAGGTGGCCTCTGGCGCTGTGTGATGCCCGCTTGCGGCCTGCCCAGCCCCACCCGGCTGCGCCGCCCGCCCGGCCTTCAGCTTCCCCCGGCACCGCCCCCACACAGCGCCGCCGGCCACCCCCCAAAACCTCTGCCAATCACCCGATCATTCATCTTTGGAAAGACCACTCATGCAACCATCCCTTATCGGCCACTGGCCCTTATCCGGCGACGCCCAGGACCACTCCGGCCAGGGCAACCACGGCGACAACCGCGGCGCCAATTTGGACGCATCGGACGGAGCCCGCTTCGATGGCCGGACCAGTCATATCCTGGTGCCCGACAGTCCATCACTGCAACTGGGCCCAGACGATTTTTCCATTAGCGCCCAGGTCTACACCCAAGCCCAGGTAGACGACCCTCTCGGCGATATCCTGAGTAAGTTCTGCCCCGACCAACGCCGCGGCTTCTCGTTGGGCTTTAAACGCCATTCGGCCGCCTGCACCAGCCTGGCCAATTACCGCAATCTCCACTTTGGTATCGATGCTGGACACATCGACGACACGTGGACCGATTGCGGCCAATTGGGCAATGCCATCTTTGTCATGGCCCTTTGCGTACACCAAGGGCATCTGTACGCCGGCACCTGCGAGGCCCATGGGGCCGGCCGCGTTTTCCGTTTTGACGGCCATCAGTGGACAGACCTGGGTGCCCCTGCCCCGTGCAACGCGGTGATGAGTCTGGCGCCCTTTAACGGCCAACTCTACGCCGGTAGCGGCCGCCTCAAACTGCTGGGCTCGTCGCTGCCGCCCTCCTCCAATACACACGAAGGCGGCCACGTCTTCCGTTTGCAGGACGATCAGTGGATCGACTGCGGCAAGCTGGGCGGAGAACGCGGCGACTACGCCGAGTACTGCCACGACACCGTCGGTGCCTTCGAAGTATTTCAAAGCCAGCTCTACGCCGTGCCTCTGTACACCCAGGGCCTGTTCCGCTACGACGGCGACCAACAGTGGACCGACTGCGGCAGCTACGGCCGCCGCGCCTTCACGCTGGGCGCCTTTCGCGACCAGTTGCATATCCTCGACAACGGCAACCAGATCATCCGCTACGCCAGCCACGGCGACTCGACCACCTGGACGCGACTGGCCGCCTTGCCGGGCGTCAGCCAGGTCTACTCCATGGCCGTATACGAAGGGAAACTGGTCGTGGGTACCTGGCCCCAGGCCGCCGTCTTCCGCCAGGAGGACGACGGCTCCTGGACCGATATTGGCCGCTTGGGCGACGAGCTGGAAGTGATGGGCATGGCGGTATACAACGGCAAACTCTACGCCGGCACCCTGCCCCTGGGGCAGGTCTACCGCTTTGACGGCGACGGCCAGTGGACCTGCACCGGCCAACTCGACACCACGCCCGAAGTGCGCTACCGCCGCGCCTGGTCTACCGCGGTATATAGGGGCAAACTCTACTACGGCGTCCTACCCTCGGGCAAAGTGCTGTCCCTGGAAGCAGGCAAAAACGCCACCTACGACCACGCTTTGGAGCCCGGCTGGCGACATATTGCTGCCGTGCGGCAGGGCGGAGATCTGAGTCTTTATGTCAACGGTGAAAAAGTCGGCTCGTCCTCCGCCTTCAATCCGACCGATTACAATTTATCCAATGACAAGCCCTTACAAATCGGCCTGGGCCAGCACGATTATTTCAACGGCCGCCTCGCCGATGTACGGCTCTACCGCGGCGCTTTGGACATTAAAGAAATAGAGGCGCTAAGCCAGAGGGTTGAATAGTCTTTAAAAGTCTAATTGAGAGTTGGTCATAATTAGCAATCCATCTAATCTGTTGTTCTACCGAGACGTATGCCAAGGCTGATCGAGGGCGATGAGGCTGAAAGCGGATTCCACAAGCCCGGGGGCCCGCGCAGCGGGCGGGCGCCGTGGCCTCGGAGGCCGTAGGCCGAGAATGAGCGTCAGCCTCGTCGCCCTCGATCAGCCGTCCACCGGCGAGCCACCCCAATTAGGACCAACTCTCGTCTGATTGGCCGGCCCTACGAACCGGGAAAAGGAGAGAGATGCCCACACGACCCAATATCGTCTTCCTGATGCCCGACCAGTTGCGGCACGATTTTTTAAGCTGTTACGGGGCCGACTTCATCGATACGCCCCATATCGACGCCCTATGCCAGCACGGCATTCGCTACCAGCGAGCCTACTCCGAACATCCGGTATGCGTGCCGGCCCGGGCAGCCCTGCTCACCGGCATGAATGCGGTCAAAGCCGGGGTGCTGGACAATAGCCAGTGGTTGCGCCCCGACTACCGGGACTGCGGCCTCAACACCTGGCCGGAAATCCTCAAGGGGCAGGGCTACTACACCCTGGCCACCGGCAAGATGCATTTCTACCCCTGGCAGGCGCGTTTCGGCTTTGACCGCCGCATCATTGCCGAGGACAAGCTGTGGGGCTTTGTCGAGGACGACTACCACCACTTCCTCGCCGCCCAGGGTTATACCAAGCGCGCTATGATCGACCAACCGGCCTACCATCAACATCATATGGCCTTGGTCAGCCCAATCCCCTACGAGTGCACCGTCGACCACTGGGTCGGCGTGCAGACAGCCAACTGGATTGAGGAGTACGACGGCGACCAGCCCTATGCCATTATGGTCGGCTTTCCGGGACCCCACTCGCAATACGACCCCGCCCCCCAATTCGCTACCTTCGACCCGGCGACCATGCCGCAACCCCTGCCCGCCGTGGCCGAAGACGTGGCTATGATGAGAGGGAACCAACCCGCCCGGGCAGGTCGGCCGCGCCAGTCTTGGTACAAGGTCGACAACCCCGATCCGCCGACCCAGGAAACCCACCAGTTGCACCGGGCCTACTACGCCGGACTGGTAAAGCAGATCGATATAGAAGTGGGGCGCATCGTCGCCGCCCTAGAAAAGAAAGGCCAACTCGACAATACAATAATTATCCTGTCCTCGGACCACGGCGATTATCTGGGCGACCACGGCCTGGGCGGCAAAGGCTCGTACTACGAAGCGGCCTGCCATGTCCCCATGATCGCCAGCCACCCAGCCCTTGCGGGCGGACAGATACGCGACGATTTGGTATCCTTGACCGACGTAACGGCAACCATGGTGGGTTTGGCCGGCGCTCCAGTGCCCAGCTATATGGATGCGACTCCACTGCCCGGCCTCGGGTTAGAAGGCGAATCCCAGCGCCAGCATCTAATTGGAATTTTGCGTTCGGGGTGGATGATCATCGAGGGGACGTGGAAACTGGCTCGCTATCAGGGCGGCGCCCATTTGTTCGACTTGAGTCGGGACCCCACCGAGCAACACAACCGGGCCAATGATCCAGCCTGCGCCGGAATCTACCGCCGCCTGGACCAGGCGCTGCTGAGCGAGGTGATGCGCCTGCTCAATGAAGCCAATTTCGCCGGCCGCCACGGCACCCATTCCAGCAGCGCCGACTTTGGCCGCGTCGGCTGGCAACGCCAATACCCCATGCCCTGGGGGGAGAGTTAGGGGTTGGTATTATACCAATGTGAAGCACTGATGTCCTGATGTTTTGCGCGTGGCTCTCCGGAACAGGGCAAAAACAACCGGACAATTTGAAGTCAAACGGGTATTAGTCGGCGTAAGTAAACGGATTGACGAGCCGCACCTCTACCTGGTGCAAATCGCGCACATTGCGCGTGGCCAGGATCAGCCCGTGCACATTGGCCGTCGCCCCCAGCAACGAATCGGCAGCCGGCAAAGGGCGGCGCCCGTTCAAACGCCCCCACTCCTCGGCGATTTCTACTGTTATGGGCAAAATCCGCTCGGAAAAGCGGTCATACAGACCTTGCAGCCAGGTTTCCAAGCGCTCGGCGGCCAGCGGGTCTCTGGCGGCAATGCGTTCGATACCTTTGCTGATTTCACCTAACGCGATAACCGATACAGCCCCTCCATGTGGGGCCAACTCGGCTCGTGCCCACGTCGATACGGCCGGGTCACAACGGTCGCCTTTACACAATTCCAAGAGGATATTGGTATCGAGTAGATAGCGCATCAGACCGACAGGTCGATATCGCGCATGCCGCCTTCAATGCGGTCAAAATCGGCGTCGTCACCCACATTGGGCATAATCCGCAAATAGTCCTCAAAACTCATTTCTACTTGCTCACCAGTCTCGCCCAATAGAACTTCCCGCAAGATCGTCCGATGCTCTTCCTCGGCCGAATGACCACGACGGCCGGCCCGCTCTTTGAGCTTGGCGACGATTTCGGGTTCCAATTTTCTGACGATTAGTTGTGCCATAGAATCAATGTGCTATCATTGATAGCATTCGTCAACTACATTTTGTTTGTAAAATCCGGATTCCCGCCCTGGCGCGGTCCAGCCCTTTTTATTCCTGCCCCACCGAAGGGGTCCGGGGTCGCTGGCCGGCGGCGGTATGTGGGGGCATGGCGGCGGGGAGGCTGGAGGCCGGGCGGGCGGCGGTTTATTGTAGCCAACTGACGCCCCCGAACACGGCCACAAGCGGGCGTCACATGCCCCCACATACCGCCGCCCCCGGACCCGCCCTATGCGCCTTACCCGTATAACTCCCGCAACCGCCGTGACGCCGCCGCCTCATTCCTGAGCTTCTGATACGGCTCTTCCAGCGACATCCCCCCTTCTAATCCGGGCGAAAACCCGCAGTCGGGATTTATACTCAACCGCGAGCCATCGACGTATTTGAGCGCCTCTTCGACGCGCCCGACAATTTCATCCCGCGTATCGATCTTTTCAAAACGGCACTCCACCGCCCCCAGACCAATGAGCTTATCCTCGGGCAATTGCTGCAAAATCGCCACATCGCCAGCCACTGGAATGCTGAATTCCATGACGTACTGATCGACGTCGATCTTCTTCATGGTCTCAATAATCGGCTCGTAGCCGCCCTCGGCGCCCCAGCCCCTGCGGCCCCAATTGCGGCGGCACAAGTGCAGCGCCGTCTGCACCTGATCGATGCCGTCGAGCATTTCATTGATTTTGTCGGCGGCCAGGTCCATCTCATACTGGGCATTGGCAAACGAATCGCGGTACGCCGGATCGACCAAGACGCACAAATGCGGCTCGTCAATCTGCACCACAGTCACCCCGGTCCGCTGCAGTTCGAGCAATTCGGCCCGCAGAATGGGCACCAGCGCGTCAATGAATTGATCTCGGGTCGGATAGGCTTTGGTCGATACGCCTTGTTCCCACAAACGCACCCCCAGCAAATAGGGCGACGGCACGCAGACCTTGGTCATGCGCTGGGTCGCCGCCACCAAAAACCGGGCCTCCTCGGCGATCAACCCCGGCCGCACCACCTCCATCGGCTCGGTAATAGAAATGCCCCAACGGGCCGGCTCGCTGCGCAAATCAGCTGTAAAACCAGTGGCGATATCGGCGATAATATGGGTATAGGCATGGCGCCGCCACTCGCCGTCGCTGACCAGATCGATCCCGGCCATTTCCTGCACCGCAATGGCGTAGCGCACCGCCGCGTCCATTTGCGGCGACTGCGCCGCCGCCACCGATTGGGGCCCCGGCACATCGGGGAGCAATTCCTTCACCATCAACGGCCGCGGCAGACTACCCACCACGCCGGAGGGGAAAGGAGTATCTAGGAAACGCTGGGATACGGCCATGCGAAACCTCCCTATTAGTTGATTTTATTGATTATGAGATCTACCGCAGGTTTTGGGGGTGTCGGCCGGCGGCGGGCAGTGGGGGTTGGGCGGTGGGAAAGTTGAAGGCCGGGCGGGCGGCGCAGCCGGGTGGGGCAGGGAAGGCCGCAAGCGGGCCTCACTGCCCGCCAGAGGCCGGCACCCCCCAAAACCGTCCACCTATGCCCTACCCCGACACCCCCAACTCCTCTTCCGCCTGCTCCCAAGCTGCCGTCAATTCGCCCACCGACCGCTCCAACTCGGCCCGCTCCACCTCCAACTCGCGCACTTCCTCAGCCGGGGTCCCATCGTAAAAACCCGCCCGGCAAAACAACGCGTCGATCTCACCCATACGCGCCTCAGCCGTTTCCAATTCGGCCAGCAGACTCTCCTGGCGCTGACTGGCCTCTTGGCGCTGCTTATCCGCCCGGTGCCGGGAGCGGCCGTTAGTGGCGCCGCTTGCCTTCTTGCCGCCCTTTTTCCCCTTGCCGCCCCGAGCCTTGAGCACCACCCGGTCGACGTCGAGGTGGTCGTCGCCGCAAAAGTGGACGTATTCGTCGTAGGTGCCGTGGTAATCGCGAATTTCGTCGGGCTTAATCTCCACCACGCGGGTGGCGATCTGGCCCACCAACCAGCGGTCGTGCGATACCAGGATAATGGTGCCGGGGTAATTCTTGAGGCCCCTGACCAGCGATTCAATCGATTCCAGATCGAGGTGGTTGGTCGGCTCATCCAGCACCAGCACATTGGGTTTTTCAATGACCAGCTTGGTAAATACCAGCCGCGCCGCCTCGCCCCCCGACAAAGCGCCCAAATTCTTCTTGGCCTCGTCGCCCGAAAATAAGGTCAGCCCCAACTGGCCGCGGACAAAACCAATCCCCTCACCCGGGCAGAACTGACCGATCCACCCTTCGGCGGTGCTATTGTCGAATAACTCCTGGTGGTCCTGGGCAAAATAGCCGGGGTGGGTCTCATAGCCCCATTCCACTTCACCCTCATCGGCTTCCAATTCGCCCATGATAATTTTCAACAGGGTCGATTTACCGATGCCGTTGGGTCCCATAATGGCCAACCGGTCACCCCTCTCCACCAGCAGGTCGACCCCGGGCAATACTTCGTTGTCGTTGAAGGCCTTCTTCACCCCGGCCACGGTCAGCACATCGCGGCCGCTGTCGCGCCCCTGATCAAAACGAAAAGTAGGGTAGCGGCGCGAACTATGCGGCAATTCCTCCATCTCCTCGGCCTTCTTCTCAATCATCCGCAACTTGCTCTGCGCCTGGCGCGCCTTGGTGGCCTTGGCGCGGAAGCGGTCGACAAATTTCTGATGGTGGGCAATTTCGCGCTGGCGGCCGGCGATATCTTTTTCGCGACGGTCGCGCTCGGCCTGCTTGCCGCGGACAAAGGCGCTGTAATCGCCCTTGTAGAGCATCACCGTATTGTAGTCGACATCGAGAATACTGGTGGAGATATTGTCGAGGAAACGGTGATCGTGGGAAATCACCACCGCCGGACCGGAAAAATCGCGCAGGAACGTCTCCAACCAACGGATCGACAGAATATCGAGGTGGTTGGTCGGCTCATCGAGCAGCAACACATCGGGTCCCCCGGCCAGCACCTGGGCCAACAATACCCGCAGCTTGAACCCACCCGACAGGGTCGATAACGGATCGTAGTGAATTTCGGTCGGCAACCCAAGCCCTTCCAAAATGGCCGCCGCCCGCGCCTCGGCGGTATAGCCGTCGTAGCGCTGCACCAACTCCTCCAGCTCGGAAAACCGGTCGGCGTTGAAATCGGTCTCGGCCTGGGCCAGCACCGCCTCCTTTTCAACCATCACCTTCCACAGCGCCTCGTTGCCCATTAACGCAACATTGATGATCTTTTCGTCTTCATATAAAAACTGATTCTGGCGCAACACGCCCAAGCGCAATTTCTGCGGCACGGCAACCGAGCCTTCACTGGCCTCCTGGTCGCCGGCGATAATATTGAGCAGCGTCGTCTTGCCCGAACCGTTGGCCCCCACCAGCCCATAGCGCTGGCCGGGGTTGAGTTGCAACGAGACTTTTTCGAATAGCGTCTGGTCGCCAAAAGATTTACCCAGATTAGCCAGGGTGATCATACGGATTTCTCGCGGTTGTCGGCCCAGGGCCGGCTGCTTTCCGGGTTGAAGTTTCTGCCCTACACGTAGAGATTTACTATTTACGACCTAATCCTCGACAAGGTCAACAGCTAAACGGCCTTGCTGTACTACTTATACAGAAAGAGATTACCCGTGACTACAAAGCTGGAAATCCGCGGCGAAGACTTCTATATCAACGGCCAACCCACCTACGCCGAATTGCCCCAAGCCCCCTCTTCCGTCCACGGTCTACTGATGAACGCCCGTTTCATCCAGGGCATCTTCGACGACCGCGCCCACCCCGAGCACTACGCCCGCTTCGGCCGCGCCGACTGGGACCCCGAGGCCAATACCGACCGCCTGATTGCCGCTCTGCCGCAATGGTACGCCCACGGCCTGCGCGCCTTCACCGTCGGCTTACAGGGCGGCGGCCCCTGCTTTACGGTCAACGGCCCGGGGATCGACAATAATCCCTTCGGCCCCGACGGTACCGGCTTCGACCCGGCCTACGCCGGCCGCCTCGACCGCCTCATCCGCGGGGCCGACGAGGTCGGCATGGTGGTCATCGTCAGCTATTTCTACCCCATCCAGGCCCTGCGCCTGCAGGACGGCAAAGCCGTGCGCGAGGCCGTGGCTACCGCCTCCCGTTTCTTACGCGACGGCGGCTATACCAACGTCTTTATCGAAGTGGCCAATGAATACAGTGTCAAACCCTACGACAAGCACCCCATCATCCACGAACCCGAGGGTATGGCCGCTCTCATCGACCTGGCCCGCGCCGAATCGGGCGGCCTGGCCGTGGGCTGCAGCGGCGGCGGCGGAACCTCCCATCGCGAAATCTGCGTGGCCAGCGACGTGCTGCTCATCCACGGCAACGGCTGCTCGCGCCAGCGCTACTACAATTTCATCAACCAGGTGCGGAAGTGGGCCCCGGGCAAACCCGTGGTCTGCAACGAAGATTCGCAGGCCATCGGTCAGCTCGAAGTAGCCGCCCAGACGCGCTCGTCGTGGGGCTATTACAATAATACGACCAAACAAGAGCCGCCCACCGACTGGACCATAACCCCCGGCGAGGATACTTTTTTCGCCCTCCGCATGGCGCAAATGCTGGGTATCCCGGTAGAGGAGCCCCCGTTCGAGGAACAGTACTATTTCCAGGGTTTCGAAGAGCATATGACCTGGCAGGGCAAGCGCTGGCTACGCCTGGCCAGTCTCTATCCCGAAAGCATCAACTACGTCGAATTCTACCGCGACGACGAATTGTATTATACATCCTACGACGAGTCCTTTTCGGTGCACTTCAATTCCAACTGGAACCAAGGCGGGGTCGATATCGGCAGCGAAAAACAGTGGCGCGCAGTCGTCCATTTGCGCGACGGCCAGACCCTGAAAAAACACGTCGATCTAATCTAGGAGACCACCATGATCTGGACAGATATCCGCGACTTGCGCCTCGAAGGCCAGGGCTGGACCGATACCAAGGCGCCCTTCGACCGCCTGCCCGCCCGCGCCGAAGGGGTCGTCCGCGACGCCGTCTGGGGACTAAGCCGCCATTCGGCCGGGTTGTGCGCCAAATTTACCACCGACGCCCCTCGCATTGAAGCCCGCTGGACCCTCACCAGCAACGCCCTGGCCATGACTCATATGCCCGCCACCGGCGTCAGCGGCCTCGACCTCTATATCGATACATCACAAGGCCCGCACTGGGCCGGGGTCGGCCGCCCCGAGACCGCCCCCGATGTCGAGGCCGTGCTGATCAACGGCCTGGCTCCGGGAGAAAAGTCGTGCACCCTCTACCTGCCCCTGTACAACGGCGTCTCGGCCGTCTCCATCGGCGTGCCCGATGGCTGCACCATCCACTCCAGCGAACGCCCCGCCGACCGCAAACAGGTCGTCTTCTACGGCACCTCCATAACCCAAGGCGGCTGCTCCTCGCGCCCGGGCACCTGCCATGTGGCCATGGTCGGCCGCGACCTCGACTGCGAAACCCTCAATCTCGGCTTTTCCGGCAACGGCCAAATGGATCCAGAAGTAGCTGACCTGCTGGCAGAACTGGATCCCCACCTCTTTATAATCGACTGCCTGCCCAATATGGCCGCCAACCTGGTCGCCGAGCGCACCGCCCCCCTGGTCAGACGCATCCGCCAATCTCGTCCCGAAACACCCATCCTGCTGGTCGAAGACCGCACCTACAGCAATGCGTCCTTTGTCGTGGCGCACCAGACCCGCAACCAAACCAGTCGCCAGGCCCTCCAGCAAGCCTACGCCACTCTTAAAGACGAAGGCGTCACCGGCCTGCATTATATGGAAGGCGCCAACCTGCTAGGCGACGACAGCGACGATACCGTCGACGGCTCGCACCCCACCGACCTGGGCTTCAGGCGGCAGGCCGACCGCTTCGTCGAAGCGATCGGCACTATTTTAGGATGAATCGAGCACTTTAAGAACAGCTGACCATTAAAGCCTTTTGGGGTCTTCCTTCCAGGAAAGAGGCGATGTCTGAGCCCCGCAGGGGCGAGTTTGCCTCTTTTTTGGAAGGGAGGCCCCAAAAGGCGCCCCAAAGCCTGTTTAATCAAGAACCCCGAGCCGCCCTCGTTTCCCGTGCCGTCCGCTGCTCCCGCTTCCAGTAATTATCGACCGGCGTCGCGCGCTTTTCCGGCGGACAGCGAAACGTCAGCGTATAGGCCCGCCGCGGTCGGTCGCTGGTATTGGCCGCCGCGTAGTGCAGCATATAGCAGGCATGCACCGTGACGCCACCGGCCGCCACCGGACAGGGCGCGCCCTTGTCGGCCCATTCTGCCGGATTGTCCACCTCCAATCCGTGGATCCGCGGGTCGTGGCCGATGGGATGATGCGGTAAGACGTCGAGCTTGTGGCTACCCGGCACAAAATGCAAGCAGCCCGAATCGATACTGGCCCTATCCAGCGACATCCAAAAATTGACGCCTCGATAATACTGATCGGGGGCATGGTAGGCCTGATCCTGATGCCAGGGCGTGGCCGCCCCGCGCCCGGCCGGCTTGTAGATCATATGCTCGCCGTTGGCCTCCAGCATATCGTCGCCCAATAACTGCCGTGCAATGGACCGGGCATTGCGCAGGTATTCCGTCTCCTTGAGCTCGGGCGCATAGCGGCTGGGCCGCACTAGTTGCGGCAGATCCGCCTCGCCGTCGTCGGTGCCGGCCAAATCGAACTGATCGCCCTGCTCCCAGCCGACTTTGTTGTTGAAGAGACGGTCGTAAATAGTCCGCAATTGTTCGACCTCGGCAGCCGTAGTAATGGCATCGAGAGCAAGAAAGCCGTCACGGTGAAATCGTTCTATTTGTCCTCGGGTCAATTCGGTCGTAGGATTAGTCACGCGTCCTCGTTTCTTCAGAACTTTTCGGCCCATGTGAATCCGTGATTAAAGCCCCTTTGAGGGTTTCCTGGAAGGTAGGCAGTGATGTCTGAGGGCCCGCAGGGCCCGAGTTTACTGCCTACCTTCCAGGAAACCCTCAAAGGGGCGCCCAAGCCATCCCGTTATTTATTAGCTACTCAAGGGAGCCATCCATGAACGACCTCTTGCGCCTGGACGACCGCATCGCCCTGATCACCGGTGCCTCCCAGGGCATTGGCAAAGCCATCGCCACCCTCTACGCCGCCCACGGTGCCCAGGTCGTCATTGCCGACATCGCCGATGAATTGGGCGCCGCCACCGCCGCCGAACTCAACGGCACCTTCGCACACTGCGACATCAGCCGCGAAGAGGACGTCCGCGCCCTCGTCGACGACGTCATCGAGAAATTCGGCCGCATCGATATCCTGGTCAATAACGCCGGCTATTCCAAATCCGATTTGAGCGACCGCGTCCCCGTCGACCAATACCCCATCGACGGTTTCCGCACCAAAATAGGCGTCGACTTGCACGGCACCTTCACCTGCTGCCGCCTGGCCTCGCCGCATATGGTCAAACGGCAGACAGGCTGCATCGTCAATATCGCCTCTATCGCCGGAGTCGTGGCCCTGCGCAACCAGATCGGCCACGACGCGGCCAAAGCCGCCATTATCAAAATGTCCGAGGCCATGGCTCTGGAACTGGGCCCGCACGGTATCCGCACCAACGTCATCTCCCCCGGCTCCACCGTCACCCGGGCCACGGAAAAACTGTTTTATGAGAACGGCCAACTCAACGAAGGCGCCAAGCAATTGATGACCTTTATTCCGCTGGGTCGCCCCGGCCAACCAGAAGATATCGCCGGGGCGGCGCTGTATCTGGCCTCCGATCTGGCCGCCTACGTCAACGGCCACAATCTGGTCGTCGACGGCGGTTGGACCTGCGGCTACAACCGTAATTTCTAACGAGGATACGATGGACAAACCTGTATTCGTCTGCGCCCACCGCGGCGCCTCGCGCGATTTCCCGGAAAATACCATCCCGGCCTACCAGGAGGCCGTGGCGCTGGGCTGCGGCATGATTGAATTTGACGTCCGCGCCACCGCCGACGGGGTCCCAATGATCCTCCACGACCCCACCGTCGACCGCACTACCGACGGCTCGGGGTCTATCTGGGACTTACAATCGGCAGCGGCCAAAGAATTAGACGCCCGCGCCGGGCACGACGCTTTTGCCGGGGTCCGCATTCCCACCCTGGAAGAAACGCTCGATTTTATGCCCGCCAATATCGAATTGAATATTCACGTCTACCCGGGCCCGGCAGACGCCGCCTACCTGGTCGAAACGGTATGTCGAGAAATTAAAAGTAGAAACCTCTACGCCAACGCCTTTATCGCCGGCAGCGACGAGGTCATGCAATTGGTCATCGACGGCGATCCCAATGTCCGCCGCTGCCTGTTGGGCAGCCAAAATCGCGCCGATGAATACGCCCGCCTCGCCCACCAGATGGGCTGCACCAATTCCCAGCCGCTCAATAGTATCACGACACGGGAATTTTGCGACCAGGCCCACGCCCTGGGGCTAACGGTACACCCCTTTTACGCCGACGACGAAGCTGAAATGCGCCGGCTCATCGACTGCGGCGTCGACGGCATCCTCACCAACCGTCCTCGCCTTATGGTGGAACTACTCGATAAGCTGGGCAGTGACGGGCATTGATCGAAACACAGTAGCGGCCTGACTCGGCTCTTTATATGCAGCGACACCGAAGTGGCCTGCCCCAACCTTTTATTATTCAGCTACACCGCAGGGCTTGGAGGGGATGGGCCGGCGGCGGACAGTGGGGGAGCGGCGGCGGGGAAGCTGAAGGCCGGGCGGGCGGCGCAGCCGGGTGGGGATGGGCGGGCCGCAAGCGGGCTTCACTGTCCGCCAGAGGCCCGTCCCCTCCAAGCCCGTCCATTAGCTGACCGCCCCCCAAACTCAAGCCGATACTCTCACCCCTTTGCCCGGATCGCCCTCCGCAGAGTTCGACGGCTTGCAGAATTGGATATCATAACCCCGGCCTTAGTTTCAGCCGCAGGCTGCAACCCTTCCTCTCCCATCCGCCTCAAGGGAACGCAGCCACCAACTACGCACCAATTTTCTGTTGCGGCCTTGCCCACCTCTACTTCTATATTAGCTTCAAGAAATTGCAGACCACCAAATCCGAGCCCTTTGCCAGGATCCTACCGCTATGATCGACGTCCGCAATCTGGCCTACGAATACCCCGAGATACGCGCCCTAGACGATATCTCCTTGCAATTGCAGACCGGTTCCATCACCGCCCTGGTGGGCCCCAACGGGGCCGGCAAGAGTACCCTGCTGCGCTGCCTGGCCACCTTGGGCAAACCCTTTTCCGGCACCATCACCATAGACGGTATAGACGCAATTGCCGACCCGGTGCCCTGCCGCAAACTGCTGGGCTACCTGCCCGATTTTTTCGGCCTCTACGAAGACCTGACCGTGGCCCAGACCCTGACCTACTTCGCCCGCGCCTACCGTCTCGACCCGGCGACCATTGACGAGCGCGTGCGGGAAGTGGCCGGCAAAGTCGATTTGGCCGACAAAGTCGACCACCCCAACAGCAGCCTGTCGCGCGGCATGCGCCAACGCTTGGCTATTGGCCAGGCCATTATCCATCAACCGCGCCTGCTGTTGCTCGACGAACCGGCCTCCGGCCTCGACCCCGAAGCCCGCCATGCCCTGGCCGGGCTCTTCCTGGAATTGCGCGACCAGGGCATCACCATTCTGGTCTCTTCCCATATTCTGGCCGAACTCGACGCCTACGCCGATGACCTGATTGCCCTGCGCAAAGGTAAACTACTGACAAATTTCGACCGCCAACCCAGACGAAAATTGCACTTTTCCCTGCTTGAGCCGCACCCCCAGCTCGAACAGTTACTCAGCGCCGACGCAGGCGTCACAGCGTTTCGTCTGGACGGTCTGCAGGCAGAGCTGGATTTCGCCGGCGACGAAAACCAGCAGGCCGCCCTACTCAAAGCCCTGCTAGACAGCGGCGCCGCAATTAGCGCCTTTTACGCCGCAACGGAAAATCTTCAGGACCAGTATATGGACTTATTGGACGTGGAGGAGACCCAGCCATGATCGGCAGCAGCAATCCGGAATTGCAAAAGAATATCTGGCTCGAACTCAACCCGCGCCGACTGGCTGTTATGCCGCTGTTGTTGGGCGGCATCTTCCTGGCCGTGGCCCTGGCCAGCGACAGCACCGGGGAATTTGCCCAACGGGCCTGGAAATACGCGCTGTGGCTATACGGCTTTCTGGTTTTGCTGTGGGGCACCAAATTGGCCTCGGAAGGCATTGCCGGCGAAGTCAACCAGCGCACCTGGGACAACCAGCGCCTGACCTTGATAAGCCCCTGGCAATTGGCCCTGGGCAAGCTGCTGGGCAGTACGCTCTACGCCTGGTACGGAGGCTTGCTCTGTCTGCTGGTGTTCTGCCTGACCTACACCGACTTCGCCAACCGGGGAAAAGGATTTAAGGTCGTCTTAACCATGGTCATGATCGGTCTTTTTGCCCATGCCCTGGCCCTGCTCCTGAGCCTGGTCGGCCTGGATAAAAACCGTCATCGGGGCCGCCTGCCCAGCACCTTCTACTTTCTCGCCGGGGTCGTCGGAGCCCTGGTCATGCTCAATGCCTCGCTACAGACTATCAACGAATGGGGCCAGACCTTCCAATGGTATTTCGCCTCTGTCGCCCTGGACGACTTCACCACCCTGTCGGCGGTCTTCTTCTGTTTCTGGGCCCTGCTTGGACTCTACCGCGGCATGCGCGGCGAAATGCAGCGGCACAACGGCCCCTGGGCCTGGTGGGGCTTTGCCGCCAGCTTGGCCCTATACGCCGCCGGCTTCGCCGCCCTGGGCAATGTCAGTCCCGCCGACCACACAGTATTGGGCTGTTACATGGCCCTGGGCGTAGTCACCGCCCTGACCTACTATACTGCTTTTAGCGAAGTAAAAGACCTAGTCCTTATCAAAAGTCTGGGTGACTGTATCGCCCACCGCCAGTGGGGCCCCTTTTTCGCCCGGGCCCCGCTGTGGCTGCTCACTTTGGTGCTGACCGCCCTGTGCACTCTGGCCGCCCTAGGGGCGAGCCTGGTCGCCAGTGACGGCTCCGTTATGGATCAGGTGCAAACGACGCTCTATCCCTTCAACGTCTTTTGCTTTTTGCTGCGCGACTTATCGCTGCTGTTCTATCTAAACCTGGCCGCCAACAATAGACGCGCCGATCTGGCCACCCTGATCTATCTACTGGCCCTCTACGGCCTCTTGCCCACCATGCTGGCGGTTTCCTCGGCCAATGACCTGCTGCCGGCTCTATTGCCCTGGCCCACGGATAATCCGCTTATTGGCACCTTGCTGCCGCTGCTTCAATTTGTCGTGGTATTTTATCTGCTGCAAAATCGTCTGCGCCAGCGCCTGCAGGCCCCGATCAATCCCATCGATACGGCCCCCGCCTGAATCACCAGCACCAATTTGATGTGAAGATGTCCGGATGTTTGGCGGGTGGCCCCTCGCTACCAGCGGGAAATATCTGGCCATTTTGACGTCAATCTGGTATAACACCAGGAGAGCGTCTTGACTACCGGTAACAACCTGGACTTTGCCATTGAAGAATTGACCGCCTTCCACCTGGCCTTTGTCGACCAGCCCGGATATTGGGAGGATTATCGGGGCGGCGGCGCCACCACTACCGACGCCCGCTTTGAATTTCGCCCGGGCTGGCAAACAGTCTATCCGCGCCGAGTGGAAACGGTCCTGCTGCGGGTCCGCCTGACCGACGGCACCGTGGGCTGGGGCGAGGCCAATTGCCCCATTGGCCCGGAGATTACCGCACTGATTTGCCAGCGCCTGCTGCTGCCCATGGTGCGGCACCGTCCCTTCGCCCACCCACAGGATCTGTGGGATTTTCTCTACGATGCCCAGCGCGGCCGCGGTTATGCCGCCGGTTATTATCTCGATGCCCTGGCCGCCCTCGATATCGCCCTGTGGGACGGCTTGGGCCACAGGACCGGCCAACCCGTCGCCGCGCTACTATGCCCGCAGCCGCGAAGTTGGATTCCCGCCTATCTGTCCGGCTTGCGCCAGGCGACACTGGCCGAGCGGGTGGCAACGATGAATGAATGGGCTGACACCGGGATACAAGGGATCAAGATCTTTCTAGACGGCGACCTCAATGCCGGCACCGCCGAATTAGCCGCCCTGCAGCAGGCCGGTTGCGACCGCATTGACCAGTGGATGGTCGATACCCTGTGGATGTGCCGGGGGAATACCGCGACCCAGGCCAAAGACCGCTTTGGCCAGCTTGGCGCCCGCTTCCTCGAATGCCCCCTGCAGCCCGAGGATCTCGACGGCCACCGCCGCTTGCGCGGCCAACCGGGGACCGCCATTGCCCTGGGGGAGCATTTCCGCACCCACTACCAAACCCGGGACTGGTTCGCCGCCCCGGGCGCCCTCGATGTATATCAGCCCGATATCGGCCGCACCGGCCTCAGCGACGGCCTGCGGCAACTGGCCCAGGCCACAGCCGCCGACATCCCCTGCACCCCCCATATGGGCAACGGCCTGGCCGTATTTCAAGCCGCCACGCTGCATTTCGCCGCCGCCTGTACGGACGAGTACTTGCAGGAATACCAGGCCGGCTTGGCGGTGCGGGCCAATCTAGTCGCCAGCACCGACTGGATCTATGCCGAGGGCGGCTTCAACCTGTCCCACCGCCCCGGCCTGGGCGTATCCGTCGACGAAGAGGCGGTGGCCCGCTATACGGTGCCGCTGTAATTTCTCCGCCGCACCAAACCTCTTCCTTTTTTGTACCACCGCAGGTCGTCTCGGGGGCGGCCGGCGGCGGTATGTGGGGGCGGGGGGAGGCTGGAGGCCGGGCGGGCGGCGCAGCCGGGTGGGGCCGGGCAGGCCGCAAGCGGGACTCACATGCCGCCAGAGGCGCCCCCGAGACGACCGTCCGCCTCTACTGCCGCTCCACCATCCCCACCGAAGGGGCCCCATCCCGCCCGTCCATAGCCCGCTGCACCTTGTCGATTAATTCCATCACCGGCAATACCTGGGAACAACTGGTCAGCGCCTGGCGCCCCTGGGCGATAGCGGCGAAAAACTCGCCGTCCTGCGCCGCCACACCGCTGGGCCCTGTTACCGCTACTTCGTTGCCCTCGTGGTCGGTAAGCCCACCGCCACTGGACAAGTACGTAGCCTCCTCGCCGACAAAACGGTAATACCCCTTGATACCGCCGTGGTTGTTGAAGGACTGCGCCGCACTCACCAGACAACCGCTTTGCGCCTTGAGGGCAATGGTAATATCCATCGGCACCCCCAAGGTCGGATGCACCGGCCCGCACTGGCCCCAAGCCTCCATATTCGGATCGTCGAGAATCCAGTAGATCATATCGAGCATATGGCAAGCCTGGTGCCAGAGCAGGTCGTCGGTCCAGATACGCGGCGTGCCAAAGCGGTTTTCGTTGATGCGGCGAAAGAAATACGTTTGCTGTACAATATGGTGTAGGTGCAGCCGCCCGGCGCGCACATCGTCGTGTATTTTGCGCATCGCCGGGGAAAAACGCTGGGTATGGCACATCATGGCGACCCGGCCCGAGCGTTCCTCGGCGGCCACTACCTGTTGCGCCTCGGCCAACGACAATCCCATGGGCAATTCGAGCAATACGTGCACCCCCTTATCCAGGGCCAATACCGTCTGCTGGCAATGCACCTGATTGGGGCTGGTGATCACCGCCGCCTCGACCCCGGGCTGATCAAGGCATTCCTCCAAGTCCGTCGATACGTGGCCAATCCCGTGCTGGCGGGCAAAGGCCTCGGCGTCGGCTTTGATGCCGCCGGCCAAACTGACTACCTCGATATTGGGCATCTTCTTCAATACTTCGATATGGGTCACCCCTTGGGCCCCCTCGCCTACCAGACAAACTTTCATCTTGATCTCCTTTGCAATAACCTATTTTTGTGTCGGCACCCGGACGGACCAGTCGCGCCCATCGACCCACTGCTGTTGCGCTGCGACCATTTCCTGTGCCTTGGCGTAATAACCAGGATTGGCCGAGAGGGGGAAATTGGCGCCAATGGCCCCCTCGGGAAAGAGATACCAATCTTCTCGATCCACCCGGTAGCCGCGGATATGGGCCCGGGGTGCATCGTCGGTGATATAGTTGACCACGTAGAGCGCCCCGTCGGGCAATTGCACCCACCCCGAATAGCCACTATCGGCAGACAAAGCCCGATCGTTGTCCAAAAAGGCAAAACGGGCCTCGGTCTGGCGGTTGTAATTTTCCGGATCAGCCGCATCACCTGCTCGGACGGGAAAACCGCTCAGGGCTTCCCGCGCTGTCTCCACGTACAGTCCCAAAGAAGTGGACAGACCGCAAGAGACCCGATAGGTAACGGCTATTTCGCCCGAGCGCAGCCGCCCCACCGAAGGCCGCCCCAGACAGTGCATCATCTGCGTCCGCACCGGCACCGACCAAGTGCGGCCGCCGTCGCGCGACAGACTTTTCCAAGCACTTAGGTGCTCGCCGTCCTCGCGCATGTACAATACTAGCGTGCCGTCGTCCAGCTCGGCGTAATCGCCCTCGTTCAAACGCCAGGGCAGACCGGTAGCCGGGGTGCCCTCCGGGTTGGGTACCTTAAACGGGCCTTCCCAGCTCCTTCCTCCATCACTAGACAGATAACTGGTCTGTACCTCGACGTAATCCTCAGCGCCCTTGGCACCCGGCCACTGCTCGGTGACGCCGACGATCAGATTGCCGTGGGTCAATTCTTTAATCGACGGCACAATGCCCTCGCTTATCCCCGTTTCCTCCGGCCCTTCCCAAGTCGCCCCGTGGTCGCGGCTGCGCAACAGCAGGTTCATGCACATACCGGGCAACAGGTATTCCTCAAAAGATTCCTTCAGCAGCAAGTCCACTATCAGCAATAAGCTGCCGTCGGCGCAGGCTGTAATGCGCGAACAATTGAGCCGCCCCAGTCCTCGCGCCGCCTCTTCCTCGGTGCGCTCAACCACTACCTGACGCGGCCCCCAAGTCAGGCCACGATCGTGGCTGCGACGCACAATAATGCGCGAAAAAGGCCGCGAGCTATGTCCCATGCTCTCGCGGTAAGTACACACCAGGGTGCCGTCCGCCGCCTGGGCAATATCGGCGAAGGCCTCGTAAATTTCGTCATTGCGCGATACGGTTATGGTCTGCATGTCTCATTTCTCCCGCTGCCAGAAGGCCACAACTTCGGGGGTCAGCGAAAACACCGGTGGTTGGCCGGCCCAGCCGTGGCAATGTTTAGGACGGCCATAGCAGATTGCCCTGTGTCAATTTAAAGCCGCTTTTAAGCCCCGGCCACCGGAAGAATTTTGGGCCTGGCCCCAGCCCGCCCTATTTTCATATAATTCCCACATACTTCAGAGCCGTCCTTTGCACACCTCCGTCAACCAGCAAACCGAGAAACACCTTCTCATGCCCGACTGCAAACCAGACCTCGACCAATTAGACGACCAGGGCTATACCATCGTCCCCGGCTTTATGGACCGGGGACTCACCTCCCGGGCCCGCCAACACGTCGATTCCCTGTTGCCCCCTATAGCCCTGCCGGAGCAGCAAGTAGAGCGGCGCATCCACACCCTGCGGCATCCCATCCCCGGACCCATCATGGCCGACCTCATCACCCAGACCGCCCTGCACGAAACCGCCGTCCAGATCCTCCACGGTGACCAACTCCGCCTACTCGAACAAGTGCTGATGCGCTCCGACCCCCGACCGCCGCCCCACGGCCCGTTGGGCTGGCATGTCGATTTCGCTTTTTTACCCGAGCACTACCAGGCACAACCACGCCAAGTCTATTTCCAGATGATCACCAGCCTCAATACCGTAGAACCTGGCTGCGCCCCCTTTATGATCGTACCCGGCTCGCACCATCTCACCTATGCAGCTAGCCAACGCCTGGGCAGCCTCGACGCCCTGGAACCGCTCAAAAAGGATCCGGCCGGCGTCGCCGGTATCGATATAGACAAAGGCATTGAAATCCGCCCCCACGAGGGCGACCTGCTCATCTTCAACCCCATGTGCCTGCATTCGGGCTCGGACAATGCCACCGATCAACCGCGCTACGTTTACTTCGCCTCCTTTTTCCCCTGGACGGCGACGTATCTGCAAGAGCAATTGTGGCGCACTTACCGGGGCACGCCAATGTTAGAGGATTTTTCTGACGACCTGCGCAACGGCCTGCCACCGCAACAGCGGTATCTATTGGACTGGTAGATGTTTCAGAAAGTGAATTTCGGCGACCCGGAATACGACGGTCCCTATCTGCGCGCCAACCGCGGCGATTTTGACGGCCCCGAGCGCGTCAAAGCCCAGACGGACTATTTGGAGGCCGCCCTGCAATTGCCCCCGGCAGCGCATATTCTGGATATTGGTTGTGGAATTGGCACCTATACCCACGCCTTGGCGCAGCGCGGCTACAAGACGATAGGCCTCGATATATCGACGACCTTTCTCCAAGAGGCCCGCCAATCTCATCGGGCGGACAGCCCCTTATTTGTCCGCGGCAATTACCGCGCCCTGCCTTTTGGCCAACAATTCCAAGCCGTCATAATGACGGCGACGCCATTCATAGACAATAGGGCAGGACTCGTAGCGGTCTGTCACCAGATTTGCTCGGTTTTAACTCCAGGCGGTACCTTCCTATTCGATTATTCGAATAAACGCCTCAACCACTCAAAGACATCCTATCCCCAAACCGAGTGGTGGCGAGAAGGAGAGGCCTTTGTCCTACTTCGCAATGACTGGCACAGCCCCACCAAGACACACCGTTTTGAATGGTATTGGCTAGATCCAGGGCACAACCGTTTCTTGCGCTGTGCAGCCGAAAGAACAGATCTGACCCCGCAAGAGATTGTCGCGGCCGTAGCAGCTAGCGGGCTACATCGGATCAAACTCCTGGCCAAATGGGAAACGTCAGGCCACCCCCCAGGGGGCCGTTTACGTCTCTTTGACGAAGCAACCGATAGAGGCTTTGTACTGGTTGCCTCCAAGGCTACCCAGACGGGGGATTGATCGACCTTGTTAGAGGCCGACAAAAGCGGCTACAAGATCTTACGGCCGCATAAGCTATGAGATATTCCAGTATTCTGCCAAAGTACAGCTTAGGAGGGCAGGCAAAAATATGAAAGTGATTTTGCTGCTAAGTACGATGCTCCTGGCCTGCAGCGGACAGGGCGGCGGCAACAACTCGACCGGCCCCTCCAGCCAGGAAGATGGCCGCCCCGGCAATACGCCCCAATTCGTCCCTGCTTTCGCCGATTCTAACCTACAACAGGCCGTCGCTGCGGCTCTTGCAGCCGATCCGGCTCAACAGCCGCAATCTCTAGAAAAATTGGCCGCCCAGAATCGCCAGATCGCCGATTTGACCGGCATTGAGGCCCTACAGAATCTGACCGTACTAGATCTGTCCGACAACCAGATCCAGGATATTGGCCCCTTGACGGGCCTGGCCAAACTGACCTTCCTGGTATTGACCAGTAACCAAATCGAAGATATCTCGGCACTGTCTTCCTTGAGCCAGCTTACGACCGTGGTCCTCGATGCCAATAGGGTCCGCAATATCGGCCCCTTATTGGACTTGCCGGCCCTAAATAATGTGGAACTGACGGGCAATCCCCTGGACGAAACATCCCTGCAGACCCACCTCGTTGCATTGCAGGACAAAGAGGTCGAAGTAAGTCTGAATGTATTTGCCGATACCCCTGCCCCTGCCGATCCAGCCAATCCGCTCCAGGAGGTTAAGGGAAAAATCGCCTTCGGCTCCATTACGGGACAGGGCACCCATATTTACCTTATTGACGCCAACGGCGAAAATCTACTGCAATTGGCAGGCGGGACAGGCAACGACTCCGAACCGGCCTGGTCCCCCGACAGTGGACAACTGGCTATCGTGGACGGGAGCCCCAACGGCCATATCTGGGCGGTAGATATGGAAGAGGTTGACGGCGGCGAAAGGCATCTTATCCGCCAGGATGGTGACAACCGCAGCCCGGCTTGGTCCCCCGATGGCACCCGCATCGTCTTTGTCCACTCCACCAGCGCGACCTTTAAAAATATCTACATCATGGACCAACACGGCGACGATCTGCAACAACTGACCGATTTCAAGTGGGACAGCCTGAAACCGGTCTGGTCTCCCGACGGCAGCCGAATTGCCTTTGTGTCCAAACCCGAAGGCCGTGGCAAAACGCAAATTTTCACCATGGCCCCCGACGGCAGCAATATAGTCCAGCTGACCCAAGCCAGTCATTTAGAGGATAAACGGGCCCCGGACTGGGGGCCCGATGGGCGGCAATTGGTACTATCCGTCGATGTCCATCCAGATGGCCCGTACAGTTTCCAGCTCTTTAAAATGCTCTTGGATCCCCTGGACGCAGAGGACGCCTTGGTCCAGCTCACCGGCGACGACGGCTACGGCCAGGACCCTGCCTGGTCCCCCGACGGCCGTTGGATCGCCTATACCAGACCGGATTTTGACAGCGGCGAGTGGCGCAGCAGTCTATTTATTGTCCAAGCAGACGGCTCCAACGGCGCTGAACTGGTCAGCCTACCAGGGACTATTACCGATCCGTCCTGGGCGCCGGGCCAATGATGGGACCCCGCCTGGCCCGGCCGACCGGATGCCCAGTGCCAATAGGCGAGATAGCACTGTTTTTACCTCTTCGGATTCGCGACAGGGCGAGAAAAGCTACAAGCGGAAAAAAGTATCCGTTCTCAGGCCTAGGGCGGACGCTTGTCCTTTTGCTCGTTCTCAGCGCAATGGCCTGTTCCGACCAAGCCGGTGAAGCCCCGCTGGATACCCGGCCCGTCGCAGAAGCCACCCCGGAGACATTCATGATATTTCCGCCCGACAATCCCTGGAACCAGGATATTTCCGCCCGCCCGGTCGACCCCAATTCCGCCGCCCTTATCGCCAGCATCGGCCTCAAAGCCGACTACGATCTGAGCGGCTTCCCACCCGTGGCCCAGGTCATTCTGACCGCCCTCAAACGCTACGGTATGCTGGTGGCCGACAACGGCGGCGACTGGTTCCTCTCCGGCGCTCCGGACCCACGCTGGGACGACGAGGCCCTGGCAACACTGAAAAGGGTAACAGGGCGGAATTTCGAAGTAGTAGAAATGGGGCCTGTTGCGACGGACTGAACAGCGTTTCCCAGGGGCCTTTTAAATCCCGGCTGTCGGCCCGAAGCCAAGCAGGTCTTCTAAACGCGTATCCAATCCCGCACGCGCCACTCAGCGCAGCAGCAACAGCTTGCGCGTCTCGATCCGGTCTCCCACCTGCAAGCGGTACATGTAGAAACCGCTGGCCAAGGGCCCTCCCCGCTGGTCGCGGCCGTCCCATTGCACGGTGTAGGTCCCGGCGGCACGGGGTCCGTCGATCAGGCGGGCGATGCGCTGGCCGACCAGATTGTACACCGCCAATTCCACTGTCTGGCCTTTGGGCAGGGCAAAGGGGATGACAGTGGCGCTATTAAAAGGATTGGGGTAGTTCTGCCCTAGATACAGCCCGCCGGGACTGCCGCCATGCCGCCGTTCGACCACAGCCGTGGCCCGTCCGCCGCGCAGCACCAGGAGACCTTCCTGATCCACCGAAGCCAAGCGGTCCCCCTTCGGGCTGAAAGCCAAGTCGGCGGCCCAGGTACCGTGGTCCTCAAAACGGGCCAACGGCCGATCCTCGACCGCATCCCACAACATGGTCGCGCCGCTCTGCTCGTCGACGAAGGCCGTCTGCTGCCACTGGGTCCAATCCCATACCAACGTGCCGCCGATCGCCGCCAGGGAACGGCTGTCGGGCGCGAAAGCCACCTGGGGGCCCAGCGCCAATAGGTGGCCGTCCGGACTGAAGGCCAGATCGTTGCCGGGCGACCGGTCGACCTCTAAACTATCGATCTGGACGCCTATATCCACGTCCCACAAGCGGATCCACTCGTCGGCACTGGCGGCGATAGAAGCCAGCAAATGCCCCTGTGGATGGAAGGCCAGGCCCAGGACCTCATCGGCGAAGCCTTCGAGCAGCATCCGGGGTTCCTCCGCGACCAGGTCCCACAGCAGCACCACGCCCGTGCCGGTACCGTCCGTACCCTGCACCCGACTGACGTTGTAGGACAGAGCCAATAGCTGTCCGTCGCGACTGAGGGCGCCCGTCGACGCGCTGGCCGACGGCCGGCGGTTAGTGCGTTCTAAATAGTCGCTGAGGATATCGGGCGTTTCCCGGCCCTCGTCCCAAAGCGGCTCGACCTCTTCGGGCAATGGCTCCCCTTCGTCGACGACGACATCCCGGGGCGCGTCCAGGCGCCAGCGGCGGGTGTAGTCCCGACCGACCATGAGCAGGTCCCCCTCCGGGGTGAAGAGCAACGCCTCAATGGCCTGCTCGTCCTGCAGCACGGCCTCCAGGCTATTGGTTTCCACGTTCCATAGGCTGACAAAAGTCGTAGCAGAATGCGACGAGGTCGCCACCCAGTGCCCAAAGGGCCCGTACGCCACCAGATCGAGAGCGGCGTTATTGGCCGCCAGCGTACCCACTAGCGCCCCCGAGGACCAATCCCACAACCGCACCCCCTCGCCGTCGAGGGCCAGAGCCACCGAGCCGCCCGGAGCGAGGACACCTACGCGCTGGGGGGGCTCCCAAACATGCCTCTCTTCCAGCGTGTAGACATCCACCCAATGCCATACCTCGGTGCGAAAACCCCTGAAAGCAAGGGTCGAATCGACCGGAGCGAGGAGGGCGAAAACGGCGTCTTCGAAGCGCGCCACCATCTCCTCGGTCTCCATATCGACCACCCAGACATGATACGTCTGGCGCGTAGAGACGCCAAAGACCAGGCGCTGCCCGTCGGGGGTGAAATGGATGGGCAACACCGTGCCCTCGGTGCGAAAATCGGCGCGCACCTGAAAGGTATCCAGGTCCCAAAGTCGCATCCTTTGGTCCAGGCTGCCGCTGGCCAGCAGACCGCCGTCGGGACTGAAGGCCAGGCTGCGGACATCATCGCCGTGGGGCAGCGTGGCCAGCTGGCTCCCCTGGTCCAAATCCCACAGACTCACCGAGCCGGCAACATCGCCGGCAGCCAGCAGACGGCCGTCGGGACTAAAAGCCAGAGCCCATACTTTCTCGCCGGTAAATGTCCACAGCGGGGCGTAGGTGGCCAGGTCCCATACAATAACCGTGCCGTCGATCCCGCCCGAAGCCAAGCGGCGGCCGTCGGCGCTGAACGCCATCGCCGCCACCCAGCGCGGATGGCCCTCCAGCACGGCCAGGCGCTCTTGCGCGGCCACATTCCACAAGGCGATGGTGCTGTCGCGGTGGCTTATGGCCAACAGGCGGCCGTCGGCGCTGAAGGCCAAGTCGCGCTGCGCCCCGCCCGGCAATAAGCCCACCGGCTGTAAATTGGCCCCGTCGCGCAACAAGGTGCCGGAACCGGCGGCTATGGCCAGCAAATCGCCGGCGGGCGAAAAACGCACGCGCTCAATATGCCCCAGGCCCAAGTACCGCGCCGGTCCCTCCAATAGGGCCTGGCCCGGCGCGGGCACCGCCGACAGACAGATACCCGCACCCAGCCAGGCCAACCAGGGCCAGCGACCGAGCTGATTGCACAAATCCCGTACATAACGTTCTATCATTTGACAAACTCTCCATGGGCAAAACACGGCCCCGGTCTGCATTGGGGTTTATCTCGAAAAAAACAAAGTCCGCTGCTGTCGGCAACGAATAAATCTGCCAGTCCCCCGACAGCCTGCTACTGGCATATCCGCTATCCACCCGGCAGTAGTTTCTTCACAGGCAGCTGGCCTTATATTATCAGAGCGCCCCAATCAGCCCCCAACCAGGACTCAATCCCTATGAGCTTAGAAAAAGACTACAAAGTCCGCGCCGCCCATTGCAGTCACCAAGCCTCGGCCGATGAAATCTACGCCCGGCTCAAAGAGATCACCGCGCCGCTTAAGCGCTCCTGGGACAAAATTGAAAAAGCCCGGCGCATTGGCATCAAAGTCAATATGCAATTTCGCACCCAGGACGTGCGCCGCATCGGCGGCCGCCGCCAGGAACTGGTCGACGACGACGTGTTGCGAGCCTGCCTGCGCTTGTTGCGCGAGCGCAGCGACGCCGAAATATTCGCCCTCGACACCTCTATGGCCCCCCCCGGCCAGCGCCCCGGCGACGATTTCAACACCAAACCCATTCTCGACGAATACGGCGTTTCCTATGTAGAAGCCGGCGACCCACCCTTTGCCCGCTACAAAGTCCCCGGCGGTGGCATTATGTTCTCCGAGTACCAACTCTCCGCTGCCCTGGGACAGGCCGATGCCTTCGTCTCCATCGCCAAGATGAAAAACCACGGTTTTATGGGCATCACTTTATGCCTGAAAAACCTCTTCGGCCTGCCTCCCATCCCGCCCCACGGCCGCCTGCGGACCTATTTCCACCACGTCATCCGCCTCTCCCATGTGCTCCCCGATCTAGGCCTTATCGCCCAACCCTGCCTCAATATCATTGACGGCCTCACCGGCCAGGCGCGCATGGAATGGGGCGGCGAAGGCCGCATTGCCGACTGCCTGGTAGCCGGCGACCACATCATTGCCACCGATGCCTGCGGCTCCCATTTAATGGGCACCGATCCGGCCCTCGACTGGCCGACGCCGCCTTTCCGCCGCGACCGCAGCCCGGTGGCCGTGGCCGCCCAGTACGGTTTTGGCACCACCAATCTCGACGAAATAGATTTCGCCATCAATGGCCTGGTGCTGCCGGTGGCCGAATTCGATTCGGCCCAGGCCGAACCGCCCGAGACAATCGCCCGTTTGCGGCGCACCGCCAGCCAGCAGGCCCTCTTTTACCGCGACAATAGCGACCGCATCCTGGCCGAGTACGCCGGTTCGTATGTCTTTTTGCAGGACGGCGAAGTCATCTGGAGCGGCGCCGAACCGCACCAAGCCGGGGCCGTACAGCAAGTGGCCGCCGCCAAACCGGGCCAGGCCGTCTGGCTTAAATTAGCCGACCCCGACGAACGCGAAGGCGAGCGCATGCAAGTCTACGAGGATATCCTCGCCACCTAAATGGAGGCCAATAGCTGCCGACGAGCGGCACCGAACCCAAGCTCTGTGCCAGGACGTCTTCCAAACCCAGCGCCAAAGCTCGGCAGCAATATTAGCCCCGCACATTGACACAGCCAGCGCCTTTTTACATACAATACAAAAGCACTTCATCATCCGCGTCCTTGGAGCTACTATGATCGCCGTCCTCTTGCTTGCCCTGTTGGCCGCCTCGCCCCTGATGGCCGCCCAGCCCTATTCCTGCGGGCCTTTTCTCCTGCAGCCAGGACCGACCCAGATGACCGTGGTCATAGACCACGAGACGCCGGTCGACGCCACCCTGACTTTGCGCCGCGCCGACAAGTCCGACAAGGAACAAAAGCTGCGCCATCCCGAAGCCCAACGGCATCATATCTTCCCCCTCGAAGGCCTGCACCCCGATACCCAATACAGCTACCAGATAAAGAGCAGCCGCGGCCTGGCCAGCGCCACCCACTATTTCCGCACCTTACCCGAGGCCCCAACGCGCTATCGCCTGATTGGCCTGGGCGACGTGCGCTCGCGGCCCGAGATTTGGCACCAGGTATCCGAGCGTATATTCGCCGACGAGCAAGACGCCCTTTTCATCATTGGCACCGGCGACTACCCGGCCGACGGCAGCAAATACCAGCAATGGATCGATCAATTCTTCCAACCCGCCCGCAATTTACTGGGCCGGATGCCCATCTGGCCGGCCATTGGCAACCACGAACGCACTCGCCAAAGCGGTGACCCGCGCGAATTCGAATCGCATTTCTTCAGTCTGTTCGAGCTGCCCGGCAACGAGCGTTGGTACCGGGTCGACTACGGCTATACCACCGTGCTGATCATCGACAGCAATACCACCATGGAACCCGGCTCGCCGCAATACGATTGGCTGCGCGAGCAATTGCGCGGCCCCCGCCGCCGTTTTACTCTGGCCGCCTTCCACCACGCCCCCCTCACCTCGGGACCCCACGGCCGCCTCCAAGACGACGGCACCCCGCGCGAGTGGCCCATAGACCAGGGCCAGCGCTTCTTGGTACCCCTCTTTGAAATGTACGGCGTCGATCTGGTCCTCAACGGCCACGACCACCTCTACGAACGCTCGCTTAAAAACGGCGTTTACTACGTCATCACCGGCGGCGGGGGCGCCCCCCTATACAGCGTCAACAGCGCGCCCAATCCCTACCAGCAAGTCGCCCAGGCGGTCAACCACTATACCACCTTGGATATCACCGGCACGACGATCAGCCTGACCGCCATCGATGTCGAGGGCCAAATAATCGACTGGTTCAAAATACCCTTGGGAAAGACGGCTATCGCCCGCAAACGCCACGATATCACCACACAGCTGCAACAGGCCTTCCAATTAGGGCCCATCGACAAAACCAACCAAACGGCGGATCTGACCATTTCTAACCCGCTCCCCTTCCCCATCCAAGCCCGCCTTTTGGCCCCCCTTGCAGAAGGGGGCCAGCAACCTTCCTTCGCCCTGACCCCAGGCGCAGGACAACAAACCCGGCTCGCCCTTGCAGACTATGCGCCCAAGACGCAAAAACCATCCTGGCACGGCTGGGTCCACGCCCCGGTCCAGGTGGCCTTCAGCGGCGACGACGGCGGTCTCCCCGTCGATATTGAACTAGCCCACCAACTCACCCTGGTCGAACCCGTATACCAGGTAGCCTCGATGGCAACGCCCACCATAGACGGCCGTCTCGACGAGTGGGCGGCCCTGGAGCCTATGCGGCTCGACAATCAATCGCCCCTAATCGACGGCCCCAAGGCCTATCGAGGCAACGACGATATGCAGGCGCAGATCTGGCTCGGCTGGTCGCCCCAGGGCCTGCACCTGGCCGTCCAGGTCGAGGACGACGATATCCTCGACGATCCCGGCCGTTCAATCTGGCTTACCGACAGCATAGAGACCTTTTGGGATGGTCGCCCCCAAACCGCACGCAGCGATAGCTACGGCGACTGGGTTAGCCAAAATATCTTTCCCGTCGAGCGCGCCGCCGAAGACCACTTTGTCGGCAACGGCTCCTGGGCTGTGGACGCATTTGCATGGACGGTAAAAACCGGCGACGACGGCTATATCCTGGAGGCCAGTATCCCCTTTGCACTGCTCAAAGAAGGCGGCAACGCCCAGGTGGGCGACCAGTTGCGCTTTGACCTTATCATCAACGACCAGGACGCCCGCGATCCGAACCAATCGCGCCACAAACTCTGGTCGGAAGCCAGCGCTTCCAGCCACACCGACGGCTACGGTCTATTGCAGCTGAAGTAACGGGCCAAGGGCCCTAATGACAAAGACAGCCCGGCGGTTTTTCACTCCGCCGGGCTGTCTTTTTGGTATATCTGCAACCGCTTTGCCAACTCCCTTAGACCCAGAATATCGATTCCCGCACCGCCTGCACCAGGCGCTCCACATCGGCGGGGGCCACATCGCCAATATGGCCAATGCGAAAGGTATCGGCGCTGGAGACCTTGCCCGGATAGATGACAAAACCGCGTTCTTTCAAAGCAGCGTAAAAACGGCGAAAATCGTACGTCTCTTGGGGTGGATTGACAAAGGCGGTAATTATCGGCGAGCGCAATCCAGGCGGCAATAGGCAGGAAAAACCTAACTCCTCCATGCCTTCGACTAGGATGCGGGCGTTTTCCCGATAGCGGGCGTGGCGCTTTTCCACCCCACCCTCTACGGCCAGCTCCTGCAACGCCTGAGCAAAAGCCCGCACCACATGGGTCGGGGAGGTATAGCGCCACTTGCCGCCTTTTTCCTCCATCTCCCGCCATTGACTGTACAAATCCAGACTCAGCGAACGGGCCCGGCCCTGGCACGCCTCAAGGGCGCTGCGACGGGCTAGAACAAAACTGAAACCGGGCACCCCCTGGATGCATTTATTGGCGCTGCTGATCAAAAAATCGGCCTGCAGACCAGCCGCATCCATGGGAATGCCGCCAAAGCTGCTCATGGCATCGAGAATAGTCGTCACGTCGAATTCCTTGGCCAGACGCAAAATATCCTCGACCGGATTGAGCATACCCGTCGTCGTTTCGCAATGGACGACGGCCAGATGGGTGATATCGGGCGTTTTTTCCAAGATGTGCCGCACCGCCGCCAAGTCGGGTGGCTCGATTTCGCCGCTGCTCTCGACCACCAAATCAATCTTGAGCCGCCGGGCTATTTCGGCAATACGCTCGCCATAGGCCCCGTTGACCAGTACCAATAATTTGCCGTCGGCGGGCAAGGCCGTGCCAATGGTCGCCTCGACCCCAAAGGTACCGCTGCCCTGCATTAATACGGCGGTATAATCCGTCGCAACCGTGGCCAGACGCACCAAGTCCCGGCGAATGCCCTCGACTATCGAATTATAATCGTCGTCCCAAGTGCACCAGTCCAGGAGCATGGTCTCCTTGACCGTCTCGGTAGTCGATAGGGGGCCGGGCGTAAGCAGCAGATAGGGGTTTTGCCGATTCATTTTCTGGTCTTTCTGCTAGGAATACAAAAGGGTAGCAAAACTCCCGCTGCGATTGTCGAAAACCAATCGCAGCGGGATTATGCAAAATACAAACAGGACCGGACTTATTCGGCCGCCGCGTCCTTCAGACTGGCCTTGACCTGGCCCAGGGAAGCCGGCTCCACCGCCGTCGGGGCGGCCGACAGGACCAAATCGCCCCAACCGCCCTCGTCGCGCCAGGAGCTACGTCCCACGCCCTTCCAATACAGCGCCGTGTCGCGGCCGCCACCATCGTCGTCGTCGTGGGCGCTGACGGTAAAACCCACCGTGCTGCCCGGCCCCACCGACTCGCCCATGATCTGGTAGTGAAAACGAGCCTCGACGACAAACTCGCCCGGACCGCTGTCCCAGGGCGATTGATAAGCATCCCCTTCGGGCCCATAACTGCCCTGCGAGATCCACACGTCGGGATCGCCGTTTTGCAGCGGTACCCCGCTCATCTTGCTGGTGACGGCGCCGTTGGCGACAATGGAAAACTCACCGCCGGTCTCAAATTCGACCCCGGCCGCATCGCGGGCGTCGGGGCTGTGGCTGTGGTCGCCGTCGAGGAAAATCTCCACCGCATCGTCCATCCAGGCGCGGGCGTCTTTCTCGGTCGGATCGGGATTGGTGTCCAATACCAGAAGATCGTCGGTGATGACCACGGCGACGTAGAGGTACTGGCCGTCGTTGGCCACGCCAAAGGCAAAGCTCAAATCGGCGGCGTCGTCGGTGGTGCCCGATTCGCCGTCGAAAACCCCATTTTCCGGTGTTACCTCAATAAAGGTCGAGCGGTCCCAATCGGCGATATCACCATCTATGGCCGGAGGCGCGTTGGTATAGGGCGAGACGATAGGCAGCGGATCATGAGCCCAAGCAAAACTGACCAGACCAAACAACAACGGCAGAACCAACGACTTTTTGCGCATTTACAAACTCCAGACGATTATGTGTTATGGCTCCCGCGAGCATGCGGGATGTCTCAATGGATCTATATAATGGCATAAAATTGGGGACAAATGTCAAAAAAACCTGTATCCAGTCGCCTGATCGCCGCCTGTCCAGTCTACTACGGCTGGGTCGTGCTGGCCGTCGGTTCTCTGGGCAGCCTAATGACCACACCCGGCCAAACACCAGGCTTTTCCGCTTTCCTCGACCACTTTATCAACGATTTGGGACTGAGCCGCTCGCTGATCAGCACCCTGTACACTGGGGCCACCCTGACCGCCAGTTTTGCCCTGCCCCTGGTCGGGCGCCAATTCGACCAACGCGGGGCCCGCTTCATGATTGGCCTGATCAGTCTGTTGCTGGGCCTGGCCTGCCTCTATATGGCCTGGGTGCACAATGCCTGGACCCTAGTCCTAGGGTTCTTTCTGCTGCGTCTTTTAGGCCAGGGCAGCCTGAGCCTGGTGAGCAAAAACGCCATCAATCTGTGGTGGGTGCGGCGGCGCGGCATGGCCATGGGCATAGCCGGCCTGGTCACCGCCTTATTGGGCGGCCTATTCCCGTTGTTGATCAACTACCTAATCCCCCTCTACGGCTGGCGCGCCACCTATATGGTCCTGGGCGGGCTGATCTTGCTCACCATAGCCCCGCTGGGCTGGATATTAATGCGCAATCGTCCCGAAGACCACGGCCTGGAACCGGACGGGGGCCGGGCCGCAGTTGGGGACAGCAGCGGTAAAACGGGTCCCATTGAGCACAATTGGACGCTGGCCCAAGTCCTGCGAGCCCCCGTTTTCTGGCTCGTGGCCGCCGGCATCGGCTCGATGAGCATGCTCAATACCGGCCTCACCTTCCACCTCTTTAGCGTCTTTGCCGACAGCGGCCTTTCGAGCCAATTGGCCGCCTCGGTATTCGTCCCCATCGCCCTCACCGGGGCCTTGGTGCAATTGGCCGGTGGCTTGTTAATAGACCGAGCCCCCATCCGCCTGTTATTAGTGCTGGCCCTGGTCCTGGAGGCGGTCGTCCTGTTGTGGGCCCCCCGGCTTACATCGCTGCCCATGGCCTACGGCTTCGGCATCTGCATGGGGGTACAAGGCGGCCTTGACATCCTGGTCGGCAGCGTTATTTTCGCCAATTACTTCGGCCGCCGGCACCTGGGCAGCATCGCCGGTTTCGCCAGCACACTGATGGTCGCCTGCTCGGCCCTGGGCCCCATGCCCATCGGCATCGCCCGCGATTTGTTGGGCAGCTACAGCCTGGTCCTCAGCTACTCGGCGGCCCTGCCCCTGGGATTGGCCATAGCCTGTCTATTTTTTGCCAAGACGCCACAAGCCCCGCCCGAGCATTAATTATTGTCTGCAAAACAACGGAATGCTTGAACGCTCCCACAGGAGATCGCCCTTATGAGCACGGATAACCTACGCATCGGCTTCATCGGCGCCGGCGCCATCTGCCGCCTCAAGCACCTGCCCGGCCTGGCCGCCCTCGACGGCGTCGAAGTCGCGGCCGTCAGCAACCGCAGCCGCGCCAGCGCCGAAAGCGTGGCGCGGGACTTTGGTATCGCCGAAATCGAAGACGACTGGCGCCAACTAATCGCCCGCGACGATCTCGACGCCGTTTTCGTGGGCACCTGGCCCTATATGCACAAAGAATTATCCATCGCCGTGCTGGAGGCGGGCAAACACTGCTTTTGCCAGGCACGCATGTGCATGAACCTGGCCGAGGCCAAGCAAATGCTGGCCGCCGCCCAGGCGCATCCACACCTGGTCAATATGCTCAGCCCCTGTCCCTGGAATCTGGAACACGCGGCCCGCCAGGTGGTGCAATCGGGCCAACTGGGCCCAACCACTTCGGTGGAATTGCACGCGGCCACCGGCGGCAATCTCGACCGCAGCGCCGTCCACTGGCGCGAGCGCGTCGAACACAGCGGCAACCAGATTATGGCCATGGGCATCTTCGCCGAAACGCTCAACGCCTTGGTGGGCCCCTACACCAGTCTCAGCGCCCACCTGTCCACCCCCATCGCCAGCAAGACCGACGAAACCGGACAGGCTGTAGATATCGGCGTCCCCCAAGTGGTAAGCATTAGCGGCCAACTGGCCAGCGGCGCCCTGATCGTCGAGCACCATAGCGGTCTGGCCGCCGACCAATCGAGCCAGGGCTCCTCTATAATTATCCGCGGCCTGGAAGGCACCCTGCGCTACGATTTCGCCGATACCCTTGAGTTAGCCGCCCCCGGCGGTGCATTCGAGGCCGTCGATATCCCCGCCGACCAGCGCACCGAATGGACCGTGGAGGCCGATTTTGTCGCCGCCGTGCGGGCGGCCAAAACCGGTGCCCCGCCCCAGGAGCGGCCGGTGCGCCCCGACTTTGAAGAAGGCCTTCTCTATATGCGCAAAGTCGAGGCCGTGCACCGTGCCGCGGCCACCGGCCAGGCCGTGGATCCGGCGGCTCTGTAAACAGGTACCTAAAAGACGATGAAAATCACCCGGATAAAAAACCTGCGCGCCGACCGCTTCATGTACGTCAAAGTGGAAACCGACGAAGGCATCGCCGGCATTGGCGAATTGCACCCAGCCAGCGGCACCGGCGGCACGCCGTTCGTCCCCCTGGCCGGCGTCGAATTCTGCGCCGAATACCTGGTCGGCCAGGATCCCCTGCATATAGAGCGCCACTGGCAGCATATGTTCCGCCGCAGTATTTTCCGCGGCGGCGCCGATGTCATGGCCGCCATCGGCGCCCTCGATATGGCACTGTGGGATATCAAAGGCAAGGCCCTGGGCAAACCCGTATACGAGCTATTGGGCGGCCCCACCCGCGATAAAATTCGCCTCTACACCCATTTAAAAAGCACCGAACCCGATGCCCTGGCCGCCGAAGCCGTAGAGCGTGTCGAGGAGGGATTCACCGCCCTGCGGCTGTATCCCTTTGGCGATTTCGCCGCCGCCGATTTTGAGGAAGGTCGCGGTCTTGAGCACATGAGCTACAGCGGCATGATCGGCCACGCCGAACAACGCGTCGCCGCCGTGCGCCAGGCCGTAGGACCCAATACCGATATCATGATCGACGTGGTCAACCGCCTGACCCCAGCCGAAGCCCTGGCCGTGGGCCGGGCCCTGGAACCGTACCGATTGTATTTTTTTGAGGATCCCATAGAGCCCGAGAATATGGCCGCCTGGCGCGAGTTGGCCCGGGGCCTGCCCATGCCCGTGGCTATGGGCGAGCGACTCTATACCCTGTATCAGTTCCAGGACTTACTGCAGCACCAAGGCGCCGCTTTCCTGCGCCCCGACCCCTCGCTGGCCGGAGGTATCACCAACCTGCGCAAAATAGCCGCTCTGGCCGAGGCCCACTACGTCGAAGTGGCTCCGCACAATCCACTCAGTTGCGTCTTGACCGCCGCCTGCGCCCAGGTGGACGCCAGCCTGCACAATATAGCGGTGCAGGAATACCCCAACGACGAATGGGAAGGGGTCAAACGCGACCTCGTGCAAGAGCCTTTAAAGCGCCGAGGAGGCTATTTGCTGTTGCCCACCGGCCCGGGGCTGGGCATTGAATTAAACGAAGAGGCTTTCGCGCACTATCCTCCGGTCCCCTACCAGCGGCCGCCTTTGATAAGACCCGACGGCTCGCTAAAGGAATATTGAGCTAACTCTGCCCAAAAGTCTCTACCGGCGGAAAATGGTCGTCGGCAAACGCATCGCCGGCGTTCATCCCCAGCGGATCGGTGACGACGTGGGCCTGGCCGCTGTACGGCGCCTCGCGGTCGGCAAAAATAACCACGTGGGCGACACGCCAATCGGCCGTGGTATTGGCCCCCGCCGCGTGCATGATCATACCGTGATGAAACGTGCAATCGCCGGCTTTTAACGGCAGGGTAATGCGCGGCGTGTATTCCAGCTCGGGCTTTTCCTTTTTCCAGGCGTCCTCGTCCCCCGTGCCAATATTGGGCAAGTCGTGCACTTTGTGCGAGCCCGCCAAAAAACTCATGCAGCCCCGCTCCACCGGCGTATCCTGCAGGGCAATCCAGGCCGATAACGTCTGGCGCGGCTGGCTGAAGGGCCACTTCATCTGGTCCTGGTGAAAGGCGGTCGGCTTGGCCTTGCCCGGCTCCTTGGCCAGGGTGTGGTCGTGCCACAGGCGCAGAGGGATCCCCGCCAATTGCTCGGCGATGGCGCCAATGCGCGGGTGCAAGGTGAGTGGCCGCAACACTTCGCTGTCGCGCCACACATCGACATACTGGTGGAAAATGGCGCCGTAGCGCTGGCTGTCACTGGTGGGTTCGCCGGACAATAAATCGAGCGTAGCACGACGATAGTGGGCCGCCTCGTCGGGGCTGATAACGCCCTCCATTTTGACGACGCCGTCGCGGTGGAAAGCCTCGATCATTTGCTCGGAGACTGTGGGAGCGGATTGAGTTTGGGACATGGTTTATTCTCTCTGACTTGGTTTGAGCAGTTGCTTTAGTGTCTTCTTAATAGTATGCTAGTTATGGTCATAATAAAATGGTCATATTTAGAATAAGGTGCAGGCTATGGAAATTCCCGCCGGTGAGTTCAAGAGTAAGTGCCTCAAGTTAATGGATCAAGTACGAGACACTCACGAAGAGATCGTCGTTACCAAGCACGGCAAACCCGTGGTCAGGATAGTCCCTATCAGTGCCGAGCCCGCCCGTTCTCTGCAGGGCTACTTGAAAGGCACGGTCGTCACTAAGGGCGATATCGTCTCCCCCACCGGGGAAACCTGGGAAGCCGAGGGTGAATAAGGCCCGCCCGCTACTCCTAGATACCCATGTCTGGATCTGGCTCATCAACGACGACCCGGCTTTGGGTTCCGGACCGAGTTTAGCGCGCATTGAAAAGGCCGCAAACAAATCGTTGATCCGCGTCTCGGTCATTTCGGTCTGGGAAGTGGGTATGCTGGAGAGCAAGGGACGAATCTCTCTGTCGATCCCTTGCCGTGAGTGGGTGCAACGGGCCCTGGAAGCCCCTGGCCTTGCCCTAGCCCCTCTGAGCCCGGCTATCGCCCTGGCAAGCAGCCGACTGCCCGATCAGTTCCACGGCGATCCCGCCGACCGGATACTAGTGGCCACGGCCAGGGAATTGCAGGCGGACCTGCTGACGCGGGATGGCAAGATCCTTGAATACGGCCAGCGGGGGCATATTTCTGCCGTGAAAATCTAATTATCTGAGGATTCCCCGACGGACTCGCTGCTTTTTCGGATCGTCCCGATTTAGGGCATAATCCAGAATATTGGCATCGAGAGCTACCTTAGAAACGATAGAGGTCGTCGCGTTTCCACTCAACACTGCTGGATTGGATCTGAGCTTTATCCATCAGCTCAAAGCATTCGTCGAGCCAGTGCGTAGAGGTAGGCACGACTTTTTGTTCAAGTAATAAACAGATCAATCCGTTGAGAGAAATATTGTGCTTTTGGGCGTACTCTCGACCCGCTTTTATAAGCTCTTCATCGAGAGCAATAGTGATGTTTTTCATGGCATTTACTTTTACCAGATAGACAGCGTGGGATCCGCTAGAGGTCGGTCTCGATGTTATGACGCGGCGCTCTTTGTCCGTTCCTCGTCGGCTTCGATCAAATCAAACCACGTTTGCGTCTCGGGCGAGAACCCGTTCCTGCCCACAATTTCCGCCAGCCGCTCACTGCTTTCATCGCGCCAGCCGCGTTTGGACAGAGCCCCGTTGAACATATCGATATCCTGTTCAGTGGGTTTGCGCCCCTGTGCAAAACACCAGGCGAGCACTTCGCCGTCGCTTGCGCCGTTTTTGATCTGTTCTAAAACATCGGCGTAATCAACCTGGAGAAATTGGCAACATACCCCGTCGAATCCATTGCTGCGCAGATCGTGATAATCTTCGGGCAATTCGCCGTTGAGGTGCAGGCGCATTTTGTCGAGCATACGCGGAAAATAAACCAATCCACCTTCGCGATCGTAAGGGGTGCGAGGATAGGCCATATAGTTCTCCGTTGAATACTGCGGTGAGTCCAAATTGGATCAGTGCGTTCGGGCTGCAAACCAGGATAGAGGTGACGAAAAATACCTTAGAAATATCCCCAAAGCCAGGGCGTGCGGGCTATGGGCTTTCTTCTTGCTCGCGCAAAAAGCGGTACACCCGCGGCCGGTTGGTGCCCAACAAACGGGCGGCGGCGGCGATATTATTGTCGGTCTGCTCCAGGGCCCGGCGCATGAGTACTTTTTCCGCCTCGACCAGATTCAACGGCAAAGGTTCGGACGGAGCAGGAGATGGAACAACCTCTAATTGGGCCGTTCCAGTATCGGGCGCGTAAAACAGATGCACGTGCTCGGGTCCAATCGCCCGCCCTCCACTCTCCAACAAGGCCCGCTCGACGATATTTTTCAATTCGCGGATATTGCCGGGAAACGCGTAGGCCCGCAACCGCTCCAGCGCCGCACCCGTAGGGGCTACCGGCTCCTGTCCCATCTCTGCGGCCAACAGCTCCAGAAAATGCTCGACCAACAGCGGAATATCCTCGGGCCGCTGCCGTAGGGGCGGCACCTGCACCGGAAAAGACGCCAGGCGAAAGTATAGATCCTGGCGGAAGGTACCGGCCGCCACGCCCGCCTGCAAATCGGCGTTGGTCGCCGAAACCACCCGCACATCCACCGGTCGCCCCTCGTTGCCTCCTAAGGGCGCCACCACCCCGTCTTCGAGCACGCGCAGCAGTTTGGCCTGCAAATCCAACGGCATATCGCCCACTTCGTCGAGGAACAGCGTGCCCCCATGGGCCAGCTCGAAATGCCCTTTGCGCTCGGTGTCGGCGCCGGTGAAAGCGCCCTTGGCGTGGCCGAAAAACTGCGATTCGGCCAGTTCCTGGGGCACCGCCGAGCAGTTGACCGGCACAAAGGGGCCATCCGCCCGCTCGCTGCCAAAATGTAAAGCGCGGGCGACCAATTCCTTGCCCGTGCCACTCTCGCCGGTTATCAGCACGCTGGTGCTGCTGCTGTTTTGCAATAACTGAATCTCGCGCAGCACTTTTTGCAGCAACGTGCTTTTGCCGACAAAACCGGGGATGCCCCAGCGCTCGGCCTCGCGCTGCGAAATCATCGATAGCTGCTCGGTAAGCTGCTGTTTCTGGCCGGTCAGGATGCGGCGCTGATCAATCTCGCGCTGCAATTCCTCGTTTTTCTCCCCCAGTTCGTCGTTGCTGGCCACCAAAGCTCGTTCGAGAAAAGTCCGCTCCAGATGCGTCTGCACCCGGGCCATTACTTCCTCGTTGCGGAAGGGCTTGGCAATATAGTCGGCCCCACCCACACCAAAGCCCTCGACGACATCTTCGGTTTCCGTTCTAGCCGTAATAAATAACACCGGAATGGCGGCCGTGGCCCCGTCCCCCTTGAGCCGACGGCAGGTCTCAAAGCCGTCCATACCCGGCATGGTCACATCGAGCAAAATGAGATCGGGCCGCGCCCGTTGCGCAATATCCAGGGCGCGCTGGCCGTCGCCGGCGGCCAGGATATGGTAGCCCACCGGCTCCAGGGCCAAGCGCAATACTTTGAGATTGGCCGGCTGGTCGTCGACCAACAAAATTTTGGCCCGCTTTAAATCCACCGCAGCTTCAGACATGATTTCCTGCTCCCACATGATTTTGCGGCAAGCGCACCCAGAACCGCGTCCCCTTGCCCTCCTGACTTTCAACGCCGATAGTCCCCGCCAAAAGCTCGACGGATTTGCGCGCGATGGCCAGCCCCAGACCCGAGCCCTCGGGTTTATCACCATGTTGCCCTTCCACCTGGCGGAATTCGTCGAAAATATGCGGCAGATCTGCCGCCGGAATACCCGCCCCCGTATCGGCCACGCTCAACTCGACCCCCGCCTCGGCAGCGGTCAAGGCCACCGTGATGGACCCCTCTTCGGTGTATTTGACCGCATTGCCGAGTAAATTCATCAGCACTCGGCGCAACCGATCTTCATCTGTATGTACTGATGCCCCATTCACCAGTTCCGACTGCAATTTGACCCCCTCTTGGGCCAGCGGCCCCACCGCCGTCAAACACCCCTGGGACAATTCCCCCAGGTCGACCTCGGCAATATTGAGGTCCATGCGCCCGGCCTCAATTTTGGCCAGGTCGAGAATATCGTTGAGCAGGGCCAACAAATGGTCGGCACACTGACGGATATTCTGCAAATTGCGAAATTGCCGTGGCTCAAGGCTATCCTTGCTTCTTCTTATGAGGATCCGCGTATAGCCGATAATGGCGTTCATGGGCGTGCGCAAATCGTGCGACATGCGCGCCAGGTAGTCGGATTTGCGTTGGTCGGCCTGCTTGATTTCCTCGTTGGCCGAGGTCAAGGCGCTGTTTTGGGCCCGCACCTGGGCCGTCAGCCGCTTGAGACGCACGTGGGCCGCCACCCGGGCCAGGACTTCCTCGCTGCGGAAGGGCTTGGCAATATAGTCGGCCCCGCCAACGCCAAACCCCTTGACCACATCTTCGGTTTCAGTTCTAGCTGTAATAAACAGCACCGGTATGGCGGCGGTGGCCGGCCCTTCCTTGAGCCGGCTGCAGGTCTCAAAACCGTCGATACCCGGCATGCTCACATCGAGCAAAATCAAATCGGGCCGCGCCCGCTGGGCAATGGCCAGGGCGCGTTCGCCGTCAGTGGCGGCCAATATCTGGTAACCGGCCGGCTCCAGGGCCTGGCGCAGCACCTTGAGGTTGACCGGCTGGTCGTCGACCAACAGGACTTTAGCGTCGTGCAAATCCACCGTTTCTTCAAACATAGCGGTCGGCTCCTGTGAGAAACTGCGCCATTAATCCGAACATACCAAACTTGCGGCAGAGCCCGGTGGGACCGACTTAACCCGCCGCATCGGCCCCCTCCCCGTCCACCTGCGCCAGCAAAGCCAGCACCCCGTCCATATCGAAATCCTGGTTCAATTGGCGCAGACGCTCGGCCAAGGGGGCCCCGGCCCCGTCCATTTCGGCCACCTGGTCGAGCAGACCTTCCAATTCGGTCAGACTCGACAATTCGGCCGCTTCGCGTATCTGGGCAGCCAATTCGGGCGGCAGCACAAAGCCGTCCAGATCGAGCCCGTCCTCTTCCTCGACCGCCTCGACTTTATCGTATTCGTACTCCACCCCCACCAACTGCGCCAGACAGGCGTAGATGCGCTCGGCGCGGAAAGGCTTGTCGATAAAGCCGGCAAAGCCCTCCTCCAAATAGCCGCGGCGTTCGTGATCCAGCACCGAGGCCGATACGGCCACCGCTTTGACAGCGCCCCGGCCCCATTCCGCCTCGATCCGCCGCAGCGTCTCCATTCCGTCCATACCCGGCATGCGGATATCCATAAAAATGATATCGGGCCGGCCCTGTTGCAGTGTCTCCAGCGCCTCGGCGCCCGAAGCCGCCAATTGCACCTGGACGCCAATGGATTCCAGCAAACCGGCCAGCACCTGGCGATTGGCGTGGACATCGTCGACCACCAGTACCTGGACTGTAGACCCCGCCTTGAGCCGGCTGACCTGGCTCCATTGTTCCTCCAATACCGGCACCAATTCCCCTTGCGCCGGCGGCAGAGTCACGACAAAGGAGAAACGCGCCCCCTCGCCCGGGGCCGATGCCACCGCCAAGTCGCCGTCCATCAATTCCAGCAGGCGCCGGCTGATGCTCAGGCCCAGACCTGTACCGCCCTGGTCGACCCCGGCCTCGCCCTGCTCAAAGGGGGCGAATAGCCGCTCCTGCTCGTCGGTGGACAGACCCGGGCCGGTATCCACCACCGCAAAGCAGTAGGCATTGTCGCCCTGTTGGGTCAACTGCAGGGCCACTTCGCCGGCGGCGGTGAATTTGACCGCGTTGCCGAGCAAATTGATCAGCACCTGACTCAGCTTGGCCATATCGCCGCGCACCGGCAGCGGCCCTTCGCCGATCCCTTCGAGACGCCACTCTAGGCCCTTTTGCTGGCAGCGCAGGGCAAACATGCTGCCCATGCCGCGCAGCAACTCGTGCAAATCGAAATCGGTCGTTTCCAGCTCCAAACGCCCGGCCTCGATTTTGGCCAAGTCGAGCACGTCGTTGATCAGCCGCAGCAAATGGTCGCCGCTTTGCTGTATCGTCCCCACGGCCTGGTCCTGGTCGGGATTCAAGTCGCCGTCCCTCTGCAAGAGCTGGGCATAGCCGAGGATGGCGTTCATGGGCGTGCGGATCTCGTGGCTCATATTAGCCAAGAATTGCGATTTGGCGCGGTTGGCCGACTCGGCCTGGTCGCGAGCTTCGGCCAGGGTGCGGTTGCGCTCTTCGAGGCGCTGGAAGTCGAGGAAGCGCAAATAGCCCAGCGACAGCGCCTGCGCCAATTCCCGCACCACTTTGACGTGCCCCTGATCCAAGGCGCGCTCGCGGAAACCGACCAGACCGTGTTCAAAGGGCACGTCGGTGTGGATCCATTCGCCCCCATAAAAGTCCAGATCGGCAGCGCCCGTGGCCGCCGCGGCCCAACCCTGTACATCCGTCATATGCCAGATCTGCTGTTCTTGCGTTACCGATTTGCTAAGGCTATGCGGCTGCTGCCGACGCCAGGTCTCCATTTCACGGCTTTTCTCGCTGGCCTTGCGCTCCATGAGAAGGGCGTAGGTTTCCTGATCGAGCTGAACGAAATTAGGCGGGACGGAAAGTTCCTCTTCGACCGGCATACTGGCAGCCGGGAAGGCCGCATAGATCATGAAGCGGTCGCTGTCCTCGTCTATAAAGGAGATGGTGCAATGCGGCGTCTCTATCCCCAGATCGCCCAATTCCCGGTACAGAGTACCGGCCACCCGCATCAGATCCTCGGGCGCGTCCATGCCCATGGCCTCGGCGCGCAGGCGTTCGGCGGCGCGTTCGGTTTCGGCTTGTCGGGCGCGCTGTTCTTTGGCCTGTAAATCGAGAAAGCGGTCGTAGGCAAAGGCAAAGGCATCGGCCAGGCGCTGCGAGGCGGCGCGCTCGAAAGTACTGAGTTCCCTTTTCCGCAGGGTCCAGAGGAGGTAGCCGTGCTTATGGTAAATATGGATCTGCCAGCCGCCCTCTGCGGCGCGTTCCATCTGGCGGTAGCCATCGGCTACTTCCCGATCCCAAAAACCGGCGGCCTCGCAAGCATCGATGGTTTGCAGAGCCTCTTCTACCGTATAGTATTTGGCGAAATAGCTGGTCCCGTCCCGCTGCCAGGCCCGATAGGATTCGCCCCACCAGGGCGCGGCCTGGCAGATCTGGGAAAACGGGAGCTGCTCCATATAGATGCGGGGATCTTCTTCAAAGATAGCACCTAATTTGGCCGCTTTCTCGTTGCCGTGGGTCAGCGTCGCCCACTGCTCCAGCAGATCTCGCTCCTGATTGATGACCCCAATTTGCGACGATTCCACCGGAAAACCCAGCGTCCCAATTTCGCGGAACACTGCCGCCGAAACGCTGGCCAGTTCGTCGGCGGTCTGCATGCCCAACGCCTGCGAGCGCACCCGCTCCACCGCCGCCTCCAACTGCGCCTGGCGGTGCTGCTCCTCCTTCAGCCGCAAATCGAGATAGCGCGTATAGCCCAGAGAAATCGCCTCGGCAAAGCGCGAGGCCACCGCCAGATCGTCCGGGCCGAATTCGACGCCTGCCTCGGCCTGGATATAGATACCGCCGTAGTCGAAGGGGACATTGATGGCCCATAGCCCTTCCAGATTGTCGCTGCCCACAGGCCGAGCACCCAGGACATATGCTAGATCGTCGGCAAAACTGGCCGGCATCTGCATCAAGGACCCCTCGACGCCGGGCTGAGCCCAGCCGCGCTCCCGGGCCCAGTCCAGCGGCACGATCCAGCGCATCAGATGCACGCCTTCGTCGATATCCGCCCGCAGAGTCTCGGTTTTGGGATAACCGCCCGGCGGGATGAGGGCGACCGGCATCAGGCTATAGACCTGCAACTGGTCCGCCTCTCCATCGAGGATATTGAGGGTGCTGATGATATGCCGCAACCCGGCCTCGCGCCAACCCTGGGACAGGGCCAGCAACAGCTTGCCCAGATCGTCGCTGTGCTGCATGGACGTAGCCTCGGCCCGGACCCGTTCGGCGGCGCGCTCAATCTCGACCTCGCGGGTGCGCTGCTCTTTGGCCTGCAAATCGAGAAAGCGTCGGTACGCCACGCCAAAGCCGCGGCCAAAGCGCTGCAGCAGTTCAAAGTGCTCGTCGCCCAGCGGCGCATCTGCCGTATTGACGATAAGGAAGAATTCGGGGAACAGGGCCACTGTCTGGTGCCATTGGCTCATATCGTCGGCCGTAAACGCCTGAAAATCGTCGCTTTGGGCAATCATCGAGTCATAACTGTGTTCGACCCCTTGCGCCGCCCGTTCGCCCTCGTAGAAAAAGGTGAGTCTATCCTCGCCCTGGCCCCAGACGTCCCAGGCCCCGGCGTAAAAAGGATCGTCGAGATGTGTTTTGTCCCAGCGCAATTCCGCCAGCCGGCCGCCGTCCTTCTGCATGACGCCCAGGTGGACGAATTCGTGCACCGTTTCCCCTTCGTCGAGACCGATATGCGCTGTTATCGGCTCTAGCCCCAGCTGCATCGCCTCGCGGAACAGGATCTGCGTGACGCCGCCGATATCGACGCTTTCCTGCATCCCCAAAGCCCGCGCCCGCACCCGCTCCAGCGCCGCCTCAATCTCGGCTTCGCGGGCGCGCCGCTCTTTGGCCTGCAAATCGAGGAAGCGGTCATAGGCGAATTCGAAGACATTGGTCAGGCGCCGGGCGGCTTCGCGCTCGAAATCGCTGAATTGACCTTCTTCCAGATTCCAGGCCAGATAACCGTACTTGTACCAGGTGAGGACCTGCCAGTATCCTTCTTTGGAGCTGTAGTGCTGACGCACGGCCCCGGCGCTCTCTGCGTCCCAGAGGCCTTCGGCGACGAATTCATCGAGGACGCCCAGCAATTCTTCACGGGAACTGTAGTGGGCAAAATAATCCGCCCCGTCCCGCTGCCAGGCCTGGTAGGAATCGCCCCACCAGTAGGCGATCTGGAATATCTTCGCAAACGGATACTGTTCGACTACGATCGGGGGATCTTCTTCGTACACCGTACCCAATTTGTGCAAGTTTTCGTGCGAGCCCGTCAGCGTGGTCCAATGATTCGTCAGGTCCCGTTCCTCGTCGATGATCCCGATGAGCGCGACCCCCACCGGGACCTCCAGCGCTTTGATTTCGCGGAACATCGCCGCCGACACGGCGGGCAGATCGTCCGTGGTCTGCATCGACAACGCCTGCGAGCGCACCCGCTCCAGCGCCGCCTCCAGCTGCGCCTGGCGGGCGCGCTGCTCTTTGGCCTGCAGTTCGAGAAAGCGGCTATAGGCAAATTCGAACACCTGCGAAAAACGCTGCACGATCTCTATTTCATCGGCTTGAATGGGCGTAAATCGCGAGAATCCGACCGTGCCATAGCGGTTGCACACGTGCAGATCGAAATAAGCCTCCGTCCAGTCTTGCTCTGCAATGGGCGATACATAGCCCGGATTTGACCGCCGAATCTCATCATTCCAGTAGTTGAGGTGGTCTCTCACGCTCTCACCACTGGACTCCAGGACGGTATAGGGCTCGCCCCGGCGCCACGCTTTTATGGCTGCCGCGGCCGGCTCTCTCGAATCGACTTCAATTTCGGAGATCTTCGGCGCGGTGCTCAGCAGATTCTCTGCGCCTTCCACCTGGATCGAGATACGCCATTCATCCGCCTCTTCGTCCAGGACGGATATATACGAAGCAATCTTCTCAAGCCCGAGCTGCCCGACTGCGTCGAACAAGGCCACCGACACCTCGTCGAGCTCGCTGCTCTCCTGCATCCCCAAAGCCCGCGCCCGCACCCGTTCCAGCGCCGCCTCGACCTCGGCCTCGCGGGCCCGTTGTTCCCTGGCCTGCAAGTCGAGGAAACGGTCGTAGGCGAAGGAGAACACCTCGGCAAAGCGCTTGGCTTCCTCCACCTGCTGCTCGGTGAAGGCCTGTTCTAAATAGAATCGCAGATAGCCGTGATCGAATTGAATGGCCGAAATGTGGTATTCCTCCGGCGTGGCCTCCATCACGTATGCGTAAATTTCGCCATCCCAGATCTCCAGCTCGACCATATTGCGGTGCCATGTCCTGTGTTCCTCCGGGGAATTGTACCCGGCGACGTGGACGAGAACACCCTCTTGGGGACTGGCCCGAAAAACCTGGGTCGCCAAGGGATGAACCTGGTACACTTTCGACATGGCGTATTGCTCGAAAACGACCAGTGGATCCTCCTCGTAAACCGTATACCCCTTCCGACGCATGAAGTCGACGTCCATCCTCTCTCCCACCACTGTCCACTGGTCGATCAGATCCCGGTCGGCATGGACAATGCCAATGGCGCTGACTATGGGCCTGAAGTCGAGGGCGCTGACCTCGCGAAAGAGGGCGGCCGACACGGAGGGCAGATCGTCCGTGGTCTCCATCCCCAGGGCCACCGAGCGCACCCGCTCCAGCGCCGCCTCGACCTGCGCCTGGCGGTTCTGCTCCTCTAGCAATTGGAAATCGACATAGCGGGCATAGGCAATCTCAAAAGCGGCGGCCAGATCCCCCACCAGATCCATATCGTCCGACCCCAGCGGCGCCGGGCTGCCCACAAAGAGCATGCCCCGGGCAAAGGGCACGAATTGCAAGGTCAGCTCGTCCACCCGTTCTATTGAGTCCAGATAGGAGTCGTAGACTTCCACCTGCTTATCCCCCTGCAAAGAGCGCCTGAAGTTCTCCCGCCGCTCCTCGTTCCAGGCGGTGGCGTACTGTTCCCCGGCGCGCCACTTTTCCACCGCTTGCTCCATGACTGAATCGCTGGCCAACCCCTGGCGCAATTGGGCCATTGCTTCTCCGGTCGGATTGGTCAGGTATACCTCGGCCTGGTCGGCCTCTTCGTCTATAATGAAAAAGCCGCAGCGCGAAAACGAGACCTCCAGCTCGGTCAACTCGCGCCAGACCAAGGCCGTCACATCCTGCAGATCGGCGCTGGTGCGCATGGTGGCGATTTCGGCCCGCACCCGGTCGAGGGCCGCCTGCCGCTGCGCCGCCCGGGCCTGTTCTTCGGCCTGTTGCAGCTCTTCGTAACGGGTATAGGCCAGGCCGAGGACGGCGGCAAACCGCTTCAGCACCGCCGCACCGGCGGTGGGCAGCGGCTCGGCGGCGGTGACATTGATAGCCCCCTGCGGGAAAAAGGCGTAGTGGCCGCACAAGCGCTCGGGCTGCTCGTCCGGGTTCTGCTGCCATTCGGGATACAGGTCGCAATGCCGGGCCAAAAATTGGATAAATTCGTCCAGCTCATCCCCCGTCCGGTCCAGAACAAAGGCCGACTCGCCCGCCCGCCAGGCCGTATAGACCCCCTCAAAGCCGGAATTACCTTGTACGGGCACGTAGCCCACGCGCTCGACGCCCTCCCCGTCCAGGGTGGTGCTCCACATCTCCCAAGCGTGGCGCTCGGCGTCGTAAACGGCGATGGTCGAGCGCCGCACGGACAATTCGAGCTGGCGCAATTCCTGGACGAATACGGCGGCCACCTCCGGCAATTCCCCGCTGTGGCGCAACCCCAACGCCCGGGCCCGCACCCGCTCCAGGCTGGCTTCTATTTGCGCCTCGCGGGCCTGTTCCTCGGCCCGTTGCAGCTCCAGATAGCGGTTGTAGCCAAAGGCAAAGGTGTCCCGGAAGCGGCCCAATACCTGCACTTCCTCGGCTTCCAGGGGTTGTTGCATCACCACGTGGATAAAACCCTGGGCGAAATTGAAGTCGTAAAACCACAGATGATCGGGCAGGGCCGCGGCCGACCGCTCGTTCCATTCGGGCAGGGCCAGGGCCGACTGGTGCACGACCGCGCGGATCGCATCGGTCAATTCGGCCCTGGCCAACTCGAACTGGATGTAGCCGTCCTGTCGCTGCCAGGCGGCAAAGATATCCTCGACGACCGGATGGCCGCGCAACAGCATCCGGGTCTCGGCCTCGACGGCGGTCCCCTCGGTCGTGGTCATCCAGATCCGGGCCGAGCGGTCCGCCTCGTCGACAATGCCGATCCAGCAGCGCCACAACGACTCGAACCCCAACCCCTTGAGACCCTCGAAGAGCGCCGCCGCCACTTCTGGCAGCTCACCGCTTTGCTGCATGCCCAACGCCTGCGACCGCACCCGCTCCAACGCGTTCTGAATGATCAGCTCGCGCGTCTGTGCCTCCTTGGCCTGGAGCTCGAGAAAGCGGCCGTAGGCGTAGTCGAAAACCTCGGCAAAGCGTTTCAGCACCGCCAGGTCCGCAGCGCTGGCCCGTTCCGCAGCGGTAAAGCCGAGCCAACCGTGCTCAAAGATGCCATCGTGCGCCACCGCCCGTTCCAGGTCGAGGATTCCTTCTGGCAGCACAAAAGAGGCACTGCCCTGCTGAATAATCGGCACCCAATAGCCCACGGCGCCGCGCCATTCCGCCGATGAAAGTTCATAGGCAAAACTGTCTTCCCGCCGCCGCCACACTGCAAGGGCGTTGCGGACATGCTGGTCTTGGTCGATGGCTTCGGCCAGCGACGAAGTATGGGCGGCGAGGAAGTCAACGCCCGGGACCTGAAAGGAGACGTCTATGCGGTCGTCGGCCTCGTCGACGACGACGATATAGCAAAAATCCACGTCGAGGCCGACCTCGACCAAGCCGGCGCAAAGGGCCATCGACACCGTATCCAGCTCGTGGCTCTCCTGCATCCCCAGCGCCTGCGCCCGCACCCGCTCAATCGCGTTCTGGATGGTCAGCTCGCGGTTCTGCGCCTCCTTGGCCTGTAATTCGAGGAAGCGGCTGTAGGCGAATTCGAAGACGGCCGTCAGCCGTTTCAAAACGGCCTGCTCTTCCTCGTTTACCGGTACCGCGGTCGCCACGGACAGACTGCCGCCCTGGAAGAGACAATCGAATTCAAAGATTCGCTCGGCATCCAACGTTGGCCGCGGGGTCGAAAAGTCGGGATTGGTTTGCTGCACGAAGGCGGTCCAGTCGGCCAGATGGGCGTCCTTCTCAGCACCGCTGTGTTCATAGGCGTGGTACGCCTCCTGACCCCGGAACGCCGCCAGCAATGAACCGACTTTGGTCCCCTCGACGTCGAGCTCAGTAATCGAGAAATCGCCCATCACAAGGTCTTTGGCGCCCGTTAATTGAACCGCGGCGCTAAACGTATCGGCGTCAAAGTCGAGGAGATTGATGCTGCACCAAAAGGTGTCGAAACCCAGCTCGTCGAGGGCGCCGAGTATAGTGGCCGATACCTCGCTCAATTCACCGCTTTCCTGCATGCCCAGCGCCTGCGCCCGCACCCGTTCCAGCGCATTCTGGATAATTAGCTCGCGGTTCTGCGCCTCCTTGGCCTGTAGTTCGAGGAAGCGACTGTAGGCGAATTCGAATACCTGCGAGAAGCGCTTCAGTACGTCGATCTCGTCGTCGCGGATCGGCGCGTCGAAGCGCGTGAAGCCGATTGCGCCGTAGCGGTTGAAGGCGTACGGAACATAGAAGCATTCATGCTCCCACCATTCGTCAGCGGGGACGAAATCGGGGTTCGTATCCTTCACCGCATTGGACCAGGAATCCAGCACCGCCGCCATCTCGTCGCCGCGGAACTGGTGAACTATATGCGATTCACCCCGACGCCACCCGTCGATTAGCGCAACCTCCTGTTCTATCTGGCTCTCCATGATGTCGGCTATTGTCTGGACAGCACTTATCAGATCCGCAAAACCTTCTAATTGGATACCCGTCCGCCATTCATCCGCTTCCTCGTCGCCGATTCCGATCAATGCGGCTACCCTGTCGATCCCGACATCCTTGAGCGCCTCCAACAGCACCCCCGATACCTCGTCCAGTTCGCGGCTCTCCTGCATACCCAGGGCCCGCGAGCGGATGCGCTCGATGGCATTTTGGATGGTCAGCTCGCGGTTCTGCTCTTCCCGCTCCTTCAGCTCGAGGAAGCGGCCGTAGGCAAACTCGAACACCTCCGCAAACCGCTTGGTCGTAGCTACTTCCTCCCCGGCCTCCTCGATCAGCTCGAATCGCCCGAAGCCGATAAGACCGAAACGATGGTACGCGCTCAGGGTGTAGTAGTGTTCGGCTTCATAGAATGAGTCCGGTAACGCAAAGCCAGGGTTCCTCTTTCTGACTACGTCCTGCCAGAAGTCGCCCACCCCCCGTATGTCCTCGCCGTGGTATTCGCCGAGCCGGTAGGCGCTGCCGGACTGCCACTCTGCGATGACGGACGGCGTAGTCTCTTCAATCTCAGATTTTAGGACGGGACTGCCGACAAGGGGTGCATTGATCCCATCCATCTGTAAAGAAATTAGAGACGTATCTCGATCGTCATCCAGAATCATGATCCAGGCAAAGCGTCGGTCGATGCCGACCTCCCCAAGCGCCTCGAACAGGGCCACCGACACCTCGTCCAGCTCGCGGCTCTCCTGCATCCCCAGGGCCCGCGAGCGCACCCGCTCGATGGCGTTCTGGATGGTCAGCTCACGGTTCTGTGCCTCTTTGGCCTCCAACTCGAGGAAACGCTCGTACGCCAAGCTGAACACCTCGACGAACCGCCGGGCCAAGGCCAGGTCAGCGTCTGGCATGGTTTCGGTGGCCCACAGATTTAAACAGCCGTGGGCGAAAAAGATCCAGTGGGACGTAGACCCGTCGCCAAAGCGCATCCCCGCCTCATCGGGGTCCCGCACCCCGGTGGCCGCACAAACGCGGCGCACATGCGCTTCGTATTCGTCCTGCTCCCACACATGCGTATACTGGGACCGGCCGCCGTGCCAAGCATCGAGAGCATCCCTGAATGCGGCCGTTTCTGCTACGGAAGTAAGAGGACCCGCCAGTCTCGCCCGCATCCCCGTACCCGGTCGAAAACTCCACGATTCGATGGTATCGGCCTCTTCGTCGATCAGGTAGATTTCAGCCGATCTGTGCCCCAAGCCCAGCTCTTGGAGCTCGTGGTAGAGGACGTCGGTGACGGCCAATATCTCGCTGCTTTCCTGCAGCCCCAACGCCTGCGCCCGCACCCGTTCCAGACCGTTCTGCACGGTCAGCTCGCGGTTCTGCGCCTCCTTGGCCTCCAGTTCGAGGAAGCGCGTATACGCATAGTCGAATACGTCGATGAAGCGCTTGGCCACGGCCAGATCCGCGTCCGCCAGACGTTGCTCGAAACCCAGCTCAATATAGCCCCGCTGGTGGAAGACGCGGTGCAGGAAAGCCCGCCCCAGTGCCTGTCCCTGGCGCAAGGCCTCCTCCATCTCCTGCGGCGAAGATCCGGTGGCTTCGTGCAGCTCGCGCAGCCATTGCTGCAGGTCTTCGCTTTCCAGGCCCTTCACAAACCAGGCCGCTCCTGTGCTCCTGGCCCGATCCGTCTCTTCCATTACGGCTAGAATGTGCGGCCCCCAGGCGCTGCGGGGGGGCATCTGCCGGTGCAGCTTGCGTCCGTCTTCGTATTCCACCCACCACTCCCAGATCCCCGAGGACTCGTCCCGCAGGACGATAGCCGTGCTGGCCACATCGTAGCCCAGCCCGCCAAACTGCTCCAACAGAGTCGAGGTGACTTCACTCAGTTCGGCGCTGACCTGCATCCCCTGTGCCCGCGAGCGGACGCGCTCAATCGCGTTCTGGATAATCAGCTCGCGGTTCTGCGCCTCCTTGTCCTGCAACTGGCAGAAGCGCTCGTAGGCGAAGGCGAAGACCTCGACAAAGCGCGCCGCCACGGCCAGATCCGCTGTGGCCATTTCTCGGCCCGCCCACAGGGACACATAGCCGTGGGCAAAAAAGAGGGAATGGGTGACAACCCCATCGGCGTAGCGAATGCCGATCTGCTCGGGCTCGCCCAGATCGGCCGCCGCAGTCATGGCGCCGAAATACGCTTCATATTCTTCTTTGTCCCACGTATGCGCATAGTGGGGCGCGCCGCTGGCCCGAGCGGCCATGACATTCTCGTCGAAGGAGAATTCGCTTAAAAGGCTGTTGGGTTGCTTGACTCTCACCTGCACCCCGGTATCCGGCCGAATGCCCCAGGATTCGGTGGTATCGGCTTCCTCGTCGATCAGGTGGATCGAGGTGCTTCGATTGGCCAATCCCAGCTCCTGGAATTCCCGCGACATCAAGTCGGTGACGGCCAGGATCTCGCCGCTTTCCTGCATCCCCAACGCCTGTGACCGCACCCGCTCCAGCCCGTTCTGAATGACCAGCTCGCGGTTCTGCGCCTCCTTGGCCTCCAATTCGAGAAAGCGATCGTAGGCAAAATCGAAGATATCGGTGAAGCGCTTGGCCACGGCCAGTCCATCGTCCGAAAGCCGCCGTTCAAGGGCGAAAATCACATCGCCTCGCCGGTGAAAAACGCGATGCTGGACCAACCGGGCAGGAGCCAGACGCACGGCTTCTTCAATTTCTTGCGACGAAGACCCGGAGGCGGTGTGTAGTTCGCGCGTCCACTGGCGCAGGGTTTCGCCCTCCTGTTCGAGCACAAACCAGGGCGCACCCGCCTCCTGAGCCTTGGTCTGGGCCTCTTTTACTTCCCATATGCGGCTGCCGGGATCGGCGTTATAGGTCATCGTGCGGTGAAATCGCCGTCCGTCTGACAATTCGGCCCACCACTCAGCGACCTCCGAAGCCGTGTCGCGTACCGAGATGCTGGCATGGGCCAGTTCGTAGCCCAAGCCGCCGAATTGCTCGAACAGCAGCGCCGTGACCTCGCCCAATTCGCCGCTTTCCTGCATGCCCTCGGCCCGGGCCCTGACCCGCTCCAGGGCGTTCTGCACCGTCAGTTCGCGGTTTTGCGCCTCTTTCTCCTGCAGCTCTTTGAAGCGCTGGTAGGCCCCGCCGAAGACGTCGCCGAAGCGGGCCGCCACTTCCAGGTCCTCGGCCGCAAAGGGATCGGCCGTCACGATGGTGATGATTCCGGCGCCGAAATTCACCTGGTTGCCACACAGCTTTTCCGGCAGGGCGTCGATGCGCGCCTGGATATCGATCTCGGACGCATCCAGACCTTCGTAAAAAGTCCGCATGTATTGGGCAAATCTTTTTCTGTCGGTAATCTCCGCCCAGGCTCGCTCGCCCTTGCTCCATTTCTTGAAGAAGGTCATCCGGCGATCCAAACGCCCAAACCCCGACGGGCCAAAGTCCGTGCCCTCCGGCGTTTGCGGACTGGCGAACCATATTTCCTGGGTGCGCGCCGCCTCATCGAAAATACTGACCCTGACCGAATCTATCTCGTAACCCAACCCGACGAATTCGTCGCGCAAGGCCGTGGCCACACCCTTTATTTCGCCGCTCTCCTGCATCCCCAAGGACCGCGCCTGCACCCGCTCCAGGGCATTCTGGATAGTCAGCTCGCGGTTCTGCGCCTCCTTAATCTCCAATTCGCGGCGGCGGCCGTAGGCGTATTCGAAGACCTCGGTGAAGCGCTTGGCCACCGCCAGATCCTCGTCCGCCAGGGGCTGTTCGAGACCGAAAGCGACATAGCCCCATGGGTGGAAGACGCGATGCTGGACCAACCGTTGCGGCGCATGGCGCAACACTTCCTCGGTCTCCTGCTTGGAAGAACCGGTCCGCTTTAATAAATCTCGGTACCAGCGGCGCAGATCTTCGCCTTCCAGGGGGTTGCATACGTACCAGGGCGCCCCCTCGCTGCGGGCTTTATCCTCTGCCTCTCTTCCTTGCCACACGTGGCTGCTGGACGGTGCCGAGAGGACTTCTGCCTGTCGATGGTATTTCCGCCCGTCGGGGTACTCGACCCACCATTCATAGATCTGCGTGGCTTCGTGGTAGACGACGGTGCCAATGTGGACCAGTTCGTACCCCAGCCCACCGAACTGCTCGAATAACACCGAGTTGACGTCCGTCAGTTCGCTGCTCTCCTGCATGCCCTCGGCCCGGGCCCGCACCCGTTCCAGCGCGTTTTGCACCGTCAGCTCGCGGTTTTGTGCTTCTTTTTCCTGCAGCTCTTTGAAGCGCCGGTAGGCCCCGCCGAAAACGTCGCCAAAGCGGGCCGCCACTTCCAGTTCGTCTTCTGTAAAGGGCGCGGCCGTCACAATGCAGATAAAACCGGCGCCGAAATTCACGTTATTACCACACGGCTTTTCCGGCAGGGCATCGAGACGCGCCTGGATATCGCTCTCGGGTATTCCCATGCCTTCGTAAACACCCCGAATGCGCCCGGCAAACCCCTCGTCGGCAAATTCCGACCAGGACCGCTCGCCCTTTTTCCACAACTTGAAGGCCGTCAACCGGCGATCCAAACGCAGGAAGCCCGATGGCCCAAATGCGGTCCCCTCCGGCGTCTGCGGATTGGCGAACCATGTTTCCACCGTGTGCGTCGTCTCGTCGGGAATGTAGACGGCGACCGAATCGACCTGATGCCCAAGCCCGGCGAATTCGTCGCGCAGGGCCGTGGCCACCCCTTTGATCTCGCCGCTCTCCTGCATCCCCAGAGCCCGCGCCTGCACCCGCTCCAGGGCGTTCTGGATAGTCAGCTCGCGGTTCTGCGCCTCCTTGGCCTCCAACTCGCGGCAGCGGCCGTAGGCGTAATCGAAGACCTCGGTAAAGCGTTTGGCCACCGCCAGATCCTCGTCCGACAGACGCTGCTCGAGGACGAAATTGATAGTGCCCCATGAGTGGAAGACGCGGTGGTCAACCAGCCGTTCGGGCAGAGTTTGCACAATCTCCTCGATTTCCCCTTCCACAGCACCGCCGACTTTTAGTACATCGCGGAAATTGTGGTGCAGCGTTTCGCCTTCATGGTCGATCACATACCAGTCCGCCCCCTCGCTTCGGGCTCTCATCATTTCTTCATCTACTCGCAGGATCCGATCGTCCTGAATATTGCGCTTGGAAGCCTGCCGATGGGTTTTCCTGCCATCGGCGTATTCGACCCACCATTCATAGTCCTGCCGCGTTTCATCGGTTATGACGATGCACGTATACACCGGCTCGTACCCCAGGCCGCGAAACTGCTCCAACAGCACTGAATTTACTTCCGGCAGTTCGCCGCTTTCCTGCATGCCCTCGGCCCGGGACCGCACCCGCTCCAGCGCGTTCTGCACCGTCAGCTCGCGATTTTGCGCTTCCTTGACCTCCAGCTCGCGGCAGCGGCCGTAGGCGTACTCAAAGACCTCGGTAAAGCGCTGCACGGTCTCAATCTCGTCCGCCGTAAGCGGCTCGGCTGCAGTCAATTCATAATCATCCTCACCCCACGTACCCTTGGAATGGACCACATCCAGATGCACAAAACCGTGCGCGAAATTGAAATTGTAGAGCTGGGCCTTGGCCTGTTGCGGTCGTTTCGGCAAGGCCCGAGGCCGGTGTTCGGGATTGGCGTCTAAGAGGCGCTCGATCCAGAAATCCAACTGCTGCTGCCCCTCTGCGGCGTCGAGCGCTTCGTACAGATACGGTTCCCCCCGCTCCTGGGCATCCAGGGTCCGCACATTCCACGGCAACGCTTGCATGGCCTCAATGGAGACGGTCTGCCACGGCAACAGGATGCCGCCGCCTTTGGTCGCCCAACGCACGAGGCCGGTGTCCCGGTCGATCAGCATAATGGCGCAGCCTTCGGCGGCAATGCCGAGGGCGTGGATCTCGTCGGCCAGGGCGCCCACCACCTGGTGCAGGTCGCTGCTCTCCTGCATGCCCTCGGCCCGGGCCCTGACCCGCTCCAGGGCGTTTTGCACGGTCAGCTCGTGGTTCTGCTGCTCGACCTGTTGGAAGTCGAGAAAGCGCACATAGCCCAGCGACACCGCCTCGGCCAGGGCCTGGACGATGGTCAGGATCTCGTCGGTAAGGGTCGGCACGGTAAACGTCACTGTGCCGTATTTGAACGGCACCTGGTTGTAGGTATACTCGACGCCACGCAAATCGTCCCACACAGACCAGTCGGCCTGGTCGGGGTCGGGCACCTGGTAGATACCGCCAGGTTGGAGAAATTTATCAGGATCAAAGATCCAGGACTCCGTGGCGACGCGGCCCTCGCGCCAGATGGCGAGGCGCTCCACGGCGTTTTTGGTGGTCCGAGGATATTCGATCCATTGCACGCGCCAGCCGCCCTCTACCACCTTGGTCGGGGCCTGGAGCTCTACGTCTACGGACGTATTCAGCACAAAGCCGTAGGGCTCTCGGTCAGGGATGGCCAGATAGTGCTGGAATTTCTCTTCGGCTTCGTCGACGAAGTGGATCGAGGTGGAAAAGGGCTTCACGCCCAACTGGTGCAGGTTGTCGTATACCACCCCCACCACGTCCATCAGATCGGCGCTGCTGCGCATGCCGGTCACTTCGGCTCTGACCTGCTGCACGGCCGCGTCCAGCTGCGCCTGGCGGTTCTGCTCTTCCAACTGCTGAAAGTCGAGGAAGCGCACATAGCCCAGCGACACCGCCTCGGCCAGCGCCTGGACCCAGGCGATATGCTCGTCCGAAGACGTCCTCACGCGGAAACTCACCAAGCCGTATTTAAAGGGCACCTGGGTCCAGATCAACTCGCCCAGCTTGGGCTCCCAAACCGACCAGTCGGCCTGGTCGGGATCGAGGGGGCGGAACCACTGGCGTATCAAGCCAAGGGTAATTTCCGAGACCCTTTTACCGACGCGGCCCTCGCGCCAGGTGGCCAGACGGGTTTCGGCGACATTGCTCAAAGGCTCATATAACCAGCGCACGCCGATGCCGCCGTCCACTACCTTGGTGGCCCGGAGGTCGTGATGCTCTGAGACAGCCGGCGCAAAGCCGTGGGGGAGCATGTCCTCATCCGCCATGTAAACCGGCGCCTGCCCTTCGTCTTCGTCGATAAACATGATGGACGTGGTATGCGGATTCACGCCTAGTTGGCACAGGGTCCGGTGCATCACCCCGACCACGTCCATCAGGTCGTCGGCTCCCTGCATGGCCGTTACCTCGGCCCGCACCTGTTCGACGGCCCGCTCCAGGGTCAACTGCTGGTTCTGCTGGCTCAGGGTGGCGGCCTGTTCTTCCAGTCGCTGAAAGTCGAGGAAGCGCACATAGCCCAGTGACAGCGCCCCGGCCAGGGCCTGGACAATGGCCAGGATCTCGTCGGTAAGGGCGGGTACGGTAAACGTCACTGTGCCGTATTTAAAGGGCACCTGGTTGTAGGTATACTCGACGCCGCGCATATCGTCCCACACCGACCAGTCGGCCTGGTCGGGATTGGGCACCTGATAGGTCCCGCCGCTCTGCAGATACTCTTCGGGATTGAAGGTCCAGAGCTCCGTGGTGACGCGGCCCTCGCGCCAGATGGCCAGGCGCGCTTTGGCGTTTTTGTTGGTCAGGGGCCCTTGGACCCAGCGCACCCGCCAGCCGCCCTCTACCACCTTGGTCGGGGCCTGGAGTTGGGTGCCTTTGGGCGCACTCAGCACAAAGCCGCAGGAGTCCCGGTCGGGGACCGCCAGATAGTGCTGGAAATTCTCTTCGGCTTCGTCGAGGAAATGAATCGACGTGGAGAAGGGTTTTACGCCAAGCTGGTGCAGGTTGTCGTACATCACCCCGACCACGTCCATCAAATCCGCACTGTTGCGCATGCCCGTCACTTCGGCCCGCACCTGCTGCACCGCTGCCTCCAGCCGCGCCTGCCGGTTCTGCTCTTCCAGCCGCTGGAAGTCGAGAAAGCGCACATAGCCCAAAGACAGCGCTTCGGCAAGGGCCTGGACAATGGTCAGGATCTCGTCGGTGAGGGCCGGCACAATGAAGCTCACCGTGCCGTATTTGAAGGGCACCTGGTTGTAGGTAAACTCGACGCCACGGCTATCGTCCCAAACCGACCAGTCGGCCTTATCGGGATCGGGGACATAATACGGCTGGCCCCTTTCGAGAAACTTTTCAGGCTCCACCGTCCAGGGCTTTGTGGCGACGCGGCCCTCGCGCCAGATGGCCAGACGCTCCTGGGCATTCTTATGCGTCGGCAGATATTGGCTCCAGCGCACCCGCCAGCCGCTTTCGACCACCTTGGTAGCCTGTTGCTGGTCAAAGCCCAACACAAAGCCGTAGGGCTCCAGATCCCGGGTCGCCAGATAGTGCTGGAAATTCCCCTCTCCTTCGTCAATGAAGTGGATAGACGTGGTATTGGGCTCGACGCCCAGCTGGTGCAGATTGTCGTACATCACCCCGACCACATCCATCAGATCGGCGCTGCTGGCCATGCCGGTCACTTCGGCCCGCACCTCTTGCACCGCCGCCTCCAGCAGCGCCTGCCGGTGCTGCTCTTCCAGTTGCTGGAAATCTAAAAAGCGCACATAGCCCAGCGACAGCACCTCGACCAACGCCCGGACAATGGTCAGGTGCTCTTGGGCCACAGCAGCCGTCGGCACGGAGAAATTCACCGTGCCGTATTGGAAGGGCACGGCGGTCCAGGTGTATTCGACGCCGCGCAAGGGCTCGCCCACCGACCAGTCGGCTTTGTCGGGTTCGGGGGCGTACCACGTCCAGCCCGGCTGGCGCGCCTTTTCGAGATCGATGGTTCCGACAGTCGTGGTGACGTGGCCCTCGCGCCAGGCGGCCAGACGCGCCTCGGCCAGGTCGAACGAGCCCGCCCCAGCCGCCCGGCGCTGGCTCATCGAATAGTGCGACCAGCGCACCCGCCAGCCGCCGGGTATGGGCCTGGTCGGAGCCTGGAGTTGTGCCCCTTCAGAGGCGGTCAGGACAAAGCCGTGGGGTTCCAGATCCCGGCACGCAAAATAGTTCTGCACTTCATCGCCGTCTTCGTCGGGGAAGGTGATGGACGTGGAGCCCGACTCCACGCCCAACTGATGCAGACTATCGTGCATCACCCCGACCACATCCATCAGGTCGGCGCTGCCGCGCATGGCCGTCACGGCGGCCCGCACCCGCTCCAGGGCCTGTTCAACCGTCTGTTGGCGGCGCAAATCATCCAACTCGCCGATCAGTTGCCCTTTGGTTTTGCGCTCGTCCTTCATGGAATCCACCTGTTATATTTTTTGGCCCTTAGCGACCTGCAGTATGAAGCGCTTGAATATGCCCGCGTCCTGCCGGGTGAATCGTGCAACCGGGTCCAGCCCTTAACCTGAGGGGACGTGCATTCCAGTTCGCGACGGCTCCGCCACAGTCTGGCCCGAGCCCTCCCATTCACTGGGCAAATCAAAATACTTGGGCAGACCGTCCTGCATATCGAATACACTCTCTTCGCAGTAAATATGACAGCTGGGTTGGTGGACATAGCCCGAGCCGGCCAACACCATGGCATAGACCACGACCATACCGTTGGGCTTGCGGTTTATCAGCCCCGAGCCGCAGTTGCTGCACCAATGCCGCATGGTCGTTCCCGTATCGTGTCCCACCAGCAAATCTTCACCTTGAGTAACACTGACGGCGTCCCCCATCCATATAGCCCAGGCATTGACGGGCGCGGCATGCCAAGTGCGGCAGGCCTCGCAGTGGCACAGTCCGGCCCCTACCGGCGGTCCAACAACCTCGATATTGACGCCGCCACACAGACAACTTCCTTCGTACACCTCAGAAATCGTGGACATTTCTCATGCTCCTATTCTGGAGATATACTGCGCAGATGCTCATTCTTCTTTTCCATTTCAACTATTGCAAGAGCCATGCCAAATAGAATAAATTATGTTTAACTATTTGTTTATAAAAAATTTAAATGAAAAATAAAATCTTGAATAGATGTAATTATTTTTACATAGCGTAAACATTCTTACATCTGCTGTACACCTGCTTACAGGAACACTACGCTTATTCAATGCGTGAAGGATGCTGCCCAGATTGGCATAAAATGAGAAAGGTCGTACGAGTTCTTACCCGCAGACTATCTATTTGTTTACATTATGAGGAAATGCAGAGCAAAGGAGAATAAGCCCTTGAAATCCTTAAAAGCACTCGGCCCCTCCTAGGTATGAGATAAGGCATAGTATTTGATGGGAAAGAAGGGATGAAAACGGTGGAAACGCTATGTCGGCAACTTTCCCAAGGTGCTTTCGAATTTAGTCGGCATGCTTTCAAAAGGGCCGTAGAGCGGAATATTAGTGATGTGGAAATTCGACTGGCCGGACGCAACGCCCGGATCATCGAAGACTATCCCGACGATAAATACTCGCCTAGTTGCTTATTATTTGGATTCACTGACCAGGACCGTCCTCTGCATTTGCAGGTGTCTTGCGCCGAATCCGACTTGGTGAAAATCATAACCTTGTATGAGCCCGACGAGGACGAATGGATCGACTTTTCACGGCGGAGGTAGAGGGAGATGTTTCATTGTGATATTTGTGGCTCAACTACAGCTAAGCAGGAATTGGTGAGCGAGGTATTCACCATCGACGGAAAACGAGTTCTGGTAGAGGACATTCCCGCTCAGATGTGCCAGCGTTGCGGCGAAACGACCTTTAGCCGCGCAACGACGGAACGCATTCGTCTGATGGTGCATGGAGACGCGCAACCGGTGCGTGCAGAAGTCGTGGATGTCTTTTCCTATACCTGAATGGTCCTCCCATCGATTCCGAGCTGTCTAGCCGCCCAACCCAGCCGATATTTTCTTGCTGCTTCTCACCAGCAAATCAGCCGTGATTGATGGCGCAAGGCCTGCGAAGGATTTGCAGTCTTTGTTTCAAAATCCGTGTTGAGTGAAATACTGGAATCATCGGAAGAGGTTTAGCCATGAAAAATGACCCCATTGTAGATGAAGTGTGCCAAGCACGGAATTTCATATTTGATGACTGTGATAATGATCTAGAAAAACTCATGGATCGATATCACCAAGCCGAAAGCGCAGACCGGAATCGGATCGTTACTTTAGAGAGCTTCCGCAAGCAACATACGGCAGCCTCTTCTTCGAACTGAACCTGCCAGGCCCTGCCGTCTCCGAGCGGCTGCAGTTGGACACCAGAAACTAACCAAGCAACCCCGCCAGCCGCTCCAGCAGATACACCGGCACATTGGCGATGCGGCGTCCGGGTCCGCCGGACAATTCCGCGTACGGGGCCAGACTCACCAGCGCCCCCTGCCTCTGCGCGTAAAGCTCAAAATAGCCCAACAGGCCGCGCAGATGCCGCCGATTGACACCCAGCGACGCCTTGCACTCGACTGGCACCGCCTGCCCCGCCTCGGCGGCCATGACAAAATCGATCTCGTTACCCGACGAAGAGCGCTTCCAGCCGCACAGCTCAATGCCCTGCCGGGCCAGATCAATGGCCGTCTGATTCTCGATGACCCCGCCCAATAGCCCGCGCACAGCGGGTGTCGCCTGGGCCAGCGCGCCAATAGCGGGCAGAGCCGTCTCGCGCAGATGGCGCAATACCCCGGTGTCAAACAGATACCGCTTGGGCCGATAGTTATGCGCTCCTTCGGGGGCGGGCCCTCGCTGGGTGGATTTGAGCACCAGGTGCCAGGTCTCCAACCGGGCGAAGACCTCGTTGATCTGCTCGTTGACACTCGTACTCGGGTTGGCTACGACCGTGGTGTTCTTCGAGGGCCCGCCGACGAAATTGGCGACGCTGCGCAGACACGCCTGGACGACGCTGAGTCGGCCTTCGCCGAAGAGCCGCAGAAAGTCCTGCTCGTAATCGGCGACGATGCGTGCCCGCCCTTCCCGCCAATCGCCGCCCCGGGCCCGCGCCAGAACGACTTCGGGCAATCCCCCTGTTTCGAGGAAAACGTCGTACAGTTCCAGCAGGCGCTCGTGCCGTCCAGCCGAGATCCCAGCCGGCTCCGCGTCCCGGACCACCTCGGCCAGTCCCGTCTGGCCCATCGCCAAGGCGAATTCGGAGAAAGAGAAGGGAAACAGCACCAGGCGGCGCACCCGCCCTACCGGGTAGCGCGTATCGCCGCGAAAGATCCTATGGAGCGTCGAGCCGGAGAGGATGACCGTGGCTCGATCCCATTCCTCTTTCATGAAGCGCACGAACCCGCCCAGCCGCTGACTTTCCTGTGCCTCGTCGATAAAGAGCACGGTGTCCGTCCGCCCATCGAAGCCGTAGCGGTCGGCCATGAATTCGGCGAAATCCGAGAACTGGCGGCAGGCATCGATTTGGGAGCGGGCCAGCGCATCACGCTCTAGGTTGAGGCGGACCGACGCCCGGCCCGCCCGATCAAGCGCATGGAGCACCGAACGCGTTTTGCCCACCTGCCGGGCCCCTTCGACCAGGAGCACGGACTTGTGGGGGCTATCGTCTTCTATAAAAGACGCAAGACGGGCATCCGCACTGCGCTGGATGTAGTCATTATCTCTATTTTGTACCTGCATTTTGTACAAAATAGAGATATTTTCACCGCGAATCAATCAAGAATATAGAAAAAGGCGAAGCAAGGCCCCATCAGGAAACCGACCTATTAGCCGACAACTCTCGGCCTGGGCTGAATGTCAATCGCCCTGGATGCCTGTTCCGCCTGAACCTGTTTAGGGTATTTCCTGCCGTTGAGGAATTTGCCGACAAAAGTCGACCGCACGAGATAGTGATAAGGCGTTTCCAGAAAAATAAGCACTCCGCATCAAGTCGGCGTGGGTTCCATGTGGACAAACCACTTGGGTAAGGCCGGACACCGGACCCATCGCCGTTCCAACGCCGCCATAGCTTTGTGGGTTAAA
>WLWI01000068.1_pt1 | contig 168027 bp, 159 predicted proteins | sample 6701501 | NCBI WGS metagenome assembly WLWI01 (sample SAMN12718690, study PRJNA515312) | sponge metagenome | isolation source: marine sponge | host: Mycale hentscheli | place: New Zealand: South Island, Marlborough, Capsize Point | collected 2014-11-01 | reverse complement strand
GCTTGGAAGTAGCGGTGGTGCGCGATGCAACGGCGGCGGCAATGCTGCCCGAGGGCGATGGTTATCTCGCCGCCATCACCAACTTCCGCTACATCGCCAACGCGCTGTGGACCACGGAAGAAACCGTGCAACGCCTCAAGGGCTAGGCCTGATCGTTAGAAATGTAATTACGTTTTCGGAAAGGGACCGAAATATGAACATCAAAACTATCTTATCTGTTGTAACGGTTGGTCTGGGCACGGGATTATTATCCTCCGCTGCAAGCGCGGCTTCGGATACTTCACTCGTTTTGCAGATGTTGGGCGAAGGCACCAAGGTTGGAACCTTGGCTGACGTTTCCAAGCGCGCGGGCGTTGACCTCAGCAATAAGAATCTCGGATTTGCGTTAAGCGAGTTTGAGTGCCACGAAATGCCGCTTATCGACCCGACCAGCAAAATGACGCTGGGTAAAGGCGTCGATTGTTTGGCCGGCATTACGCCCGACGGAAACGGCGGCATGACCCTGACAGCAGTGTCGGTCTTTATGCTGCCCGGTGGCGTCATTATGTCGACGGGCAAGGCGAGCCTGCCTGTTTTCATCAATGGCGTGGGCTCTGGGGATGGCCATCGCACTCACGTAACGGGTGGCATACCCATGTCTGACAATATCATTGCCGCGACAGGGGATTTCGCAAATATGAGCGGAAAAGCGCGGGTGTCAGGCATGCTGCGAGCGGGGGGAGAAAAGCTCGTTTTCGACTGCCTCTTTGTGGTCGACTTGAAAAGCGCTTAGGAGCGCGAGCTTCGTAAAAAGGGACGCCTTTTTCAGAGCGGTAATATCGAGCAAAGCACCGGGGAAATTCCCCGGTGCTTTTTCTTACTCCAATCAACGCGATATATTTTGTTCTTTTCTGGTTCACAGTAGTGATCGCGAAATCATGTCCGGCTCAGCGATATCTCGCCACACGATCATGAGAATAGGGATTCTCGGTAACATAATTGGTGGTAACAAACCGTCAGGGGCGCCGCGTGGTTGCTGCTCGACCAGGCGCGCATCATCGAAGGAAGGCGAAACCCCGCCCGATCCGGCCGCCTTCGCCCGGCGCATGGCCGATGTGATTACGAAGGTTTTGGTTGAATAACGCAATTGGCGATGCCGCGTACAATGCCGCGGCGCGCGACCGCCTTGGGCGGCGCAGCCACTGCTTGGCGACCGCCACTGGTAATGACCCCTCCGGATATCACGTGCGCTCATAGACACGCTCTCTCCCGGACCATACACTTTGCGGCGCTCGGGGAGAGTTTGAACAATGTCGGAAAAACGCATCCAACGACGGCTGGCGGCGATCCTTGTCGCGGACGTTGTCGGCTACAGCCGTCTGATGGGTGAGGATGAGACGGGAACCCATGCCGCTGTAAAGGCGCTACATTCCGAGATTTTCGAGCCGAAAATAGCCGAATATACCGGGCGGCTCGTTAAGACAATGGGCGATGGGATATTGGTTGAGTTCCCCAGTGCTGTGGACGCTGTGGAGTATGCAGTCGAGGTGCAGCAACTCCTGACGCTGCAAAATAAAAACATTCCAAACGAAAGCCAAATACGCCTGCGAATCGGCATCAATCTCGGAGATGTAATCGTCGATGAAGACGATCTCTACGGCGACGGGATAAACATCGCCGCTCGCCTCGAAGGATTGGCCGAGCCCGATACAATTTTCGTTTCTGAAATGGCGTACAGCAGTGTCAGAAATAAGATAGACGTTCAGTTTACAGCTATGGGCGAACATTCGTTAAAGAACATCGTCGACCCGGTGAAGGTCTATAAAGTTGAGCTGGAAACTGCTGATCCTGGAATGTCTGACGGTCAGGTCTCAACGGCAATATTTCGTAGGCCTGCCGTTGCCGTACTGCCATTCCAGAATATGTCTGGCGACCCTGAGCAGGAGTATCTCGCCGACGGGCTGACCGAGGACATCATTACCGCTTTGTCGTTGTGGAAGTCTTTCCCAGTTATCGCGCGTAACTCGACTTTCTCATTCAAAGGGCAAGCGCCTGACATTCGCAAAGTTGGCGTAGAGCTGGGTGCCCGTTACGTACTGGAAGGGAGCGTCCGCAAAGCGGCGAACCGGGTCCGCATAACCGCACAGCTCATCAACTCTGAAACCGGCCATCATGTATGGGCAGAGCGATACGATCGCGACCTTGCAGACATATTCGATCTTCAGGATGAAATCACGCGCCGGATTGTGGCCACCCTGGTGCCGGAACTAGAGCGTGCGGAGCGTGAAAAATCCGCGACCAAGCCGCCAGCAAATCTCGATGCGTGGGATTTATACCTTCAAGGTTCTGCCTTCATGAATGATCTGGCTCCGGACGCAGTTTTACATGCAAGAGAGAAGTTCACACACGCGATCGATCTCGACCCTGGTTACGCAAAGGCCCATGCCAAGTTAGCACTCAGCTATCACCGCGAGTTATGGCTCAATATTTGTGAAGACCCTCTCGAAGCAGCCGGCACTATGCTGCGCCACGCCCAATCGGCGGTGCGCCTCGATGACAGCGACTCTTATTCCCACGCTATGCATGCTCTAGCGCTTGTTTGGCACAACCATGTCGATCAGGCGGTTGAAGAGCTTTTCCGAGCGATCACACTGAACCCGATTGACATCGACGCAAATTTCACCGCCGGTGTTGCTCTCTCATGGGCCGGCCGGCCGATTGAAGGAATCCCGCACATTGAATTTGCGCTGAAGATTAGTCCTCACGACCCCCGATCTACGATGTTTTATTCCCAACTAGCGGGCGCCCATTTTGACGCCAACGATTTTGAAGCGGCGGCCGAATGGGCGCAAAAGGCGCTAAAAGCAAGCAGCAACGCCGCACCAAATGCCAACACCGCATTCGCCATTCTCATATGTCTCGCAGCGCTCGCACACTCGGACAAATCGTCGGAAGCGAAAGCACTCGCGGAGCAGGGAGAACCGATTGCGCAGAATTTTGAAAGCGCGGATGGTTTATTTCGATTGCGCGTCAACGCGACCACGAGATCGCGTGTTCTCGAAGGGCTCGGAATGGCGGGCCTAACTCCGTAAGAGGCAAAAACCGTCATACGACCGAATTCGGGGATGAAACGTATGGAAAGAAATTGGATAGAAGAACAGCGTCGGTTCTGAGCACACCGCCTCAACCCGGCCCCGGCCCGCGCATGTCGACGACGGCGGCGCCGAGGATGCGGCCTTGGGCGCGCTCTTGGATGATCACCGCGCAGAAGTCGCCGCCGGGCCCGTCGAGTTCGGCCAGGCGCTGCACCATATCGACCGCCTTGCCGTTCCAGTCGCCGACCGGGCGCATGATGCGCACCACATTGTAATTGATCAGGGTCTTACCGCTATTCTCGCCGCGGCTGACCACGGTCTGTTTCTTCTCGTCGAAGCGGATGAGAATGATTTCCGCTTCACCGCGATAGACCGCTTCCGGTTCGGGGATTTGAATGCGCACCTGACCGGCCGATACCCGGGTTAGTTCCACGTCGATGCGCCCGCGCTGCTCCTTGCCGGCGGCCTTGATGGCGCGCTTAACATTGTCCTGGCGATTGCCCGATGCGTGCATGCGGCCATCGACGACGACTTGCGGCGTGAAGACGTAAGGCAAGCCGAAGCGGTCGAGATATTTCTCCTGGCGCTTGGTGTAGGCCGGCTTGGAGAACGGATCGGCCCAGCCGATATAGTCCCAATAGCCGACGTGGAAACTGAGACCCAGAATATCGCTGCGCTGGGTCAACTGACCCAGAAACGCGTCGGCGGGCGGGCACAGCGGGCAGCCTTGCGAAGTAAAAAGCTCGACCACAGTCAGCCGTTCGCCGGCCTGGGCCGGCTGCGGCGCCACGGCCGCCAGCAGCAAGCCTGCCGATAAGACCAGCCAGCGCAGAGCCGACAACGGGATTACCAAATTTGCCATTGCCCTAAATATGAAACGCCGGGGTTTCACACGCCAATCAATTGACGGTGACAGACCCTAGGCGGCGTCCTTCATCATATTGCGCAGCACATACTGCAGAATGCCGCCATGGCGGTAATAGTCGACCTCGTCCAGCGTATCGATGCGGCACAGCAGCGGGATCTCGCGCACCGCGCCGTCGGCATAAGTGATCTTGCAAGCCACATCCATGCGCGGCGTGATGCCGTCCTCGATTCCGGTCAGGTCGTAGATTTCGGTGCCGTCGAGGCCCAACTGCTTGCGGTCGAGCCCGTCCTTGAACTGCAACGGCAACACGCCCATGCCCACCAGGTTCGAACGGTGAATACGCTCGAAGCTTTCCACGATCACCGCCTTGGCCCCCAACAGCCGGGTGCCTTTGGCCGCCCAGTCGCGGCTCGAACCGGTGCCGTATTCCTTGCCGCCGACAATCACCAACGGCACGCCGTCGGCTTGATACTTAATGGCGGCGTCATAGACCGACATGCCTTCGCCCGACGGCTGGTGCACGGTCACGCCGCCCTCGGTGCCCGGCGCCATTTCGTTGCGGATGCGGATATTGGCGAAGGTGCCGCGCATCATCACTTCATGGTTGCCGCGCCGCGAGCCGAAGGAGTTAAAATCGATCGGCCGCACCTGGTGCATTTTCAAGTAATCGCCGGCCGGGCCGTCTTCCTTGATCGAGCCAGCCGGAGAGATGTGATCGGTGGTCACGCTGTCGGCCAGGATCATCAACGGCCGGGCGCCAATGACATCGGAAATCTCGCCGGGCTCGGGCGACATATCCTCGAAGAAACTGGGATGGCGCACATAGGTCGAGCCGTCGTTCCACTGATAGGTCAGGCCGGTGGCGGTCTTGATGTTCTGCCACATGGAATCGCCAGCAAAGACGTTGTCGTAGCGATTGCGGAACATCTCCGGGGTCAGCACGCTCTCCAATATCTCCGATACCTCGGCGTTCGACGGCCAGATATCCTTGAGATAGACATCGTTGCCGTCGGCGTCCTGCGCCAGGGGATCGTTGTAGAGATCGATATTCATCGACCCGGCCAGGGCATAGGCCACCACCAGCGGCGGCGACGCCAGATAGTTTAGCTTGGTGAGCGGATGCACCCGGCCCTCGAAGTTTCGATTGCCCGACAGCACAGCGCCAACGCTGATATCGCCCGCGACGATGGCATCGTGGATCGCCGGATCGAGCGGACCCGAATTGCCGATACACGAGGTGCAGCCATAGCCGACCAGATCGAAGCCCAGCTCGTCGAGCGGCGCTTGCAGGTCGGCGGCCAGCAGATAGTCGGTGACCACCTGGCTGCCCGGCGCCAACGAAGTCTTGACCCAGGGCTTGCGGGTCAGGCCCTTTTCGCGCGCCTTCCTGGCGACGAGGCCGGCGGCGACCAGCACAGAGGGGTTCGACGTGTTGGTGCAACTGGTGATGGCGGCGATCACCACGTCGCCGGGGTCGATGGCGTAATCGGCGCCCTCGACCGGCGTCGCCGTGCCCGAGCCCATATCGGCCAAGGCCTGCTGGGCGCTGGCCACCATGCCCGATAGGGGCACCCGATCCTGGGGACGCTTGGGTCCGGCCAGCGACGGCTCCACCGTCGAGATGTCGAGCTCGAGCGTATCGGTGAACAGCGGCTCGGGCGCATCCTTGTCGCGCCACATGCCTTGCACCTTGGCGTAGGCTTCGACCAGAGCGACCTGTTCGTCAGAGCGCCCGGTGAAGCGCATATAGCGCATGGTCTCGGAATCGACCGGGAAGATGCCGCAGGTGGCGCCATATTCCGGCGCCATGTTGGACACCGTCGCCCGGTCGGCCAGGGACAAATGGTCGAGCCCATCACCGTAGAATTCAACGAACTTGCCGACCACACCCCTGGCGCGCAGCATCTGGGTGACGGTCAGCACCAGATCGGTCGCCGTCATGCCCTCTTTCAGCGCGCCGGTCATCTTGAAGCCAACCACTTCCGGCACCAGCATCGATACCGGCTGACCCAGCATCGCCGCCTCAGCCTCGATGCCGCCAACGCCCCAACCCAAAACACCCAATCCGTTGACCATGGTGGTGTGACTATCGGTGCCGATCACCGTGTCGGGGTAGGCGAATGTGGTGCCGTCGATCTCATCAGTCCACACGGTCTGCGCCAGATATTCCAGATTGACCTGGTGGCAGATGCCGGTGCCCGGCGGCACCACGCGGAAATTATCGAAGGCAGCCTGGCCCCAGCGCAGAAACTCATAGCGCTCGCCGTTACGCTCGAACTCAAGCTCAACATTCTTAGCGAACGAATCCTTGTCGCCGAAATTGTCGACCATAACCGAATGATCGATCACCAAATCGACCGGCGAGAGGGGATTGATCAACCGCGGGTCGCTGTCGAGCTTTTCCACCGCCTCGCGCATGGCCGCCAAATCGACCACCGCGGGGACGCCAGTGAAATCCTGCAACAGCACGCGCGCCGGGCGGTAGGCGATTTCGCGGCTCGACTTGCGCTCCTTCTGCCAATCGACGATGGCTTGCACATCGTCCACGGTCACCGTGCGGCCGTCTTCGTAGCGCAGCAGGTTTTCCAACAGCACCTTCAACGAATAGGGTAGGCGCGAAATATCGCCGAACTTCGCCGCCGCTTCGCTCAAGCTGAAATAATCATATTTGGCGCCACCGACATCGAGAGTGCGGCGGGTCTTCAAGCTGTCTTGGCCGGTCGTGGACATCGACGGAATCCTTCTCAGTTGCCGGAAGTTATCATTTTGATCGGCCTGACGGACGGGTAGCGACCCAAACGACGTCAGATTTCGGTTTTATATATGCCAAAGGCGATCATGCGCCAAGCTAGGGCGTGGCGAATGGCGCGTCCAAAACGCGGTCTGCGCTATTCGGACTTCGCGCCATTTTCGCTCGCGCTTTCGGAACTCGATTTACTTGGCGCGGTACCCAGATCGATCTGGCTCACAATATACACGCCGATCACCAGTACCGGAACGGCGACAATTGCGGCCAACAACACATTGCCACCGCGCGCGTCAACCTTGGCGCTGGTCTCATCAACGCGTTTACGGCCGTGCCACATGGCGGCAACAAGGTTGTCGCGGGTCAAAAACCAATCGACGAGGACCGCGGCAACATGAATGAAAATCAAGAATTGCAGGAGCGAGCCGGTGGCCTCGTGGACGCCCAAGACAGCCTTAGCGACGCCCTCGCCGGCAAAACCACCGACCAAGACGCCGGTGCCGGCCGCTATGAATGACAGTCCGAGGAGGATCAGAACCGCCCAACCGCCGAGCGGGTTATGGCCGGTATGAGCCGGCGGCGACAGCCGCAAAAGCTGCAGCGAATACTGCCGCACGGCAGACCAGCCAGCGACAAACGCGGTGAAGCGGGCATGCTCGCCGCCGACAAACCCCCAGACCAGGCGAAACAACACCAAGAGCAGCGCAACCACGCCGCAGATCGCGTGAATGGTATAGAGCGGGCCGCTATCGCCGATAATGATCAGCGCCAGAATGATCGATCCGGCCAGCGTCCAATGAAAGGCGCGCGTGGGCAGATCCCAAACATTAATCGTTTTCATCAAATCCTACTGAATTGAACGGCGGCGGAAATGCCGCGCGGGGCTGGCCTATACGGTTCCCATCGGGACGCGCTGGGCGATGTGATCGGCCAGCCGGTCGGCGGCCGGAGAGCCGCCGGGGGGCGGTCGCAGCAAAGCTATATCGACCGACGGCAGCACAGGGAAGCCCTCATCGGGCGATAGCTCGCGCAAGCCCGACGGCACACTACTGCGCGCCAGCACCGTCACCGCCAGCCCGGCCAGTGCAGCAGTCGTCAATCCGGCGGTGGATTCGCTGGAATAGGCGATCCGGTAGGGCCGCCGGCTTTTATCGAACGCCGCTATCGCAGACTCGCGAAACAGACAGCCCGGCTCGAACACCGCCAACGGCAATGGGTCGCGTTCGTGCACCATATGGCGGACAGACGTCGCCCACACGATGGGTTCGCGGCGGATGACTTCGCCGCCCTTCAGCCATGAGCCCGACGTCACCAGCGCCACGTCGACTTCGCCCTTTTCAAAGACGCGACATATCTTGGCACTGGTCTCGCAACGCATGTCGACTTCGACATTGGGGTGGGTCTCGGCGAAATCCGACAACACCTCTGGCAGAAACCCCGCGGCGTAATCGTCCGGCGTGCCAATGCGCACCAGTCCGGCTATTTCCGGCTGCGAGACAGCGGCCATCGCTTCGTCGTGGAGGTTCAGAATACGCCGCGCATATTCGACCAGCGCCACGCCCTCACGGGTCAGGCTGGCCTGGCGGCGATCGCGGGTCACCAAGGGCTTGCCGACCGCGTCTTCGAGCCGCTTGATCTGCATACTCACCGCCGACTGGGTGCGGTGCACCTGCGCCGCCGCGCGGGTGAAACTGCCGGTTTCCGAGACCGCGACCAAGGTTCGCAGCAGTGGGGTTTCGAGGGACATATCCATGGCATCTATCTATCAAATTTATTGATCAAAGTCATAAATATTATTCGTTTGATTGATTACTAGTCCTACCCCATGTTCCAGCCATAGTCGCGAATATAAGGAGTTGGAGCGATGACACAGACACTAAATTCGCTGGTTGACGGGCTTTCGCGCCTCCGGGCCCGCTATTTCACCCCGCTGGAGCGGCGCAATTGGTCGATTGGCGGCGCGCGCGCAAATCCCGAGGTCGGCAATCCGGCGCGGGCGACAAACTTGCTCGACGGTCTGATCGCCACCGTGCGAAATCGCAATCTGCGCCGGAAATGGCGGCTGGAGTTAGGTGCGCTCGACGATCAACAACTGCAGGATATCGGCGTGTCGCGCGTCGAAATTGAGCGCATGGTCGGCCGGCTGCGGTTCTGGATTTAAACGCAGCAGTACCCCAGAGGTCACATTTCCGCCGCAAAAAGACCCCACTGTCGCCAAACCGCCCGCCCATATTGATCCTGCCGGCCGTGTCAATTCCATCGGGCGCGACCGGTTAGCCTCCGACATCCAGCCCACCCCCAAGGGCCGATGTTGATCCAGGGCCTGAGACCGTCGGTTGCCCCCAACCGGCGGTCTTTTTTGTGGCCAGGGGTCACCACATCTCTCTCGGCAGCGACTCGCGGGTCTGATAGGGTCGCCCGCCGCAGCAATAGGCAATTCGACAAGGGCGGGGGCATTGCAAGGTTTAACGGTCAAGGAGCTCGACTGCATCCGCGGCGACCGCCTGGTGTTCGCCGGGGTCGCGCTGGCCGTGAAGCCGGGTCGCGCCTTGCTGCTGTCGGGCGCCAATGGCAGCGGTAAATCGAGCCTGTTGCGCATTCTGGCGGGCCTGCTGCCACCGGCCGCCGGCAGCCTGGCCTGGGAAGGCGAAAATATCGACGAGGACACCGAGGCCCATCGCCGGCGGATCGCCTATATCGGCCACGCTGACCCGGTCAAACCGGGACTGACCGTTTGCGAGAACTTGGAATTCTGGGCCCGGCTCTATGGTCTGGAACCGGAGATCGAACCGGCGCTGTATCAGTTCGGCATCGAGCAACTCGCTGATCTACCGGCGCGTTATTTATCGGCCGGTCAGCGCCGCCGCCTCACCTTGGCGCGCCTGGCGGTCGGCCAGAACTCGCCCTGGGGGCCGCCCCTATGGCTGCTCGACGAACCGGCGACCGGCCTCGACCCCAGCGCCGTCGCCATGCTGGCCAATACCATCCTGGCCCATCTCGCCAATGAAGGGGTCGCGATCATCGCCAGCCACGGCGGGCTGCTCGATGAGAGTTTGAGCGGACATGCCGACCGGCTCGACCTGCAGGACGCAGCTCCATGATCGGTATGCTCCTGCTCATTCGCCGCGATCTTATGCTGGCGTTTCGCGGCGGCACCGATGCCGCCATGGCGGTGGTGTTCTTTATTCTCGCCGCGACCCTGTTTCCGTTCGGCGTCGGGCCCGATCCCGAGGTGCTGCCGCGCATCGGCGGCGGCGTGATCTGGGTGGTCGCCCTGCTGGCGGCGATGTTGAGTCTGGAACGCATGTTCAGCGCCGACTACGAGGATGGCAGCCTGGAACAATTCGTCCTGTCGCCGCTCCCCTTGGTGCTGGTGGCGCTGGCCAAGATCATAGCCCATTGGCTGACCACCGGAGTGTTGCTGCTGGTCGCTGCACCGGTGCTGGCGGTATTTTACAACCTGCCAGCCGCCGCCTTCTTGCCGCTGATCGTCTCGATGTTGCTGGGCACGCCGACCTTGAGTCTAATCGGCGCGATCGGCGCGGCATTGACCCTGGGCGCGCGACGTAGCGGGGTTTTGATTTCCCTCCTGGTGCTGCCGCTCTACATTCCGGTCCTGATATTCGGCGCTTTGGTCGTCGATGGCGCGCTCGCGGGCCGCGACTATGGCAACCTGCTCATGGTGTTGGGTGGATTTCTGCTGCTCGCCCTGGCGGCCGCGCCGTGGGCGACAGCGGCTGCATTGCGCCAGTCAATCGAGTAGACTTGGCGACCAGGCAATAGGAAAGAGACCCGTCGTGTTGCACCGTTTCGCCAATCCCGCCCGCTTCTCGCGCATCGCCGCGACGATGCTGCCATGGGTCGCGGGCGTGACGGCCATTTTATTCATTGTCGGGCTTTATTTCGCGCTGTTCGCTTCGCCGGCCGACTACCAGCAGGGTGAGACCGTGCGCATCATGTATGTCCACGTTCCCGCCGCCTGGACCGCCATGGCCTGCTACACCTTCATCGCGGCGATGAGCGCCATATCGCTGATCTGGAAGCACCCGCTGGCCGATATTGCCGCGCGCTCGGCCGCGCCCCTGGGGGCTGGGTTCACCATTATCGTGCTGGCCACCGGCAGTCTGTGGGGCAAACCCACCTGGGGCACCTGGTGGGTGTGGGACGCGCGGCTGACGTCGGTATTGGTTTTGCTATTTCTTTATCTGGGACATATTTCACTGACCCATGCCTTCGACAATCCGGCGCGCGGCGCCAAGGCCGCCGCCATTCTAGCCCTGGTCGGCTTCGTCAACATTCCGATCATAAAATTCTCGGTCGACTGGTGGAACACGCTGCACCAGCCGGCCAGCTTGACCCGCCTCGACGGTCCCTCCATTGACCCGTCGATGCTGACGCCACTACTTCTGATGGGCGTGGCCTTCACCCTATATTTCGTAACAATGCTGCTAGTGCGCATGCGCGCCGACTTGGCCGCCACAAAAGCGCGCGCGCTGCGCCTCAACGCCGCCGAATAGCGAACGGGAAATGATGATGAGATTTATTCTTGCTGTTTCCGCGATGCTTGTCGCCCTGGCCACTGGCGCGACGCCAAGTCATGCGGAAGGAAACGTCAAAGAGGGTGCTAAAAAGTTCGAGATACGCTGCAGCGCCTGCCACACGGTCGAGCAGGGCGGCATCGACAAGGTCGGTCCCAATTTGTTTGGTGTAATCGGCGCCACCGCCGGCAAGCGCGCCTTCAGTTTCGAACTGCGCCACTCCAAAGAGATGAAAGAATCAGGGATCGTGTGGAACGACGAGACATTGCACGGGTTCTTGGAAGATCCCGGTAAGTATCTGCCCGGCACCAAGATGCCGTTCGTCGGATTTCGCAAAAAACCCGACCGCGACGATGTGATCGCCTATTTGAAATCAGCGACAAAATAGTCGCGCGTTCATTCCATCACAGAAGTTCAAAACTGTAGGCGTAACGCTCCCACACCGGGATATTGGGCCTGACCCAGGCGCAGCTACGACTGGCCTGCGGCAACGCCAATACAAAACTGCCCGCCGGCTTTACCGTCAAACCTTGCCTTGAGGGCGAGCTTTAGGATCGCCAGCTAGGCATTGGCGCTGTTTTCGGCCCCAATTTCGCCCGACTCCCACGGCAAAGTGACATCACCTTTAGTGGGAATAACCACTGTATTCCGCTAAAAATTCTCTTTATCGGTCTATACTTGTCCGGTTAAGAGACCCAAGTTCGAGTGTAACCTAGCGGCCCTATCGCCGCGCCCGAGCAGAAACGAAGCCGTGGAAGATATTGCGACATTTCTCAACATGGGCGGACACGCCGCCTTTGTCTGGCCGGCCCTGGGGCTGACGGCGGTGATCTTGATCGCCATGGCGATCACCAGCACCCGCCAGTTGCGCGCTAATGAGGCGGCTCTGGAAACCGCCGAGAAGGCCGGCGGCGGCCGGCGGCAGCGGCGCGCGCGCGGAGGCGCCGAACAGTGAAACGCAAGCACCAACGATTACTCCTGGTCTTAGGGTCGCTGGGGCTTGTCGGCGCTGGCGCGGCGCTAGTGCTGACGGCGGTCGAGGACAGTCTGGTATTTTTCTACACCCCGGCCGATCTGGCCGAGCGGAACATCACCGACGATCGGCTGTTTCGTCTCGGCGGACTGGTCGAAGAAGGCAGTGTGCAGCAATCGGGCTCGACAATCTTGTTCCGGGTAACCGACTTTACCGGCACCGTGCCAGTTAGCTTTAACGGCGTCCTCCCCGACCTGTTCCGCGAAGGCCAAGGCGTTGTCGCCGAAGGCACCCTGGGGACCGACGGTACATTCACGGCCAAGCAGGTGCTCGCCAAACATGACGAGACCTATATGCCGAAGGAAGTCGCCGAGGCGCTGAAGAATTCCGGCCGCTGGCAAAATGGAGCCGCCACGCAATGATCGCGGAAATTGGCCAATTCGCCCTGCTGCTGGCGTTGATCATCGCCGCCGCGCAGGTGGTCGTACCCATGGTCGGTGCGGCGCGGACCGACGCCACTTTGATGGCCTTCGGTAGCCGCATGGCGGTAGCCCAGGCAGCACTACTCGCCGCAGCCTTCGCCGCGCTGACTTACGGCTTCGTGGTATCGGACTTTTCCGTTTCAGTGGTCTTCCAAAACAGCCATTCCCTGAAGCCGATGCTCTACAAAGTCAGCGGCGTGTGGGGCAACCACGAAGGCTCTATGCTGATGTGGGTGCTGATCCTGGCGATCTTCGGCGCCGCCGTCGCGGTCTTCGGGCGCAATCTGCCGCCGACCCTGAAAGCCCGGGTTCTGAGCGTCCAAGCGATGATCGGCGTCGCCTTTCTGGCCTTCATCGTCTTCACCTCGAATCCGTTCATGCGCCTCGACCCGGCACCGTTCGACGGCACTGGCCTCAACCCGCTGCTGCAGGACCCTGGCCTCGCCTTCCATCCGCCGCTGCTTTATCTCGGCTATGTCGGCTTCTCCATGGCGTTCTCGTTCGCCGTCGCCGCGCTGATCGAAGGCCGCGTCGACGCCGCCTGGGGCCGCTGGGTGCGGCCCTGGACCCTGGCCGCCTGGGTCTTTCTGACCGGCGGCATCGCACTGGGCAGTTGGTGGGCCTATTACGAACTGGGCTGGGGCGGCTGGTGGTTCTGGGACCCGGTGGAGAACGCCAGCTTCATGCCGTGGCTGTTCGGCACCGCCTTGCTGCATTCCTCGATCGTGGTGGAAAAACGCGACAGCTTGAAAAGCTGGACTATTCTGCTGGCCATCCTAACCTTCTCCATGAGTTTGCTCGGCACCTTCCTGGTGCGCTCGGGCGTGCTTACCTCGGTTCATGCATTCGCCTCCGATCCGGCGCGCGGCATCTTCATTTTGATCATTCTGCTGGTCACCGTCGGCGGCGCGCTGAGCCTGTTCGCCTGGCGCGCGCCGACCATACGCGGCGGCGGTCTATTCGCGCCGGTTAGCCGCGAAGGCGCGCTGGTATTGAACAATCTGCTGCTGACACTGGCATGCGCCACGGTTCTGCTCGGCACCCTTTACCCGTTGATCCTGGAAGCCGCCTCGGGCGGCGCCAGCCGGGTATCGGTCGGCCCGCCCTATTTCAACGCGACCTTCGCACCGATCATGGTGCCCCTGGTCGCCGCAATCGCCATTGGGCCGCTACTGGCCTGGAAGCGGGGCAATTTAAAAGCCGCTACCGTCAAACTGCGGATTGCCGGTGTCGCCGCGGGCGGCGCCATCGTGATCACGTTTATCGCCGTCCCCGGTGGTCCAATATTGGCGCCGTTCGCCATGGGTTTGGCCGCTTGGCTCGCCGCCGGCGCCATGGTCGAATGGGGGTCTCGCATCAAACTGTTCTCAGCGCCGGTGGCCGAAAGCTGGCGCCGCTTGACCGGCCTGCCCCGCGCGGCCAGCGGCATGACCGTCGCCCATCTGGGCCTGGCGATCATGATCGCCGGCATCACCGGCGCCTCGGCCTGGCGCACCGAATTGATCACCACATTGGCGATCGGCGAAAGCGCCCAGGCGCAAAACTATTCCCTAACCCTGCAGGCGGTCGAGAACGGCAGAGGGCCGAATTATAATTTCGAACGGGGGACGTTTCTGCTGACCGACCGCGACGGCGACACGCTGCTGATGTACCCTGAACGGCGGTTCTTCCCGGTCGCCGGGCAGACCACCACCGAAGCCGCCATCAAGACCACCTTGCTGGCCGACCTTTACGCGGTGATCGGCGAATCCCGGAGCGCCCAAGACGCCGGCCAGAAATGGACGGTGCGCTTCTTCATCAATCCCATGGTCCCCTGGCTCTGGCTCGGCGCGTTTGTCATGGTCGGCGGCGGGCTGCTGTCCTTGTCCGACCGCCGCCATCGGGTCGGCGCACCACGGCGCAAGCAACGCCCGGTGCCGGGCGTTAGCGGAGCGCCGGCTCCGGCGGAGTAACCCATGCGGCGTTTGTTGTTGATCCTGCCGGTCGTTCTGTTTGTGATCCTCATCGGTGTACTTGCAGTATTGACCCTGCAAACCAAAGAAGGCCGCGATCCCTCGCTTATCCCCTCGGCGCTTCTCGACAAGCCGGCGCCGGAAATCCAACTGGCGGCGGTCTCGGACGACATCCCCGGCGGCTTCGCCGGGGCCGATTTGCGCGGCCGAGTGACCATGGTCAATGTCTTCGCTTCCTGGTGCGTACCCTGCCTGGCCGAGCACCCGTTGATCACCCGGCTCGCCGAAGACGGCGTCCCGGTCTATGCAATCAACCATCGCGACTCCGCGCCGGAAGCCTCTAAGTGGTTGAAAGTAAATGGAAACCCTTTCACCGCCGTAGGTTTTGACCCGGAGGGCCGGGCCAGTGTCGAATGGGGCGTGACGGGCGTGCCAGAAACATACATCATAAACGCCGAGGGGATCGTCACCTTCAAGCACGCCGGCCCGATAACCGCCAAGGTGCTAAAGGATACGATCCTGCCCAAATTACGGGAGGCAGGCGAATGAGACATTTCCTGGCGATCTTCGCAATTGTCGCCGCAATCTCGGCGGCGGGGCTGGTTACCGGCAGCCCGGCGCTGGCGGTCGAACCCGACGAGGTCCTGGCCGATCCGGTGCTGGAGGCACGGGCGCGCGAATTGTCCAAGGTTCTGCGCTGCGTGGTCTGCCAGAACCAGTCGATCGACGATTCCAACGCCGATATCGCCCGCGACATGCGGCTCATCGTGCGCGAACGGCTGGTCGCCGGCGACACGGATGACCAGACCGTCGCCTATATGGTGGCGCGCTACGGCGATTATGTTTTGCTGCGGCCGCCGTTTCAGCCCAACACCATGGCGCTATGGGTTGGCCCGCCTTTTATGGCCATGATCATCGCCACCCTCGCCCTGCTGTTCTTCCGAATGTATCAACGCGAACGGGTGGCGAGTGGCAGCCCCGAACCGCTCACGCCGACCGACCGCGCGCAGCTCGACGCCTTGGTCGACAAGTTGGCCGCCGAGCCCCGGCGGCCACGGCGCCAAAGCGGCCTACGCGCTGAACTGGAACAACCATTCGGTTCCACTGGCAGCGGTGGCAACGGTAGCGACAACCCCGCTACATGACACTCTGGATCATTTTCGCGGGCCTGCTCGCGGCTGTCCTAATCACTGTCTTATGGCCGCTCCTGCAGCCCCGTGCGGCAAACGCCGACCGCGCCGATTACGATATCGAGGTCTATCTCGACCAATTGCGTGAGCTCGAGCGCGATGTTCAGCGTGAACTCATCGACGAGGTCCAGGCCGGCGCCGCCAAACTGGAGATCGAGCGGCGTTTGCTGGCCGCCTCGAAGGCCGCCGAAGGCGTTGCCGGCAATCCTAAATTGGCACGCGGCGGTGTGCCGGTAGCCCTCCTCCTGGCGATCGCCATTTCGGCGGCAACGATCGGGTTATACGTCGATATCGGGTCGCCCGACCTACCCAACCTGCCCTTCGCCCAACGCGCGCCGGCGCCGACGGAAGATCCGCAAGTCGCGCAGGCGCGCTCGCGCTTAGCCGCTGGCGAAGAACGTTTGGTGGCGGAACCGGAAAATGCCGATGTCTGGCGCGATCTCGGCACCCTGCGCCTGGCCGTGGGCGATCAGAACGGCGCTGTCCAAGCATTCGCTCAAGCCATGACCCTGTCCGGCGGGCGCGCCGATATCGCCTCGGTCTACGCCGAAGCGCTGACCTATGCCGCCGACGGATTAGTCACCCCCCAGGCCAAGGAACTCTTCGAAGGCGTTCTGCGCGAAAACGCCGAAGAGCCCCGCGCGCGGTTTTTCATGGCATTAGCGCGCTACCAAGCGGGTTTCCGCGAAGAGGCTTTGGAACTCTGGGCGGCTCTGGCCCGCGACGCTACTCCTGGCGCACCATGGCTGCCGGCGGTGACCGACCGCATCCGCCGGACCGCTGCCGAAGTGGGCGCCGATGTCGCCAACTTTCTGCCCGCCCCAACGGACCCCACCCAGCCTGGCCCGACCAACGAAGATATCGCCGCGGCTCAGGATCTGAACGCGGAAGAACAACAGGAAATGATCCGCTCGATGGTCGAACGCTTGGCGAGCCGGCTCGAAAACGAACCCGACGACGTCGAGGGCTGGCGCCGCCTCGGCCAATCCTACGATGTCCTCAACAACCCCGAACGCGCCGCCGAGGCCTACGCCCGAGCCCTCGAGCTGGATCCCAACCATCCGGAAACGTTGCTGCGCGCCGGCCTCGCGGCCGGCACCGCGGGCGATCGCGAGACCGCGCTGGTTTATTTCGAACGCCTACGCAGTTTCCTGCCCGAAGGCGGCGACGCTTATCGCACGGTGAGCGAAGCCATCGAGCGGATAACCACGGCCAATTAACCTTAAGCAGGGTTAATGGTTGCCGGATTGGGAAAACAGCCCAATTTATGCGATAATGAAGTTATCGTGAGTACGCACCGGCGTCCCAAGCTGGTTGCGGAACCAAGTTTGGGACTCTCGGCGCGTCGACCCAATAGAGGATGTGCCGATGAATGTAGATGCCATACTCCGCGCAAAGGGCGCGGGCGTCGAAACCGCGCGGCCCGATTGGACAGTTTTACAGGCCGTGAAGAAACTCGCTGAACTGGGTGTCGGAGCACTGGTGGTCAGCGCCGACGGCCAACGCATCGCCGGGATCATTTCCGAGCGCGATGTCATGCGCCAGATCGCCAATGGCGGTCACGAAACCCTCGAACGTTCGGTCGACGAAGTCATGGTGCGCGAGGTCATCACCTGCGCACGCGACGACACGGTGAACCATTTGATGACGGTGATGACCGAGCGCCGGATTCGTCACCTGCCGGTGACCGAGGATGGGTTGCTGGTGGGTATCATCTCGATCGGCGATGTGGTGAAACGCCGGATTGAGGAAACCGAATTCGAAGCCGAGGCCCTGCGCCAGTATATCGCCACAGGCTGACGATAGAACCAACCATCGCTGCTAACTGGCGGCGCGTGCTTCGATGGCCTCCATATCGTCGTCGGAGAACCCGAAGTGATGACCGATCTCGTGGATCAGCACGTGGCGAACCACGTGGTACAGGTCTTCGCCGGTCTCGCACCAATAATCCAACAGAGGCCGCCGGTAGAGGTAGATGCGGTCGATATCCGTCACCGTATCGGCAACGCTTTTCTGGTCCAGGCTGATTCCCTGGTAGAGGCCGAGCAGATCGAAGGGGCTCTCAAGCTCGAGCGCCTCCAGGGTCTCCTCGTCGGGAAAGTCGACCACGTGAATGGCCACGTCGGCGACGTGCGCCGTCAACGCGTCCGGGATCGTCGCGAACGCCTCGCCCGCGATCGCCTCAATATCGTTGAGCGTCGGCGCGCTCGAATATTTGCCGGTTGCCGCCATAGGCTTAGATATAAGCCTGCTTGATCTTGCCGCCAAGCGCCGCCAGTGTTGTCGGTGTTCACACCGCCGCGAGAGACGCGGGCACACCAGGAGGAGGCGATGGCGGAAAAATTAAGCGACGCGGCGCGCACGGCGGCGTTGGCCAGCCTGTCGGGCTGGACAATGGTCGACGGCCGCGACGCCATTAGCAAGACGTTCACCTTTAAAAATTTCAACGAGGCCTTCGGCTTCATGAGCCGTGCCGCGCTAAAGGCCGAGGCCATGAACCATCACCCGGAATGGTTCAATGTCTGGAACCGGGTCGAAGTGACATTATCGACCCACGACGCCGGCGGACTGACCGAACTCGATGTCGAACTCGCCGGGTTTATGGATGGCGCGGCGTAACTTGAGAAATCATCCTTCGACAAGCCCAGGATGAGGGTGTTCCTCATGGTGAGCTTGTCGAACCTGTGGAACGCGCGCGTTACCGCGCGGCCATCCTGAGCGCGCCGTCGAGGCGAACCACCTCGCCGTTGATCAACACATTGTCGCACAGATGCAGCACCAGCTTAGCGTAGTCGGTCGGCGTGCCGAGGCGCTTGGGAAACTCCGGCTGCTGGGTCAGGCTTTCGCGCGCGTCGTCGGGCAAACCCGCCATCATCGGCGTGTCGATCAAGCCGGGCGAGATGGTGTTAACACGAATACCGCTGCGCGCCAGTTCGCGCGCCGCGACGAGGTTAAGCGCTACGATGCCGCCCTTCGACGACGCGTAGGCAGCCTGACCGATTTGGCCTTCATAGGCGGCGACCGAGGCGGTGTTAATAATCAGGCCGCGCTCACCGTCTTCCATCGGTTCGGCCTCCTGCATGTCGGCGGCGACGAGGCGGATCATGTTGAACGTGCCGATCAAATTGACCTTGATCACCCTTTCGTAGTCTTCGAGCGGCAGCGGCCCCGAGCGGCTGACGATGCGCCCCGGCGTGCCAACGCCGGCGCAGTTGATGAGCAACTGGGCGACGCCGTTGGCTTCGCGCGCGGCAGCAACCGCCGCCACGGCGCTATCGGCGCTGGTAACATCGCACTCGATGGCGATGCCGCCGCAGTCCTCCGCGACCGCGCGGGCGCCGTCCATGTTGACGTCCATCACGGCGACCTTCATGCCCTGCGCCGCCAATGTGCGGGCGCACTCCGCACCGATCCCCGATCCGCCGCCAGTGATAATCGCGGCTCTGCCTTGCAAGTCCATGACGACCTCCCTTTGCTTTTATTGTTGTGTTTGTGTTTTACGCTTTCTGGAAAAGCAGCTCAATCCGCCGTCCCATCAAGGAATTCACTGAGCGCAGCGTTGAACGCATCGGGATTTTCGATGTTGGAGAGATGGCCCGCCGGGTCGATCTCCACATAGCGCGAATTGGGTATGCGCCTGGCCATCTCGCGCATTCCCGCTGCCGGCGTGCCGATATCCTGCGCACCACAGATCAGTAGGGTCGGCAGGTCGATCTCGTACAGCCGATCCACATAGTCGAGGCGGGTCATGGCGTCGGCGCAGGCGGTATAGCCGGCGATCGTGTTGGTGGCGATCAACCGGCGCGCCTGGTCGACGATTTCCCGCCGCGCAGCGCGCACCTCTTCGGTAAACCAGCGCAGCGGCATCTGCTCAGCCAACGGTTCGATGCCGTCGCGCTTCACCTGGGCGATCATCTGCGGCACCGCGATGGCAAAATCGCCGGTAAAATCGGCGCGGGTGCCGGCCAGCACATATTTGTCGATCCGCTCGGGCCAACCCAGCGCCAATGCCTGCCCGGTCATGCCACCGATCGACAGGCCGACAAAATGGCTGCGCTCTATCTCCAGTTCGTCCCATAGGGCGACGATATCGCCAGCCAGGTCTTCCAAATCATAGGGCCCGGGCGGCGCCTCGGTGCCGCCATGGCCGCGGGTGTTATAGCGCAGGATGCGAAACCGGTCGGCGAACAGCGCTACCTGACCATCCCACAGGCTGAGATTGGTATTGAGCGAATTGGAGAAGGTCAGCCACGGCGCGCCTTCAGGCCCGTCTATTTGGCAGACGAAGGAAATTCCGTTGGCGCGAACCTCCATCCGCCGCGCCGCCTACTGCGCGGCTTCAAGAGGTTTGGCAATATTCACACCGCCCAAAGGGCCGACCGCCTTCTCGATCATCGGCATAACTTCGTCGCCGAACCGGCGGATCGATTTCATGACGACCTCATGATCGGCGCGCCCGATGGTCATGTAGAGCGCAATATGGTTCGAACCAACGCGCGTGATCTCATCGACCAGACACTCGGCCACGGTTTCCACATCGCCGATCGGGTTCCATTTCAGAATGTCTTCCGGCGACATCTCGCCGTCGAACGCTTCTTCCGGCAACCAGGCTTCCGGCAATGCCGTCTGGCCCTGGCGTAAATAGCGCGACAGCCGGACCTGGTAGCGGGCATTCTCAGCGAACGCCAGCGCCTCGTCCTTATCGTCGGTGACCAGGCAATAGCGCAGCGTACCGAAATGCAGATCGCCCGCATTGCGTCCCTCGGCCCGCCATGTTTCTTCTGTTTGAGCGCGGGCGGCCACCAAGGTGTCGGTATCCTGTCCAAAGCCCGAGACGATGAACGGATAGGGTCCACGCGCCGCACGACGTTGGGAGTCGGGACTGTTGCCGGCAATCCAGATAGGCGGGCGCGGCGACTGAATCGGGTTGGTGGTGAAAAAGGTTTGCGGCAGATCGATATATTTGCCGTGATATTCGACACTCTCCTGTCCAACACCTTGGCTGATCAGCTCGATCCATTCATCCGCGACATCGCGCGCTTCTTCCAGGGTGATGCCGAACCGTTCCAATTCATAAGCCTGGTAACCGCTGCCCAGACCCAGGATCAAGCGCCCCTCCGCGAGATTGTCGGCAAATGCGATCTCGCCGAGCAGCCGCGCGGGCTCATAGAGCGCCGGCAAAACGGCCGCGGTCCCCAATTTGATGCGCAAAGTCTGCGGCGCCACATGGGCGACCATCAGCAATGGTGATGGCGTAATCGAGTAGTTGGTAAAATGATGCTCGGTAAACCAAGCGGTGCCAAATCCGGCAGTTTCCGCCGCCTGCACTTGCTCGACCGTCTCGGCGATCATTTGCGCCGGACTATGCGACCGGTCACGCCGGTTCATGAGATTAAATATGCCAAAGTCCATTTAGGTGTCCTCCCGAGCCGAGCTATTTACCGCTCAACGGGGAAACTGAGTCAAGCCGATCCGGCCGTCGTTTTTTCCGCTCGAAGGCGATGTTCGCGCTCGATTATCGCGGCGCGGCGGACAATATAAATAGCGCTGGAGGTAATAATCAGCGCACCGATCATTGCCACACCGTCGGGAATTTCGGCGAAGGCGAAAAAGGCGATCAGGGCGATAAACGGTAGGCGTAAATAGTCGAGCGGCGCAATCGCCGAAGCCTCGGCCATCGAAAAGGCCCGGCTGGTGCAGACAATACCCGTCGTGCCCAGCCCGCCCATGGCCGCCGAATAGGCCAGCATCTCCCAGGTCGGAGTCACCCATACCGTCACCGCAATTAAAGTGAGCACCAGCGCCGACCACAGGGTTTGATAGATGGTGATGGTCGCAGTCGATTCCGTCGCGCTCAGGCGCTTGACGCCAATAAACCACCAGGCAAGCAAGAACGCGCCAAATATCGGCAACAGCGCCACCAAGGGTATCTCGGCAAATCCCGGCCGCAGGATGATCAGCACCCCGACGAAGCCGATCACCGTGGCGCCCCAGCGGGCGAACTCAACCCGCTCTTTCAACAGCAGTGCTGCGATGATGGTGGTGAATAAGGGCGCGGTAAAATTCAACGCCGTCGCCTCAGCCAGCGGCATCTCGGCCAGGGCGACGAAGAACGAGGCGGTCATGATCACCGTGAGCATCGACGTGGCGAAATGCAGGCCGTGGCGCCGGGTCCGCAACAGGGCGCCGCGGCGGCGCAACATCCAGGGCGCCATGATCGGCAACGCCCATAAAAACCGCAGAGCGGAGACTTGGAATGGGTGCAATTCGCTAGTGACAATGCGGACCAGACTATGGTTGAGCGCCAAAGCCCCCATCCCCAACACCATGAACAGAGCGGCCACGACAGGCAGCGGGATGCCGAACCGGGCTGTGTTATCGGCGCTGGTCATGACGGCCTTAGGCGCGCCGCCAACGCCTCGCGCCGGGCGATATAGACCGCCGACCCAGCGATCACCACAGCGCCGACCGCCGACCAGATATCGGGCACTTCGGAAAACCAGATAAAGCCGATGCCGGCGGCGAAAAGCAGGCGGACGAAATCGAGCGGCGCGATGGCCGATAATTCGGCGATCGCCATGGCCCGGGTCAGCAGTAAATGGGCCAAGGTCGACAGCACGCCCCCCAAGACCATCGCCCCGAGCACTTCCCAAGACGGGGTCTGCCAAACAGCCAGGGCCGGCACCAGCGTGAACACCGACAGGTAGAAACTAAACGCCAGCACCACGGTGCGGACATTGTCCTCCTGAGAGACCACTCGGATAATGATCATATTGCAGCCGATCGTGGCGGCGCTACCGATGGACAAAAGCGCGCCCAGGGTGACCGCCTCGATGCCCGGCCGCAGCATGATCAACACGCCGATAAAACCCAGGATACAGGCTGTCCAGCGGCGCGCCCGCACCACTTCGTGCAAGATGAACGGCGCCATCATGGTAGCGAATAGCGGCGCGGTAAAATTCAGCGCAACCGCCTCGCCGACCGGGATCACCGCCAGCGCGCTGAACCACATTAACGTTCCCGCCGCCGACAGAATGCCGCGTACAAAATACAGCCGGGGGCGTTTCATGCGAACGAGCGCCATGCCACCGCGCATCACCAGCGGCAACATGAACACCAGCCCGGCGAAAGAGCGCAGGAACGCGGCCTCAAACGGGTGAACCTCACGGGTCGCAAACCGGATCAGGCCGGCAGTGACGGCGAAGAAAAAGGCCGAGATCACCATATATAGAGCGCCGCGAACGGGCGCCGACATGGCGAAACGGCCCTCGGAGATCAGGGCGGGCATGGGCGGCACATTAAAGGAGTCCCAACAGCGAAGATACGCCTGCCTTGCACCTCTCCCTTGCGTTTCGCGGCAAGGCTAGGCACCCAACAAACCGTGCGGCATACTGAGGTCGTCGACGCATTGGCGCGCCGGTGTGCGCTGCGTTGACATCGCGACTGTCACGGTGTTTATCAGCTCGCATGTTTACCCAGGCACTGCTTGGAACAGAGGGTAGCCGTCAACGAATGCGCTGCCGAAGCAAACGACGAATAACTAATATCGGGGCGGATATATGAGTGATTCCAAAAAGGTTTATCCCGACGCCACAGCGGCGCTCGACGGCCTGCTGTCCGACGGCATGACCATCCTGGCCGGCGGGTTCGGCCTGTGCGGCATTCCAGAGCATATGATTTTAGCGATCCGCGATTCCGGCGTGCAGAACCTCACGGTAGCGTCGAACAATTGCGGCATCGACGATTTTGGGCTGGGTCTGCTGCTGCAAACCAAGCAGATCAAGAAAATGATCTCATCCTATGTCGGCGAGAACAAATTGTTCGAAGAGCAGTTCCTGAACGGCGAGCTCGAACTTGAATTCAACCCGCAAGGCACCCTGGCTGAGCGCTGTCGCGCCGGCGGCGCCGGCATCCCAGCCTTCTTTACCAAGACCGGCGTCGGCACGGTGATCGCCGACGGCAAGGAAACCCGCGATTTCGACGGTCAGACCTATTTGATGGAACGCTCGCTGACCGGCGATCTATCCATCGTCACCGCCTGGAAAGGCGATAAGGCTGGCAATCTGGTTTTCCGCAAAACCGCGCGTAATTTCAACGCCCCGATGGCCACGGCGGGCGACAACTGCGTCGTCGAGGTCGAACATCTGGTTGAAATCGGCGATATCGAACCCGATCAAATTCATCTGCCCGGCATTTACGTCGATCGTATTTTCGAAGGCCATAGTTTCGAAAAGCGCATCGAGCGGCGTACCATTCGCGAGGCCTAATCGGCGCCGGCGGCAAAGAAAAAGGAGACAATCAATGGCTTGGACACGCGATCAAATGTGCGAACGCGCGGCGCTGGAACTGGAAGATGGTTTCTACGTCAATCTGGGAATCGGCATGCCGACCCTGGTCGCCAATTACATCCCCGACTCCATGAACGTGACCTTCCAGTCGGAGAACGGCATGCTGGGCATGGGCGCGTTTCCCCTCGACAACGAAGTCGATGCCGACCTGATCAATGCCGGCAAGCAGACCATCACCGAATTGCCGGAATCGGTCTATTTCGACAGCGCCACATCGTTTGCCATGATCCGCGGCGGCCATATCGACCTGTCGATCCTCGGCGCCTTGCAAGTGGCCCAGAACGGCGACCTCGCCAATTGGATGATCCCCGGCAAGATGGTCAAAGGGATGGGTGGCGCGATGGATCTGGTGGCCGGCGTGCGCCGCGTCATCGTTTTAATGGACCATAACGCCAAGGACGGCTCGCCCAAGCTGCTCAAGCAGTGTGATCTGCCGCTGACCGGCGCCGGCGTGGTCGATACGGTGATCACCGATCTCGGTCTGTTCGAAATCAAGGGTGGCCAGCTTTACCTATCGGAACTGGCGCCGGAGACCACACTAGACGAGGTCCGCGAGCGCACCGAAGCGGAATTCGTTCAGTAGCGGCCCAATCGTCGTTGTGTGCGGCAAATGATCGACGTTCTGTTGACACGACGGCCGGCGAGAAAATAGCGGCCCCCGATGGCGGCGCGACGCAACGAGTCTCTGTTCGGCCTGGGCGCCGGCCTGCTGGTGCTATTCATTTTTTCCGGCACCCTAGTGGTGTCGCGCATGGGCGCCATCAACACGCTAACCATTTATGACGTCACGGCGCTGCGGTTCGGCATCGCCGCGCTTTGCGTGCTGCCATTTCTCGGCAAGGTGAATTGGTCCAATCTCACCTGGCGCCGCGCTTTCACCCTGGCGATTGTCGGCGGCGCGGTGTTCGCGCTGTTCCTGCTCGGCGGTTTCGTTTTCGCCCCGGTGGCCGATGGCGGCATTGTGGTCAATGGCGCCATGCCGATCTTCGCCGCCCTGATGACCTGGTCCCTGTTCGGTGAAGGGATCGGGCGCTGGCGCATGGCGGGCATTGCGCTGATCGTCGTCGGGGTCGGGGCGACCGGCTGGGACGCACTGGAATTCGGCGCGCCTGGCCAGTGGCGCGGCCATCTGTTGTTTCTCGGCGCGGCGGCATGTAACTCAGGTTTTCTCACCGCCGTGCGGGGCTGGCGCATCGGCGCACTCGAATCTCTCACCGCGGTGATGGGCATAAACGCTTTGATCTACCTGCCCGTCTGGTGGCTGTTCCTGCCCTCCACAATCGCCGCGGCGCCCTGGCAGGAAATTGCCATCCAGGGCTTGTATCAAGGGGTCATCGCCGCCTTTGTCGCCGGCTTCATGATTGCCTATGCCGCCCGTATCCTGGGCTCGACCCGCCAGGCGGCGATCATGTCCGGTGCACCGGCACTGGCGCTGCTCATGGCGATCCCCCTGCTCGGCGAAATTCCCACCTGGATCAGCGTCGCCGGCGTGGTGATCGTCACCGCAGGTATCCTGGTCACCCTCGGCCCCGGCCTGTTCCGGCAGGCCCGCGAACCAGACCCGTCATGAACCCCAGCCAATCCAATTATCTGATCGGGTTAGCCTGCGGGCTGGCGGTGCCGTTTATCTGGGGCGCCTGGATCGTCGCCTCGCGCTTCGGCGTCACCCACGCCCTGACCGCCTACGATGTAAGCGCGCTCAGGGTCGGCGTCGGCAGCCTGATCGTCCTGCCGGTCCTACTCACTCGGGGCCTCAGCGGGTTGGCGCTCACCCGCGCTTTTATCATATCGGTCGGCGCCGGCGCGCCGTTTGCACTGACCTCGTTCACCGGCATGTCTTTGGCTCCGGTCGCCCATGCCGGCGTGCTGACCAATGGCGCCATGCCGATCTTCGCCGCGCTTTTGGGCGTGTTTTGGCTGCGCGAACGCCCCGGCGGCCAGCGGCTGGTGGCGATCGGTTTGATCATTATTGGCGGGCTGTTGATTGGCGGCGATAGCTTCACCGGCGCGCCGGAACCCCTGCAATGGTTGGGCGATATCCTGCTGGTTGCCGCCGGCGCGATCTTCGCGCTGTACATGACCGCGCTGCGCAAATGGCAGCCGGAAATCATCCAGACCATCGTCGCTGTTCCCGTGGTCAGCGCGGTGCTCTACCTGCCTATCTGGGCGCTATTTCTGCCGTCCGGGTTATTGCGGGCGGATATCTTTCCGCCTTGGCCTGAGATCGCCCTGCAAGCCGGGTTTCAGGGCGTGGTCGCCAGCGTCATCGTGGTCATGCTGTTAACCCGCGCCACCCGCTCCGTCGGCGCCACCACACTCGCGGTCTTCCTCGCCGGCGCGCCGGCCCTGGCGGTGGTGTTCGGTATTTTTCTGCTCGACGAATTGCCCACCGTGCTCGCCTGGGCCGGCCTCGCGGTCACGACGGCGGGTATGGTGCTGGCGGTCGAACGCCGCCGGGATAATGTCAGCGATACGGTCTAGTCGATCGGCAGGCGCAGCACCATGCGGTTGATGGCGTTCATCACACCGTAAAGTTGGTCGAATTGCATCTTGAAGGCGTCATAGTCCAGATCGCCGCGTTTTTCCTGGATGGCGCCATGGATCGCCGCCAAGTCCCTTTGGCCATCACACAGCGCGACGATAGCGCGGGACAGGGACGGCACCTGCATCACCTGCTTATGACCTTCCGTCGACACGGTGATTTTACCGCCGGGCGGCATCTGTTGCGTCGCTTCCTCGGGCGTCAATCCGACCAACGTGGGAACCGCATCGGGCGTATCGGGCGATGGCGGCACCACCGCGTTGGCCGCCCGCACCGCGTAAAAGACGTGCTTTTTATGATTGCCCAAATAGAGCTCGGCAAAAGCCGCGCGCTCCAGCGGATCGAAATCCACCAACGCCTTCTTGAGCTGCGGGTCGTGCACCAGGAGCAGCGGGTCGTAGCGATAGGGTTCGATGAACGTCACTAGGCGCAGCCCAGCCCCGGCGACGAGGTTGGCCACTTCGGGCACCTGATAGGCCCGGTCGCGGGCGTGCAGGAAAATGTCATAAAGGCCGGGATCGCCGCCATCCTTATGGTCGCGCACCAGCCCGTTGCAGTTGAGCCACGCGGTCGCCGGTAGATCGTTGACCAGCCGCCGGGTCAGGGCGACCCGCGCCTTGTCGTCGTCGCCGGGCGGCGCCAGCGTGCGCATCATATCCTGCACGTGATAGATGCCGGTGCGGCCCAGCGCGCCATAGACCATGACGCCAAGCCCACCGTCAGGCGCCAGTACGCTGGCGAGCGCCGCCAGGCCGGCATCCGGGTCTTCGAGATGATGCAACACGCCGCAGCAATCGATGTAGTCCCACGGACCCGGTGCGATGTCGGCGACATCGAGCAACGAGCCCTGCACGAAGCGGATATTATCGAGCCCGCGGACCTTGGCGCGTTCCTGCGCAATGGTCTGCGCCGGCTCGCTTTGGTCCAAATGGACCACCTCTCCGGGCACCCCAGCATCGGTCATTTGTTGGGCCAGCATGATCGCCGCATCGCCGGTCCCACCGCCCGCCACCAACGCGGCCAAGGGCTTCGACAGGTCGCGCCGGCCGCCGAATACATAATGATTGACCTCGGCCAGTTGGCTCGGTGAGCCGGCGAGCAGGCGCTTCTTCTCATCCGCCGGCTTGCGCTCGGGATAGGGATAGGCCTCGTATTGCGACTGCACCAGTTGGTCGCGCCGGCCCCTATCGCTCCCTGTGTCGCTGCCGCTGTCAGACATTCGCGGACGCTAAGCGTCGATGTCGACGACCAGGCGACCAGTCGCCTGACGGCTTTCCAGAACGCCCAGTGCCTCAGCGGCCTGGGCGAGCGGAAAGACCTGGGACACGTGAGGCTTCAAGCGGCCCTCGCTGTACCATTTCGCCAGTTCGTCGAACGAGGCGCGGTAGGTTTCCGGTTCCTTCGTCTTATAAGCCCCCCAATAGACGCCGACGACGCTGATATTCTTAACCAGCAGATAATTGGCGGCGATTTGCGGCACCTCACCAGCGGCAAAGCCGATCACCAGCAGGCGGCCCGACCAAGCCATCGAACGCAGCGCCGCCTTCGAGAGATCGCCGCCGACCGGGTCGTAGACCACATCGACGCCGGCGCCATCGGTAAGCTTACGCACCGCGGCGCGCAGATCCTCATCGACATAGTTGATCACATGGTCGGCGCCGTGGGCTTGCGCCAGGTCGAGCTTTTCCGAGGTCGAGGCCGCGGCGATCACCGTGGCGCCCAGCGCTTTGCCGCATTCGACGGCGGTCAAACCGACCCCGCCGCCGGCGCCCAACACCAGCAGCGTCTCGCCAGCCTTCAGCGCCCCGCGATCGGTCAGCGCCAAATGCGAGGTGCCATAAGCCACCGGAAAGGCCGCCGCCGTGTCGAAATCCATACCCTCGGGAATTGCGAAAACATCGCTGGCCTTGGTGCTAACCTCTTCGGCAAACGCCCCGACGCCGGGCACCACCATCACCCGGTCGCCCACCGCGACATTGCTCACCCCCTCACCGACCGTCAGAATTTCACCCGCGCATTCCAAGCCGGGGGAAAACGGTAAATCCGGCTTTTCTTGATATTGGCCGCGCACCAGAACGATATCGGCGAAGTTCACCCCCGCCGCGCGCACCCGCAGGGTCACTTCACCCGGACCGGCCACCGGCGACGGTGCCTCGCCGAGCACCAAGGTGTCGGGCTCGCCCCAATCGTTGCATAAAATCGCGCGCATCTTTTCGTCTCATCGTCCCGGTGGAAGCCGCGCTCACCTTGCCTCGTGACCGCCGTCCGTGCAAGTTTGCCGCCTATCATGACCAACACACGCGGCTATTTCGGTATTGGCGTCGAGGGTATCTCGAAGGCCATGAATGTGGGCTCGATCATGCGTTCGGCGCACGCCTTCGGCGCCGGTTTCGTATTCACTGTCGGCGCGGTTTATCCAGAGAGCGAAGGCGGCAAATCCGATACCTCCGACGCCGTCGATCAGCTGCCGCTGTACGAATTCGACGATACTGGTAGCCTGCGGCTGCCGAAAGGCTGTTCGCTGGTGGGCATCGAATTGATCGACGAGGCCGCCGACCTACCGAGCTTTCGCCACCCCAGCCGTTGCGCCTATGTGCTGGGGCCCGAGCGCGGCAACCTATCGCCGGAACTGCTCGCCTTGTGCGACCACACGGTGAAAATACCGACGCGGTTCTGCGTCAATGTGGGTATCGCCGCCGCCATCGTCATGTACGACCGCACGCTCACCCTGGGCCGCTACGCCCCACGCCCAGTGCGTACCGGCGGCCCAACCGAGGCCTTGCCGGCGCACGAATTTGGCGAACCCGTCATACGGCGCAAACGCCCGCGCTAGGCAAGGGCTGAAATGTGGCAATCACACACGATTGATTGACCACAGCCCTTTGCAAGACTCGCCCGATTTTGCTACGAGGCTGCCATGAAATTACACACCTTCATGCGAACCCTGCTGCTGGGCGGCGCGGCGTTAGCGGCGACCGTCACGATCACGGGAACCCCGGTTCACGCCCAGGAAGCCAAGCTGATCGGCCGCTTCGGCGACTGGGAAGCCTATACCCGTGGCGGCAAGAACGACCGGTTCTGCTACATCGTCTCCAAGCCCAAGGAAGCCAGCCTACGCTCGCGGCGCGGCGACATTTTTTTGCTGATTTGGCACCGACCGGCCAAGAAGGAATTCGACGTGGTCCAGGTCGATGCCGGCTATTCGTTCAAGAAGGAATCGGAAGTCGAGGTGAAGGTCGGCGGCGACGAATGGAACCTGTTCACCCGCGACGGCAACGCTTGGACCTATAAGGGCGACGACGATGCCAAAATCGTCGAAGCGATGCGCAAGGGCGCACGGATGACCGTAAAAGGCACGTCGAGCCGCAATAATCCGACCACCGACAGCTATTCCCTCAAAGGCGTCTCCGCCGCCCATCGCGCCATGAATAAGGCCTGCGGCCGCTCATAAAGAAGATGGTCGCGCGCTGATTCCGGTTGCTCCCACCGCCCTAGCGGCTTATCTCAGGGGCATGCCAGCCAATTCTGACATATTCGCCCCGCCCGATACGGCGGCCGATGCGCGTCCTAACCTTATCGGCATGAGCCGCGCCGAAATGGCCGACGCGGTTGCCGAGATGGATGAACCGCGCTTTCGCGGCGATCAACTCTTCCAATGGGTCTATAACCGCGGCGTCACCGACTTCGAGGCCATGACCAACATGGCCAAACCTTTGCGCGCCGCCCTGGCCGAGCGCTTCTCGATTTCCCGGCCGGCAGTCTCGCGCGATCTGGACTCGATCGACGGCACTCATAAATGGCTGATCAAGCTGGCCGACGGCAACGAGGTTGAAACCGTTCACATTCCCGAATCGGACCGCGGCACCTTATGCGTCTCGAGCCAAATCGGCTGCACCTTGAACTGCAAGTTCTGTCACACCGGCACCCAACGGTTGGTGCGTAATCTGGGTCCGATGGAAATCGTCGGCCAAATCATGGTGGCGCGCGACCATCTGGGCGAATGGCCCAGCGCCGAGCGGCCGACCATCTACGAACGCCAACTTTCCAACATCGTCATGATGGGCATGGGCGAGCCGCTTTATAATTTCGACAATGTGGCCAAAGCCTTAAAAATCATCATGGACGGCGAGGGCATCGCCATCTCGCGCCGGCGCATGACGCTGTCGACCGCCGGTGTGGTGCCGATGATCCGGCGTTGCGGCGAAGAATTAGGCGTCGGCCTGGCGGTTTCCCTGCACGCGGTACGCGACGAGCTGCGCGACGAGATCGTACCGATCAACCGCAAATACCCGTTGGCGGAATTGCTCGCCGCCTGCCGCGAGTATCCCGGCGCGCGCAATTCGCGGCGCATTACGTTTGAATATGTGATGTTGAAAGACGTCAATGACAGCGTCGCCGACGCCCGCGAGCTGGTCCGCCTGATCGCCGGCATTCCGGCAAAGGTCAATCTGATCCCGTTCAACCCCTGGCCCGGTGCGCCTTACGAACGCTCCAGCGACGAAGCAATTGAGCGCTTTGCCGAGATCGTGCGCATCGCCGGCTACCCCTCGCCGGTGCGCACCCCGCGTGGCGAAGACATTATGGCGGCCTGTGGCCAACTCAAATCCGATAGCGAGCGGGTCTCCAAAAGCATCCGCACGGCAGCCGAATAATCGCGCCGCGCCACGCTTGCCTCACGCGCTCGCGCGCCTATACTCGCGCCGCCCAGAAAAACGCGCGAATTCATGATGACAAACGACGTAAAAAAAGTAGTGCTCGCCTATTCCGGCGGCCTCGACACCTCGGTCATTTTAAAATGGCTGCAGGAAACCTATGCCTGCGAGGTGGTCACCTTTACCGCCAATATCGGCCAGGGCGAAGAGGTCGAACCAGCCCGCGCCAAGGCCGAGATGCTCGGCGTGAAGGAAATTTTCATCGAAGATCTGCGCGAAGAGTTCGTGCGCGACTATGTCTTCCCGATGTTCCGCGCCAACGCGCTCTATGAGGGCATCTACCTGCTCGGCACTTCGATTGCGCGGCCGCTGATCGCCAAACGGCAGATCGAGATCGCCGCGCAAACCGGCGCCGACGCGGTCTCCCATGGCGCGACGGGCAAGGGCAACGACCAGGTGCGCTTCGAGATTGGCTATTACGCGCTCAATCCCGACATCACCATCATCGCGCCGTGGCGCGAATGGGACCTGACCTCGCGCACCAAACTCATCGCCTACGCCGAAGCGCACCAGATCCCCATCGCCAAAGACAAGCGCGGCGAAGCGCCGTTCTCGGTCGACGCCAATCTGCTGCATATCTCGGCAGAGGGAAAAGTGCTGGAAGACCCCTGGGTCGAGCCCGAGGAATTCGTCTATTCGCGCAGCGTCGCGCCCGAGGCCGCGCCCGACAAGCCGACCTATGTGGAAATCGATTTCGAGCATGGCGACCCGGTGGCCATCGACGGCGAGCCCTTATCGCCGGCGGCCTTGCTAACACGCCTCAACGAGTTGGGCGGCGCCAACGGCATCGGCCGGGTCGATTTGGTGGAGAACCGTTTCGTCGGCATGAAATCGCGCGGCGTCTACGAGACCCCCGGTGGCACCGTGCTGCACGCCGCCCACCGCGGCATCGAATCCCTGACCTTGGACCGCGAAGCGATGCACCTGAAAGACGAGCTCATGCCGCGCTACGCCAAGCTGGTCTATAACGGCTTCTGGTTCGCGCCCGAACGCGAGATGCTGCAGGCCCTGATCGACAAAAGCCAGGAACGGGTCTCCGGCACCGTGCGCCTAAAGCTTTATAAGGGCAGCGCCACCGTGGTCGGTCGCAAGTCGCCGAACAGCCTCTATTCCCTCGACCACGTTACCTTCGAAGATGACGATGTCTACGACCAGCGCGACGCCGAGGGCTTCATCAAGCTACAAGCGCTGCGCCTGCGCCTGGAAAAGGCGCTACGGGGCGGAGATTAGAGTTAGACGATCAGCCGGGCCAGGCCGACACGCCCAATATCAGCGGGTGGAGCCAGAGCAGCGCCAGGTAGAGAACGACGGTGACCGCCACGCGCCACCAGCCGATACCGGGCCAGTCGAACTTCGTGCGCCTTTGAATTATGGCGACCAGCGGCACCGCGCTGGTGGTCATCAGCACCGGCCCCCAACCGGCCGTATGCTGGCCCGCTTTCTTCAAATCGATATGCCACATGCCGCCGGTGGCGAGGACCAGCAGGCCGCCGAACAGAGTGAGGCTGGCGGTATCGCCATTGGCCAGCAAATGAGACAGCGCCCATAGGGTCACGCCATTGAGGAAAGGATGGCGGGTGATCCGCATGATGCCCGATGTGGGATCACGGCCCGGCGCCAGCGCATCGCTGCCGGCCATCGTGGGGTTCGGCGTGGTCAGGCCGCAGACCGCGAGGAACAACGCTACCGGCATCACCAGCACCGGCAGCCAGGCCAGCGCCGGATTGACCTGCCACAAAATTTCCAGCGGCGCATCGCGATAGGCCAATAACAGCCATACGAACAGCACTGTGATCGCCAGCGAGTAATAGCCGAGGAACTGTTTTTCGCCGAACTGGCGCACCAACACGCTGCGCACCGGCGCGCTCGACAAGAGAAAATGACCGCCGACAAAGGCGACCATTGCCGCAAATAAGGTATCGAGGCCACCGGTCATCGCCGAATTATCGGCAAGCGTCCCGGTTTCGTCCAGTCACCGTCGTGATACTGGTGCGATGCGGCGCTAGCCCTTTGGACGCCTTACGTGTAAGACAGCGCCGCCATGACCGATAATGCCAACGAAAACGCGCCGGGCCTCGACCCGATCGCGGAAAAAATTCTCGAACTTCTGGCGGCGAGCGAACCCAATAGCTCGCTGTCGCCGCAACAGATCGCCCAAGCCGTTGCCGATGCGCGGCGCCGGCCCAACGACCCGCCAGACCTGTGGCGGCGCTACCTGCCGGCGGTTAAGCAGCAGGCGCTGCATCTGGCCCGCGCCGGCAAGCTGATCGTCATGCGCAAGGGTAAGGAAGTCGACGCTCAGACCGCCAAGGGTGTGATCCGCTACAAACGGCCGATTTAGGGCTGACTGCCAGACCCTTTTGGGTACGCTACCAGACCGGCGCGGCGAGGCCGTTTTGCCGGCACGCGGCGGTGACCGTATTCGCCAGTAGACACGCGATGGTCATCGGCCCGACCCCGCCGGGGACCGGGGTAATCGCACCGGCCACGGCGATCGCGGCATCGAATTCCACATCACCGACCAGGCCCATCTTGTCGGGATCGTCGTCGGTCGGCCGCGGCACGCGGTTGATGCCCACATCGATCACCGTGGCGCCGGGCTTGATCCAGTCGCCCTGTACCATTTGCGGCCGGCCCACAGCGGCAATCAATATATCGGCGCGGCGGCAGACCGCGGCCAGATCACGGGTCCGCGAATGGGCCACCGTCACTGTACAACTCGCCTGGGTCAGCAATTGCGCCATCGGCTTGCCGACGATGTTCGAACGGCCCAACACCACCGCTTCCAGGCCGCTCAGATCGCCCAGTCGGTCTTCCAGCATCATGCGGCAGCCCAGCGGTGTGCACGGCACCAGAGCGGCGTTCGGGCCACTCATCTGGCCGGTCGCCAAGCGGCCGGTATTGACTACGTGAAAACCGTCGACATCTTTCGCCGGATCAATGGCGTCGATCACCGCCGCCGGGTCGATCTGGTCGGGCAGCGGCAGCTGCACCAATATGCCATGGACGCCCGGATCGTCGTTGAGCTTGGCCACCAGGGCCAATAATTCGTCCTGCGATGTCGCCGCGTCGAGCCGGTGGTCGGCGGCCGCGATGCCGGCAGCCTCGGCGGCGCGGCCTTTGTTGCGCACATAGACCTGGCTCGCCGGATCCTCACCGACCAGGACCACCGCCAGCGACGGGGCCAGGCCGTGGGCGGCATTGAGTTCGCTCACCGCCACGCCGATGCGCGCGCGCAGGCCTTCGGCGAAGGCCTTGCCATCGATAATCCGGTCAGCGAATTGAGCCTTCGAATCGCTCATGCTTACGTCCCCTGTTAGCGCTTCGGTCAGCCTAATTGGCAGCGTCCCAAGCGTCTAACACAGCGGCCAGGCTTGCGCCATCACCGGTAATTTCGAGCGATTTGAGGCGCGCCGGGCGCCCAAAGGCTCAGCCGAGAATGAAATTATTTCGGATCAAGGATCGTACAAAAAACAGCGCCAACAGCAATATCAGCGGCGACAGGTCCATACCGCCAATCGGCGGGATCACCGATCGAATGCGTTTCAGCAGCGGCTCGGTAATGCGGTAGAGAAAATCGCCGACCATATAGACCAGCTGGTTCGACGTGTTGACCACATTGAACTGCACCAACCAGGTCAATATCACCGAAATGACCACCGCGGCGGTGTAGAGGCCGAGGACTGTGTCGAGGAGTTGCCATACAGCGAGCATGGGAGAACGGTATCCTGAATTGGCGAATCGGGGCCGCGTTGCGACGGCGGCGCAAAGACTAGCCGCGTGTCGGTGTAACTGTCCAGTAACCAGACCAGTAAGGCCCAATGATGATTAACAGGCGGTAAATGGCGCACGCTTGCGCGCTTATCATAGCTACCTTGACAGCGGCGCGGCCCCCTCACATAGTCCCGCCGCGCTGGCAGACTAACCGCCGCCGACGCCATGACTATGATGGGGCTGTAGCTCAGTTGGGAGAGCGCTACGTTCGCAACGTACAAACGGAATTATTACACGCTCTATTTCAATTACTTACATAAGTAGTTCGGCAGTGTGCACAATTTGTGTAAAACTCCCTGAAAAGAATTTGGAATATTAGTCTCGAGCTTTCTTAACTCTACGAAACTTTGACAACCGCTCGTCCGACGCGATTTTCAGAGGCTCATCCAGTTCACCTGCGTTGACCGCTTCGACTATCGTATCGATCGTTCCTGGAAGCTTATCAAGAGCATTGATTTCGATTGTGCTGTTGTCACCCAAGCTAACAACTGACGCACCTTAAAACCGCTTCATGCAAACGCTTCCATCCGGCTCTTTCCAAAACCAGCGCTTCGTTCGTTTGGGAACTTCCTGCCACGCCGTTTCGCCGGTCCCTGCGTTATGGAAGAACTTGGTACGCGTTCTGACGACATGTTTTCCTTCAAGTTCACCCTCAACCAATTCTTTTTGCTCCTGAATCCGTGTGATCAGCTTTCGGCGCAGCCTCTGCTCGACTGGCTCACGTGCGCCGGAGCGTTCCTTGTCTGTAGTTTTCGGCTTTGCCATTATCGCCATGGTTCATTTCCCACGCTTCTGATTTGTTCTTTACGATAATGTCTGATCCGCTTCACCGGTCGTTTTTCGAGAAGTTAATCTCGTACGCTGGCAAACCCGGTATAGTCGGGACCTTGCTTCCTATAGATTTAAGATGTAAGCGGTATGCACAATGCCAGAACCGCCGAACTGCTCTTTTTGGCGAACCAAGCCTTCGTTGAGCACCCCTCCTTGATCTTCGGTGGAAATTCCGAAATCTAAGTATCGCTTTTCACCGGAGAACTGGCCGATTAGATATTCGAACAATCCGTCCAACGCGCCGACATCAAGGCCTTCCGGAGAAGCGGCAATGTATTGCGCGTGGGCGACCATAAGCGTTTCGAAAATAACAACCCCAGCCAGAATCCGACTTTGCTGTTCTGCCGTAAACAACCGAATGTTCCGCGGAAAGCGCCCCGCTAAAAGCTGAGCTTCCTCGACGGTATGGACTGGGCGCATGTTGTGTTGATCTTGCAGGCGCGCCGTAAGAATCTTCCAATACGCAAACCAGTTGTCGCTTTGCTGAAAGGTCAGCCCCGCCTTGGCCGCCTTCTTGGCCCCGCGCTTGCGCCGGCTGGACACGTCGCCGCGGTAGGCAAGGTCGATGGCAGTCGTGATCTCGACAGCGCTCAGTGCCGCACCGACGCGTTGGAGCGCATATTGGTCTTCTTGGGCGGGACGGCAGTGGTAGATGTGAGGCAAAGATTTGTAGATCAGTTGCTTGACACCGGTATTCTTCAAATAAACGCCCAGTTGCTCAATTAACGAAACCATAAGCGGCGACGACATGGTCTGGCTCTGCTGGATGACGCCGCCGAAAGTTAGGCCTTGATGGCTGAAGCAGATTTCCTGCGAAACATTGGCGGGCAGCAGTCCTACCAATTTGTCATCACTATAGACTAGGAGAGACGCGTCTTCGAACCGGTCCGCGTGATACTCCATATAGTCGCGCCGATGCATGAAGTGCGGCGCTTTAGCCCCGTCCACAAAAGCATCCCAATCACTCTTGTGCTCGGCAGTGTAGGGCGTAAATCGCAACACCCGCGCTTAACCCTTACGCCGGCTGAATCGCTTGGCCATGTCTTCCTTTGCATCCATGGCCGGCGGTTTAACGAGGGCGTCTGGTTTGGTCGAGCGCGTAATAGCAGCGCCAAGGGCGATGAAGTTATCAGCACCGATTTCGACACCCTCAGCGGTGGCAGAATTCACTCCCATGAAGGTATATGCCCCGATAGTACAGAGCCCCGAAACCACCACATGCGACGAAATGAACACATGGTCTTCGACTTTCGTGCCGTGGCCGATATGGTTTCCTGACCATAACGTCACATCGTTGCCGATTTCGACGAACGGCTGAAGAGTATTGTCCTCAAGGATGAAGCTGTTCTCGCCGATTGTGACATTGTGCCAAACAAAAGCGCGGGAACTGACATAGCTAGCCAGACGATATCCCTTGGCTTTGAGGTCGTCATACTTCTCAGCCCGAACGGAGTTTAGCTTCTGGCTGCCGATAGCGACGAAAGCATCGAATGTATCCGGGGGAAACTGTTTTTCGATTTCATCATAGGGGGTCACAGGTTTCCCCATGAAGGTGTTACTCTCGATGTAATCGCGGTCGACGGTAAAAACCATTACCTCATATTCATCGCAGTCATGGGTAAAGTACTCATACGCCAACCTGGCGATTTCGCTACAACCTACGATGATAAGGGGTTTCATAGCTTAGGGCCGTCTAATCAGAAGATCGTCGCGGCGGTTAGCCATGGGTAAGGCGTCATTTTGCGGTACGATATAAGCGTTGCAGCCGGCTGCCTGAGCGCGCCGCACCAACCCAGCCAGAACCGCATCGTCGATGTTGTCGTGTTCAGTCACCAGGTGCTCGACTCGCGGCGGCTCATCGGTGTTCTGAAAAGCTTTGTGAAACGCGATCCCAGCTTCGCTTGAGAAGAAGCGTTTGCGCTTAGACACGTTGGGTATGTCGCCGATCAATGCCGCGCCCCGAGGGGCCAATAGGTCAATCAAATGATCGAGGAAGGCGAACAGGTTGGTATCCACGTAAACATAATGCAAGACGCTGTAGCACAAGATCGCGTCGGCGCCTTTGGCGCCGGTGGCGGCGAACACATCCTGAGCGATTTCCGGATACTTTCCAGCAATCTTGATCATGCCTTCCTGATCTTGGTTCAGATCGAGCATTTCCTTGGAGTCCACCAATACCAGGTTATGGTTTTCTTGCGCAGCAAATTTCTTGACTCGGTCGGTAACACCGCCACATCCGCAACCGATATCGACCCAGGTCTTATTCGGTTCTTTAAGGGTCAGGAGATTGCCGAGGATTTCGGCAAATATCATATCTTCGTAACCCACGCGATACTGGCTAGGAAACGCGATTTTTTCCTCCGGACTAAGGTTCGGGTTTTTAGCCAGCTGGCGGAACCGTTCGTAATCGAGAGCGGTCGTGGCAAAATCGATGGATTCAGACGTTGCCAAATCCACGGCGTCTTTGTTCTCAGACAATGTGTTGCTTCCCATTCGATTCGAAAGCTGCAACGGTGAGACTCACACGCGATTCTTTATAATACATGCCCCACACTCCCCACCGAATTTTCATCCTGGAATATACAAAACGTAGAATGGCTTTATTCAAAAAATTCCCAGATCTCTGATATCACACGGTCGATTTCCGCGTCCCTGTGGAACGGGTCCAGCGGCAATGACAGGAGCTCACCAGCAGCCCGTTCGCACTCAGGCAGGGAAATATCCGGAAAAGCTTGTCCGGCATAAGCCTCTTGTCGATGGATTGGGACGGGATAGTGGATGTTAGTGCCAATTCCACGCTCCGCCAAATGTTCAGCGAGTTCGTCGCGTCGCCCTGCCGCAACACGAATGGCGAACACATGCCATCCGGGAGTCACACCCGCCGTAATCCGTGGCGCCGCCAGTTTCTCTTCCAAACCCGCAAGCCCTTCTATGTAACGGGCCGCCAATGCGCGGCGGCGGTCGTTCCAATCATCGAGCAGGGGCAATTTTACCAATAATACAGCGGCTTGAATGGGGTCCAGGCGGCTATTCCGCCCGGGCAAGGTCTGTTGGTACTTCGCCTCCGTTCCGTAATTGTTGAGCATACGGACCTTCCGCGCCAGGTCTGAATCGTTGGTGACGACCGCACCGCCGTCACCCATAGCCCCTAAATTCTTGGTTGGATAAAAGCTAAACGCCGCCACGTGCCCCAGCGCGCCAGCACGCCGGCCATTATATTCTGCACCATGCGCTTGGCAGGCATCTTCGACGACGAAAAGCCCATGGTGTTCGGCGATCTGCATGATCGGATCCATATCGGCGACGTTGCCGTACAAATGCACGGGCATAACAGCACGCACAGCCGGCGTAACGGCGGCTTCGATATCTTCTGGACGGACCACATAACTGTCCGGATCACAATCGACGAATCTCGGCCTCGCCCCAGCCATAACAACGGCTTGGGCAGAGGCCGTAAAAGAATTAGCGGGGACGATCACCTCGTCGCCGGGACCAATGCCCCTCGCGATAAATATTTGTGCCAAGGCATCCAAGCCGTTGCCACAACCGACTGCATAGTCTGCACCACAATATTCAGCGAACGCCGTCTCGAATTCCGCGGCCTTGGGGCCGCCAATGAACATGCCAGAACGCGAAACATCTGTGAGTGCGCGTTCCAGGTCAAACCGCAAGTCCTTGTGGCATCGATCAAGCGCTAGATAGGGAATGGCGGCAGCGGTTTCGCGTTCCGCCATCCATTCCGTGAAAGCATCGTGATCGCGAATATAGTCCGCCTCGTCATACTCGTCGGATGCCAGAACGCAAACCACGGCATCGTTGCTAAACTGGTCCAGATCGCGCCAACAGCCTGGCGGGATGAACAACCCGATTTCGGGATTGTCGAGATCGAAAGAAAAGGTGCCGTTGGCATTCTCAAGCGTGATACGCACCGACCCGTTGACGCAAATCATGAACTGGTAAAGCTCGATATGGGCGTGGCTGCCACGCGCCTCGTTGCTGTAGGGGCCATAAAGAAAATATAGCCGCCGCGCATCAAAACCAAAATGTTTGGCTGCCTCGGCAACACCCAAATTGCCCCGATAGTCCTCGATAGACTGTAAGGGGACAATGTGGGGATCGGCCACTTTGGAGGTTAGGTCTACAATGCTACACCAAGCTACGAAGGTATAGCCCATATGCGCTATTGGCATATCGATCCGCATTGCTGAGGAGCTGTTCCTCGTCGATGTAACCCAGATTGAACGAAGCTTCTTCGATGCAGCCAATCTTAAGGCCCTGATGTTTCTCGACGATGTTTACCAAGTTCGAAGCATCCAGCAGTGAATCGAACGTACCAGCATCAAACCAAGTAACGCCTCGTGAGAGAAATTTCGCACTAAGCTGTCGCTGGCGCAAGTAGATGTTGCTGAGATCGACGATCTCCAATTCTCCGCGCGCCGACGGCTTCAGCATTTTTGTATACTCGACAACGCGTCGGTCGAAGAAATACAGCCCGATAGCCACGATGTTGGACTTGGGTACTTTCGGTTTTTCCTCGAGCGAGAGCACATTCTGATTCTCGTCACATTCGATAACGCCGAAAAGCTCCGGGTCGTTGTGGTGTATGCCGACGATGTAGGCACCCTCTGTGAGAGCCATACATTCTGTCCACAGCATCTTAAGGTGTCCCCAATGCAAAATATTATCGCCCAAAATCATACACACAGATTCACCGTTAATGAAATCTTCCCCAACCAGAAACGCCTCTGGCAAACCCCGCGGCTCTTTTTGGTCTTTGTATTCGATGGAAATACCGAGACGGCTACCGTCGCCAAGAACACTTTCGAGCATTGGGAGATCTTTAGGCGTGCTGATAATTAGAATTTCGCGAATCCCCAAAATCATCAGCGTCGACAGAGGATAGTGAATCAAGGGTTTGTCGTAGACAGGTAATAGCTGCTTGCACACCGAATCGGTAAGCGGGCGTAGGCGCGTCCCGCTACCGCCGGCCAAGATAATTCCCTTTCTAATTTGTGACATTTATTCCACGCTCTCGCCATTGTCTGATGCTCGGTATTCCATAATATTACAGGGAATGCAAAGAGACGATGGGCCTACTTTCGGAAACATCTTGGCTTTACAGTTGGATACGTTCCAAATTGGCATCCCCCTCAGTTTCAGAACCACTTAGAGCTGATACGGCTTCCGTGAGCACTTAAGCTCCGGGACCGGCAACTTCCTTTGACAGTCTCAGGCTGGTGACTATTATGCTCGGTGATTCGATAGGCGGTTGGACCCAGAAAAAATGATTATATCTATTTCGGCCTACACAGCCGATATGTCATCTGCCTTGCGGCAGCATTGGATATGGAGGCCACTCTCCCACCACGACCTGCGGCGGCGGTTCAGGCGCTCGGTCTTCGGTGTGTTGTGGATCGTATTTCAACAAATGTTCTTCGCCGTTGGAGCGGGATTGTTATGGTCAACCCTGTTCGGGGTAGATGCGCGCAGCTTCATCCCCTTCGTCGCCTCCGGCCTCGCAGTGTGGTCCTTCATCACGGGAAGCTATACCAGTGGATGTTCCACCTTTAGTCAGGCACAAGTTTATCTCAAACAAATTCCCGTAAACAGTTCAATATTTATATACCGCATGCTGTACACTAACTTAGTAATTCTGTTTATTGGTGTATTAACCAGTTTTTTTCTTGTCTCTATATTGCTGCCGCAGAATATCGGATGGGGAACGCTTTTGGTATTGCCGGGTATCGGCATGGTCGCAGCTGCGGCCTTCGTGACCACCCAAACACTGGCTTATATCGGCATGAGGTTTCGCGACGTTCAGCACGCATTACCGTCACTGTTCCAGCTTTTGTTTGTACTGACGCCAATTCTCTATCCTATCGATATTTTAAGAGCACGCGGCCTAGAGATAACAGAGTTCATCAACCCCTTTACGTCGATCATAGAAGTCATCCGCGCGCCCTTGATTAACGGCGTGGCAGCCCAGTGGCCTCACTACGCTATTGTCATTGCCTACATTGTCGTGTTTCAGGTGCTCAGCGTCGCCGTACACGCGCGCTGGAAACACGAAATGCCTTACTGGTTATGAAATTTATTCGCCTCAATAATGTCGAAGTTGAATTTGCTCTTGAGCGGTCTCCGACAGGGCAGCAGACAATACTAAACAGGGTGCTAGGAATACATAATCCGAGAGACAATTTAAAATTTCGCGCGCTTCACGATGTCAACCTAGAGATCTCTGAGGGGGACCGGCTGGGACTGATCGGAAGGAACGGCGCCGGTAAGACAACTTTACTAAAAGTTATATCTGGCATTCTGCCGCCGAGCACTGGTACCGTGAATGTGTCTGGGCAGGTGAATGCTCTTCTGAATTTGGGCACTGGGATGGATGGTGACCTTAGTGGATACGAAACCATCTACGTACGCGGCAGCCTGCTGGGTATCCGGCCCAAAGAGATGGACGTGAAGGCAGAGGAAATCGTCAATTTCGCCAACATTGGTGAATTCATCCACCAACCCGTAAGTACCTACTCGGCGGGTATGTTCTTACGTTTGGGATTTGCCATTGCCACCGCGATCGAGCCCGAGATTCTGGTGCTCGACGAGGTGTATGAAGCCGGTGACGCGGCATTCAAAGAGCGTTCGAGAATACGGATTGAAAGCTTCATCGCTCGCGGCAATATCGTCGTGCTGGCGACCCACTCAACCGCTAGTATCGTAAAGTACTGCAACAAGGTGGCGTGGCTCGAAAAGGGTACGGTAGTCAAATTCGGATCGGCCCGCGATGTTGTGCCCCTATTTCAAGAAGGGATGGGGATAACCCCGTCTCCCGCAGATTCGTTTATCAATTGACTTTTTGAGATGTCATTGATTTTCGAGGACGATGTGCCGCTTGTTTCAATATTCCTACCAACATACAACCATAAAGTATTCATCGCAGAGTGCCTTGAGAGCTGCATAGCCCAGGATTATCCGAATATTCAAATCGTGGTAGGGGACGACGGCTCGGATGATGGCACGGATGAAGTGGCGCGCGAGTTTCAAGCCCGATACCCGAACAAAATCATTTTTACCCGCTTTGACGTGAATCAGGGCATTACGGCGAACGCTAACCAAGTATTAGACCTGTGCACTGGAGAATTCATCGCTTTTACATCTGGTGACGACATCCTATTTCCAAATAAATTATCGCGGCAGGTAGCCTTTATGCAGGCCAACCCGAGGGTCGTGATCTGTTACCACGACGTGGAATGTTACGAACAAGTTTCGGGTAAGGTAATCTACAAGTATTCCGACCGCTTTCCGATGGCCGTCGGTTCGTTGTCGCATTTGGTTCGGGCCAAAGTCTTCTTCGCCGGCAATTCGGTGATGATGCGCAGGCGTTCTGCCCCGCCCAATGGTTTCGATACGCGCATTCGTCACAGCTCCGACTGGCTGTTCTTCATGGAAGCGTTGATGAAAGAAGGCGCGCCCCAACAAGGCATCGCCTTCGTGCCAGAGATTTTAGGCCGTTATCGTCGCCACAGTGGCAACAAAACCGGACAAACCTATGAATACGGTCTGCCAGAAGCCCTGAAAACCTTGGACATCGCCGCCAAGCGGGCGCCAGCATATAGAACATTGGTACGCAGAGCCATGGCGGAACGCCTGCTCACCCAGTCGGTGAAAGATTTTCTCAAAGGACGACCGGCGACAGCGTTAGGCCACTTCAGCCAGGGCATCGCCACCAGCCCGTTCTTCGGGCCGTTGTTGTTCGCATCGAATCTCACACATTATCTAAATTACCGCATCATCGCGTTTTGCAACCGCAGGCGACGTTAGCCCTGTATTTTTATGACACATCGTCGTCGTGCCAAACAGCCACGCCAAATCCGTCTTCACCATAATTGTTACCATTGTAGAATAAGTAGCGTCTCTGCGCTATGTCAGCGATGGCACCAAACGCCATCATTTCCGAATCCCAGCCATTCGTCGTGGCGGCGATGGTGGCCAGGTCATCCTGACGCTTCCAAGTGACTCCATCGTCCGACGTGGCATAGCCGATGTGGTAGCGCCGCGACTTGGATCGAATCGAGTACCACATCTCAAAATCACCCGCGGGCTTTTTAAGAACAAAGGGGCGACCATAGCCAAATTCGTCCTCGCCATCCGGTTCCATTACCAGCGCGCCGTAGTCTCCCCACGAAATACCATCGTCGCTTTCCAAGTAGCGCATGGCGTAGGTGGGAACCTGTTTATCCTCATGTAGGATGGTCTTCGATCCGGCGATGTACCACATGCGCCAGATGTCACCGTCGTGCATGACATTGGCGGCGGTGCGCACAATCAGTTCACTGTCGCTACAATCCAGCACCGGAACTTTCTTCAATCGCTGAAAGGTCCTGCCGTTGTCGTGGGATGTGGCGACCCCAACGAACAACATGTAGCGGACCTGGTCGGACAATTGCCACCCAATGTAATAGAGACGCAGCTCGTCTCCCAATCGCACGATGCTGACCGGGGTGACGCCGTTATCGTCGAATGCGCCCGGTTCACCGACATCCAACGCCGGTGCATCAGAAACGGCGAAAACGCGAGTCGGATCCGCAGCACTGACATCAACATATCCGATTCGACCAACCTGATTCTTATCCAGGCAAGCAACAAATATACGTATGATCTCCTCAGAGAGCTGAACCGGGGTCGGGGTGTAGGCGTGTGTCTGCCACCATGGTGTTTTTTGTACGGGCATCTTGACGAGCCCTAGTTTCTCCAACGCCATTAGTCTATCCGGTCAGCTGGTGGTTGTGTAAAAAGACCCGTGCGTCCATTATACGAATAAGAAATTGAGTGCAATACTGAGATAATTTGCTTAGGGGCAGGGGTGGATGCCAAAGTTTTCTATTATGAAGCGTATAATATTACGTGCCAAACACATATTATTAGCGATAACGTCAGTAATGCTTATCCGAGTTCTTTACGCTAGGCATCTTAAAAAAGCCGGGCTAAATAACCTACCGCTAATCCAAATCATCTCCTCCGCCTTTGTGAATCGGATCCTCTCGTTTCGGCTGCGCAACTTCATGCTGGGGTTGTCAGACCCTATGTCTATCACCTGGGCGGGAACTTCCGACAGCTTGCTAACACCTCATTTCGGTTTAGTTCATATGGGCCTAAGCCGATCGAGATACAGGGACTACCCCTACATCGGGCTGATTTTATTTACCGGCATCCTCAAGCGCCTCGGCTACATAAAGGAGGTGCAGGCATTCTGTTTGTCACTGAGCGAGACCAGCACTGGTCGGGTCAAGGCTATCGCGCTGAGAGAGCTGGGAGACATTGAGCATCTCCATCACAATTGGTTTAAGCAGCTGGCCGATCCGCACCGCGAGAATGTTTTCTTTGTGCCGTCTGAGGTCTTTGCCGTTAAAGACGGCGCGCCATATGAGGCACATCTCACGCACGTTTCTCCCGAGACAGTTCTCGACTACTACCGCCGGGCGCAGGAAGCCGACCCGACATTCGCGTGGCTAGGCTATGAAATTGCGCGCCTCAACCGCGACGCCGGGCGCTTGGAGCAAGCCATCGAGCATCACCTGCGTGCCGCCGCCAATGGTGCGGGAGAAATACCCCGATTGGTGGCACGGCAAATCCAATACCTATTGGATGGCGACCGACCGGCTTACCAGCTGAATTTTCCCGACTTACCGGGGATAGCGTTGGCACGGTATTCCCCCAAGCGCGTGCGATTGGCCGCGATGTCTGACCTATCCGACGACCGGCATGACGTGACGACGGTATGGGATGAGATGAGCCTAGATATTGATTACCGAACCAGTAGTAACAGGGAAACGGTCAGCGTTGCGAAAACCATATCCTATCCAGCTCTGGGATACGGGCGTTTCACCAACCTGCGCAGGTTGGGTCATCCATTTTCGTTGGTCGACGAAGAAACACTGCTCACCGACACCATTCATTTTCATCCGCCCAACTATCCGATGTTCAATACCCACCTGCTCGCAACCGACAAAAACCAAGCTGTGGTGACGTTGCACCAGACGCCGAACTTCCCGGGCATGGCGCATGTGCATGAGCCGGTGATCCTGCTGGGCGGTGGCGCGAAGCTGAATTATTTCCACACGATCTTCGAGGCCTTGGGAAGTCTGGCGTTAATCGAAAATGAAAATTTTTTCCCCGACCGCTGCATAATGTTGAATAGGGGGGCGCCGCCATGGCTAATGGAATTAATGGCCGCATTGGGGATCACCAACGATTTATTAAGTCTGGCGTACGACGACAATGATGCTTCGAAATATGTCTTTCATGACGCTTTGCAAGTTGCGTGCCCATCGAAGATGACCGTGCCTCACCCCTTGGCGATCGACTTCCTGCGTCGCCGTCTGTATCCTAAAACATGCCGCCCGAAGCCCGGCAAATATTTGCACCTGGACCGAACAAGTACACGCTCCATCGATAGCGGGCGCAAAAAGGAGTTTCACACATACTTGGAAAGCCAGGGCTTCGAAATCGTCGAACCCGGGACCATGTCCATCCGCGAACAGGTGGAGCTTTATAAGGATGCTGAAATCGTCAGCGCATTAGGCGGTGCGGCGCTGAGCAACCTCTTGTTTGCCCCCCAAGGATGCAAGGTGATCGTTGTTGCGCCGACCACGCACGTATATGAAATATGGAGCGTCGTCACCAAGTGCCTCGGTCAGAAATTATGGATGTGCCTCACGGACCCCGCCGCCCAATATCCCAATCCATATTATTTGTGGTGTGGTGCGGCATTGGAATATGACATCGCCACCTACCAAGCCTGCCTGAATGAGGCAATTGGCTCACAAGTTGGACGCAGCCAGGAGTGATGCATGGCCGTCTTAAACGAACTTGAAGCAGTATGGCGGGATGGCGAGCTCGCCGCCCCCGGAATCGAGCTATCGGAGTTGTACCAAGAGGTTATGCAGGGTCCGCCCATCGTCCTCCACAATGTATTCTCCAGGAAAAAATTAGAAAAGCTACGCTCCCAGGTCCATCGCTGGGGTCAAGAAGTCGCAAGCAAGCCTCCACAAACCTACATCGACGAGAACTTTCATTCCTTCGAATCGGGGATTAGTCCTCGACAGAAAACACCGCACATGTACCATGCCTATAATTTTAACCAGATAACGCAACTACCCGCATACCTGCGCGACACGTTGACGCAAATATCCGACCCGCTACGTATTTTCCAGAACGAACTCACCGGCAACAAAGCTGGGTATGAGGTAAACGCGCAAGGGTTCAAGCTTCACCCCCAGTTTATCCAGTATCCCAGCGGTGGCGGCATGCTCGGCAAACATACTCATCCACTTGAACCACAGCGTATCGGACTGATTTTAGCGTGTTCGAAACGCGGAACAGACTTCACAAGCGGCGGCACATATTTCGAACTGGATGGTGAATCCGTGTCATCAGATGAAATTCACGACATCGGGGATATGCTTTTGTTCAGGTTTGACCTGCCTCATGGGATCAGTCCGATTGACGAAGACGCTGCACTGGAGGATACGTCAGAACGCGGGCGGTGGACATTTGTCCTCCCCTATCACTAATCCATTTCACTTGTCGGTAAAAAAGGGCGGCGCGATGGAAGACGGGAATTACAAGCAGCAGGTTCGTGGGACACAAGAACAAATCACAAATCGCGAACGCCTCTACAGTTTGTATGAAAACGCGCCGATCCCAACGGATCAGATGCTATTGAATCTGCCGCTGTTCATGCGCTCTAGCTTGGTGGCAAAGCTACTCCACTTTAACGAAGCCTACAGCCGCATAATTAGTTTACCGGGCGCCATTATGGAATTCGGCGTCTGGTGGGGCCAGAACTTGGCACTGTTCGAAAATCTGCGCGCCGTGCACGAGCCCTACAACCACGCACGGCGTATCGTTGGCTTCGATACCTTTGAAGGCTACCCCGAACCATCCGACAAAGACATCAAATCCGAAACCCTAACTGTTGGCGGTTACACGGTTTCCGAAAACTATGAAGACTATCTCAAGGAAATTCTGGCCTGTCACGAAAATGAAAACGTTATGTCGCAAATCAAGAAGACGAGCCTCGTCAAGGGCGACGCTAGCGAAAGTATTCAAACCTACCTTAAAGAGCACCCGGAGACTGTGGTGGCCATGGCGTGCTTCGACATGGCGCTTTTTGAACCGACCCGCGATGTGCTCAGAGCGCTCATGCCGCACTTTATCAAGGGCACAGTGTTGGTATTCGACGAATTCTATTCCGAAGAATTTCCAGGCGAAACACTTGCCATCCGCGAAACCCTGGGGACCAGCACCCACCGAATCGAACGCTCGGCCTTCCTACCCGATCGCGCCTATCTTACTATCGAATAGCCCAACATACCGATCGCACCATTTGTGCCCTAAACCCAACACCAAAGATCTGAGGCAATGAGCCATAGTCTCCGTTATTGATGATTTACACGGACCATCACGAATACCAACACAAGTTGGAACGTAGAAGACCGCCCATGCTACCCAATTATTTTCATGTCGGACAACCCAAGGCCGGCAGCACAACCCTGCATTTCATGCTAGTCGACCATCCCGATGTCTGCTTAGTCAAAAGCAAGGAAGCGCACTTTTTCGATATTGACGAGGCCTACGATAAGGGTCTGGATTTTTATCGGAAGGCCCACTTCGCCCATTGCGTAGGGCAGAAGGTTGTCGGCGACATCACCCCCGCCTATTTCAATGCCGTTGCGCTGGAACGCATCGCAAAGGATTTTGGCGATACGGCCAAGATCACGGTTTGTTTTCGGTTCCCAGTGGCACGTACTTATTCGCACTATTATCATTCAGTCCGTCTGTTGGAAGAACGCCAATCGCTGTTCACCCGGCTCCAACCGAACACCGGATACTTAAGGGCCAGCTGCGGCGGCAATATCTTCGAAAAGATATTGGAACTGTTCCCGCGCGAAAACGTAATGCCAATGATATTCGAGCGCGATCTGGTCAGTTCCGGCTCCATCCAGGCTTATGATAAGGTTTGTAACTTCCTTGGCATCGAGCCTGCCAAGGTGCCAGAAAACGAGAAGAAAGGTGTGGGCTTTCGCCCCAACGTCGCGATCGCTAACCACAATGGTTCGGTTGAGGACTATCGAGGTGCACACGAATTCAAAAAGGGCGACGTCATCATCGAGACCCTACAATGGACGACCCATTACCATGCCGAAGTGATTTCCAATCCCGACTCAGAAACCCGCGAGCGATACACCACCATTTTCGATGAGGTCACCACCGAACTCACTAACGACCAAGTGCGGGAGATCTACGCGTCCAACTTCGCGGAAGACGTGGAAAAGCTGAAAGAGCTGTTGGGGGATGACATTCCCGAGTGGTCGCTCGACGACCGGACAATAAAGGCACCGCCCCAGCTTGAAAGCCGTATCGGGAGAAAACCGTCCATCCTTCATAAACTCCGAGAGCGATTTGGCTGATGTCTGGTAGCACTACCAAAGCAATTCGGATTGAGGTAAATACGGGAACCCCGTCACGTCCGGTGATGCACCAATCCCTCACAACAACGCATGCACCCGGGCACACAGTTCAGGCACGACTTCGGCCCTGAACCAACTGTTCTTGCGTTCCCACGCGGCGGCGCGCCGGCTCGGAGGGGCTCTGGCGGACGGTCCGGCGCATTGTCGCGCCAGCCCCGCACGGATTTACTCATAGAGCAATTGGGCTTCTGACGTGAGACCCGAGTTCCCTCCAGTCATAGGGAGAGAGTTGATCAAAGAGCGTGAAAAATATGTTCGGCTCTTATCGCATTCAAAAAATGCACAAGAGCAGAAAGTTTTCGGTGATTGGATAACCGAGTACGAAACACTCGCTGGCGAAGTATTTAGCGCGTTAAAAGGACGTGGTAGCGCATAATTTCGCACTAGAATTACGGGAAAATCGCCGACACTAGGCGTCAAATGCCGGTTATTAGACACAAAACCGCAGTTGAATTCAGTCGCGCTTTTACTACTCTACCATCAACTTTCACGATGATGACGGTGGATTTCTCAGCCCAACAATCGACCATGTCGCAATCTTAGCGGGCTGTTAGTTTCTTGCCGCTGACACAACTCCAAGATTGCGTGTTCGTTTACAGTGCGCCCTATGAACCTTGAATGCTCGATATCATAACTTCCAAGACGCTTATAAAGGTTTCAATGTTACCGTTTATTCTTTCACTTTCAGCCAAGAGTTTTTCTTTTGCCTCCTCAAACTCTTTTTCATTCGCTCGCTCTTTAGGGGCTACATCGTCACCACTGTCGTTCTCGAAGAATGAACGGAGTTCATCAACGTATTTTTTCCGAATACTAGCGTCGACCATCAAATCCAGGTCAAACATTTCACGATATTCAGCTACGAAATCTTCTATTTGATTTTGTAAAAGATTCTTTTCTTCTTCGGGTAAAATGCCGAATACCGGCAAATCAAATTGTGCAATTATAAACAGTTTTCCGGTTTTCGCCGGTGATACCCATGGGTCGTTAAAATAATAGGAAGGCCCAAAGGCAAAATCAGATTTCGCACTTAGGAGTTCCGCAAAAGTGCCTATCTGCTTAAAATCGGCTAATCCGTCGGCTAATCTGACTGAAAACTTTGCCCCTGCTAATTCGGTTATTCCACGCCCATAGGTTGTTTGCGCACGTTTTTCCAACTCTTCCAATATAAAACGTCTGTTTAAGCTAATTGTGACACTTAGTTGGTTCTCGATTTTTTCGATTTGGCTCGTTAAAGTTTCTATCTCTATCTTTAATCGCTCGCTCTGGCCCGCCAACTTAATCGCGTCCGTTGTTAAACCAGCATTTCTTTCGAACAGTGCTTTCTGCCGGTCTCTTAATCTTGTTACCTCTGTTCTAATAGCCCCCAGATTTTCAGTTTCTATACCTGCAATCCGTCTTAGGCTTTCAATTTCATTGGTTTGTAGCGAAATGCGTTGATTGGCTCCCGAGATTTTTTCGTTCAACGATTTTGACTGATCTTCCAAAATTCCCTTTTTGATGAAAAGACTTTTATTTTGTTCTCGTAAGTCCAAATTTTCTATAACTGGCCCCAACGTCATGAACCCAATTATCGCTATTGCAAGCGTTCCGATCGCCGCGAGCCAACCCGGAAGTGCGTTTGACAAGAACATCTTCCATTCAATAGACATCACAACCCCCGAAGCCCCGCCCAAGATCGTTGCCAAATAACGACGATACACACAATCATGCACCTGATTAAAGCATAATGTCGATCGGCGTAGATCTCCCTTAGGTAGTAAATTGCTATTTCAAGAACTCAGCTTTTACAATCAGAAATTATTGGGATATCTGTATTCAAACGTCCCCTACGAATAAGTGCAGTGGGTGGATTTGTATTATATCAATCCGGCAAACTGTCGGGCAGGTCAGGATTTGGCGAAATCTCGTGTTCACTAAGAAGGCGACGTTCGTCCAACCTTTGTTGAACAAGACCATTAAACAGCACCTTGTATAATTGAGATCCAGGTTCGGGTGTCAGCCCGCTCTTATCCGCTTTCAATTCCTCTAATACCTGCCGTTTGATGAGTTCAATCTCAGCATCCTCACTGTTCGACGAGTTACCTGCGACGTTGGACTTGTCCGATGATTTGCGCGTAGATTTGTCTCGTCTTTGGATGAGTTTCTCACGCTGCTCTCGCGTTTTGACATGGCCGTAATGCTTGTCGAGCATTGTTACGCCGGTGCCCATCTGATCTTTGAGCAATGATGTTCCAGTTCCTTCCTCAAGTCTTATGGTGGCGTAGGAATGACGCAGGCTATACAGAGACAACGGCAACTCACTATCGCTGTCGTACAGAGAACAGGCTTTGAGCAAGTTATTGAAACCAATCCTGAAACTTTTGACTGGTTTTAGGTCCAGATTTTTGTGGTCAGACAAACGAGAATACGTGGTGTTTTTTCGTCAGTTTTTTGCCCTGCTTACTCAAATATGATTGCTGACGCGATCTAATTGCTTTCAAGCTGTCAGCAGCAGGATCGTCCAGAACCACATCACGTGGCTTCGTCTTCCCCCGTTTTGCGTGCAAATACGGCTCGTCCACATCGATAAACACGTCTGACCATTGCAACTTAGTCGTTTCACCTGTCCTCAATCCCGTATCGAGCAACACGACTATCCAATCGTATAGCAATTGCCGTTGTTCACGAGTAACCGCATTCTTGGTCTGATCAATTCGCGCTTCAGCGGTTTCGATGAGGGTCTTTAATTGATCACGTGTGAAGTTTGGCCTGCGGTCTTTATTTGCCTTCAAATTCGGAACATCCGGCGCGCTATATCTTGTGAGGTATCGTTTCCTGACGGCAAATTTAATCAGCCCGCGTAGCACTACGTTCTCGCGGTTTATCGTATCAGCTTTGGGTTCTTCTCCAGCCTTTGTGAGCTGTGTGCGCCGCCATTGCACGTACTCCCAAACATCATCTTCCGCCATTTCGCTGACATCAGGTAATCGCGATTTAAAATACGGCGAAAGGTAAAGCCTAATCCTACCTTCGTGATATTTTTTGGGACCACCTTTGGGCAAACTCGCAAGATATTCAGTACAGAGCATTTCAAAGCTCACAGCGTGCTGCGGTTTGCCCGATAATTCTCGTAAGCGAGCTTGATCGTATTTTTCTAGTGCCAGCCTCTTCGCTTCGACCTGATCTTTTGTTTTAAGGGATTGTCGAACAGCTTTTTTTGCACCATCTAGCCTGAAACGCACCCGCCAAACGCCATTATCGTGCAAGTAGATGCGGACGCCCGGTGCGACCTCTACCTGATCTTCTCCAACTGGTCTGGCCATTTCAAAAACCCTACAGCGACTATTTGTGTACAATTTGTGTACAACGATCGCATGGCCAACCGATTGATACAAAAGGATTTCTTCAAAACGACTATTTTGAAGAAATGAGCACAAGCTATAAAAGTTTCAGATGCAGCGAGCGCACAGGCTGAAATACTGTTTGCTTTCAATGTGTAAGCCAGTATGTTCGCCGCCGCAGCAAATAGTGGGGCTGTAGCTCAGTTGGGAGAGCGCTACGTTCGCAACGTAGAGGTCGTCGGTTCGATCCCGATCAGCTCCACCATCCCCTATTGCAAAGCACGTCGGCAGGGGCGCAGCCAGCCGGCAAGCAAGCGCCCGCCGTCCCGGACCGCCGCACCGTGAGCCGCCCGGCCGATCCGGATATAGTGATCGATGTCGATGGCGCCATTTGGGTGGCGCCGAATTTCGGCCGGGGCCGGTGATTTTCCCTCAACGCGTTTCGTGAACTTCGTGCCGATATACATTCCGCGGTTCCTCCATCATTGGGTGACGGAAAAACCTAGGCCGGTTTCATTGGACGCGCTTGCAGACGGTCTTTAGGTTTGCTTGAGAAACGTTGGATTTTTCGTCCTTTTCGGGGTTATGGCGATGGTTTACCGGTTTGGCGGGTTTACGCTCGATCCCCTGACCTACGATTTGCAGTGTGACGGCGAACCCATATCGGTCGAGCCGCAGGTCTTCAGCGTGATCAACCTGCTGATCGAAAACAGAGACCATGTGGTCTCGAAGGACGAGCTGATCGAGGCCGTCTGGGACGGCCGTATCGTTTCCGATGCGACGTTGAGCAGCCGCATTAGCGCCGCGCGGTCAGCCCGCGGCGATACCGGCCAAGACCAAAACATCATTCGTACTATTCCACGGCGCGGCTTCCGCTTCGTCGCCGAGGTATCGGCTGATGGTGCCACCGAGAACCCGCCACCGGGCTCGCCAGACACCCGCCCGACCATTCGTTACTGCACAACGGCGGACGACGTTCAGTTAGCCTATGCCTTCGCCGGCGAGGGCCCACCGCTGCTCAAGGTCGCGAACTGGCTAAACCATCTCGAGTTTGATTGGGCGAGCCCGATGTGGGCCCCGCTATTTCACGAATTCACCCGCCACCGGCAACTCCTGCGCTACGATTCGCGGGGTGTCGGTCTGTCCGACTGGGATGTTGGCGATTTTGCCTTCGATCTGTTGGTCGAAGATATGGAGGCGGTGATCGACGCCAGCGGCGTGGAGAAGTTCGCCTTATTAGGCATTTCGCAAGGTGCGGCAATCGCTATCGACTACGCGGCCCGTAACCCCGATCGGGTCTCACATTTGATACTGTGGGGCGGTTTCGCGCGGGGACGGCGCAAACGCGGCAACCAAGATGACTATGCAGAAAGCGAGGCATTTATCACCCTGATGCGCCAAGGCTGGGGCAAAGAAACGTCGCCGTTTCGTCAGATGTTTGCTTCGCTGTACTTGCCCGACGCCAACGACGAGCAGATCAAATGGTGGACAGATATGCAACGCACCGCCACCTCGCCGGAGAACGCCGTGCACTTACGCGAAACCATCGACGATCTAGACGTCACCGAACAATTGTCGAAAGTACAAACGCCCACGCTCATCGTGCATTCAGAGCGCGAAGCGGTGGCGCCATTATCGGAAGCGCGCTTTATGGCGGCGCGAATTCCTAACGCAAAATTCGTCGCCCTCGACAGCGCCAACCATCTGGTATTGCACCAGGAACCGAGCTGGCAGCGGGCCGTTTCGGAAATAGAGGCGTTTCTGTCTAGCGCGCCCTAGATCCCCTCATAACAACGCGTGCACCCGGGCGCGCAGCTCGGGTACCACTTCCGCCATGAACCACGGATTCTTGCGCTCCCACGCGGTGGTGCGCCAACTGGGGTGGGGCAGCGGCAGATAGTCGGGCAGAAAGTCGCGCCACGCCCGCACGGTCTCGGTCATCGAGCGCTTGGGTTTAACCGGCAGGTAATGGTTTATGGCATAGCTGCCGACCACCAGATGGAGCTCGACTGCGGGCATCGCGGCGCGCACCCGTTCGTGCCACAGGGGCGCGCATTCGGGCCGCGGCGGCCGGTCGCCGCCGCGCTCGAACCGGCCAGGATAGCAGAACCCCATGGGCAGCATGGCAAAGCGGGACTCGTCGTAAAACGTGTCGCGGTCGACATTGAGCCAGCCGCGCAGCCGGTCGCCGGACGGATCGTTGAACGACAAGCCGGTCTTGTGCACCGCAGTCCCCGGCGCTTGGCTGAGGATCATAATGCGCGCCGATATACTGCCGCGCACCACCGGCAAAGGCCCCAGGGGAAGGTGCTCGGCACAGAGGGTGCAGGCGCGGACATCGGCCAGAAGGCGCTCTAATATCGCTTCGTCATTTTCGCTCATTGGGCGATATGGGCGCGCAACGCCGCGACGAAGGCCGGTACGATTTCGGTCGCCGGCCCATAGTGGGCCTCGTGGAACAGGGTGGCGCCCTCGGATTCTTCCAGGTTCAACTCGATGGCCTGCGCGCCGGCGCGCCGCGCTTCTTGGACAAACCCGGCGGCGGGATAGACGTTGCCCGAGGTGCCGATAGAGATGAACAGCCGGCAGCGCGCCAGGGCGGTCAAAATCCGATCCATATGCAAGGGCATCTCGCCGAACCACACCACATGGGGACGCATGCCGCCGGCCTCGCCGCAGTTAGCGCAACTCATATCGACCCGCAGATCGTTCAAGCCGCCGACCACATCGCCACAGTGATGGCACTGAGACTTGCCCAGTTCGCCATGCATATGAATGAGGTTCTTGGTACCACCGCGCTCGTGCAAATCGTCGATATTCTGACTGACCACCAGAACTCCGCCGGGCCAGAACGCCTCCAACTCACCCAGCGCCTTATGGGCGGCGTTGGGCATCACCGAGGTGTCCATCATCTGTTCGCGGCGCACATTGTAGAAACCCAAAACCCGTTCCGGATCACGGGCGAAGGCTTCCGGCGTCGCCACGTCCTCGATGCGGTACTTTGCCCAGATACCGTCCGGGTCGCGGAAGGTGGCGAGGCCGGATTCCTTCGAGATGCCGGCCCCGGTTAGGATAACGATCGGGTCGGCTGCGGTAACGTGTTCGAGAACGCTCATGGCAGGTTGCGCGTGTTTTCCTATAAAACGAACCCGCACCGTAGCGCCCCGCAGGCCGCCGCGAAACCCGGCGTGGACGGCATTATCGCGGTATATAAAGGCCGCTGAGCCGACACCGCGCCCGGTATCCCCATACTTCGACAGGCTCAGCATGAGGATACCTCTATATCTCCCGGCCTCATCCTGAGCTTGTCGAAGGACGAGGCCGCACCTCAAGTGGCGAGGCGCCTCACAATTCCAGCGGATAGACCGCTTCCGGTGTGTAGAGCGCGCCCGAGCGGCCCGTCTGGCTGGCGTAGAGCGTAAACGCGTCGACCGGGATCGGTGGCAAATCGAAGCTGCCATAGGTGGCAACGAAATCCGCTGCCGGGCCTTCCGGCGCGTTTTTGCAGCGCGCCAAGGTGACATGGGGGTGGAACTTCCGGCTCTCGGCCGGAAGGCCAGCACGCATGCTGGCAGCCTCGATCTTCGCCTGCAGGTGAAGCAGCGGTTCGGTATTCTCGACCCCGGCCCACAGCGCGCGCACCCGACCGCGCGATCCGAAAGTGCCCAGCCCGGCCAAACGAATGTCGAAGCCCGGCGCGGTGAGGCGCGACAGGTGATCGTCGATATCCTCGGCCACCGCCGGTTCTACCTCGCCGATAAAGCGCAGGGTGATGTGCATATTTTCCACCGGCACCCAGCGGGCGCCGGGCAAGGGCGCGCGCACCAGGGTCAGCCGTTCGCGCACGGCCTCGGGCAATCCCAGCGCTACAAAGAGTCGGATCATCTAATCGGTCCACCCGGGCGTCAGTCCTCGAGGAACAGGCTCAACACGCCGGTGTAGGTGTAGAGCCGGCCATTGGAGATTTCGCCGTTGCCGAAAAAGCCGACGATCGGCACATCGCCCAAGGCCTCGCTGATCATCGCCAACTCCTGGCTGCCCGGTCCGAACTGATTGGGGCCGCGGGCGATGCAGCTATGATAGACGCCGCCGCGAATGCCCGACCCGGCGCGACTTTTTAGAGAATCGAGCATGCGCCCCATATCCTCCACCGCGCTGGCCGCGTCGCGGCGTACGAACATCACCTGGTCGCCCTCGCTCAGCGCATCGCCAATTGCCAACCAGCCTTGATTGGCATCGATCCCCATCAAATTACGCACCATATAGTCGCCAGTATCCGACCCGACCACCGGCACGGCGGCGTGGATATAGCCGGCGACGCGCTGCAGGTCGCGCGCCAGCAAATCGCCGATATCTTCGTTGAATACGTCGAGCGCCAGCCGCCCATCGAGCTCTGTGACAATGTCGCCGTCCATATCAGTGACGGTGTGCAGCGGACCAATGGGGGAACAACCCTGGGTCAGGCCAGTCGCCACCTGGACCGTATCGGCGAACAGCACGCCGGAGACACCGCCGCCGGTGGCGGCGTCGGAAATCTGGCCCGCCTGCGTCGCCGCGCTGGTCAGCCCGCCAACCAGATAGGCCTCGGTGGTCTCCGCCAAGCCCGGCACCAGGGATAACACACCGGCGCCGCGCGGATCGGCGTGAACGATGGCGAATCTGGGGTCGTGCGCCGACAGCCATTCGGCCATCGAGCGCAGCGCGTCGTCGCCGCTCTCGCCTGAATTTATCGACGGCAGCAGGCGATAATCATCGCCCGGCACATCCAGCGCCATGATCGCCATCGCCGGCGTGTCGAAATATTCCGCCCCGCTGGCGCAGATCGCGGGCGCCACCGCGCCGGTCCAATCGGCGATGCCGGAGCGTTCTTTCAAATGGTCGAGGATATCATCGAGATCGCCAGCCAGGGGCTCGGTGACATAGAGCAGGCCAAGCCCCCCGGCGGCCGGCGGCCAATCCTCAAGGCAGCGATCCATCAGGCTCCGCCAGCCCTGCCACTGGGTGATCGGGCCTTCCGGGGTGACCCCGGCATGGGCGTATGCAAACGACGTCATGGGAATATCCTGCTAGCGGCTCTCGGCCTTTGCACTTTGTTCGATGTCGGCCAGGGCTTGCAACACCGTCGGCGTAATCCGCTCAACAATTACCCGCACGCCGGCCGGATTGGGGTGAATGCCGTCGGGCTGGTTCAACGCCGGCTGCGCCGCCACCCCGTCGAGGAAGAACGGATAGAAGGCCACCCCATGGCGTTCGGCAAGCCGTGGAAATACCGCCTGGAACGCCTCGCCATACGCGCGCCCATAGTTCGGCGGGGCCAGCATGCCGGTCAAGACCGCCGGTATTCCCCTGTCGGCCAAACGGGTCAGGATGGCGTCGAGATTGGCTTCCATATCCGCCGGCGCCAAGCCGCGCAGACCGTCATTAGCGCCCAGTTCAACGATCATCAGATCGGGCATATCCGCCAACACCCAGTCGATGCGCGCCAGGCCGCCCGCCGACGTATCACCCGAAACGCCTGCGTTCACCACCCGGGTATTCGCGCCCGCTTCACGCAGCGCCGCTTCCAGGCGGGCGGGGAAAGCGTCATTAGCGACAACCCCGAACCCGGCGGTCAGACTATCGCCCAGGGCGACGATCACAGTCTCGTCATTCGCCGCAAAGGCGGTTCCATATAGACTGGCCGACAAGCCAATCACGCCCGCCATAACCGCAAGAGATCGTTTAATCCGCCGGCCATTGATCGCGGTTCGAAAACCGCCATATCGTTGAGGACCGTTTCTTTTTCGCCCCCCTAGCCGGGCCCCGAGGTACAACAAACATCTCATGATGGACTTGCCCGATCCGCAACAATCGCAGCGCCCCGACGGCGCCACCGCCGCTAAACCCATCGTTGAGCTTAGCGACGTTCACCTTCATTTGGCGAGTGCGGGCGGCAAGGTCAATATTCTTCGCGGTCTCGACTTGTCGGTCAACGCCGGCGAGACCATCGGTGTGGTCGGCCCCTCGGGCTCGGGCAAGTCGACCATGATGATGGTGATCGCCGGGTTGGAGCGACCCACCAGCGGGACGGTGCGGGTCGCCGGCAGCGAATTGGCGACCCTGAACGAGGATGCGCTGGCGCTGTTCCGCCGCCGCTCGGTCGGCATCGTGTTCCAGGCCTTCCATTTGGTCCCGACCATGTCCGCGGTCGAAAACGTCGCCGTGCCCTTGGAGTTCGCGCGTATCGACGACGCCTTCGAGCGCGCTCGCGCCAGCTTGGAGACGGTCGGCCTGGGCGACCGCCTGACCCATTATCCATCGCAATTGTCGGGGGGTGAACAACAACGGGTCGCCATCGCCCGCGCCTTCGCCACCGAACCGAACCTGCTCTTGGCCGATGAGCCGACCGGCAATCTGGACGGCGACACCGGAACCCAAGTCATCGATATCTTGTTCGAGCGCGCCGCGCGCTTCGGCACCACCTTGCTACTGATCACCCACGACCGAGGATTGGCGCAACGCTGCAGCCGCGTCGTGCAATTACGCGACGGCCGCATCGTCGATCATGGGAACACCCCGCCATGAGCAGCGAAGACGCCGCCTCCTGGACGCTGGCCTGGCGGCTGGCTCGGCGCGAGCTGCGCAGCGGCGTTCGCGGGTTCCGGGTTTTCCTGGCCTGCTTGACAGTCGGCGTGGCCGCCATCGCCGCGGTCGGCTCGACCTCCTCGGGTCTCACCGCGAGCCTGGGCAACGACGCCCGCGAGATCCTCGGCGGCGACGTCGCCGTGCGCCTGGTGCAGCGCCCCGCGCAACAGAGCGAACAACGCCATCTGGGCACCACCGGTCGACTTTCCGGCAGCGCCGAAATGCGGGCCATGGTGCAATCGGACGCCGTCGGCCCCAACGGCGCGCGGTCCTTGGTCGAATTAAAGGCCGTCGACGATGCCTATCCGCTCTACGGCGCGCTAGAAACCGAGCCGCGCCTGTCGCGCCAGGACTTGTTCGGCCGGCGCGGCGAGCTGTCGGGCGTGGCCGTGGCCCCGCAACTGGTTGACCGGTTGGGCGTCAGTGTCGGGGATATCTTGCGGGTCGGTGACGGGCGTTTCGAAATCCGTGCCATCCTCGCCCACGAGCCCGACCGGTTGGCCGGCTCGGGGATATTCTCGCTGGGGCCGCGGGTGATGATCGCCAAATCCGCGCTCGCCGAGACCGGTCTCGAGCAGCCCGGTAGCCTGATCTACTACACCTACCGGGTCGCCCTGCCCGACAGCGTCGATCCGGAAGACTGGATCGCCGACCTCAACACCGAATTTCCCGATGCCGGCTGGCGCATCCGCCGGCTCGACGAGGCGGCGCCGCAGATCCGCCGCCTGGTACAACGGGTCGGCCTGTTCCTCACCTTCGTCGGCTTAACGGCGCTACTGGTTGGCGGCGTCGGCGTGGCCAACGCGGTGAGCGCCTATCTCGACGGCAAGACCGCCGTCATCGCCACGCTGAAATGCCTCGGCGCCCCGGCCCGGCTCATCGTGCGAATCTATCTCTTGCAAATACTGACCCTGGCCGGGGTCGGCATCATCGCCGGCCTGGTGCTGGGGGTGCTCACCCCGTTCGCGGCGTCGGGCGTCATCGCCGCCTTCCTGCCGGTGCCGGTCAGCACGGGGATATATCCCGGCGCGCTACTGATCGCTGCCCTCTTTGGCTCGCTGACCGCGCTGAGCTTCGGCCTGTGGCCGGTGGCCCGCGCCGCCCAAATACCCGCCGGCAGCCTATTCCGAAACCTCGTCGCCCCGGTTCGGGCTCGGCCGCCGGCGGTCTATGTGGCCATCACAGCAGTGGGGCTCGTCGCCCTGGCCGCGCTGGCGGTCGTCACTGCCGACGATACCGGCCTCGCCCTGTGGTTCGTTGGCGGCGCGGCGGCGGCGATGGCGACGTTTCGTATTGTCGCCGCGCTGATCGCCATTGCCGCGCGCCGGGTGGGAAATTTGCGCCAGCCCGCCGTGCGTCTGGCCGTTGCCGCCCTGCACCGGCCCGGCACGCCGACCCCCAGCGTGGTGCTGGCGCTGGGCTTGGGCCTATCGGTGCTGGTCACCATCGCCCAGGTCGACGGAAATCTCAGCCGGCAGATCCGCGAAGAATTGCCGACCGGCGCGCCGGCGTTTTTCTTCATCGACTTGCAACCCAACCAAATCGCGCCCTTCGAGGCGCTGCTGGCCGATATCGACGGGGTCGAGAAGACCGTGCAGGTACCCATGCTGCGCGGCCGCATTACGTCGATCGCCGGCGTCGCCGCCGAGACCGCGACGATCGACCCCAATTCCCGTTGGGCGATCCGCGGCGACCGGGGCGTTACCTGGAGCGAGGCGGCGCCGGAAAACAGCCCGGTGGTCGAGGGCGAATGGTGGCAAGCCCACTATGACGGCCCGCAGTTGGTCAGCCTCGACGCCGATGTTGCCGCCGGGTTCGGGGTCGGCATCGGCGATACGCTGACGGTCAATGTGCTGGGCCGGGAGTTCACCGCCACCATCGCCAATTTGCGCCACATCGACTGGCAAACCCTGTCGATTAACTTCGTGATGATTTTCTCACCAGGGTTTCTCGAGGCTGCGCCGCGCAGCCATATCGCCATCGTCCACGCCGATCCTGCCGCCGAGGCCGAGATAGAGCGCGGCGTCACCAATGCCTTCCGCAATGTCAGCGCCGTGCGGGTGCGCGACGCGCTGGAGACCGTCAACGGCATCGTCACCGGCATCGGCACCGCGGTACGGCTGGCCGCCCTGGTCGCCCTGGTGGCGGGCACCCTGGTGCTGGCCGGCGCCATCGCCGCCAGTCATCGGCGCCGCGTATACGACAGCGTCGTCCTTAAAGTGCTCGGCGCGACCCGGCGTAATGTGATGACCATCTTTGTTCTGGAATACGGCTTGCTCGGCTTGGTAACTGCGTCGCTCGCTGCCATCGTCGGCTCGATTGCGGCCTGGGCGGTGCTGCGTTTCCTGATGAATATAGACTGGGTGCTGATGCCGCAAACCGTCGCGCTGACCGTGATTGGCGCCACGGTGATCATTTTGGCTATCGGCGTGGTGGGCACCTGGCATACGTTGGGGCAGAAAACAGCTCCTCTGCTGCGCAACGACTGACACCGGGTTAGAATGAAGGTAAGGGTTGGACAAGGATCGCCGGAGCACGCACTCACCCTGGCTTATTTACCCTTGGGCGTGTTCGTCGGCATCGCCCTGTCCAGCCTATTCTCTTTCGCCTTTCGGCTCGGATTTGCCCCACCGGTTATCAGCCTGGGCCTGCTGGCGGCCCTGATAATCGCGGTCGGCGTGGCGAGCCGCCAATTCAGAGCCTCGGCGGCGGCCGGCACAAGGCTCACCCTGGGGCATATGGGGATTGTGTGCTTGCTCGGCGGGGTAGCGGCCGCGCCGCCGGCCGAATTTCCGCCGTTGATGCTGTGGTCTCTGGCGGCGCTGGCCGGAACAGCCGCTACCGTTCTCATGATGGAAGCCTGGCTAACCGAAAAAATCGCCGCCGCCGGGCCCTTTAGCCGGATGCTCGGCCAGCAGGCACACGGGTTGCTCGTGCTGTCGGCGGTGATGCTGTTATGGCGCAGCGGCAGGATCGACGCCTGGGTGATTGTCGTCGGCGCGGTCCACTATATCCTGCTGATACTGTCGTTAGTGTTGCCGGCACTGCGGCGGAAATCCACCGCCGTCTGGCGGCCCCACGCCCGCTTTGCCCTGGGGGTCGTCCTGGCCGTAGCGCTCGCCCCGATCGTGCCACCGGTTCTCGTCACAACCCTCGCCGTGGTAGCCCTCGGCCTCGCCCTGGCGGGTTCAGCATCAGACATTAGCGTTACCCGAACATGAAAATTGATTGATTTCAGATGTTTAGAGGATCGCGATCACAATAAATCCAACGCATCCTCGGTTGATTTTCGAGTAGCAAACCCCCATATTTAGCCCGCAAGAGGGCTCCAACTGGGCCGCTCTCATAGGAATGAAGAGGTGACTATGTCTGACCAGTTTAACCGTGGCGTAGTGTTGAACCGCACGGGAACCGACGCCCAGATCGATGAAGGTCTGCGCGCCTATATGCTGCGTGTCTACAACTACATGACAACGGGCCTGGCGCTGACGGGTGTGGTGGCGTTCATTGTCGCTTCGACACCGGCGGTCTTTAACGCCATATTCGGCACTGGCCTGCAGTGGATCGTGATCTTGGCGCCGCTCGGCATGGTGTTCTTCTTGAGCGCGCGCATCAACAAGATGTCCGCCGCCGCTGCGCAACTTACCTATTGGCTGTTTGCCGGCCTCATGGGGTTATCGCTGGCCTCGGTCTTCGTAATCTATACCGGCGAGAGCATCGCCCGCGTCTTCTTCATTACGGCTGCCACCTTCGCCGCGATGAGCTTGTACGGCTACACCACCAAACGCGATTTGACCGGCTGGGGCTCGTTCCTGTTTATGGGCCTGATCGGCATCATCCTAGCCAGCATCGTCAATATCTTCATCGGCTCGTCGATGATCCAGTTTGTCGTATCGGTCTTGGGTGTGCTGATCTTCACCGGCCTGACCGCCTACGACACCCAGAAGATCAAAGATATGTACAGCGCCGTCGACGGCTCCGAGATCGCCGGCAAGAAGGCGATTATGGGCGCACTGCGGCTCTATCTCGACTTCATCAATCTGTTCCTCATGCTGCTGCATCTGTTCGGCAACCGCAATTAGGTTCGCCAACAATCAAACAATTTGAACGCCCGGGGTTTTCCCCGGGCGTTTTCTTTTGCGCCGGCCGCGCCATAATAGGACCCATAATTGGGAGAGCGATTTATGGCCAGTTTAAAAGACAAAGTGGTGGTGCTGACCGGCGCTAGCCGGGGTATTGGAGCCGCCGCCGCGCGGCTCATGGCCGAAGACGGGCCGACGCTCATCCTGTGCGCGCGCTCGGCCGAGGCCAACGCCGAGACCAGGGCCGCCGTGGAAGCAGTTGGCGCCACGGCCGAGAGCCACGGCTTCGACGTGTCCGACGCGGCCGCGGCGAAAGTCTTCATTGACGATGTGGTGACGCGTCATGGGCGCATCGACGTGCTGATCAACAATGCCGGCTCCGGCAAGATGGGCAGCGTCGCCGACGTGCCGCCGGACGATTATCTGGCGGTTCAGCGGGTCAATGTGATGGGCCCCTATAATATGATCTACGCCGCCCTGCCTGCGATGCTGGAGCGCGATGCCGGCACGATCATCAATTTGACCAGCGCGCGCGCTTTCATCCCCGACCGGTTCTACGCCGCTTACTGTTCGTCGAAGGCGGCGCTACTGTCGATGACCCAGTGCCTGCATTTCGACCTACAAGATACCAACGTCAAAATTTTCGCCTTCTCGCCCGGCTTTACCGAAACCGACATGGTGCGCGAAATTTACGCCAACAAGGTCTTCCGCCAGGCAGCGCTAACCCCTGACCAGGGCCAACCGCCCGAACGACCGGCCAAGGTGATGACTTGGCTGGCGCGCGAAGCCCCCAACAACCTGGCCGGCGAACATGTGCAGGTGCAGTTCAACGACATCAGCAGACGTGCCGGCCTCGAGGATTAGCGACCGACGTCCTTCGATGGCGGCACATCTTCGGTACGCCGGTAGATCAACACAGCAACCAGTAAGGCGATTGCCAGGGCGCCGAACATCGCCTGATAGGCCTCGACCGGACTGCGGCCCAGCGTGTCGGCGGGGAAGGCGTTGACGATCGCGCCGGTCACCACCTGCACGACAAACACCCCACCCCAGATGAACAGATTGATCGCGGTAATCGCGCGACCGGTATGGCTGTCGGGAAACAACGAGCGGGCATGAGCGAATATCGTCGCGGTATAAGCCGATGCCAGACCGAGCAGAATGAACAATCCGGTCACCAACACGACCGAGCTATTGTTGTTGACGGTCAGCAACACGAACGACAGCGCCATGGCGATCGCGCCGGCGCTGACCACCCCGCGCCTGGTGTCGAATAGCCGGTCGAGCGGACCATAGAACAGCGCCGAGACCAGCCAGGCCAGCGACAACGCGAAAATAACGTTGCCCCGGGGGATCAGATCCAGGCCGAATACATCGTTCAGATAAGGCCCGGTCCACAGAGCGCGGGTGGTTAAAAACGATCCCACCGAGACCGCCGCCACCGCCGCTAAACCATAAAGCCGACGGTCGGCAAGGATGAGGCCCACGCCGCGGATGGTCTGGCCCAATGTCTCGGGAACAGGCTCGGCCACGGTCGAACCGGGCGGACGGTCGCGGGCGACTAGGAAGACAATCACGGCCACTACCGCAGCGCCCCAGCCGACAAAGCCCAACGTGTCACGCCAGCCGATTGCCGCGCTGGCCCAGGCAAAAGGAGTCGCCGAGAGCAACAGGCCGGCACCGCTCACCGCGACGGCAATCGAGCTGGCGGTCGCCAGACGGTCGCGCGGCACCCAGCGGGACAGCATAAGGATCAAACCCATATAGACCGGCGCGATGCCACAGCCGGCGATGAACAACGCAACCGCCAACGTAATCGGCGTCTGGGAAATCGATATGCCCAATGTGCCGATCGCGGAGATCAACAGAAACCCGGCGATGGTGCGGCGCGGCCCAAACCGGTCGAGCAGGATGCCGACCGGCAACTGCATCAGAGCAGAGCCGAGAAACAGGGCCGCCGGTAGACTGCTAAGTTCGGCGGCGGATAAATCGAGCTCGCTGCGCAAATCCGGCGCGATGACCGACGGCGCCGATCTTAGAAACTGGCTCAGCATAAACGCCAGGCCAAGAAACGGCGCCATCGCCGAGATCACAGCCAAACGGGTACGCCGGACGCCGTTCAGGGGGTTTTTCGCCTTATCTGTCATGGAACTTTACGAAATCCGGGCCGTCGAGACGCGAATCTTAACCTATCTCGAGCCGGAGAACCGCAGAATACACACAAAAGGGTTGGCGCCTCTACACCGGTCATTAAGCATAATGGCGTAAAAATAGGTCAGATTAACTAACCCCTGACCCCGGCCCCACGGCATTCTGATGACCGAAGCATTTACCCTGTCGGAATATATCGACCACCATCCCGGTCTGGCGATGGACCGGCGCGACGCGGCGGCTGTGCAGCGGGCCTTCGACCTGATTGCCGAAGACAACGCCATCGAAACCCCGTCGGAGTCCCAGCCGGTCCCGGCAGAGACTATTCAGCAAAGCAAGCAAGAGCTCGAGAACACGGTCTATTTTCTCGCTCGCGCGGCGCAGATTTACGACGAAGGCACCGGCAACCATACGCGCCGGGTCAACGAATATAGCTACTTCTTGGCGCAAACTGTCGGCATGGGCACCGCTTTCTGCGAAGAGATCCATTATTCGGCGCAATTGCACGATCTCGGCAAAATTAGTGTCGACCCCATCGTGCTCGGCAAAGCCGGGCCGCTGTCGGAGACCGAGCGTCAGGAAATGGACAACCATACTATCTACGGGCACCGCATCCTTAGCCAGTCGCCGCAACTGGCGATGGCCGCCGAGATCGCGCTGAACCACCACGAAAAATGGGACGGCACCGGCTATCCCAATGCGCTGGCCGGCGACGATATCCCCCTGTCGGCGCGCATCACCCAGATCGCCGACATCTACGATGCGCTACGCACCGCGCGGCCTTATAAACCGGCCTTCGATCACGAGACGGCGCGTGGCATCATTCTAAGCGGCGATGCGCGTATCGACTCGGCCGGCCATTTCGATCCCAAACTGGTCGAGGCCTTCAGCGACACCCATTCCGATTTCGACCGGATCTGGCGCGAGCTGTCGGACGGTTGAAGCGCGGCTAGCCCCGTAACTCGCGCGGCAGTTTGAAAATGCCCGAGCAACGCGCGACCGGTGTGCCATCAGCCGTGACCACGCCCTCGACGAAATTCATCGAATGGGTGCGGTTGACCAGATTGGCCTGACATTCAACCCACTGGCCGGTCAGGATCGGTTCGATGAAATCGGTCTCGAGATGAATGGTCGGGGCGATACCCTTGCGCTTGATCTGGAACAGCGCCGTTTGCGCCATCGAGACATCGACGAAACTGGTTAGCCAGCCACCATGCACCACCTCGCGCGGATTGAGATGGCGTTCGTCGACGCGAAACGCGAAGGTGATCTTGTCGCCGCGAATGCGGTGGAACAGCGGACCGTTACGTTCGGTGAAATTGCTGAATAACGGAAACGGCTCGAAGCCCTTGGGCACCTTGATCTTGCGCTTGATGTCGTATTCCAGATGGTCGAGCCGGTCGGCGCCCCAATAGGTATTCCCATCGCAAACCATGAACGGTGCGCCAAACATACCATCGGCGATGGCGCGATCGAATCCCTCGGCCAGCGCCTTCTTGGCGCGCCGGTCGCCCTCAGCGGCCTTAATCTCGTCGAAGGCGATATCCACGCCATAGACCTTGCACGCGGACGCCAGTTGGCGGGCGGTGCGCACTTCCTTGCCGAGACCGAAATAGCGATTGTCGACAGCCAGTGCGAAGCGCTTCGCCAGCGCCGGATCCTTGCGCTTAATCCGCAGGAACGCCATCCGGTGCAAACTCGCGCCGTAAGGCGGCACCTCGGGCGGGAAGTTCACCGGCAAGCCGTTCATACGGCACGCCCGAGGAAAATCTTTCTGATTGTGGGCGAACTTGGCCGGCTGGTCGCGCGGCGACGTGATCCCTTGGTGCGCCATAATCTCCGGTAGCACCACCACGTTCCAATCGACCTCGCGGCCGTAGCGTGCCGCGACCTTGTCGATGCGGTTCATGGCGACGTAGGAATAGGCGGAAACAAAATCGAAATAAAACCGTATCGGCGAAGCCATAACGCGTCTCTTCTTGGTTTAAACGGGGACGGGTGATCAGCGCACGCCGATCGATTTTAAATGCGCCTCGCGGCGGGTCAGCCACCAGCCATACTGGTCGGGCCAATCGGCAAAGTCGGGGTCGGCGCCCAGGGTCTGCGCCGCGTGGCGCGCCCAATAGGGGTTGTAGAGCGCCTCGCGGGCGATGCCGATCAAATCAGCCTGGTCGGTCTGTAATATTTCCTCGGCTTGTTCGGCGTGCACGATCAGACCGTGGGTCATGGTCGCGATATCGTTGTCGCGGCGGATGCGGTCAGACAATGGCAGGCGAAAACCGAGCGGCAACGGGTCGCGCGTCGTGGTCGCCATGCCAGCAATACCGCCCGACGAGCAATCGACCACATCGACGCCGCGGCTTTTCATCTCGTCGGTAAGGACAACAGAATCATCTAAGTCCCAACCGCCGTCGACACCGTCAACCGACGATATGCGCACGAATAACGGCTTGTGGGCAGGCCATACGGCGCGCACCTTCTCGACAGTCTCCAGGGTAAATCGCATGCGCCCGGCGCGGTCGCCGCCATAGGCGTCGTTGCGGTGGTTCGACATTGGCGACAGGAAGGTGTGGGACAGATAGCCGTGGGCGGAGTGAATCTCCAACACCTCGAAGCCAGCTTCGTCGGTGTAGCCGGCAGCATCAGCGAAGGCCTGTTGGACCGATTGTATTTCCGCGACGCTAAGATCGTGGGGCATCAGGGAGGTATCATTCACCGGCTGGGCACTGGGTGCGACGATATCCCAGGCGACCTCGCCGCGCGCGGCGTCGCTATCGTCCAGGGGGCCGTGACCTTGCCAGGGACGCTGCATGCTGGCCTTGCGGCCGGCATGGGCGATTTGCATGCCCGGCGACGCGCCATGCGCCTTGAGAAACGACACCACCGGCTTTAGCGCTGCGGCGTGATCGGCCGACCAGATCCCCAGATCGCCATGGGTGATGCGCCCGCGCTCTTCAACCGCGGCAGCCTCGCAAAACACCAACGCGCTGCCCCCCAGCGCGTATTGACCGAGATGGACGTTGTGCCAGTCGTTGGCCAGCCCGTCATGGGCCGAGTACTGGCACATGGGCGAAATGACGACACGGTTTTTCAAGGTCACGCCGCCGATGGTCATCGGCGAGAATAAAAGCGGTTTGTCGGTCTCGGTTTCGGCCACGGGCGTTCCCCTGTTCTTGATTTTCTCCGGCAGCATCGGGCGCCGCCCGCCTAGTTTGCGCTTTTTGCCAGCGCCTTCAACAAATTGAGCAATGTTTCGTCGCGCGCGGCGGCCAATTCATCGATGGTGCGGCCGCCCGCTTCTTCCGCCACCCCGGCGATGATCTTCTGCTTGACGTCGTCGCTCAGCTGCGGATCGCCTAAGGCAGCCCAGCGGCGTTCCTGGCTGGCGCCGAGAATGTCGAAATAATGGGCGATGCCGCCAGCGCCGCCGCCCAGGTGATAGGTCATGTGCGGACCCATGAAGGCCCAGCGCAGACCAGGCCCGCCGGCCATCGCCTTGTCGATATCCTCGACCGTGGCGTAACCCTCGGCGACCAGATGAACCGCCTCGCGGTAGACCGCCGCCTGCAGGCGGTTGGCCAAATGGCCGGGAATTTCGGCGCGCAGCCGCACCGGCGATTTGCCGACACTCGCGTAGAATTCCATTGCCCGGTCGACCGCCCAGCTCTCGGTCTGCTTGCCGCCGCCCACTTCGACCAGGGGCATCAAATGGGGCGGATTGAACGGATGGCCCAGAACCACCCGCTCAGGATGGGCCGCACCGCCCTGGAATTCGCTGGCCGGCAGCGCCGTCGAACTCGACGAAATGACGATCTCGGGGGGCAGGTGTTGGTCGATCTCGCCGATCAGCTCGGTCTTCACCGCCGCGTCTTCGGGGCCGCTTTCTTGCACGAAAGTAACCCCCAAAAGGGCCTCTTGCAGGTTACCGCAATAGACCACGCGATCCGGCGAAGCGCCCTCGGCGAACCCAAGCTGTTCGAGGATCGGCCACACCCGGGCGACAAACGCGGCGGTGCGCTCGCCAAAACCATCAGCCGGGTCCCACACCCGAACGTCGCAGCCCCGCGCCAGGAAATAGCTGGTCCACGACGCGCCGATCGTGCCCGCACCGATTATGGCAACGATTTCTGCCACGTTTTCGCTCACGATTTAGCGGCTAGTCGCCGGTCCCAACCGGCGTGCCGGCGATGCCATGGCGCAAATCTTTGCACGTGAAGAAATGTGCATCCTCGCCGGGCATAACCTCGACATTGTGGACGATGTTGGCCGGGATATACATCAGCTCACCGGGCACCACGTCGCGCTCCTGCCCATCGACCACCGCGCGCAAGCGGCCCTGCAGCAGATAAATCCACTGCTCGTTGGGGTGGGTATGGGGGTCGGAAGACTGGCCCGCCGGGATGGTCATGATGCCGACCTGGGTCAGCTCGCCTTCGACCACTGGACCGAAGGTCGGTGCGTAACCCGGGCCGGCGTCGAGACCCTTTAGATTGGCCACGTCGAAATAGTAATTTCCGTCGCCGCCCTTGTAGGCGCCCTCGGTTTTCGTCGCTTGTTTCGCATCATCCGGCATTCTGACTCTCCCTCTTTATTTGTCTTTCCGGCGTGAATTTAGCCATCCACCGGATTGAAATCGTAAGCCCCGAGACCTTGTACCAGCGCAAAGCGGCAGGGGCTATCGCCTTGGTTGACCACCCGGTGTACGCGGCGCACGGGCACCTGGAACATCGCCCCGACGCTTAACGTTTCCACATGATCGGGTGATTGAGTTTCCACACTGAATACACCCTCGCGGCAGATATACCAGTCAGAAACCTCGCTGTGGAAATGCCAGGGGATCTGTGCGCCGGCGTCGATCGTATAGAGAGTGAAGCGCATATCGGCCGACTGTGCGATCACCTCGTTCGCAACTCCCGGTCTCGCCGTCGGGTTACCTGCCATCGCTAAACCTGCCTCTTGTGGTTATCCCTCAGTCTAGCGCCGCGCGGTCTTTGCCTGCAATTTCGCCAACGCGCTATACTGGGCAAAACCGGCGCGGGAGATGCGCGCATAATTGGGGGAGACCGAGCCATGAAGTTCTACGATTGCAGCACCGCGCCCAGCCCGCGCCAGGTGCGCATGTTCATCGCCGAGAAGGGCCTGAGCGACGAGATCGAGACCATCGAAGTCAATTTACGCGAGGCCGAACAACTCGGCGATGCTTTTCGCGCGATCAACCCCTATTGCACCGTGCCGGTTCTGGAAACCGACGATGGCGCCCGGATGTTCAGCACCGCTGGCTGCTGCCGCTATCTCGAAGAGGCCTATCCGGAACCGCCCTTGATGGGCCGCACGGCGGCGGAAAAAGCCGTCATCGCCGATTTGGAATGGCGCATGGAAATCGACGGCTTCTTGGCGGTCAGCGAGGCCTTGCGTAATTCCGCCCCCGGCCTCAAGGACCGCGCCCTGACCGGCCCGGATAATTACGCGCAAATCCCCAAACTCGCCGCCCGTGGTCAGCAACGGGTGCAGCGCTATTTCGGAACCCTCGACGCTATACTCGAGGGCCGCGACTATGTGGCCGGCGAGAATTTTTCCATCGCCGACATCACCGCCTTCTGCGCCGTCAGCTTCGCCAACCGGGTCAAAATCGAAACGCCGGACACCGCCGTCAACGTGCGGCGCTGGTTTGCCGCTGTGAGCGCGCGGCCCAGCACGACCGTCTAAGATCGGATAATATCTTGGCCGCAAGCGAATCACAGGCACCGGTCCGCGACCTGATCATCCGCAACGCCTTGGTGTGGGGCGCCGGTGCGCCGCGAGACTTGGCGATTTCGGCTGGCCGGTATGTCGAGCTTGGCCAGACCGGCGCGACAGCAGCCACGGAAATCGACGCCGCCGGTCGGCTGTGTATCCCCGGTTTCATCGAGCCCCATATCCATCTCGACAAGGTGCTGCTCACCGAAAGCGTGCCGGTGAATCGCAGCGGGTCATTGGGCGAGGCAATCGACATTCTCGGCGCGCGCAAGGCAACTTATACCGTCGAAGACATCGCCGAACGCGCCAGCCGCATCGTCACCTCGGCAGTCACCAATGGCGTCACCCACCTACGCACCCATATCGACGTCGATAGCGGCTGCGGTCTGACACCGTTGGACGCGCTGCTCGAGGTGCGCGCGCGGTTCGCCGAGGTGATCGATATACAGATCGTCGCCTTTCCCCAGTTGGGCATCGTCAAAGACCCGGGGACAGCGGCACTGTTGGAGCAAGCCCTGGCGCGGGGCGCCGACGTAATCGGCGGCATGCCGTTCAACGAGGCGGGGCCAGCGCAAAGCGCTGAACATATCCAAATCGTCTTCGATATCGCCCGCGCGCGCGACGTGGATGTGGATATGCATATCGACGAGAGCGACGACCCCAACGCCCGCACATTAGAGATGCTGTGCGCGGCGACCCTCGCCAATGGCTGGCAGGGCCGGGTCACCGCCGGCCACACCTGTGCTCTAGCCGCCTACGACCAGGGATATGCCGACCATGTCATGGACCTTGTCGCCCAGGCCGATATCCACATGATCACCAACCCGGCGACCAATTTGATGCTGCAGGGCCGCGACGACGACCACCCCAAGCGCCGCGGCGTTACCCGGGTCAAAGAGTTGGTCGCGCGTGGGATCAATGTGTCCTTCGGGCAGGACAATCTGCGTGACATGTTCTATCCGTTCGGCCGCGACGACCCGCTCGAGTTGGCGCTGCTGATCGCCCATGCCGCCCATATGAGCCAGCCAGACGAGATCGACACGGTGTTCGCCATGGCGACCATCAACGGCGCGCGCGTGTTGAGCCTGCCCGACTACGGCACCGACCCAGGCTGCGCCGGTGATCTCGTGATCCTCGACGCTCAAACCGCCGCTGAGGCCATCACCGGCCGGTGCGACCGCAACTACGTCATCAAAAGCGGCCAGGTGGTGGCGCAAACCGAGACCCGGACGACCCACGAACTACCAGGCTGACACGCCGGGGCTTGTTGTGCCGATCCCGCCACGGCCGAAAAAGTTCTTAGCCGCCATTGGAAGGCTTTCCGCAAATGCGACGTCGCCGGCAAAATCACACCGAGGAAGTAGGGGCGTAATCGCATATGGCGGTGGGTGGAATTCCTCGTCCTTCGAGACACTCGCTGCGCGAGCCCTCAGGATGAGGAATTCTGTTAGATATGCACAAAGCCTCACCCTGAGAGTCTGACTCAAAATGAAGTGAGCGATATCAGCGGTTTATCAATCTGACCCTCGAGCGTCATCACCCCCACCCCAACCCTCCCCCCTCAAGGGGGAGGGGGTAATAGCCAGCGGGTCGCTAATAATTTCCCTCCCCCCAGCGAGGGGGAGGGTTAGGGAGGGGGGGATGGCGTTAGCCATTGCGTTTGGTTTTCTCCCACGGGGCGGGGAACAAGGTCTTAGAAACAAACAATTCATTTCCGGCCAGGCTCTCAGGAGGGCCGATAGGCCCGTCTCGAAGGGTGAGGCTGTCACATGCGATAGTTCTGGAAGAAATAGCGGCGCCGATGTCGGTTTAGGCTAAAATCGGCATGTGAACGGTAATCTCAAAAATCGCGCCATGACCCGGCGCGAGTTCGATACGGCGATCGCGTGGGCCGCTGACGAAGGCTGGAACCCCGGCCTCGACGATGGCGAACCATTTCACAGCGCCGACCCGCACGGGTTCATTGGGACATGGCTCGATGGCCGCCTCATCGCCTGTATCTCGGCCATCCGATACGGCGGCGACTTCGGCTTTATCGGTTTCTATCTGTGTCACCCCGGCTTTCGGGGTAACGGCTATGGCTTGCAAACCTGGCACGCCGGCATGGCTCATCTCGACGGTCGATCGATGGGTCTCGATGGGGTCATCGACCAGCAGGAAAATTATCAAAAATCCGGCTTCCAGCTTGCCCACCGCAATGTGCGGTTCGGCGGATCGGTGTCCTGCGACACGCCCGATGATGCGCGATTACGCCGGATCGGGCCGGACCTATTCGATGGCTTAGTGACCTACGATGCGCCGTTCTTTCCGGCGTCACGCAACACCTTTCTGCGGCTATGGATAAACCCGACGCCAACGCGCACTGGCTTTGCGCTGATCGATGACGGCGGGCTCACCGGGTATGGTATTATCCGCCAATGCCGCGACGGCCATAAGATCGGCCCGCTTTTCGCCGACACCGAGGACGGTGCCGATCTGTTGTTTCGCGCGCTGGCCAGCACCCGTAACGATGGGCCCCTCTATATCGATCCGCCGGAACCCAACACGGCGGCCACCACCCTGGCCGAGCGCTATGCGATGGCGCCGGTCTTCGAGACCGCCCGCATGTATCGCGGCAGCTCGCCTGACTTACCCTTGGCGCGAACCTTCGGCATCACCACCTTCGAGCTCGGCTGAACCGACACGCCTTCGCCTATTTCTTGGATATCCGCTCGAGCACCGCGGCCTGCAACGCGCGCGTCTCCGGGTCGCTGATATTGAGCAGTACCTGATCCTGCTCCAAGGTGCCCAAGTCGAGACCGGCGGTCTGGCGGTTGATCGATTCCTTGATCATCTGCTGGGCGACGCGCGGCTTGGTGGCGATCTCGACGGCCATCTCTAGCGCCGCCGCCTGGACATCGTCTGCCATCGCCTCGCACAGGCCCCAGGCCAGCGCCGTTTCAGCATCGATCTTACGGGCCACGGCGGCGATCAGCTTGGCCCGCTGCGGCCCGACCAGGCGTACCAGACGCGGTAGGGTTCCCCAGGAATAGGTGATGCCGAGCTCGACCTCGGGCGCGCGCAGCCAAGCGTCACGCTGGAACAGGCGAAAGTCGCAAGCGACCGCCAGGGATATGCCGCCGCCGATGCAAAAGCCTTCGATCGCCGCGATCGAGAGCTGGGGTAGCGCCTCCCACGCCTTGCACATCTCCAGGCCCAGGCGGATATGGCGGCGCGCCTCGGCCAAGGGCAGTTCTTGCGCGAAAGAGTTGGCCTCGGAAATATCGTTGCCGGCGGTAAACGCGCCGCCGGCGCCGGTCACCACCACCGCGCCGATATCGGTGCGCTCGGCCAAATTGCGCGCGGCTTCCGTCAAAGCCCGTTTGAGATCGGCCGAGAGCGCATTGCGCTTTTCCGGCCGGTTCAGAGTCACCACCGCAACCCCTGGCGCCGGCTCGCCGACCGTCAGTACATCTGTCGTCATGTTGGTTCCTCCCTCGACGCGGGGTTATTGGTCCTGCCGTTCGCGGGCGTAACGCACCAGGGCCGCGAACCGGTAGAGCCCGTGCATGAATTTACCGTAGGGCATGGTGATGAAGAGCGCGAACACCACGCCCAGATGGATCGCCAGCAGCAGGCCCATGGCCGGCGAGGCGCGCAAGACCAGCAGCAGCAGGCCGGTCAGGCTGGTGAGAAACAGCATGGCCAGAAAAGCTGTATCCATGCCGAACCGCGCCTTGTCCTCCAGCGCCGGATCGCGCGCCAGCTTGGCCTTGAGCAGACCGACCGGGCCGATGATGAGGCCGAGCCCGCCGATTGTGCCCAGCACCACCGGCAAATCGTACCAGGCATAGGGCGCTTCGAGACCGAGCAGGTAATGGTACCCGGTCGCCACAGAGGTGGCGGCGAAGCACAGCAGGAATCCATAGAAAGTGAAGTGGTGATAGAGCCGCCGTGTGTCGCGGGGCTGTTCGTCGTCGGCGTAGCAGCCCGCCCCGCCGCCATCGAGATAGCGCAGAGTGGAAGCGTCCTTGATTGCCTGCCACAAGCTGCGCGGGTTCGCGCCGCCGCCCGCCGGTGTCTCGATATCCCGCCAGAAATTGCGCACGCTCAGCGCCGCGGCGGCAATCGCATAAGCAAACGCGGCGCCGAACAGAACGGCCATGGCGTTGTGCGGCATCAGCCGGTAGAAGGCGCCGGGTCCAGTATGGACGGTCCACAGGCCGGAGACATCGTGCCAAGCGACGAAGCCGGCGACGAATACCGCGATACTGAACGCGGCGATCAGGGCGATCGCCAGCCCGTTGCGCGCGAATAACGGCGCCAGTGCGGCGGGCCAGGCATAGGCCCGATAGGACTCGGCGCGCACGCTCGCCAGATTTTGCGGCACGTTCACGGCGAATTCGTGGGGCGGCGCGAATTGGCAATCCACATAGCACGCGCCGCAGCTATGACAGAGATTGGCCAGATAGTTCAAATCGCCATCGGGAAAGGCGCGGCGCATTTCCATCGCCGGGAAGACCGCGCACAGGCCCTCGCAATAGCGGCACGAATTGCACACGGTCATCAGCCGGTCGGCCTCGGTCAGCGCCGCGCTGGCATGGTCGTCCGATTGGGCTGCCGGAAAGGTCACGCCGCGGCCTCGCGCTGCGCATCGTCGGTCAGCGCAGCGGCCTCGCGCCCGGCGATTCGCCCAAACACGCCGCCGATGGTCATGCCGATACCCGCCGCATAGCCGCTGCCGAGAATATTGCCGGCCATGATCTCGCCGGCAGCGAACATGTTCACCGACGCCGCGCCGTCCGCCATCAGGATGCGGGCCTGGCCGTCCACCTTGGCGCCCAAATAAGTGAATGTGATGCCCGGGCGCACGGGATAGGCGTAGAACGGCGCGGCCTCGAGGCGTTGCGCCCAGTGGGTTTTGGGCGGGCTCAGGCCCTCGGTGCGGCAATCGTCCAGCATGTTGGCGTCGAAGGTGCCGGGCCGAACGGCGGCGCTGAAACCATCGATGGTCGCTTCGAGCGCGGTCGGGTCGAGTTCGAGTTCACGCGCCAAGTTGCCGATGGTCGGCGCCGAAATCGGCGGGTAGAGCGACGGCATGAAGCGCTCCAGGCTGGGCGCGTCGAAGATGATATAGGCGATCTGATCAGGCTGTTGGGCGACCAGCCGGCCCCAAATGGCGTAGCGCTTGGGCCAGATATCCTCGCCCTCGTCGTAAAACCGCTGGGCCGCCCGGTTGACCACCACGCCGAAAGGAACGCAGTCGAGGCGGGTGATGATGCCGCCGTCGAATTTCGGCGCGCGGGCGTCGATGGCCACCGCGTGGCACTGGGTCGGATCGCCCAATGTCTGCACGCCGCCCGCCATTAGCGCCTTCAAGACCACGCCCTTGTTGTAGGGCGTGCCGCGGATCAAAAAGTTATCCGCCGCCGCGCCCCAGCCCTCCTTAAGCCAGTCGATATTGGCCTCGAATCCCCCAGACGCGGCGACCAAAGTCTGCGCGCGCACGGTGACGGTCTCGCCCGCCAGCCGCACAGCCGCCCAGCGGAACGCGCCGCCGTCGATTTCCAGGCCGGTGACTTCGGCTTCGTAGCAAATGTCGATACCCAGACGCTCAGCGGTGAGATAGAGCGCGTTCAACATCGCCCGGCCGCCGCCCAGGAAGAACGAGTTGGTGCGCCCCAAACTCAGCGTGCCGCCCAAAGACGGCTGAAAGCGCACCCCCTGTTCGGCGATCCAGGGTAGCAGGTCTTTCGATTCAGCGATCATCAGCCGCGCCAGATCTTCTGTGGTATTGCCGCCGGTGATCTGCAGCAGATCGTCGAAAAACTCGGTCTCGGTGTAGGGTCCGGACAATGTCCCGGTCGCCGCGTCATGGGCGCAGCGCATATTACGGGTGTGGCGGGTATTGCCGCCGCGATAGAATTTCGGCGCCGCCTCGAGAACCAATACGCTGGCCCCCGCGCGGCGCGCGGCGATAGCGGCGCACAGCCCGGCATTACCGCCGCCGACAACGAGTACGTCATATTCTTTGTCTAAATCGGCCACCGGCCCCCGCCGCAAACCATCGCCCCACAGTCGCGCGGCGCTTCAGCGCGCTAAGGTGCACCGGCGGACCTAATTTGTGAATGGAAAATCTTAAACCGCCCTCACGGGTCCATCGCAATCCACCCGGGTAGCGCCTCGCACCGCGCCAGCCAGGCCGCGACTTCGCGGTAGGCAGTGAGCGGTAAATCGCCCTCCGGTGCGCGCTTCACATAGGGGTAGCAGGCAATGTCGGCCAGGGTGACGCGCCCCAGCGCCAGCCAATCGCCGGTGCGCGAGAGCTGCGCCTCCAACACTTCCAGCGCCAGCTTTCCATCCTGCAAATAGCCCTCGAAGCTTTCTGGCCGGCGATTATAGACGGTCACCCCGCGCGCCCATTGCAGCCCGAACTGCACTTCATTCTGAGCAAACGACATCCACTGCATAATTTCGGCCATCTGCAGCGGGTCGGACGGCAGCCACGCCTCGCCGCCGAACTTCCGCGCGATATAGACCAGGTGCGCCGTCGAATCCCAAAAGACCTTGCCTTCGATTTCCATCACCGGCACCTGGCCGCGGGGGTTGAGCGCCAGGAAGTCCGACGACTTGTGCGCCTGGTTTTCCCAGTCGATGCGGATGTTCTCATAGTCGACGCCGAGCATCGCCGCCAGCACCCGCACCTTGAACGAGTTCCCCGACATCTCGGTCATGTAGAGCTTCATAGCGCTTCTCCGGTTGCGGCTTGGTTTAGGCCGGGCCGATACAACGATCCGCCGGACGCAACCAAAACACGTCCGGACAGTACGGCGAGTTTCTATACTAGGGAATAATGGTGCCGCCTGCTGGACTCGAACCAGCGACCCCCGCATTACGAATGCGATGCTCTACCAACTGAGCTAAGGCGGCTCCGGCGCCATCTGGTTGGGCGCGTCGTGTGCCCACTTAGGACCGACAGCGGCCCCGGTCAAGTGCTTTACGACGGCCCGCTACGATGAGACCGCGTAAGGCGTGGCGATCTGTGCCGTGCCGAGGCGTTCCTGGCGGGCGAGGAGCCATTCGGCCAGCTCGAGCTCGAACGCATCGTCGATATTGACGATCGGCCGGTCGATGACCACCGCCGCGCAATCTTCGCCGATAATCTCGGCCCGCTCGACGATAGTATCGCGCCGCGCGCCGTAGCACAGGCCGTTGCGGTGATAGACCTCGCCGGGGATGGCCTGGCGGCGGCTGAAGGCGGCGCCGTTATGCATATGAAAACCAATGCGGCCGCCATCGTCGATGGTCAGCGCCTTATGGGGCGTGAAGTGCGCCGCCGAGCGGCACACGGTGGCCGCGCTGGCATGACCACCTTCGGTCAGGGTCTCGACCGTGGCGACGAGATCGGCCTCGATGCGCAACGGGCTGGTCGGCTCGAGCAGCAGGGAGATATCGAAGCGCATGGCGTAATGGTCTTCGGCGGCCAGCCAGGCGTGACGCCAAACATCTTCGGAACTGGCCTCATCGCCGGACAATTCCGGCGGCCGCACGAATGGGGCGGCGGCGCCGTGGCACACCGCCTCGCCGCGAATTTCGGCATCGTCGGTGGAAATGATAGTGTGGCCGATCCAGTCGAGCGAGACCGCCAAATGGGCCGCACGGCCGACCAGGGATACGCCGCCCACAGTTTTCATATTCTTCCGCGGCACCCCTTTGGAGCCGCCGCGCGCCGGCACGATAGCCAGCACCGCCAGGTCTTGGTCGCCCCTGCGCCAGGTCATGCCGGTTTTTCCGCGATCATCGAAAAGGCCATGGGAAACTCGGTGTGCTTGCGCTCCAGATTTTCCGTGTAGCGCGCGTCCCACTCCATGAGCTGGGGAAATTGCTCCTCGTAGAACCAGCGCGCCATCACTTCGCGCTGATCGGCCGGCAGATATTCCAGCGCTTGGGCCCAGCAATAGGCCACGGCCGAGAACGGCCCGCCCTCGGTCTCGAAGTCACCGGGCGTCAGCCCGGCGTCGCGCAAGGTGCGCTGCAGGCCAAACGGCGTATAGCGCAGATAATCGTCGGGCATCTGGTGCAGCTCGCGCACAATTGGTTCGAACACATAGACCCGCCCGCCGGGCCGGGTGATGCGCGCCATCTCGGTAAACAAAGCGCTCTGGTCGGCGATGTGATGCACCAGGTTGGGCACTAGCACCAAATCGGCGATACCGTCGCCCAGGCCGGTCGCCTCTATCGGTGCGCGGTGGGTGCCGGACACAAACAAAAACCGCGGATCGTCGATCAGCGCGCCATTGTAGGCGCCGCGTTCTTCGGCGCTGTCGGGGCTACAGTCGACCGATAGAAAGTCGCAATGGTGAAAGAACGGCGCAAACAAGCTGCAGCCGCCATAGAGCAGGCCACGCTCGAGCGAGACCACTGTCATCCGCGCGGTCGCTTCGCCGGCCAATTTACGCACATCATCTAACAGCAGGCGGAAGTGGGGCCATTTGGTCTCGACCTGAAACACCTGGTCCGCCAAAACTGCGAAATGGCCGTCGAGCTGAGCGCGCGTAAAGGCCTCGCCTTCCGCGGTGTCCGCTGGTGCGGTGGCGCTCACTCAGTCTTCCCCCGCGCAATAGGCTAAGCGGGCCCGGTTGCGTGGCCCCAGGGGCGGCTCGGCCAATTCGAACATGGTGAACTGGCCGCCGGGGTCCTCCAGCCAGTCGTAGCTGCGCCGGAAATTGTTGGCCAGGAAGCGGGCATTGTTGGTGCGCCCGTCGATCAAGGCCATTAGGCCCGGCACGAAGCTGGGCTCCATCAGCAGCAAATCGCCGGACATCACCGTGCGCTCGCGGTGGCTGAAATCCATACCATTGACACCGCCGCTCACATCTTGCGGGTCGGGTCCGTCGAGATAGATGAAATCGGGCACCATGTTGGGCAGATTTTCGTAGAAATGGCACAGCTGACCGTTATGAGTGCCGACCCGCACCGGACTGTGGGTAGCGACCACATGGGTCTGCAAGCCACAGGGGATGCGCGCAATCGCGGTGGTCAACCAGGCCTCGCTGGCGTCGACGGTGAACACCCGGAAGGCGTCGGCCGGCAACAGCTCGACCTCGGCATCGCTGGAAGCAAAGTCGTCGGCGTTCTTGGCCAGCGCGTCGGCGATCACCAGGGTGGAGAACCCGGTGCCGAATTCGAGCACCGTGAACGCCCGGCGGTCGCGCACCAACTGGTGCAGGCGCACCAGATCGTCGATATCCGGCTCGAGCGCCACGCTGTACCCGTTGGCCTCGCCCGAGTGGCTGCTCGCCACCAGTTCGGCAAGGCCCTCGGCGCGGAAATATTCTGCCGCGGCATCGAGTAACTCAGTATGTTCGAATGCGTTATCCATGGCGCACCTCAGTAAGCTAGGCGTTTTTGGACACTGATTTCAGCGTCGGCCAATATGTTCGCTACCCGTTGTCCCGAATGCCCATCACCGAACAGGGTGGAACTGGCGTAGCGGCCGTGGGCGATCTGCCCGCGCAGCGCGGTTTCGATGGCGTCGGCGTTATAGCCGGCGTCGATGACGTTCGGTCCTCGCTCGCGGCCCTGCTGGCGGGTCCCCACATTCACCGCCGGCACGCCCAGAAAGGCGCCTTCGCGCAACGCCGAGCTGGAATTGCCGACGATGCCGGCGGCGTTGTTCAGCAGGCGGGCGTAATCTTCGGCCGCGAAGTTGCGGTAGAAATGAACATTGGCGGCGGGGTTTTTCTCGCGGAACATGCGCAAGCCCTTGGAGACATCGTCGGAGCCGGCGTCCACGTTGGGCCACAGCCAGACGGTCTGCATACCCAGGCGGTTGACCGCGTCCAGGGTCTCGCGGACCTGGTCGAAGCCGCTGCCATATTCGGTGGTCACCGGATGTTGCAGGACGATCAGATACGGCGCGCCGGGATCGACCGAGGGCCCCACCCCCTTACCGTGATTGAGGATATCGGGGTTGAGGGCTAGGTCGTTATCGACCAGCAGATCGATCGCCGGGCAACCGGTGAGATGGACGGTCGTGGGGTCCTCGCCCATGCGCACCACATTATCGCGCGCCAATTCGGTGGCCGGGAAATGCACATGCGCCAATTTGGTGATGGCGTGGCGCACGCTCTCGTCGATCGAGCCGGTGACCTCACCGCCTTGCGTGTGGGCCAACGGGATATTCATATAGCTGGCGGCGATCGCCGTCGCCATGGTCTCGAACCGGTCGGCGACGGTGAGCACGATATCGGGTTGCAGGTTCTCGAACTGGGTGGACAATTCGATGATACCCATGCCGGTCGACTTCGCCATGGTGGTGGGGTTTTCGCCCTCGACGATGGAGTAGACCACGGCGGACGGCTCGAACCCATCGGCGCGGATCAGCTCGACCACATTGCCGTAGCGGTAGAGCAGCGCCGAGGCGCCGACCACCAGTTGCAACTCCAAACGGTTGTGACGCTGCACCGCGCGCATCACCGATTTGATGCGCGCATAGTTGGCGCGACTGTTAACGACGATGCAGATCTTGCGCACGCCGCCATTGCCATTCAAACGTCGCGGGCGGTTCGCGCCGCCATTGATGGCACTATCAAGCGGGGACATCGATGTCCTCCCACATCAACAGCCGGTCAGCCGGAACCGCTTGGAGCAGTTGACGGCCGATAATTTTTTCTAGCGCGTCGGCCGGAATACCGGTCGCCGGCTTCTTCGCGGTGAGCATGTCGGCATCGATCACCGTGCCGGCGGGTAGATCCGTACGCGGCGCCAGGCTGCGGCCGAACATGGCGCGCATTTCAGAAAGTTCGCCCGCTGCGGCGTCCTTATCGACCGGATGGCTGACCATCGCATGAAACGCGTCGCGGGCGTTCGCCACAGCGCGCAACTCGTCGACCGTCAGCGAGACCGGCACGTCGGGGCCAAAGCTGTCGCGCGACAGGGTCAGGTGGACCTCGATGATATCGGCGCCTTGGGCCAGCGCGGCCAGGGCCGGGTGCACCGAGCCGGAATGATCGGACAATCCCACCGGGCAGCCATAGCGCTGGCGGTAATCGCCGATAACGTTCAAGCCAATGGCTTCGAGCGGGGTCGGATAGAGGCTGGCGCATTGCAGAACCGCCAAGGGTGCGTTCGCCTTTCGGATCGCCGCCACCGCACCATCGATGTCGGCGAAGCTGCTCATGCCGGTGGACAACAGCACCGGCTTTCCGTCGACGCACATCGCCGCCAACAGTCTCTGCGATCCGACTTCGCCGGACGCAACCTTCCAGGCCGGCACGTCGAGCGCGCGCAACAACTCGACCGCCTCGATCGAGAAGGGAGAGCTTAAAAACGCCAGGCCGCTCTCGCCTGCATGTTCGGCCAGCCCGGCCCATTGTTCCGCGGTAAACGAGGTGCGCTGCCAATAGTCGTAGCGACTGGAATCCTGCCGGCTGAACGGCACGCGAAACGGCTCGTCGCGGGTCGATTCCGCTTCCGCCAAATGGGTTTGGAATTTAATCGCATCGGCGCCGGCATTTGCTGCGGCGTCGATAAACGCGTGCGCGGTGCCCAACGATCCGTCATGGGCTTGCGCGACCTCGGCGATCAGATAGCCGGGCACACCCTCCCCAACCTTGCGTCCGCCGATGTCGAAAGAGGCGCTCATGCTAACCCGCCTGCGACAGCGCCGGCGCGGGCGCGGCGTCCAGGCCCGCCATCAAGGCTGTGCCGTCATCGAGAATGCGTTCGATTTCCGCCCGGTAGGTGGCGCGGAAGACATCCATCAGGCTGGCTTGCGCCGCCGCGTCGGGCGCCCGGTTTAGATAATAACCGGCGACCGGCGCCATTGAGCGCGCCGAACCGGCGACCATAATCGTCACGCCGCCGAATTTGGTAGCCGCCCCATCGAGAAAACCGCGCAGCTGCTGATCGAACCGGTGGATGTCGTCGGCAGTGTCCAAGCTGGTATCAAGTTGAGCACGCAGCTCGCCGGCAAACGCATTCCAATTATTGGTGACGGCGGCGACATCTTGATCGATCAGATAAGCCCCCGGCGTGAAATGTACGGAACTGGTTTTGACGGCTTCGGCGATCGCGGTTTTATCGAGCGGCGCGTTGGTGAGGACCAGATCGTCGGGCGGCAACGGCTGCGCGCCGCCGATCATCACGCCGTCGCTGCAATTGCGCACCGTGAGGCCCGCCGCCGCGATGACCTGTTCGTAGGTCTGGCGGCTCCAGGCGAAATAGGAATTAGTGAGCACCTCGCCGCCGAAATTACCGGGCGCACGCGAGGAGAAATCGACACCGCGATCGGGGTAGCTGTCCAACGTGTAATAGGCGGTCTCGCCCGAATGATGATGGCTGGCATCCCTCGCGCCGCAATCGCAGCCAAACAGATAGACGTTGCGGAAGCCCATGATCGCGGCCAGGGTCAGCGCCGCGTTCGCCGAATAGGGCGAGGTGCCGTCGATGGGGCGATGGCCAGCACCGAACATCGCCGTCGAGCTGAGAGCAGAGCGCAGGAACAGAAATTTCTCGTCGAACAATTCGGTCACACCGGGCTTCACTGTGGTCGACGCCACCAGCCGGATCGATCCGAACGTGTCGCCCTCGAATTGATCGCCAGCCCGCGTCCGGATATGCCGCAGGCGGTCGACCGTCGGTTGGGTGTTTTCTTTTTCCACATGAAAGTCGGGGACGATGCCCTGGTGCAGCAAGACCTGCAGGGTCGACCCGGCGGTGACAATAATTGCCCGGTCCTGCCATTTGCGAATGATTTCGATGCTGGCGTCGAGCGACGGTCCGGCGCCGACGACGAAAACCGGCGCGTCGATCGGAGCCCGCAATTCGCCCTCGATGAGCCAGAAATCGTGGGTTGCGACATTTGCCGTGGTGTTTTCGACCATCAACTTTTCATCAGCGTAATAGCCTTTGAGAATAGCCGTCATGCCGGCCAAGTCATGGAAACCAGCGGCCACCGCCTTTGTCACATCGGTCTGGTAGTGGAGATAGATGTAAGACCCGTCGATCGCGGTCTCACCGAAGCGCAGCATTAGCGGCTCGAGCCGTTGTCGAATGCCGGCCGGATCGCCGCCAGCGATGATGTCGATGGTGGCGCCAGCCTCGGTGCATTGCGCCCACATTGCCTGCCAGTCCAGAACGGACAGGCTATGGTCCAAAAACTCGGTGATCGGCTCGACCAGGATGACATGCCGGGCCCCCGTTTGGGCGATAAGATCGCTGATGTGCAGACCCAGCCCGATACCAATGATCAGCAGAATGCCGCCACGATCGAGCGGTGGTTGCGGCAAGCGATCGGGCGCCGCGGCCTCAAGCTGGGTCGCCATCTTATGGGTACAGGCGTCGTGCAAATCATCAAAGTTCGGCGGTTCGACGACGATGCGCGTCGGCCGCGCCATGTACGCGGCGACCTGTTCGGCGGCAAACTCGGCGGCGGGGCGATTGTAGAAAAGGCCCTGGCCTAAATCGATATCGACGATGGCACCATCGTCGTTAAAAACCGCCTGGGTCAGATCGGTTTCGCGGACGGGCAGCATCTCCGCAACGGGCGGATAGGCGGCGGTGAAAAACAACAAGTTTTTCTCGTACAGGGACGTTTCGGCCATTAACAGACAACGCTGTTGCAACGGCGTGCCGGCGGCGCGCCTTTCGGTGCCGCCCATTCAAGGCCAATATGATTAACAAAACCTAAAATCGGGCCGGGCCCGCCCGGTTTTCAGCCGATTTGGCGGGTTTCTTCGACCTCGACCTCGGGCGTCTCATCGATCGGTGTCGCGACGGCCGGTTCGACCTCGCCCGCGGCCGGCGCCCCAGCGGCAATCGGTGGCGCAATGACCGCGCGGTGGACCCGCGGCGGCTGCTTCCACGACAGCGTCGCGAACGACCCGCAATGGCCGCACACCGCCGACCAATCGTCGGACACAGTGCCGCAACTGGCGCAGACCCAGGCCTTGTCGGCCTCGGCTTCAGCGGCACGCTCGATCCAGCGCCGCGCCGCGACGTCATCTTGTGTCTCCGCTTCCGCCAGCCGCGCCCACATCCGATACACCCGCGCGGTCGGTTCCGCGGTTTCCAGCGCGTCCAATTGTTGCTTGGCCTCACCCCACAGTTTTGCGGTTACCGCCGCCTCGGCGATCGCGAAACGGCTTTCCGGATGGCTGGTATTTTCCTTGGTCAATTGGCTGATGGCGCGATAGCGGTCGAGCGGCGGCACGTCGCCGACAATATCGAGATAGGCCGCGCTCAACACCGGGTGGGGCGCCACCCGCCAGGTGCGCTCCAGCACCTTGCGCGCCCGGCCATCGTCGGCCACCAAGCGGGCCAGTAGTTCGGCCGCTGGGGGATGGGCGGGGTCGAGATCGTGCGCTTTGCGCACCTGCTCGAACGCATCGGACAAGCTGCCGCCGCTGAACGCGCTATGCGCCCGTTCGGTCAACAGCGCGGCCTGGTGCCGGCGGCCAACTTCGGCCGGCAAACGTTTGCGCCGCTGGGCTTCTTCGACAAGTTTTTGCGCCGCCCGCCAGCGGCCGGCCTTGCTGTGCAAGGAGACCAGCGTGTCGAGCAGCCAGGGCGCCGAGGGCTGCAACGGATAGGCGCGCTGGGCATAATCGAGTGCGCGCGCATCATCATCGTCGCGCAAGGCTTGTAAAATAAGACCGCGCAGTCCGAGAAATTCGGTCTCCGGGCGCTCGAGCATTTGTTCGAAGCAACGCTGCGCGGTCGCCTCATCTCCGTCGAGTTGGGCGGCCTGTGCCGACAATAGCAGGGTCAGTGGCGGCGCATTCAGCAGCGAATCCGCCTTACGAACCAGCTTGCGTGCCGCCGCGGCATCGCCCGCGGCTACCGCCGCCAATCCATCGGTCAGCGCGCGATACCCAGCCGCTTCCCGACGATGACGACCCGACGCCAACAACTCGCCGGGCTTGCGGCGCAGCCAGCGCCAACCGGCGTAAAGCGACGCGGCGAGCACCACCACGACCAGTAGGATAAGCGCCATGACGCCGAGCGATGTCTCGACCCGCCAGCCCTGCCAGTCGATCGCCACCACGCCCGGTCGATTAGCCAGCCACACCGCGAGCGCCGCGACAATGGCGACTTCGATGAAAAAGATTATCGCCCGGCGCATCACGAACCACCGTTGCCGGACTGCAGACGCGCGATCGCCAGCGCTTCGATCTCGCCGACCGCGACATCGGCATCGAGCCGCGCCCGCGCACTCGTCAACCAAGCTTCGGCGGCCGCCGCCGCGGCACCCGTTAGATCATCCAATTCGCCAACAGCCCCGGCCATGTCGCCCGATCGCAACTTGAATTCGGCCCGCGCGACCCGCGCCTCGGGACCGTCGCCGGTTACATCGGGGCCAACCCGCCGGACCGACGCAACGCTTTGAATTCGTTGCAGCGCGCGATCGGTCCAACCGCCCGCGGCCTCGCCACCAGCGGCGGCAACAACGTCGCGCGCCACAGCATTGAAGGACTGGGTCAATGCCTCTCGTGTCAGGATTCCGGCGCCGGCCTGCCCCGCCAGCCGATCGAGGATCGCGCCGAGCGTTGCATCACCCTCGGAAAGGGCGCGCAAATTCGCCATGGCATCCTGATAGGGCGCCCCCTGATCGAGGGTGCGCTGCAATCGGCCGGCGGCCAAAGCCAGCCCGACCGCCTGCGTTACACCTTCGCCACTGCCCCGGCCGCTCTCTCCCAGGGCGGCGAGTTGCTGGCGCAGTTGGCCAATTTCATCCTGCGCCGCCGCCATCGCAGCAGCAGCGCTCAGCGCATCGCCATCGGCCTGAATTTGCATCTGGTCAAGCTCCGCCTCGGTGTCTTTCAGGCGGATATCGAGCTCCTCGACTTTCGCTGATAGCGCGGTATCGTCGCCCCGGGTTTCGGAGATGCGTTCAACCGCCGTCCGCAGTTCGGCAAAATCCGCGGCGAACTGTTGTAGCGAGGAACCGTTCCCGCCCTCTTTCGCCGTCTCCTCCAGGGTCGCGAGCCGGTCGGTTATTCGCTCGAGAGCCTCCGTCGACCCTACATTATCGTCGGACCCGCCACCGCCTAGCGCCATCCAACCGCCGACGCCCACCGCGACGATCAACGCCACCACCGCGATGGCGAACGCGCCACCACCGTTTTTTAATCCGGCAGCACCACTTTTAATCACCAATGGTTCGGGCGCCAACGGCGGTGCATCAGCCGGTTCGACGTCTTCGGAGATGACGGGGTCATCGTTTCCCGAATCGCTCCCTATCCCCGACAAATCCACCTCATGGGCCTCAGCGGCGGCCAAAACATCGCCAGCGCGGTTTTCCGGAATGGTGTCTCGTTGTTTCCAGCCCTGAACGGTGCTTACCGGGACATCGAGTTTATGGGCCATAGGCCGAATACCCCCAAAGGCCTCAATAATGGCGGCGGTATCGGACAAATTTATGTCGTTATGGTCGTTCATCTAATTTCCGGCGCTGATTTATCGTACGTGCGTACGAGTACGCTCTAGGATTCGCATGTACTATATCATATTTACCCGCAAGCGTAAGCCAGGCTATGCACGTACACTAGTTGTCTCTCGTAAGTGCGGCGAATAGGGCAGCCTGGTTTGCCGTTGCGGCGACGCGTACACCATAAAACGGCAGAGATGTTAGGGTTTCAGCGACTGTTGCACTTAAACAGACCGCGATTAGATGCTGGCAATTAGCCGCTAAACCGGCCGATTCGACCAATTTTGCGAACTGCGCAGCCGTACGTGGCGAATAAAAGAGCGCAGCATCGACCGCGCTATCGTTGAGCGCCCGGCGGGCCACTTCCGGCAATCTGCCGGCGGTTTGTGCGCTATAGAGTTGAGCACGGCGAACCTCAAAACCCGCGGCCGTCAAGTCACCGGCCAGATCACCAGCCACGACACTACCGGCGGCATGAAATAGGGCGCCGTTTTCGGGGCTCAATTGGTCTCGAACCACCGCCGCCAAGGCCGCAACATCGCCATTGGCGCTGGTAACCTTGGAAAATCCACTTTCGGCCGCGGCGGCGGCGCTGGCATCGCCGACCGCGAACAGCGGCAAATCTCGACGCGCGGTGGCGCGCGCCAGCGCCCGCGCGCCGTTGGCGCTGGTCACCAACAAAGCCTGCACATCTTCCAAGTCAGGCGCCGCGCCGGGGATGTCGCTAATCTCGATCAGCGGTGCAATCACTGTTTCGATATTCTGCGCCGCCAATAACCGCGCAGTTTCTTCGCTATCCGGGCGAGGCCGGGTAAGCAACACCCGCAAAGCCGTCGCGCCGGTCACACTAGACTTTCGAAAAATTTCGACCCGGCGCGCTGCCGCAACTCCTGACCCACTAAGGCGCCGATTCGCGCCGCGTCGGCAACGTCGCCGGTCTGCTGGAAGCGCTGCAGCCCGCTACCGTCGGGCCACACCAGAAGGCCATCCAGGGTGAGCTGGTCACCGTCGAGGGTCGCCAGCCCGCCGATCGGCGTGCGGCAGGTGCCGTCGAGCGCCGCCAGCATGGCTCGCTCAGCCGTTACGCACAGCGCGGTTCGGCTATCGTTTAGAGAAGCCAACAGGGCCGCCGCAGGCCCATCGTCGGCGCGGCGTTCGATGCCGACCGCCCCTTGGGCGACAGCGGGTAGAAATTCACCCGGGTCGAGTCTTGTACCAATCGCATCAGCCAGTCCGAGACGCTTGAGCCCTGCAACGGCGAGCAGGGTAGCGTCGACTTCGCCGGCGGCGAGTTTTTGCAGCCGCGTACCCACATTGCCGCGCATCAACGTAATTTTGAGATCGGGACGCACGGCGAGCAGTTGCGCGCTGCGGCGCATCGAAGCCGTGCCCACCAGCGCCCCCTCGGCAAGCGCGCCAATAGACGACGCACCCAACAAGGTGTCGCGGGAATCTTCGCGCGGCAAAAAACAATCGACCGTCAGTCCCTCGGGCAACCAGGTCTCCACATCCTTCATGGAGTGCACGGCGATATCGACGGCGCCATCGAGTAGGGCTTGCTCGATCTCCTTGGTGAACAGCCCCTTGCCACCGACATCGGCCAACGGTCGGTCGGTGACCTGGTCGCCGGTGGTCTTGATGATGGTGAGCTCCGGCGCCGGCAAATCGGGATGGGCGGCGATCAGCAGATCGCGCACCTGGTTCGACTGAGCCAAGGCCAGCGGGCTGCCACGGGTGCCGATGCGAAGGGGTTGCGGTGCCATACTCTGGTCATAGACCCACACGCCACGGATGAAAAGACGGCAAAGCGCGAACACCGTGGCGCCGGTTTCGCTGGCCGCGCGGCGCCTCGAGCGCTATATCGCGCCCATGATCGTTCTCGGCATCGAAACAAGCTGCGACGAGACGGCGGCCGCGCTGGTCGCCGACGACCGCACCATTCTGTCCAACGTGGTGCTCAGCCAGCTCGACGAACACCAGCCCTATGGCGGCGTGGTGCCCGAAATCGCCGCGCGCGCCCATCTCGACTATTTGGATGGCATCATCCGCCAAGCCCTCGACGAAGCGAATATCGAGCTCGCCGCCCTGGACGGCATCGCGGCGACCGGCGGGCCCGGTTTGATCGGCGGGGTCATGGTTGGAGTGATGACCGCCAAGGCGATCGCCGCGGTACAGGATGTACCGTTCCTGGCGGTCAACCATCTGGAAGGCCACGCGCTCACCGCGCGCCTCACCGACGATGTGGACTTTCCCTATCTGTTACTGCTGGTGTCCGGCGGCCATTGCCAATTGCTGGCGGTCGAAGATGTTGGCTCATACGAACGTCTCGGCGGCACCATCGACGACGCCATCGGCGAGGCCTTCGACAAAACCGCCAAACTGCTCGGCCTAGGTTATCCCGGCGGGCCGGCGGTCGAAGCCGCCGCCGCGACGGCCGACGATCCAAAGCGGTTCAAGCTGCCCCGGCCCCTGTCCGGCCGGCCCGGCTGCGACTTCTCTTTCTCCGGGCTCAAGACCGCCGTGCGCCACGCCGCCGCAAAGCTGCCCGACGAGGTGCTGTCGCCGGGTGATGCGGCCGATCTCGCCGGCGCGTTCCAAGCCGCGGTGGGCGATGTTCTGGTCGACCGGTGCGCCAACGCCCTGGACGCCTTCGCGCAATCCCACGCCGGCGCTGTTCCGCCTTTGGTGGTCGCCGGCGGGGTTGCCGCGAACCTGCATTTGCGCGCCTGCCTGACCGCGCTATGCGAACACCGTCACACCCGCCTGGTCGCGCCACCACCGGCTTTGTGCACGGACAACGCCGCGATGATCGCCTGGGCCGGTCTCGAGCATTTGCGGCGCGGCGCGACCGCCGGTCTCGACTTTGCGCCACGCCCGCGCTGGCCGCTGGATGAGACCAGAACCGCTAACGCCTAGAGCGACTTGCGCTGGCCCGGCCGCAACGGTCATAAAGGGGCGGCCCTGTTGTGGATAACATACAGCAAGTAGAGCATTAGAAAGATGGCCGAGACACAGAAAACCACCGCCAAGGCCGACCTGCGCGCGCTGTTCGCCACGCCGGTCGCCATCGTCCCCGTGCCCAATGCCGACCAACTTAATGCGGCGCTGCGCACGACCATCTTGGCTCGCGCCGAGGCCCACCCATCGACCGAACATTCCAATCTGGGCGGCTGGCAGTCGACCTGGGATATCGCCGAATGGGGCGGCACAGAGGCCCAAGCCATCCTCAGCTTCTCGCGGCAGTTCGCCGACAAGCTGACGACCGACCGGCAGGGCCAACCGGCGCCGCAAAAGTGGCGGGGCAATGCCTGGGCCAACGTCAACCGCCGTAGCCACGGCAACGAATTCCACACCCATCCCGGTTGCGTTTGGTCGGCTGTCTACTATGTAGATGATGGTGGCATCGCCGATGATCCTTCGCTGGGTGGCCAGCTCGAAATCCAGGACCCGCGGGGCGTCGCGCCGGCAATGTACCGCCCCGAGCTAGTGCCTAATGTTCCCGGCGGCCCTTCGTTCGGCGCCAGCGAAATGGTCGCCCCGGTGGCCGGCACCATGTTGATGTTTCCGTCGTGGCTGTCCCATGCGGTACGACCCTACACCGGCGACGGCGTGCGCATATCGATCGCCATTAATTTGAGCTGAGGTTTATATGCAAAGTTCTGGGCAAAGTGTTGGCATTATAGGCGCTGGCGCCTGGGGTACGGCTTTAGCCACCGTCGCCCAACGCGCCGGCAGAGAAACGATCATCAGAGCCCATGAACCCGAAGTTGTCGACGCCATCAACGGCCAACATACAAACCCAGATTTCCTACCCAACATCCCTTTGAACTCAGCGATCGTAGCAACCAATGATTACGCCGAGGCCGCCAGAGCCGACATCGTGTTGCTCGTGACGCCGGCACAATTCGTCCGCGATACAGTGACTGCGATTGCGCCGCTTTTGACTGCGGGCACGCCGGTAGTCATTTGTTCCAAAGGCATCGAGCTCGCAACCGGAAAATTGCTTAGTGAAGCGATAGCCGAAACTGAACCTGACATCACAGTCGCCGTTTTGTCGGGCCCAACCTTCGCCGACGAAGTGGCGCGCGGTCAGCCCACTGCGGTGACCCTGGCGTGTGAAGAGTTAGACACCGCCAACGCCCTCGCCGAAGCCCTGGGCACCCCAACTTTCCGCCCCTACGCCTCGCGCGATGTGGTCGGCGCGCAGATTGGCGGCGCCGTGAAAAACGTCATAGCCGTTGCCTGCGGTATCGTCGATGGGCGGGGTCTTGGCCAAAATGCCCGCGCCGCAACCATCGCGCGTGGGTTGGCCGAGCTCGCCCGTTTCGGCGACGCGCTGAATGTCGATCCGCGTACGCTGATGGGCCTGTCCGGGTTGGGCGACTTGACCCTGACCTGCACTTCGGTCGCCTCGCGCAACTACTCCGTCGGCAAGGCGCTGGGCGAGGGCGCGACCCCCGACGATGTTAAAACCGGCCGCCGGTCGGTCGCCGAGGGCGTATTTACCGCCCCCGCCGTGCTCACCCGGGCCAAGGCGTTGGGCGTCGAGTTGCCGATCTGCGCCGCCGTCGATACCATCTTGCACGACAATGCCGATATCGACGTCACTATCGCTGACGTCCTGTCGCGCCCCTACCGCCCGGAAACCTAACTCTCCCCGGACCCCGGAAAATTCTAAAGGAACAACAGATGGCTTACTGGCTTTTCAAATCGGAACCCGGCGCCTGGTCGTGGGATGACCATGTGAAGAAAGGCGTCGAGCACTGGGACGGCGTGCGCAACTATCAAGCCAACAACAATATGAAGGCCATGAAGGTTGGCGACCTTGGCTTCTTCTACCATTCGGTCAACGAGAAGCAGGTCGTCGGCATCGTCGAAGTGGTGCGCGAGCACTATCCCGACCACACCGACAAGAGCGAGCGCTTCGGCATGGTCGACCTCAAGGCCGTCAAGCCGGTGACCACGCCGGCCACCCTGGCCGACATCAAGACCAACCCGAAACTGGCGGATATGGTGCTGGTCAATAATTCGCGCCTCTCGGTGCAGCCGGTCACCGCAGCGGAATGGAAAGAAGTTTGCCGCATGTGCGGCGTGAAGGCGTGATCCACCCTACAGCGGGATCTAACCCTCTCCCATAGGGAGAGGGTGGCGAGTGCAGCGAGCCGGGTGAGGGGTTACAGACAATGACACGTAGCCGCCAACTTCGCCGTAATGCCACTAAGGCGGAGCAAACGCTCTGGACGCACTTAAGAAACCGCCAAATCGCTAACGCAAAATTCCGCCGCCAAATTCCTGTCGACCGTTACATTGTCGACTTTATCTGTGAGCAAAGAAAAGTCATCATTGAGATTGATGGTGGCCAACATCAGCAGCAAATAGCACATGACCAGCAGCGAACGGCAGCCCTCGAGGCTTACGGATATATTGTTTTACGGTATTGGAATAATGAAGTTCTCTCGAATGTCGAAGGCGTCCTGCAGGAAATCGAGGATGCTCTCAAGAATTCTACGATCCCCTGTACACCGTAACCCCTCACCCGGCGGGCCCAACGGCCCGCCACCCTCTCCCTATGGGAGAGGGTTAGCCTGCGTACATCCTGTGTCATTAACTGGGCCATGAACGAGCCTACCGAAAAACCGGAGATGCGCGGTAACCTGCGCGTCATCTGCCATGTCGACGATATCGGTGAGGCCGGCAAGGGGTTATCGTTGACGAATATCGTCAAGGGCGATCCCGAGCGCGCCCTCGATCTCTTTCTGGTGACCGACGGCGACGATGTCCATGGCTATTTCAACATCTGCCCCCACCAAGGTTCGCCACTGGACTTGAAGCCCGACGTATTTCTCGATGTGGAGCGCAAATATATCCAGTGCACGACCCATAGCGCCAAGTTCCAGAAACATGACGGGCTGTGTGTCGCCGGTCCTTGCACTGGCTCCAAATTGATGAAACTGCCGATCACGGTCGACGAAGACGGTGCCATACTATTGGGTAGTTGAGCCGCCGCCGCGAGTTACCGATAATAGCGGCAACGCAGAATGGGATCCCGGGGGGCTTCCTGGGACGATAGCAACGGTCGACTTTAAGGCCGAGAAAATGGGAGAGCACACCCGATGTTTCGCGAAGAATTTCCGGTTCCTGACGAATGGGCCAAACGCGCCTGGGTCGACGACGCCAAATATCTGGAAATGTACCAAGCTTCGATCGACGATCCCGAGGCGTTCTGGGATGAGCACGGCAAGCGGATCGACTGGATCAAACCCTATACCAAGGTCAAGGACACCTCGTTCGACGCCGACGATCTGCACGTGCGCTGGTTCTATGATGGCGTCTTGAACCCATCGGCCAATTGCCTCGACCGGCATTTGGACACGCGCGGCGATCAGGTGGCGATCATCTGGGAGGGCGACGACCCGGCCGACGAGGACAAGCTCACCTATCGCGAACTGTACGAACGCGTGTGCCGCTTCGCCAACGGGCTCAAATCGCTCGGCGTCAAAAAGGGCGACCGGGTAACCATCTACTTGCCGATGATCCCCGAGATCGCCATCGCCATGCTGGCCTGCGCGCGCGTCGGCGCTGTCCACTCCGTAGTGTTCGGCGGCTTCTCTCCGGAATCGATTGCCGGCCGCATTCATGATTGCGAATCCTCGTTCGTCATTACGTCCGACGAAGGTCTGCGCGGCGGCCGCTCCATCCCGCTGAAAGACAATGTCGATCAGGCAATCGAGCGGCTGACCGTCGAACATATCGACAAGGTGGTGGTGGTGAATCGCACCGGCGCCGACATCAACTGGGTCGAAGGCCGCGACGTCTGGTACCACGAACTGGTCGCCAACCAAGCCGCCGAGTGCCCGCCCGAACCGATGGACGCCGAAGACCCGCTGTTCATCCTCTATACGTCGGGCTCGACCGGCAAACCCAAGGGTGTGCTGCACACCGCCGGCGGCTACATGGTCTACGCCTCGATGACGCACCAATATGTCTTTGACTATCATGACGGCGACGTCTATTGGTGCACGGCCGATTGCGGCTGGATCACCGGCCACAGCTATATTGTCTATGGACCGCTGGCCAACGGGGCGACCACGCTGATCTTCGAGGGCTTGCCGAATTATCCCGACGCCTCGCGCCACTGGCAGGTCTGCGACAAACACCAGGTCAATATCTACTACACCGCGCCGACGGCGATCCGCGCCCTGATGCGCGAAGGCGACGAGCCGGTGAAGAAAACCTCTCGCCAATCGATCCGCCTGCTCGGCACGGTGGGTGAGCCGATCAATCCGGAGGCTTGGCACTGGTACCATGAGGTGGTCGGCGACGATCGTTGCCCCATCGTCGACACCTGGTGGCAGACTGAGACCGGCGGCATCCTGCTGACGCCGCTACCCGGCGCGACCATGCTGAAACCGGGCTCGGCGACCCGGCCCTTCTTCGGCATCAAGCCGCTCATCGTCGACAATGACGGCAACGTGCAGGAAGGCGCGTGCGAAGGTATTTTGTGCATGGACGGCAGCTGGCCGGGCCAGATGCGCACGGTCTATGGCGACCATCAGCGCTTCGTCGACACCTATTTCAAGGCCTATCCCGGCCTGTTCTTTACCGGCGACGGGTGCCGCCGCGACGAAGACGGCTATTACTGGATCACGGGCCGTGTCGACGACGTCATCAACGTGTCGGGCCACCGTATGGGTACGGCAGAGGTCGAAAACGCCCTGGTCGAACATGACGATGTCGCCGAGGCAGCCGTGGTTGGCTACCCCCATGACATTAAGGGGCAGGGCATCTACGCCTATGTCACCTTGAAAGCCGGTGTCGATGAAAGCGAGGGTCTGCACGACGAACTGATCAAGTTCGTGCGCAAGGAAATTGGCCCCATCGCCACGCCGGACTTGCTGCAATGGGCGCCGGCGCTGCCCAAGACCCGCTCCGGCAAGATCATGCGCCGCATCCTGCGCAAGATCGCCGCCAACGAGCACGACCAATTGGGCGACACGTCGACCCTGGCCGATCCCACCGTGGTCGACCATCTGGTGGAGAACCGCCAGAACCGGTAGTCGCTAGATTGAGCCAGTCTCTACCGGCACTCCGGGGACAACCTTCCCGCTTCATCCTTCGACAAGCTCAGGATGAGGATGGTGGTTTGGCTTTAGAGTTAGACCTCATGCTGAGCCTGTCGAAGCATGCGGTCGAACGCTCAATCGACCCGAATGACCGCGGACATGCTAAATACGGCCCGCTTGCCGCCAATGGCGCAGACCGGCGGCGATGGCGCGGGCGTCGGCTAACGCATCGTGGGCCGGTCCTGGCGCGACCAGGCCAAGCAGCTCGGGGATATCGGCGCTGCTCACGTTCTCACGGTCGAGAAGCCGCGGCAGGCAGCCGGCAATGTCGCGCCATTGGTCATTGGGCAGCGGATTGTCGATTTCGATCAGCGCGCAATTCTCGGCCATGACCGCACCATCGGGACCGTTGGAAAGGAGACTTCTCCCGTTGGCAAACGCCGCCAAGGCGGCCAGCGCCGTCGCCAATTCTGTGCCTTCGGACGCCAGCCGTTGATTGGTGATGCCGGTCAGGGCGACAAAATAATCTGATAAAACCGGATTGCGCCGGGGCTGCACCAGAATATCGAGCACATCCACTTCAGCAAATTCTGCGCCTGCGTCGAGACGAACTGCGCCGATCTGGACCACTTCGCGGTGCTCACCAGGCCGCGACCAACCGCGTTCCAGCGCGCCTTCCCACGACGTATATTCCAAATCGACGATGATGACGAAACCATCGGCCGGCCAGCTGAAAGCCGCTGCCTGCTTGACGTTCAGGGCGAGGCTCCCAATATATTAGACACGCGAATTCGACCGCGGACCTGGTAATCGCGCGCGGTCAAAAATCGACGCAGCGACCGTCGCGCTCCCAATCGCCGAAGCGTGTCGGCTCGGGCCCCTTGGGACCGCCGATTTCTTTTGGCTGGGTTTCAGCCTTGGGTGAAGGCACCTTATCAGGCTTCGATTCTGCCGTAATTTCGGCGGATTTTGCTGCTGGATTTACCGCTGGTTTCGGTTGAGACGCCGGGACCGCCGGTGCTGATGTTTGCGGGCGGTGTTCGGTGAACGGCGAGACCGCCGGAGATACCATCTGAGGATCTGCTTTTTTCATGATCCTGATATGGCGGAGGTTGCGGCATTTGCCAAGACCCTTGTGGCCTAGACCATACGAAGAGGAAATATCCTTTGTTCAATTATGTGCGTACCGCCCTGCTCCTCGCCGCGCTGACGGCGCTATTCATGGGCATTGGATTTCTGCTCGGCGGGGTTGGCGGCATGCTCATCGCGCTGGCGGTCGCCGCCGCCATGAACCTGTTCGCCTGGTGGAATTCCGGCGACATGGTCTTGCGTTATTACAAGGCGCGCGAAGTTACCCCCGACACCCATTCTGGATTTTACCAGGTCGTCGAGGGGCTCGCCGCGCGTGCCGAACTGCCGATGCCGCGGGTCTATATTATCGACAATCCTCAACCCAATGCGTTTGCCACCGGGCGCGGCCCCAACAACGCCGCCGTCGCCGCGACAACCGGGTTGTTGCAATCGCTGAACGAGCACGAAGTCGCCGGCGTCATGGCCCATGAATTGGCCCATGTGCGCAACCGCGACACGCTGATCATGACCATTACCGCCACCATCGCCGGCGCCATCGGCATGATCGCCAACTTCGCCCTGTTCTTCGGCGGCAGCCGCAACAACCCGCTGGGTATCATCGGCGCGCTGGCGATGATGATATTAGCGCCGCTGGCCGCGTCGCTGGTGCAACTAGCAATCAGCCGCAGCCGCGAATACGAGGCCGATCGCGGCGGCGCTGAGATTTGCGGCAACCCCCATTGGCTGGCCGATGCGCTGGAAAAACTCCATCGCGGCAGCGCAACGATCGACAATCCGGCGGCCGAGGGCAATCCGGCCACCGCCCATATGTTCATCGTCAATCCGCTGCACGCTCATACCCGCGACAAGCTGTTTTCGACCCACCCCAGCATGGCCAACCGGGTAGAGCGGCTACGCGCGATGGCGCCGCAAGACGGAAATAGCGGCGTCGAATCAGAGCGTTGGGAGGCTGGCCCCTGGTCGGGCGCAGGCCAAGACGATGTCCGCCAGATACGCCAGCGCCGCCATGGACCCTGGGAATCATGACCGGCGCCCGACGGATTCACGCCGAAATACCCCCAGATGTGGATAGACTATCAACAGATATTTCCACATATAGTAGTGACTACTGTATTTTGTGGTCTTGCCCCTTGTGACCACATGATCTAGGCTTCAGACGAATTTAGCGGCAGGAGTCCTAGGCCCTGCCTGGGTTTTGGCCTTTCGCGAGCAGAAGGTGGACGAAAATGGCATGGACGGAAGATCGAGTAGCAATGCTTCGGGAGCTTTGGTCGAAAGGACTGAGCGCGAGCCAAATTGCGGTGCAGTTGGGCGGCGTCAGCCGTAATGCTGTCATCGGCAAGGCACACCGGCTTGGCCTCGAAAGCCGACCCTCGCCGATCCGCGGCGGTGGCGGCGGTTCGCGCAGCCGGCGCAACCGGGCAATCAGTCGAGCGCTCGAGGCTAGGGCGCTACGCGGCACGATGGCCGACGAGGAAATCGGCGGCGAGCCCGTGGTGCCGGAGCCTGGTCAAAAACTGATCGACCGGCCGTTGGCCCCGCCGGCGCGTCCGATCAGCGACGTCAAGGATTGCTTGTGGCCGATCGGCGACCCGGGCGATGACGCCTTCGGATTCTGCGGCGAAGACACCTCGCCGGGCCGTCCCTACTGCGACGCCCACTGCGCGATGGCGTATATCCGCAAAGATCGTACGGCGGCCTAGTCCCGCACTGGATATTTCTTTGCTAGCGGCCTTGGGGTTCGCGGCCCTATAACGGGGCCGATGAACCTGGCCAACCAAAAAGGCGGGCGGATGCCCGATGCCCGCGCCGCGGCCCTCGAACTTCTGGGGGCAGTGCTCGATCGCGGCATTCCCCTCGATACGGTGCTCGGCCATTCCGCTGCGTTGGGCAAGCTCGAACCGCGCGACCGCGCCTTTGCCCGGCTCCTAATCACCACCGTGCTGCGCCGGCGCGGCCAGATCGATGCCGCGCTCGACGAAAAACTCTCCCGGCCCTTGAAGAAACACCAAACCCAGGTGCGCAATGCGCTGCGCCTGGGGGTCGCGCAATTGGCGTTTCTCGATACCCCGGCCCACGCCGCCGTCGATGGCAGCGTCAATTTGGTGCGCCATAGCGGGCGCGCCGGCATGACCGGTTTGGTCAATGCGGTGCTGCGAACCATCGACCGCGAGGGCGCCGCCGCCCTATCAGAAACGCCGGAAGCCGAGCAACGCAACGCCCCCAAATGGCTGCGGCAAAGCTGGCAGGACGCCTATGGCGCGGAAACCGCGACCGCCATTATGGCAGCCCACCGCGCCGATCCGCCGCTCGATTTCACCCTCGCCGCCAACGCCGCACCGCAAGAATGGGCACCGCGGCTTGACGCCGATATTCTGCCCACCGGGACGCTGCGCCGGCGCGCCGGCGGCATTGTCAGCGAACTCGACGGCTACGACGCCGGCGCCTGGTGGGTGCAGGACGCGGCGGCGGCCTTGCCGGCGCGGCTGTTCGGTGACCTTAACGGCCGTGGCGCGATCGACCTCTGTGCCGCGCCGGGTGGTAAAACAGCACAGCTCGCCGCAGCCGGCGCAACGGTCACGGCGCTGGATATCTCCGCCGAACGGTTGCGGCTGGTGAGCCAAAATATGGAGCGGCTGGGTCTGAGCGCGGAGACCATCAACGCCGATGCGTCGGCTTTCACACCCGGCGCGCCGGCCGACGCTATTTTGCTCGATGCGCCCTGCTCTTCGACCGGCACCATCCGCCGCCACCCTGATATCGCCTGGCTCAAGACCCCCGACGATGTGCGCGCGGCGGCCGAAATCCAGGCGCGACTCTTGCGCGCGGCGGTGTCGATGCTGGCTCCGGGCGGAACCCTGGTCTATGCGGTCTGCTCCCTGCAAGCCGAAGAGGGGCCAGCGCAAATCGACGCCCTGCTGGCCGACACCGGCGATGTCGCGCGAGCGCCGATTAGCCTCGACGAATTGCCGGGCCTGAGCGGGCTGTCCCCCGCCGCGATCACCGAAGCCGGCGATGTGCGCACCTTGCCGTGCCACTTCGCCGACGCCGGCGGCCTCGACGGATTTTACATCGCCAGACTGAACCGCCTGCTGTAGCCTTGCGGCGCAGAGTTTAAATCGGGTACCAAAGTTTCATGGCTGATTTGCCGCTTTTACGCATCGCACCGTCAATTCTAGCCGCCGATTTCGCAAAGCTCGGCGAGGAAATTCGCGCCATCGAAGCGGCCGGCGCCGACTGGATTCATATCGATGTGATGGACGGCCATTTCGTCCCCAACGTCACCATCGGCCCCGCCGTGGTGGCCGCGCTGCGGCCCCACACCAAACTGCCCTTTGACGTGCATCTGATGATCGCCCCGGTCGACCCGATGATCGAGGCATTTGCCGAGGCCGGCGCCGACACCCTGTCGGTTCATCCCGAATCCGGCCCCCATTTGCACCGCACCCTCCAGACCATTCGTGGCCTGGGCAAGCGCGCCGGCGTGGTACTGAACCCGGCGACCCCGGTCGACGAAGTCGATCATGTGATGGACATGGTCGACCTTATCTTGGTGATGACGGTCAATCCCGGGTTCGGCGGCCAGAAATTTATCACCAGCCAGCTCGATAAAATCGCTACCCTGCGGCGCAAAATCGACCAGCATGTCGCCGATGGCGGTACACCGATCGACCTGGAAGTCGATGGCGGGGTCGACCCCTACACCGCACCGCTGGCGACCGGCGCCGGCGCCGACGCTCTGGTTGCCGGCACCGCGGCGTTCCGCGGCGGGCCCAGCGCCTACGCCGATAATATCAAGGCCCTGCGCAGCGCCGTCGCAGCCAGCCGATGAGCATCGCCCGCCTGCACCACTGGCACTACAATGCCAGCAAGCTGCTCTACGCCAGCCCGGTCTACCGGTTCACGCTGCTCGGGCGCGCGCCCCGCGACCTTGCCCTGGTACCGCCCGACGCCTGGCCCGGCAGCGCGGATGGCGGCGCGGCGATCGTCAGCGGCGAGTTCAGTTTTTTCGGCGAGACCGTGCGCGGCGGCTTGCGGGCCTGGCGGCCCGGCGGCATGAGCGAAGCCTGGCTGGCCGAGCTTCATGGCTTCGACTGGCTGCGCGATCTGCGCGCGCTGGGCGGCGACGGCGCCCGCCGGCAAGCCCGCGATCTGGTCGGCGACTGGCTGTTGCGGCAATCGAACTGGCACGAAGTCGCCTGGCGGCCCGACGTGTTGGGCAGCCGCCTGTTCGCCTGGCTCGGCCAGCATGATTTCTTCTGCGCCTCGGCCGACGACGCTTACCGCCAGGAATATCTGACCAGTCTGGTCCGCCAGGCCAAGCATTTGTCGCGGGTGCTGCCGCGCGGCGCCCACGGGGCGGGGCTGATCCAGGCCGCCAAGGGCCTGATCGCCGCCGGCCTGGCGCTACCCGGACACAGCGCCTGGACGGCCCAGGGCTTGAAACTCTTGGAGCGGGCCTGCGCACAGCAAATTCTCGCCGACGGTGGTCATATCTCGCGCAACCCGGCAATCCAGACCGAGGTCTTGCGCCATCTGGTCGACACCCGCAGCGCCCTGCTCGCCGGCCAGCGTGAGGTGCCGGCGTTTCTCATGGCGGCAATCGACCGCACCGCCCCGTTTCTGCGCATGCTGCGCCATAACGACGGTGGACTGGCCCTGTTCAACGGCAGCAACGAAGGGCCCGGCTGGCTGATCGACATGCTGCTGGCGCAAGCCGATTCGAGAGGCCGCCCGTTGACCTCGGCGCCCCATTCGGGGTTTGAGCGCATCGTCGCCAACCGCACCATCGTTCTGGTCGATACCGGCGCACCCGCGCCTGGCCCCACCGAAGAGGCCGGCCATGCCAGCACCCTGGCGGCGGAGATTTCGATCGGGCGCGACCGGATCATCGTCAATTGCGGCGCGCGTCCTGGTGCGCGCGAGCCGTGGACGCAAGTGCAACGTTCGACCGCCGCCCATTCGACCATGGTGGTCGACGATACCAATTCCGCCGACATTCTCAGCCCGGGCAAATCCGGCCGCCGGCCGCGCTACGTCACGGTCGACCGGAATGACGAGAATGGCAGCGTCTGGCTCAACACCAGTCATGATGGCTACGGCTCGCTGTTCGCCGTCGCCCATCAGCGCCGGCTCTATGTCGATGCCAATGGCGAGGATATTCGCGGCGAAGATTCTATTCTGCAGGAAGGCGACGGCGCCAAACCGCCGCGCGGCTACGCCCTGCGCTTCCACCTGCACCCCAGCGTGCAGGCATCGTTGGTGCAGAATGGCAGCGCGGTTCTGCTGCGGCCGCCCAGCGGCATCGGCTGGCAGTTAATGGCCGAAGGCGGCACCGTTTCTCTGGCTGAAAGCGTCTATTTAGGCAGCAACGACGAGATTCGCCGCAGCGAACAAATCGTCGTCTCGGGCGTCTTCGACCCGCCGGATGACGAAGGCGCGATCGCCCGGATTAAATGGGCCTTGCGCAAGGTCCCGAAGAAGGCCTAGCGCCGATTTCCCGCCCGCTCGTTACCATTCCTTAACTATAAACCGCGACCATAGCCCGGACTGCACACCACCAAGGTCGGGGTATAAAAAGCGTGCCGAAAGTATTAGTAACCGGCGCCGGGGGCTTCATCGGCTCCCATCTCGTTGAACAACTTGTCACCCAAGGTGCCGATGTGCGCGCGTTCGTCGAGTATAATTCGCTCGGTTCGTGGGGCTGGCTCGAGCAATCGCCGGCTCAAATCCGCGACAATATTGAAATCTTCTCTGGCGATGTCCGCGACAGCCACGCGGTACGGCAAGCCGTGCAAGGCTGTGACACGGTCTATCACCTGGCCGCACTGATCGGCATTCCCTATTCCTATCTGGCGCCGGAAAGTTATGTCGACACCAACATCACCGGCACCTTGAATATCGTCCAGGCGGCAACCGATTTCGGTGTCGGCAGAGTGGTCCACACATCGACCAGCGAAGTCTACGGCACCGCCCAGCGGGTTCCCATCGACGAGGCCCATCCGCTCAACCCGCGATCGCCCTACGCCGCCACCAAGGTCGGCGCCGACCAGATCGCGCTATCCTATTACCGGTCTTTCGGCGCGCCGGTCACGGTGGTGCGCCCGTTCAATACCTATGGTCCCCGGCAATCGGCGCGCGCCGTAATCCCGACCGTCATCAGCCAGTTGACCAGCTGCCAAAAGGCTGGGCAGCCGGGCCGGATTAAACTCGGCGCCACGCGGCCGACCCGCGACTTCACCTTCGTCGGCGACACCGCCGCCGGTTTTCGCGCCGCCGCCGGCTGCGATGCCGCCTTGGGCGAGGTCGTCAATCTGGGCGCCAACTTCGAAATATCGGTCGGCGACACGGCGAACCTGATTGCCGAGGTCATGGGCATTCCGCTCGAGATCGAAACCGAAGACGAGCGCTTGCGGCCCGACGCGTCGGAAGTCGAGCGCCTGTGGTGCGACAACACCAAGGCCGGCGAGCTGCTCGGTTGGACGCCATCCTATAGCGGGCGCGAGGGTTTTCGCCGGGGTTTGCGCGAAACCATCGAATGGTTCCAGAACGGCGAAAATCACGCCGCCTACAAGGCCGACATCTACAATGTCTAGGCCCGCGCTCGCCGCCGAGCCGCCATCGGTACCGGCGGAAAACGACACGTTCATCGCCGCCGTGCTGGAGCGCATGGCAGCGGTTCTGCCGCCGGAAAGCGGTCCCTACCCCCTGCACGAGCCGCAGATCGACGGCGCCGCCTGGTCTTATGTGAAGGACTGCCTCGACTCCGGCTGGGTCTCGTCGGTCGGTGAATATGTGCGCTGGTTCGAGGAAAAGCTGGTCGAGATCACCGGCGCCGGCCACGCCATCGCCACGGTCAGCGGCACCTCGGCCTTGCATGTCTGCATGTTGCTGGCCGGCGTGGAGCGCGACGACGAGGTGCTGGTGCCGCCGCTCACTTTCGTGGCTTCGGCCAACGCCATTCAATATTGCGGCGCCCATCCTCATTTTGTCGACATCGAACCGATCAGCCTGGGCGTCGACCCGGACGCCTTGGAAGCGCATCTCGAACGCATCGCGGAGATGCGCGGCGACGTCTGCTACAACGCCCAAACCGGCCGGCCAATCCGCGGCCTGTTGGTGGTCCATTGCTTCGGCCATCCGGCCCGCATGGCCGAACTGGCCGCCATCGCGGCGCGCTTCAACATCACCTTGATCGAAGATGCGGCCGAGGCATTGGGCAGCACCGCCGGTAACCGCAGCGCCGGCTGCCATGGCAAGCTGGCGGCGTTGAGCTTCAACGGCAACAAGACGGTGACCACCGGCGGCGGCGGTGCGATCCTGACCGACGATCCGGTCCTCGCCGAGCGCGCGGCGCATCTCACCACGACGGCGCGGGTCGACGATAACGGTGTGATGGCGCACGACATGGTCGCCTTCAACTACCGAATGCCGAACATCAACGCGGCGCTGGGCTGCGCTCAGCTCGAGCAACTGCCAGCCCTGCTAGACTCGAAACGCCAATTGGCTGTGCGCTGGCGCGAAGCCTTCGCCGGTCTCGGCGGCGTTCGATTTATCGACGAGCCCTCCTGGGGCGGCAGCAATTTCTGGCTGAACGCCCTGTCCCTCGATCCCCCTTACGCGGCGCAACGCCCGCAATTGCTTTCCGCGCTCAATCAGGCCGGCTATCACTGCCGGCCGTTTTGGACGCCCCTACACCGGCTGCCGATGTATCAAAATCAACCCATGGCGCCGGTTCCCGTGGCCAACGATCTTGCCGCCCGCGGCGTCAATCTGCCGTCGAGCGCCGGCCTAGTCTGACCCAATACTCGCCATTTCCCAGGAAAACCGGCGGAAAATCCGCAGAAAACCGCCGCGGTCAACCATTCGTTAGCATTTTACCTAAATGGTGGGGCCTACGTTATGAGCACCGCGCCGAAAATCACCGAAAACACCCTTGTCGACCTCTCGGACGCCGCACCGCTGCGCCTGGTCGATGCGCCGCAATCGCTGCTCAAGCAATGCCTGATCGGACCCGAGACATCGATCCACACGCTCATCGAGCGGTTTAACGCCCGCGCCGAGCAGATCGGTATTGTCGTCGACGAACAACAGCGGCTTCTGGGCACAGTAACCGACGGCGACCTGCGCCGCGGCATGCTGCGCGGGGTCACCACCGACGCACCGGTCCGCGAAATCATGAATACCGCGCCGCGCACCCTGTCGGTCGATCAGCCGCGCGACGACATCACCAATTATATGCGCCACGAGCGGGTGCGCCATCTACCGATCGTCGATTTCGCCGGCCGCGCCGTCGACCTAATCACTCTCGACAAGCTGCTCGGCCCGGCGCCGCAGCCTTATCCGGTCGTCATCATGGCTGGTGGCGAGGGCACCCGGCTGCGCCCGCTAACCGAACATACCCCCAAGCCAATGCTCGATGTCGGCGGCCAACCCATTCTGGAAACCATTATCCGGCGTTGCGCCGCGGCTGGCTTCAGCGACTTCCACATTTCGGTTAATTATCGCGCTGACGTTATCAAGCACCATTTCGGCAACGGTCGCCCGCTGGGTGTCGACATTAGTTATCTGGACGAAATGACCCCCCTGGGCACCGCCGGGCCTCTCGGCCAGCTTCCGACCGGACTCACCACGCCGGTGCTCGTCCTCAACGGCGATATTCTGACGAAAATGGATCCCGCCCGGGTGGTCGAGTTTCACCGGGACGCCGGCGCCGCAGCAACCATGGGCGTGCGCGAGTACGAGTTTCAAATTCCCTACGGCGTGGTCGATATCGACGACAACGAAATTCGCGGGCTGCGCGAAAAGCCGGTCTCGCGGCAATTCATCAACGCCGGCATCTACGTGCTCGACCAGGCCGCGCTCGACCTGCTGCCGCGGGATTCGGCTTCCGACATGCCGAGCCTGTTTACCGCGTGCCGCGCCGCGGGGCTAAAGACCCTAGCTTTTCCGATCCGCGAATATTGGGTCGATATCGGCCATATCGACGATTACCGCCGGGCCAACGAAGACTATCCGGTTATTTTTTAGGCAAGAACGATGGCCTCCTCACGCAAACATTTACCGGCAAACGCAAAGTCCAACCATTTCGATCCATTGGTGACCCGAGCAACCACAGATCTTGCACAAATCGGTTACGCCCGCCTGCCGGGCTTGCTCGACCGTGCCCAGACCGACACTCTCCGGCAGCTCCTGGAAGAGCAAATCGAATGCCTGAAGGGTAGTCGATATCCCGGTTTTTCGGAAGCGCGGCCGGACGATGGCGCGGTCTTCAATCTTCAGGCCAAAGATAAGCGTTTCATCGACGTTCTGGGCAATCCCATACTCGAACATGTCCTGGTCGCGACATTGAACGATCCGAATTATCGTCAGATTCCGGCGGGTACGCCAAACTATATTCTGGGCGGGTATAACGCGCGGGCCAGTGGCAAGGCGCTTGGGCTACATATCGATTCCTGGATACCCCTACCCGGGCCGCGAACCTTCATGGTGCAGGTGGCGTTCGTCCTCGACACGCGCGGCGAAGAGGACGGCTGTACCCTCGTCGTGCCAGGCTCACACTGCTTGGGCGAATATTCGGATCGCCAGATGAGTACGGAACCCGGGACCGGCAACGCCGTGTCGTTGACCGCGAAACCCGGTGATGTATTGATCTGGGATTCTCGATTATGGCACGGCGCCGCGGAAAACAAATCCGACCATCAATCCTGGGTATTGGTCGCCACAATGCAAATGTGGTGGGTCAAACCACGCACCGATATTCCGCGCACGATCCCCCCGCACATATTCGATGCTCTCAGCGATCGGCAAAAAGCGCTGATGGGATTTTGCTCTATGCCGCCGATCGACGAATTCATCAGCATCGAAGTGCGTGCAGGTTACGACATGATCCCCGAAACGTCGTTGGTCTGACGTGAGAGCGCTTATCGCAACACAGCACGCCCATCGGAAAACTCGGCTCTGAAACTTCACATACAACCGTGAAGCGCATAAGCATCACAGCTGCCAGCGCCGTACGCCATCGGGCAACGCCAGGCCACGCCACATTCCCTTGATATCGGCGACCACCAGATCGGCCGCGCCCAGGCGAAGCAGATCGTCGGCGGTGAAGATCTCGAACTCGCGGTGGCGCACCGCACCGACCACCGCATCGTAGCCTCTGGCATTGTCCAGACTGGCTAACAGGTCGAGACCATATTGCGCCTTCGCCTCGCCCGCATCGGCCTGGGGGTCGTACACATCGACGGCATGACCGCGCGCTGTGAGGGCGGCAATGACATCGATGACTTTTGAATTGCGCAGGTCGGGTACATTTTCCTTGAAGGTCAGCCCCAGCACCAAGACACGCCCGGTCTCGCGCGCCATGGCGGCGTCCACATTGTCGGCGACATAAGCGCCCACACCGTCATTGATGCGCCGACCCGCCAGGATGATTTCGGGATGATGGCCCGCCTGTTCGGCCGCGTGGGCCAGATAATAGGGATCGACACCAATACAATGTCCGCCGACAAGGCCGGGGCGAAACGGCAGGAAATTCCACTTCGTATTGGCCGCGTCGAGCACATCGCTGGCGTTTATCTCCAATCTGCCGAGGATCATCGCCACTTCATTGACGAAGGCGATGTTGATATCGCGTTGGGCATTTTCGATAACCTTGGCGGCTTCCGCCGTGCGGATATCCGGGGCGCGGTGAATATCGCCGCCGTTGATAGCGCCGTAAATCGCTGCAAGCCGCTCGACGACCTCCGGGGTTTGCCCGGCCACGATCTTGGTGATTCGGTCGACGGTATGTTCCCGGTCGCCGGGATTGATTCGCTCGGGTGAGTAGCCAAGGAAAAAGTCCTCGCCGCAGACAAGGCCCGACGCGCGCTCCAGCGCGGGCCCGCAGATATCTTCGGTGACCCCCGGATAGACCGTGGATTCGTAGACCACGATGGCGCCGGGCTGAAGCGCGGCGCCCACAGTCTCGCTCGCCGCCACAACCGCCGATAAATCCGGCTCATTGTCCCCTCCGACCGGCGTCGGCACGGTAATGATCAAAACACTGGAGCCATCGATTTTCGCCGGATCGTCGGTCAATTCCAGTGTGCTCAACGCAAGCGCGGCGGCAGTGACTTCCGAAGTTCTGTCAAAGCCGCGCTTGAGCTCGGCGATGCGCTCGGCGCTGATATCGAAGCCCAGTACAGGGCCGTGCTTGGCCAAGGCCATCGCTAACGGCAGGCCGACATATCCCAGACCGACGACACTTACTGTCTCCGCGCCGCTCATCATCACCTCAACTCACTCAGGTTTTCTCACGGTCGATAAAGAGTTTCCGCCGCCCCCAGGCCTCATAACCGAGGAAGGGTTGCAAGAAAACAGCATATGCGCGTATACGCGATAAAACTCAAAACCGCCATCAACGAGTCGGGCGTAAAGAAATATTTCACTTCTGATAGGACAAATAGCGATCCCTGCCGCTTTTTTTCAATAATTACAGTCAATCCCATGAACCGCCTCGACCGACTGGAAGCCCATAGCATCTATATTTTGCGCGAAGCCTATAAACAGGCCCAGCCCCTGGCGATGCTGTGGTCGATTGGCAAGGACTCAAACGTCGTAACGTGGCTGGCCCGTAAGGCGTTTTTTGGCCGCGTCCCCTTTCCCGCCGTCCAATTGGACACCGGCATGGAACTCGACGAGGTCTACGCCTACCGCGATAAATACGTGCCCGAATGGGGCCTCGATCTGCGCGTCATCGACTGCCCGCCGGAATCGGAAATGGACCCGGACCTACCGCCAATGACCCGTTCGGCGGCGCGCAAGAGCGCGGGCCTGCGCCAATTGCTGGAACAGGGCAAATACGCCGGCATTATCGTCGGCATTCGCCGCGATGAAGAGGCGACCCGCGCGAAGGAACGAGTGTTCAGCCCGCGCAGCGTCGACGGCGCGTGGGAATTCCGTGACCAGCCGCCGGAGTTTTGGGACCAGTTTATGACCCAGCCGCCGCCGGATACCCATCTGCGCATTCACCCGCTGCTACACTGGACCGAGGTCGATGTGTGGCGCTACACCGAGCGCGAGGGCATCCCTGTCAACTCGCTCTATTTCGCGCGCGACGGCAAACGCTACCGCTCGCTGGGCGAAAAGAATATCACCGCGCCGGTGGATAGCGACGCGGCGACCATCGAAGAAATTATCGCCGAGCTCGAGACCACCCGCACACCGGAACGCGCCGGGCGGTTGATGGACAGCGAGTCGGAGGATTCCTTCGAGCGCCTACGCACCTCGGGTTATATGTGATGAACAAGGCGATCAAACCGGCAGCCCCGGTAACAACCTTGTCAGCGGCGAAAGAGCAGTTGCGCGTGGTCATTGTCGGCCATGTGGACCATGGCAAGTCGACATTGGTCGGGCGGCTTTTCCACGACACGGGCATGCTACCCGAGGGCAAGTTCGAAGCCATCGAAGAGATGTGCCGGCGCCGCGGCATGCCGTTCGAATGGGCCTTCCTGATGGACAGCCTCAAGGCCGAGCGCGACCAGGGCGTTACCATCGACACTTCGCAGATTTGGTTCAACCATGGCGAGCGCGAATACGTCCTGATCGACGCGCCCGGCCACCGCGAGTTCATTCGCAATATGGTGACCGGCGCCTCGAACGCCGACGCCGCACTGCTGCTGATCGATGCAGATCAAGGGGTGCGCAGCCAGTCGCGCCACCATGGCTATCTGCTGCAGCTGCTCGGCGTCCGCCAGGTCGCCGTCGTGGTGAACAAGATGGATTTGATCGGCTACGACGAAGAGAAATTCCACGCCATCGAGCAGGAATACCGCAACTATCTAGAAGGGCTCGGCGTGACGCCGACTTGTGTCATTCCGATCTCGGCGCGCGACGGCGACAATATCGCCAGCGCGTCCGATAATCTGGCCTGGCACAAGGGGCCGACAGTGCTCGGCGCGCTGGCGGGGTTCGCTCCGCCGCTGGGCAACGAAGACGCCCCCCTGCGTCTGCCCTTGCAGGACGTCTACAAGTTCGATGATCGGCGGATTTTCGCCGGCCGCATCGAAAGCGGCCGGTTCAAAGTCGGCGATGAACTTTTATTTTCGCCGAGCAACCGCACCGCCCATGTCGCTTCGATCGAAGCCTGGAACACGCCGGCGCCGGTTACGCAAGCCAGCGCCGGCTCGTCAGTTGGCTTTACCCTGGACGAGCAGATCTTCGCCGAACGCTGCGAAGTGGTCAGCCATCTCGACAACGCGCCGGTTGAAACCGATGTCTTTCACGTGCGCCTATTCTGGCTGTCGGCGCGGCCTCTCAAGGTTGGTGATAGCGTCACTTTGAAAATAGGACCGGCGGCGGTGCGGTCCACGATCGAGCAGATCGAGCGGGTCATCGATGTCGATGCGCTAACCGACCGAAGCGCTGAGAGCATTGCTCGCGACGAGATCGCCGACATTATCGTGCGCACCACCCAGCTTGTCGCTATCGACCCCCACCAAGATCTGCCGCGCACCGGCCGGGTCGTCTTCACCGACCGCCACGAGACTTTGGGCGGCGGCATCGTCTCAATGGAACATTATCCCGATCAGCGCAAAATGGTCACGGTGCGGGCCACCAACGTCACCGCCGAAGCCCATCGGGTGACAACGGCCCAGCGTGTCGAACGCAATCTGCACAATCCCGGCGTGCTGTGGTTCACCGGCCTGTCGGGATCGGGTAAATCAACCTTGGCGATGGCGCTGGAACAGCGCCTGTTCGACCAGGGTTACCAGGTCTATGTGCTCGACGGCGATAATGTGCGCGGCGGCTTGAACGCCAATTTAGGCTTCTCGCCCGAGGATCGGGCGGAAAACATTCGCCGGGTCGGCGAAGTGGCGGCCCTGCTGGCCGATGCCGGCGTCATCGTCATCACCGCGTTCATCTCGCCCTACCGGGCCGACCGCGAACGCGCCCGCGCCGCGGCGGGAGACGGGTTTCATGAGATTTATATCGAGGCCGATCTCGAAACCTGCGAATCGCGCGATCCCAAAGGTCTGTATAAACGCGCGCGCAGCGGCGAAATCTCCGAGTTCACCGGCATCACCGCGCCCTACGAGGCGCCCGATAAGCCCAATCTGGTGATCGACACCGCCGCCCACGATATCAACACCTGTATCGACCAGCTGGTGGCCTATATCGCGGAGAATTTCCGGCGCAGCTAAGCACCCGCAAAGCGTTAACAGAATTCTAACAAGTCACTGTATTTGCTAATGTTCTAGACATGAACGCGCTTGACTAGCGAGTCGATTGAGGCTATAGCGTTCATGTTATGAACATGGCCGGAAGCGAATTGCTGTGACCCCTGCGGATTCAATCGGCGACGAACGCCATTCGGATACCGACACCACGTTGCGCATTCTCGACGCCGTGGCTCGTGACGGCGATCAAAGCCAGCGCGCTATGGCCGGCGAAACCGGGGTCGCGCTTGGGCTCGCTAACGCCTATTTGCGCCGCTGCGCCCGCAAGGGTTGGATTAAGATGCGCGAAGCACCAGCCCGGCGCTATCTCTATTACATTACGCCCCAGGGGTTTGCCGAAAAGGCGCGGCTGACGGCGGAGTATTTGTCCACCTCCTTCGATATGTTTCGCGCCGCCCGCGGCCAATGCGATGAGATGATCGCGGCCTGCGATCGCCAGGGAATTCGAAAAATCGCGCTCATCGGCGCTGGCGATCTGGCCGAAGTGGCGGCGCTATCGGCGCTCGGATCGGAGGTTGAAATCGTCGCGGTAATTGACCCCAAGTCAAACCAGCCCAGGCTTGCGGGCTTGCCGGTGGTGCGCTCACTCGATGAGATCGGCCCCGTCGACGCGGTGGTCGTCACCGACATCGTCGAACCCCAAGCCACCTATGAGGCGCTGGCCAAGTCGTGGCCGGCGGGACAGCTCTTCGCCCCGCCCCTGCTGCGGATCGCGCACGACACCAACGACCGGCCGCCATGGGACGAAACGCCATGAACCGTTGGTATATCGTCCACACCCAGCCCAACGGCGAGGAACGCGCCCGACACAATCTCGAACGCCAGGGCTTCGCCGTCTATCTACCGAAATACCTTAAGCATCGCCGCCACGCGCGGCGCACTGAGCATGTACGTCGGCCGCTCTTTCCGCGATATTTGTTTGTCCGTTTCGATCCTGAACGTGCCCAATGGCGCTCGATCAACGGCACTTTCGGGGTGGCGTATTTAGTCGCAAACGGCAACGAACCAACGCCCGTGCCCGATGAGATAATCGAGGCCATTCAAGCGCGCCACGACAGTGATGACTTGGTTGTGCTGCACGCGCTGGACTCTTTCGAGCGCGGCCAGAAACTAGACATCGTCGACGGCCCGTTTGCCTGGCGCACCGGGTTCTTCCAACGCTTGAGCGACAACGACCGCGTGGTTTTGCTGCTCAATCTGCTGGGCCGGCAAGTCACTGTAACGGTTCCGCCCGAAGCGGTCGCGGCGGCGTAATACCGGCCGGCGAATTGCCGGCTGCCTATCCCTTTGCGGGCCGGATGACACGCTGTCACCCGGACTGCGGTAGCGTGGGAAACCTCGTTAAATTCTCCTTCACGAATTGAGTTGATGTCCCTTGAGCAAATCTGAACAGCCGTCTCTGGTTCACACCTTCGACTCGCCGATGCCCGATTTCGATGGCGCCTCTATTCTGGTTACCGGCGGCACCGGATCCTTCGGCAAGGCGTTCGTGCACGCGGTGCTGCAAAAATTCCAGCCGCTAAAACTCATTATTTTCTCGCGCGATGAGCTGAAGCAGTTTGACATGCAGCAGGATGCGCGGTTCCGCGACCATGATTGCTTGCGCTATTTTATTGGTGACGTGCGCGATTCCGACCGGCTGGAACTGGCCTTTCGCGAGATCGATATCGTGGTGCACGCCGCGGCGCTCAAGCAAATAACCACCGCAGAATACAATCCGATCGAATGTATAAAAACCAACGTCCACGGCGCCGAAAATGTCGTCATGGCGGCGATCCGCAGCGGCGTGAAAAAGGTGATGGCGCTATCGACCGACAAGGCAGTCAACCCGGCAAACCTGTATGGCGCCAGCAAACTGGCCGCCGACAAGATCTTCATCGCCGCGAATAATTTGAGCGGCCGCGGCGGTACGGCATTCTCGGTAGTGCGCTATGGCAACGTGATCGATTCCCGCGGCAGTGTGGTGCCGCATTTCCGCCGGCTCATCGAGGAAGGCGCAACCAGTCTGCCCATCACCGACGAGCGCATGACGCGGTTCTGGATGACTTTGGATCAGGGCGTACATTTTGTGCTGTCGAGCATATCGCTCATGGAAAGCGGCGAAATATTTGTTCCCAAGCTGCCCAGTATGACGGTCTGCGACGTTGCGCTGGCGATGGCGCCGGATTTGCCCCATGAAGTGGTTGGCATCCGCATCGGCGAGAAGCTGCACGAGGTGCTCATCACCGAAGCCGACACGCGATACACTATCGAAATCGACGACCGCTACGTCATCTTGCCAGCCGCACTCGATGGCGAAGCAAAGGTCCGGGGGGCATGGGCCGGGGTGACGCCCATCAAAGACGGCTCGCGTTATGCCAGCGACACCAACCCCGATTGGCTCGCGGTCGAGCAATTTCGCGCGCTGCTCGGAACCGATTGAGGATCGACCCATAGCGTTCCTGCCCTATGGCCGTCAGACGATCGAGGATGACGACATCGCTGCCGTTGTCGCCACGTTAAAAAGCGATTTCCTGACCACCGGGCCTGCCGTCGATGCCTTCGAACAGGCCTTTGCTGACTATGTCGGCACGGCACACGCCGTGGCCGTAAGCAGCGGTACGGCCGCTTTGCACCTGGCTGCATTGGCGCTCGGACTCGGGCCGGGTGACGCCGTCGTGGTGCCATCGGTCACCTTCGTCGCGACGGCGAACGCGGTGCGCTATGTCAACGCCGACGTGGTGCTTGCTGATGTCGACCCTGACACCGGCCTGATGGGGCCCGATGAGTTACAAGCCGCATTCGACCGCGCAAAGAACGCAACTGTCCGTGCGGCCTTTCCCGTTCATCTGAACGGGCAGCCGTGCGATATGGCGGCCCTCGCCGACGTCGCGCGGGCCAATGATTTAGAGCTAGTGGAGGATGCGTGTCATGCGTTGGGGGGCAATGTCGACGGTCACGCCATCGGCGACACCCATGCCAGCCGAATGGCGATGTTCTCCCTCCATCCGGTAAAAGCGATTGCCATGGGCGAGGGCGGGCTGTTGACCACCAACGACGATGAGCTTGCCACAGCACTGCACCGCCTGCGCAATCACGGGTTGGTTCAAGACAGCGACATTTTCAGCGACCGAGACGAGGCCTTCGACACCGCCGGCCAACCCAATCCCTGGTACTACGAACTGCACACGCCGGGCTTTAACTACCGAGCCAGCGATATCCACTGCGCGCTGGGCCATTCACAACTGGGCAAACTCGATCGGTTTCTCGATCGACGGCGCACCCTCGCCAATCTCTACGATCGGCTGTTGGCGCCGTTGGCACCCCTGGTGCGACCGGTGCCCCGGGTTTCATGGGGTCAATCGGGGTGGCATCTTTATCCGGTGCTGATTGATTTCGATGCTGCGGATGTTTCGCGCGCCTCGCTGATGCACGCGCTCACGGCCGACGGCATCGGCAGTCAGGTGCACTATATTCCCGTCCATCGCCAGCCCTATTACCGGGCCATCGACCCCGATCTCACCCTCTCCGGCGCCGATGCTTACTATACACGCTGCCTGTCGTTGCCCTTCTTCCCAGCAATGGCGGACGCTGATGTGGATCGCGTGGTCGCAAGCCTAACCAGAAATTTGGGCACTAGTTGATACGGGGGTCTCGTCGATGCGCGTTGCAATAATACCGGCCCGGGGTGGCTCAAAGCGGGTACCGCGTAAAAACCTCCTTGATATCGGCGGCCACCCGATGCTGACCTACCCAATTCGCTGCGCGCAAGAAAGCGGCCTGTTCGATGAGATTTTTGTCTCCACAGAGGATTCCGAGATCGCGGATATCGCTCGCGCGGCTGGAGCTTCAGTAATCGACCGGCCACCAACGCTTGCCGATGACGAAGTAAATGTAGACGAGGTCTGCCTGCATGGCCTGGAAGCGCTCGCCGAACTGGGGCTGGCCATTGATACATTCTGCTGCATCTATGCAACAGCGATTTTCATCACGCCGGAAGACTTACGATCTTCTTTGGCGATTCTTGATGAAGAACCGGAGGCCGACATTGTTATGGGTGTCTCGGCATACGGCATAAACCCGGTCAAGGCGTTGCGATGCGATGGCGATTTTTGGCGGCTTGAGTGGCCCGAATATGCAGGCTTGAGGTCGCAGCTTCTGCCGCATTTCGTCGCCAGCAACGGTACGCTTTATTGGGCGCGTTCGACAACATTCCAAGCCGACGGCACCTTCTATCCGGAGCGCTTAAAATGTTATGAGCTTCCCGCCTCGCGGGGTGTCGATATAGACACTTCGGAAGACTTGGCTCAGGCCCGCCGCCTGATGGATGCACCGTGAGCCGGCAAGGGTTTCCGGTAGCCGATGGCGCCGCCTCGACTCCGCAGTTGCGCTTATTCAGCATTGATCACTTGCCATATTTAAATGGAATCGAGAGGCGTCAAAGTGGCCAAATATAGTCAATTAGAATTGGCTGTTCAGGCCTATAAGACCGGAAAGAACATTACAGCTTTCCTCCGGGATTTGACCGACTCGGATTTCAATAGTGCGGAGATTATTGAAATTGCCTACGACCTTCAGGCCGGGTCGTTTATTGAATACACCGAAAATTACCGAGAACGCGTACAGAAATATTCGAAGGAATGTGCGGATATCGTTTCTCAATATCTAAATGAAAACGATACTCTTCTCGATATTGGGACGGGCGAAATCACGACTTTGAGTCTGTTAGTCAATGAACTCATTGCATCACCAAGCGACATTTATGCGTTCGATATCAGCCTATCGCGCCTCATTAAGGGCATCGATTTCGCGAAAAGGGAAATGGGTCATTGCTATGACCGATTGAATGTATTCGTTGCCGATATCGCAAAAATACCGCGGCCCGATAAGTCGATAAATATTACCGTCTCCAGCCATGCCTTAGAGCCCAATGGAAGCATATTAGAGGCGCTCCTAACGGAACTATACAGAGTAACTCAAGATTACATTATCCTGTTCGAGCCTTGCTACGAACTGAATAGCGAAGAAGGCCGGCGCAGAATGGATGACCTGGGTTACATTAAAGGCCTGGATGACACGATAGAATTATTGGGTGGGACAATTATCGACAAAACAGAAATCAAAAACATCGCCAATCCCCTGAATCCTACCTACTGTTTTGTGGTGCAGCCGCCCCGCGCGGAAGAGCCTATTAGCCACACATCGAATTCGAATACCTTCTCCGTACCCGGGTCAAACTATCCTATCCAAAAACAAGAGAACTTCCTGATCTCAAATAATCTCGGACTTTGTTTCCCGATAATTAGCGGAATCCCGATATTGCGAGAAGACACAATGATACTAGCAACGGCGTTGGCTAAGTAATTTTGGATTTCGAGTTTTTAGCTATCTCGCGACGGAAATATGACTCGACAGTGTGTCTACGGCGTTATCGAGGCATGAAGCGAACCTCGGGGCAGGGCTCTGTATCATTTCGGCTGAGTTCGGCCGCGATCTCCACCAACGCCGGCTGTGGCGGCTGACATTTCCATGATGGCTCCACGCCAAATCTTTGTTACCGGCATGTTTCGGTCGGGAACAACACTCGTCGCGCGCATGCTCGCAATCCATCCCGATCTCGCCTTTGCCTCCGATCCGTATGCGCCGATATTCAAGGCTCTGCGGAATGCCGTTGCCGCGCATACAGTAGATGCACACAATGACGAGGAAGCGCCCCTCGATGACTATTATTTCGACACCGCCAAGTGCGACCTGTTCGAAGCGATACGGTCCGCGGATTTGCAGAGTTTGTCCGCACCGCACGACTTGGCGCCGCTACGCGAAAAGTTGGCGCGACAGTGTTTAAGCTACTCGCCGCGTATCGAGCCTTTACTGCCCAATCTCGATGGATCCAGTTTTGCCGAACTGATTGAGTCCGGCTTTCAACTTGTGGCCGAAGCATATGGCAATGGCGACGAATCGGCCGTCGGACTGAAAGAAGTTTGGAGTGGAGAGTTCGTGTGGCCGCTGCTTGCATGCTTCCCCAACGCCAAAGCCGTCGTCATGGTGCGGGATCCGCGCGCCGTCGTCGCGTCGAAAAATGTGAGCGCAGAAAAATATCCATGGCTATTTCTTGCACGCCAATGGCGCAAGCTTGCCGCGCTTGCTTGGCTCGCAAAACATGACGAGCAGCTATCGGGACGGGTACATTTGGTTCGTTACGAAGACCTCGTACAACACCCCGATGCTGGCGTTTCTGAGCTGTGCGAAGCGGTCGGCGTTTCTTTCGACAAGCGCCTGCTAGATCCGGAGGAATACCGCGATGGAGATGGTGCGCCCTGGTTTCAGAATTCATCCCACTACAGCCAAGTGCGGAACTTCAATCGAGGATCTCTGACGCGTTGGCGAGACGTTTTGAGTACTGAAGAGACCGCATTCATTGAGGCCATATGTTGGCCGGAAATGCTGCTACTCGGTTACGAATTGGAACAGTTCAATCCGAGACGGCCGGACAACACGACGTTCAGCTCGCCGCCGATCGTAGAGACCGACGATCTCGCCGGTTGGATTCAGCCTTACGGTATGGATGACCCTCAGCTTGTCAGTGAGGAAATGGCGCACGAACGCTTGCGGACGGAAATGCTAAGCGGTCGCTCACAACTGTCGGAAGACAAACTGCGTGTGCACCTGCTGGACCCAAGTCTCCATCAGCCTTTGAAGGAGGCATTCGACAATGGACATTGTTGACAACCAGGCCCTTGAACGAATGCGCGAATTTATCTCGCGCTATTGGATGTGGAACCGCGTCCCCGTTGGCGACGACACAGCTAGATTCGTTCGTGATATGGCGGATCAATGGGACGCTTCGATTATCAGCGTACCGTCGGGTGCCGAATGCTTAACATGGGTCGTGCCGCCCAAATGGAGCGTGCGTGAAGCGTATATAGAATCACCGGATGGCGAGCGCATTGCAGATTTCGCGAAAAACCCGCTGTACCTGAAATCCTACTCCGCGCCATTCAGCGGCGAGGTCGACCGCGACACTCTGCGCGAGCACGTATTATCCGACCCACAGCGCCCCGACGACCTGATCTACGACTACCGCGCTCAGTACCAATATGGCGAGCGGACCGAGTGGGGCTTCTCCTTGCCGCACCGCATCGTCGACAGTTTGCCTGAAGGAAACTATCGCGCACATATCGATGTCGCTTTTGGCGAGGGCACACTCGATGTCCTCGACTGGTATCTTCCGGGCGGGTCCTCAGAGACTATTTTCTTTGCAGCGCATACCTGCCATCCGGCCCAAGTGAACGATGGCATAGCTTGCATCGCAGTATTGATCGAGCTGTTTCTCAGGCTCGCCCAGCAACCGAAGCGACGCTTCTCCTACCGTCTTCTGCTCGGTCCGGAATATTTCGCCGGCGCCGCGGTGCTCGCCCACGCAACGGGTATTGAGAATCTGCGCTATGGATTTTTCCTCGACATGATGGGTAACGGACAGCGCTTTGGCTATTCGCGGTCTTACCGGGGCGATAGTTTGGTCGATCGCATCGTGAGCCATGTTTTGCAGGCCAACACTGACGATTTCTTCGAAACTGATTACCGTAAACTATGGGGTAACGACGAGTTATTCTACGATGGGCCAGACTATCGCATCCCAACCATTGGGCTCGGCCGCGACCGGTTCGTACATTACCATACGGACAAAGACGATCCGGAACATTGCGACTACGATCAACTGCTCGAATCTGTCGATATCCTTTCTAAAATGGTCGAAATATTCGAGAGCGATGTGGTGGTGGCCCGCAATTATCGCGGCCCCCTATATCTCAGCCGCTACGGTCTCTACATCGACCCCAAGTTAGACCCCAATGGCTATCAACACATGCAAGAGATCCAAATCGAGATGGATGGCACGCGCAGCAATTTCGAAATCGCGGAACGTCTCGGCGTAAGTCATGAATTTGTCACCAAGTTCGCAGAACAGTTAATTGCACATGGACTTGCACAAATCGTTGAAGACCGAAAGCTGGATGTCTCCAACTAACAATTTTGGCGGCGCGCGCCCCCGCAGTGCTGTCTTTCGGACCAGTGCCTCGCCCGAAATAGGCGGCGGCCACGTAACGCGCTGCCTCGCCCTTGCCGACATGCTGTCGGCACAGGGCTGGCAATGCACATTTGCAAGCGGTGAAAAAACGTTGCCAACCATGCCGGCACTCGCCGATTCGGCGCATAAAATTTCGCGCGTCCTAGACGAAACAGCCGCCCCCTCAAAACGGGACGGCGCGTGGTCGCCTGAGGAATGCGATCTCCTGGTCTTCGATCATTATGCGCTAGATGCGGCCTATGAAAGCGCTTGCCGGCCATGGGCCAAACGCATCGTCGTTTTGGATGATCTTGCGAACCGTCCGCACGATTGCGATGTACTGCTCGACCAGACACTCGGCCGACGCCCGGAGGACTATGAATCTCTAGTGCCTTCGCAGTGCAACCTGTTACTCGGCACGAAATTCACATTACTTCGATCGGCGTTCGCCGGCGCCCGCAAACGTGCCGCAACTGAACGAGATGGACAGTTGCGCAATGTTCTGATTGCACCGGGACAAACCGACCAGGCGGGACTCACGACCCTGGCCGTCACCGCCATTCAACAGGCGTTGCCAGATGCCGAGATCAATATCGTTGTGGGGGTGCGTAACCCGCAATTTGCGACATTCGACCAACCAGGCGCCGACAATGTCCATGTACATGTCGGCGCCAGCGCAGAGGCGGTTGCAGAATTAATCACTAACGCAGATATTGCGATCGGCGCCGCAGGGAGCAGCGCTTGGGAGCGTTGCGCACTGGGCTTGCCTGCCGCGCTGGTAATTATCGCCGACAATCAGTCCGAAGTAGCTGCCACGCTTGAGGAGGCCGGGGCCGCCAAAGTCGTCGGCCGAGTTGAAAACCTTGATGTCGACACGCTGGCGACGGCTATCGAAAATTTGGCCGCAAATCCCGATTTACTTGTCCACATGTCTCAAAAGGCGTCGGAGATTTGCGATGGGCGGGGCACCTTTCGAACAATGGTGGCTCTAACCCCAGATCTGCCTGCCGTGGACGGATCAACAATTAGATTGCGCGCGGCTGAGTTGGTGGACGCAGCGCTGATGTATGATTGGCAGATCCATCGAGATACGAGAAAATATGCGCGCTGTGAAAGTATGCCACCGTTCCGCGAACATATGTCCTGGCTGCGCCAAAGACTGACGAATGCAGGATGTCTGTTCACCATTATCGAAAGGGACGGCGCGCCCGCCGGTATCCTGCGTCTCGACGCGTGCAGCGACGGATATGAGATTTCGATTGTCGTTGCGCCAAACCGGCGAAATCAAAGTATCGGGGCCGCTGCCTTGCAGCTCGGGCGCGCACTTGTGCCGGGCAAGAAATTAAGCGCCTACGTGAAGCGCGAGAATACCGCGTCCGTTCGGTTGTTCGAAAGCGCAGGCTACCGGCTGGGATCGGACGGCATGTACTCCCACTTACCGTCTGCGGCATGAATTCAGAATAGTGTCTAACGTCTTGCACATTAACGGACATAGCGTAGGGCCAAAGACGCCACCATTTGTGATTGCCGAATTGTCGGGAAATCACAACGGCCAGCTCGGCAACGCGTTGCGTTTGGTGGAGGCGGCCGCCGAAGCAGGGGCGGATGCCATAAAGCTCCAAACCTATACGGCGGATACAATTACGCTCGATCACGACGGGCCAGAATTTCAGATTACCGAAGGCCTGTGGAAGGGGCGCAGCCTATACGAGCTGTACGATGAAGCGCACACGCCGTTGGATTGGCACGCACCATTATTCGAGCGCGCCCGCAAATTGGATATTGTTGCGTTTAGCTCCCCCTTTGATCCGAGCGCTGTCGATTTCTTGGAATCACTGAATCCGCCCGTCTACAAGGTCGCGTCGTTCGAGTTAATCGATATACCTTTGGTCAAATATATTGCCGCGACCGGCAGGCCGATGATCATGTCGACCGGAATGGCCAACCGTGATGAGATCGAAGAAGCCATTACCGCAGCACGCGCCGCAGGGGCGCGCGAAATTGCCCTATTGCATTGCACGAGTGGATATCCCACCCCCCCGGAGGAGGCGAACCTCGCTACCATCAGCGACCTCGCAACGACGTTCGGCGTTGTCATCGGCTTATCGGATCACACGTTGGGAAATGCGGTATCGGTCGCGGCGGTTAGCCTGGGCGCCTCGCTCGTGGAAAAGCATCTGACTCTGTCGCGTGCTGACGGCGGCCCCGATGCGGCGTTTTCGCTCGAACCCGATGAGTTCAAGTTATTGGTCGACGATTGCCGCACCGCCTGGCGCGCACGCGGAAACGTAAACTACCAACAAACAGCCAGCGAGCAGGGCAATGTTCGATTCCGGCGATCCCTCTACGTCGTTGCCGATATTGGCGAGGGCGAACCCTTCACGCGCGAGAACGTACGGAGCATTCGCCCCGGTTACGGCCTGGCGCCAAAACATTTAGACGGCGTTCTTGATCGCCGCGCCTCTCGTAATCTGACTAGAGGTACCGCGCTAAACTGGGAGATGGTCGTGTGAGCACGGCGGCATATCGTCCAGCCACAGGCCTGCAAATCGACGTTGAAGTCAGAGGTGATCGTGTTCGGAAAACATTCAATCGCGACATCCCAGGCAGAGCACCAGCGGATGAGAAGTTTGAACGCGAATATGCTGCCTATTGTCGATTCAGCGAGCTCGGTACGGATTTTGTTCCCCGGCTTATTGAGTGCAATCGGGCCGGGTTATGGCTCGACTTAGAGCGTATCGCCAACGGTCGAACACTCGTCGACTGGCTGAACGACGCGGCCCACAACAGCTTCGATCCGGTGATCACCCAGCTCATTCATATCGACCATTATCTACACAAACATCGAATCAACTATTTGGCTGGTTCCCCTCTGGACGTGTTGGTGGCACACGATTACCGAGTCTATCTCATTGATTTCGAATACACATGGTTAGACGAGCGATTCGAGGACATCTTTTGTGAAAGCATGAACCACACCCGACTCGAGCGGGTTACGAACACCAGTAATCGAGATTTATTCATCGCTATGCTGGCTAGCCGGCGGGCCGATATCCGGCACTATTCACGCCGAAAAATAACGAACGCGGCTGTCCACCGGCTCCGAATTGGCCGCCGCAGAAAACTTGTCAGACGATGAATTTAGATGCGATCGAAGGCGCCGTCGGAGCAAAGTGTACAATTCAACCCTTAAAAAAGCAGCGGCTCAGCACATCTCGGCTTTTGCGCAAGTGGAAGATTCTCGGCGCCGAGCTGAGCCTGTCCCCTTATCGAGTCGATACTGCAGACGGACGAGAATACAAGCTGTTGGTTGCCGGCCAGTCCAATCGCCCGGCATTACAGGCGCTGTTAATCACCTATGCGGCTGTTGCCGAACTCGACTGCACACCGCGCCTTTTATGGCACAACGATTACGCCATTCTACTAGACTTCATACAAGGTGAAGTACCTGACTTGCGCGAACCTGCGTGCGCGACCGAGTTCGGCCGCAGCCTGGCAGCCATATACCGGCTCGACAGCGACTATCTTCCCGCCTCCACCGTCTTGCGAACCGCGAATAAGTATATTGAAGATTTGATGTCTGTCGGCCTTTTTACATCCGATTTGGCCGACCGCGTGCGCGAAAATCTTTCTGCCCAATTGCCAGAGCGCTGCCGCACGAGTGTGGATTATGCCGATGTTCAACCTGGCAATTTCCGCTGGGATCGAAGCGGCAAACTCTTGTTTGTTGATATTGGCGGATTTCAGTTAGGGCGCCTCACTGGCGAAGGCTTCTTCGGGCATCCGGGCGCGTCGAAAATCCCCGAAGAACAGTTCACAACTGCCTATAAAGCCGCCGGAGGCCCTGATGAAATATTCGAATTCAGGGACGCAATCATTGCGCTCAGCAGTTTACGGCGCGGCTCCCGTTTAGCTATTTGGGCCAGCGGAATGAAATTCCTTCAGCCCCGGCAAGCGCGGGCTTTCCGGGCGCGCGCGGCGACACTTGTCGACAATCTACAGGCGTTCTCGAACGCCACATCGGACCCAATCAGTTGAAATTCTCAAAGGTTCACTCACAATGGGTTTTCTAAAATCACTCATACTGGCCGTGGCCAATCCGACACTTCGATTTTACCGCACGAAAATCGTCGGCCTGTCGCACCAGCGCAGCGATATGGCGCGGGCTCAAGAAAAATGGCGATTAATCGAGTCGGAGCTACCAGAGACGGCCGGCAGCCTTCTCGATATTGGCTGCAACGAAGGTTATTTCACGCTGCAAGCTGCGGAGAAGGGTTGGTGTGGTTGGGGCATAGAGATAATTGAAAAGGCTGTTCGCTACGCCCGTCACGAGGCCGCCCAACGCAATTTAGATACCGCGCTTTTCTTCAATGCGCCGCTAACGCCCGAAGCGGTGGAACGGATGCCGCATTTCGACGTAATCCTGTTCATGTCCAGTTTTCATGACTTTCATCAAGTGTACGGCGGCGCTCGTGCCTACGAAATGTTCGACAATCTGCTACGCGCCTGCCGACAGAAAATGATCTTGGAGCCTGCCAGCACAACCAAACGATTTAGCGCCACCGAACCTGTTTTCAGCAAAGACAACGACCGTGAAGCAATTGAAGAGTGGGTCCGCACTTTGGTCGCGCGTTCGCCGGGCTGGACCGTACGTTATGTCGGAGAAACCGCTTATTCGGAAGTCGAACCCTATCGTTTCATGTTTTCAATCGAGCGCGCGCCGCAGCATCCGGCGTCAAGTTGATCGGCTGAAATGAGAGACATCCTTAAACATTTGCGTTTTGCTGGATCAGTCCTCAGGGCTTATCCGCGCTACAGTCTACCTGTGCTTTTTTTCCAGTTTGTCGCTGCCTTGTTAGAAGGCGTCGGGCTCATCGCGCTACTCCCGCTGCTTTCCATTGTGCTTAATCAGGAAACAAGCAATCCCTACATTGCAGAATTTGAACAAGTTCTTCTAGCTGCTGGATTGCGGCCAAACTTAGAGATTCTACTGAGCCTCATTGTCGGCCTAATGCTCTTAAAAGCAGCGGCAATGTGGTACGCAAAAAATAAGGTCGGCTACGCAACCGCTCAGGTCGGCGTCGATCTGCGTCACCGCTTGATCGACGCGATCGCAGCAGTGCAATGGCCCTACTATGTGACAAAGCCGACCGGCGCCCTTGCGAACTCGCTTACTGTCGAGGCTGAGAACGCATCTAACACATTCTTCCATGCCGCCCGTTTTGCGGCGGACGTCGGTCTCGTCGCGGTATATTTGGCCCTCACCCTCACGACCGCGTGGCACGTTTCACTCGCCGCCGTTGTTCTAGGCGCCTTCGCCGCTTTAGCCCTTCATCGGTTCGTCCAAATGTCGCGGGAGACCGGTCAGGAGCAAACAAATCTGATGCGATCAACGGCCAGTCAGCTGGTCGATCGGTTAAACGGCTTCAAAGCGCTGAAAGCGATGGGAAAAGAGGCCGTGTTGAGCCGCGCTCTTGCTGACGATACGGACGCCTTACAACAGGTCAAACGCCGCGAAGTTTTTGCAAAGGAGGGGCTTGCCGCACTTCAGGAGCCAGCATTTGTCTTCGCCTTGGTCGTCGGCTTATATGGCGCGGTTACCATTTTGAATCTCGATAGTGGAACGCTCATTGTTCTCGCCATTGTGCTGTTCCGCGCCCTCGGTCGGATTGGTTCCTTGCAAATGACGCTGCAAGGAATTGTGCGCACCGAGGCGGCGTACCGAGCTATTGAATCAGCCATCGCAGCGGCTCAAGCCGAGGCCGAAACTTTAACCGGCTGGCGCCCAGCGCACTTCGATAGAACCATCAACTGCCAAAGCGTAAGTTTTGGCTATAGCGATTCTGCGTTTATTCATCACCCCGATCTGGAAATAAGGGCGGGGCTGTTCACCGCGCTTCTAGGTCCATCCGGCGCCGGTAAAACGACGATTGTCGACTTAATCGCAGGCCTGCTACATCCGACTGATGGTGACATCCGGATCGACGACGTGCCGCTCGCAGAGATTAACTTAAAAGAGTGGCGCGCGATGATCGGCTACATGCCGCAAGACCCAATCCTGTTCAACGATACGCTGCGCGCCAACATCGTCCTCGGCGATTCCAACTTAACCGACGCCGACGTCGAAGCTGCAATCCGAAGTGCCGGGTTGCAGGACTATTTCTCGTCACTCACCGAGGGGCTCGAAACTCCCGTTGGTGAGAAAGGGATGCGGTTTTCGGGCGGTCAACGACAGCGCATCGCGCTAGCCCGCGCACTGGTTCGAAAACCCCGGCTGTTGATTTTGGATGAGGCAACATCGTCTCTCGATTCCGAAAGCGAGATCGCCATACTTGAGACCGTTCGCCATCTCAAAGGAGCGACCACTATTCTGGCGATCTCGCACCAGCCCGCGGTACGCGGTGCTGCCGATGTGATTTACCGGATAGAAGATGGCCAGGTACGCCTGGAAAAAGGGCTCGCCGCATAGTGGCGGCTTCCAGCTCAAATCGCCGCTTGGGATACCTAAACAATACAACCATAGTAAACTTGGCAGGAATGTAGATGAACGTTAGCCGCCTCGCCAATCTTGTCTATAAATCGGCGATCAATCACACGCCCTATTCGGTTAAGTATAAGGCGATGACTGCGTGGCAACGCACATTGCCGCCATACCACGTCGTAAAACCGGGTGATGTGGTCGTTCAAATAGGGGTGGCGGGTCATCTTTGCCCCATGGGAAGATCGCAGGCCATCCTCTATTCGCGTTTGGTGGGAGACACCGGCAAGGTGTTGGCATTCGAAGCAATTCCGGAAAATCTCGACCATTTCTGCTCATATGTGACGCGGCATGGCATTACGAACATCGAGAGCAAGTCCACAGGACTGTGGAACGAAAAAGGCACTTTGGTGTTCGACGCACCGGCGAAGGGGCCTGGCTCCTCCCGCATCAAAGCGGCAAAAACGGACGCACCCTATCAATACACGACCGAGCGAGAATTTCCGGTCGATACACTTGATCACCTTCTCGATGAACAGGGCGTCGAAAGGCTGGACCTGATCAACATAACCACAAATTGCGCCGAAACCGAAATCATGGAAGGAGGTATGAAGTACCTCAAACGCTTCAAGCCAACCCTGTGCGTTCCAGAGCGACCAGAAAACCTGGAATATTTCGAAGCCAATTTGAAACCGTTGGGTTACACCGCCCAAGTTCGCGAAGTTCGCCTACATCTACTCGGATCGCCATTCAGGGTTCTATGGGCCGAAAGGCCAAATGAGCAGAATAATCCAACCATCGCGGAAACCAACGCGCATGCATGATTGTCCCATTTATGTGACCGGGATGATGGAGTCGGGCAAATCGACCTTTATGACCCTTTTAGATGGCCACCCAGATCTCCTGGTTTTTCCGCAGGAACCGAATTTTGGTCGCATGCTAGAGCAACAATTTACCTCGGCTGAAGACGCGCGCCGCTGGTCTCTCGAGAAATCAGATTTTAGTAAAAGCGGCTCTCTGCGTGGGATCGAGGACCAACAAGAGTCGGCATACGATCACCGTAAGTATCTTGCCGAGCTGGAACACGCGCTGTCCGAGAAATTTGCCCCGCGCGAGGTAATGATCGAAACGATGCGCGCCTTCGCAGAGGCATCCAACCAGAATTTCGATTCGCGCAAATATTGGGTATTCAACGAACCCAGTCGAGCGCGCATGGCGCCATGGCTCTTTTCCACCTTTCCCAATGGAAAGGTCATCCACCTAATACGCGATCCTCGCGAGCATTTTGCTGCCATTAAAGCCCATCACCGCCAGGTTGATGCGGATATGGGTCGAGCGCCGGCGTTAAGTTTCTCGATGGATTGGGCGCTAGGGGTGACGCAGGCGTTCGAAAACCGCGGCAAGTTTGGCGCCTCGCGATACCTTATTGTGGGTTACGAGGATGTTCGCGACCAAAAAGAAAAGACCGTGCGCCGTATCGCCGATTTTCTCAATATCGAGTTCGATCCTGTACTCCTACACCCCTCAAAGGTCGGAATTTCTGCCGCAACGACAGATGGCCGAATTACAGAATCTGAAATTGGAAAATGGATACAACCGTTAACCAGACGCGAACATATTCTGATCGAGTCTCTTTGCGGCGACGTGATGCTCGGAAGTCAGACTGGTTATCGGCCCCATCTAAATTCTGCCTTGCAAAAGATCGTCAACGGCCTTCTTCGACGCGTTGTCTACGCAAGCTACTACGGAAAACGACTACTCAAGGGCATTGTATCACCGGACGCCCTTCATGAGCTTAGTCGGATCGATAGAGCTGCAAACAACGTCTATGCATTTCGTCTATGACCGTTCCCTTACCCCCTATTGTCAAGAATGTTTTGCTGAGCGCATACAATCCGGTCGCCAATTTTTACAAAAACAAGATATTGAAAGTCTCGCATCAAACGCACTTTCAAGATCGAACCGTCGAAAAGTGGGATCTGATCAAGCACGAACTGCCCCGCACGCCGGGAAGTTTGCTCGATATTGGCTGTAGCGAAGGTAAGTTCACGCTGAAAGCAGCGAGCGTTGGATATTCCGCCTGGGGAATCGAAGGCAAGGACGCGGCTGTCAAACGCGCGGTCGAGGCATCCGCAAAGGACCTGGAAGCCAACGCTCTGTTCACACCAGGCCTATTAACGCCGCAAGCTGCCCGACACCTACCCACATATGATGTCATTCTTTTACTGTCGGTGTTGCACCAACTCGTTACACATTACGGCGAAGAGGTGGCGGTGACCATGGTTCAGGATTTGCTGAATTCGTGTCGGCAAAAACTTATTCTGGAGCTAGCAGGGACGAACCGGAAATACGGTCACCCGGTATTAAACCGCGACAACGACCAGGCGAGCGTCGATGCTTTTGTCCGCCGCCTTCTTCCCATGGGCTGGAATATGCGCCTCGTTGGCGCCGTGCCCTATACCGATGAAGAACATAACCGCTTCGTCTATGTGATCGAGCGTGAGAACTGATACCGATCGAAATCGGCCGCTGCCGTTCGCGCTCGTAAGCATTATCTGTTTGCGCTGGATCGCTTTAACTTCGAATCTTCGCCCCCACAGGAACGCGGCCCCATGATCATCAAACACTATGCCGCCGGCAAAGGCGAGGATGCTGAAGCCTGGTCGAGTGATCGGATTCAGCAGATAGGGGCGCTTGAGGATAGATATTTCAAGGGTCTTAAGTGGAGCTTGTTCAAAAAGTATGTCAATCGCCAGGATATTTTCGTGGAAGCCGGATGCGGCAGCGGAGACCATCTGCGGGCTGTACAAGACCATATCGGAGCAACCTGCATCGGCATTGATTTCGCGTCAGAATTGCTTGACGAATTGAATACGCGTTTTCCCGACTACCGTTGGGAACAGGGCGATGTTCGTCAGTTATCGAGATTTAAGGACGCATCAGTCGATGTGATGGCGTCGTTCGGGGTCGTGGAACACATCGAAACCGGCCCTTACGAAGCGATCAACGAAATGAAGAGAGTTATAAAGCCTGGTGGGATGCTGATATTTAGCGTTCCGAGGAACGCGCCTCTGGCAATTCTAGGTTTGATCAAACATGCAATTTTTCGCGAGCCGTTCTTATTCTCCAATAAAAAAGAGATCGTTCGCGGCGACCGATCAATGGTGATCGTAAAGAAATTTGACGACGAACGAGCGGGCGTTTACCCGTTCAGTCAATACGCCGTGACCGACCGCGTTGTTTATTCCTATTTCCCGAATGAACATTGGACGGTCGTTGAAAAAAGGTGCAACGGCCTCATTTACCCGCGTTTGGCGGAATCTATCAAAAAGTTGCTGGGTGAAGTGGCCTACGAAAATATTTGCGTCCTTGAGATGCCGGGCACCCTTCGCGAAAAAGTTTGGTTCCGATTTCTCGCTTGGTTCTACGGGGGAAACCGGCTGCTAATTCTAAAAAGAACAACGTCGTGACCGATATCCAGTACGGCTGATCGCTGCGACTCGCCGGTTGTTTCGCCTGAGGAACCTGGAGGGCCGTAGGTTACATTGACGTGAATTGCTCACAGCAAGAATCCAAATATGGAGTTGAGCAGTTAAAAAAATGCATGGACTAATTTGGTTTCTACCCGACTTCCGCGACTGGCCGCTTACCGTCGCGCAAGGACTGCAATCGCACGCGCCGGATTGGACGTTTTGTGGGCTGGTGAGCGGTTTTGAACACGACTATGACCATGTCGAAAGTTCAACCGCCCCGGCAATCCGGCCGCTCTACAACATGGATCATCTCCAGCGTGCCTGGCTCACCCAGCCCGCCGAGACCGCCAAGCTGGAAAAATATGGGGAAATCCTAGGCCCGCAAACCTTGAACCGAATTCTCATTGCCGACCGGAATATTGGCCGTGGCTTCGTGGCTGGTGTCGATCTGCCGGAGACACCGTTGATGCGGCTCACGCGCGAACACGAACATCGAATGCGCTACCTCATCGGATTGCTCGATTTTCTCTTCGATGTATTTGAACACGAGAAGCCGGACTATGTATTCGCGGCCGGTGTTGCCGGCGCGCTGGCAATGGCCCTCGCGGCTGTCAGCGAACATTTTGACGTGAAGTTTCGCAATTTATTGTCGACGCGCATTGGAACGGGTCACACGATAACCGAAGCATCGGATGGCCTATGCCCCTCGATTGAAGAGAGGTTCAAACAAGCCAGCTTGAACCCGCAAATCGTTGAGCCGTGGCTTGATGACGCCCGCGCAATTGTGACGGCGTTTCATGATAGGCCGCACGGTTTGCAGGACACCGAAACGGCCTGGCAACGCGCCGCGCGACCCCTCCGCCCCATCGATATGGCGGCGTTGGCTTGGCGGGCGATGACGCGCCGGCCGCCAGAGCTTATCAACCTACCCTATCCTGCAAGTTATTTTGCGTGGGAAATCAGACGGCGATTTCGAGTGCGTCGAATGTTGCGGTCTGGCTTATTCCACACAGCGGCTGTGCTTGACGGCAGAAAGTTTGCCTATTTTCCACTCCATATTACCCCCGAAGCGAGCACAATGGTCCTCGCGCCGCTAATGACAGATCAGATTAGCGTTATTGAAACGTTGGCCAAATGTCTGCCAAGCGAAATGAGACTCGCCGTCAAAGAACACGTACCGATGATCGGTCGTCGCCCCATTGAGTTTTATCGCCGTCTGGCCGCGATTCCCAAGGTGGTGCTGATTTCACCCACCGCTGAAACATTCGACCTCATTCGCCGCGCAGATCTCACCTGCGTGATTACCGGTACCGCAGCGTGGGAAGCGATTCTTATGAAGCGTCCCGCACTCTGCCTTGGCCGGGCGCTCTACCAGACGGTCGGTGAAGGGTTCGTGCGCTGTGAAGAACTTTCACGGCTTCCCGAAGCCATCAGCGAGGCCTTGGCGGTTGCGCCGGCGTCGGACGACAAAATCGCGATATATATCGCCTCGGTGCTCGCGGAATCCTTTGAACTACCGAAAAGGCTACGGTTCAGCGTCCCTGCCGATATTGTCGCCGCGCACCCGGAAATATCGCAAGCCATGGTCGATCGGCTGTTGAAGTCTTTTGAACCGGCGGTGGATCCGCTCTCCCAGCCGGCGTCCGAATCCTCGATTGGGTGAGCAGCCGCGCGTGCTAATGCGGACGGAAAAATCGAGCGATAAGATTGGCGCCGACCACGGAGGAGCCGCGCGCACGAACACCGCCCCGGCGCGCGTCTGTTTTCCGTTCATCGGCGATCTTATCGGCGGCAGTTACATCTCCAGCCTCTTGCTCGCCCAACATCTCGACAGCAGCCGGTATGAGCCGGTCATTGTGCTGCACGAGGAAGGGCACTTCGCCAGCGAACTGCGAAAACAAGGCATTGCCTACGATCTCGTTCCACTGCCGGGATTTGTCGGCACGGCACCGGGGATCACCACGCACGCGAAAGCAATCGCCCGCACGCTGCCCACCCTCCACCGATACATTCGCCGGCGCGGCATTTCCATCGTGCACACAAACGAATGGCCCCTGCACCAAACCTGGGCGGCGCCGACACGGCTGGCGGGCCGTACCTTCATTTGGCACCAGCGCGGCATGTTATCGCAATCGCGCCTCGATACCCTGCTACGCGCCCGCGCCCACCGCGTTTTCTGTGTCTCGAACTATGTTCTCGACCAACTTCCCGCCAATTTGGCGAGCCGTAGCGCCGTGGTTGATAGCCCCTTCGAGACGGAGATCGACTTTGGCGTGAACCAAGCCGCGGCGCGGCACACCCTGCGCAGCGAACTGGAGACCGGCCCCGACGTGCCTGTGGTCGGTTATTTCGGAAACTTATGGGATGTGAAGCGGCCGCGAGTATTTGTCGAAGCGGCCGCCGCCATCAACCAAGCGCTAAGCGGCGAGGCGGCATTCGTGATTTTCGGCGACGATCGGGAGGGACAGGGGGCCACGCTTCAAGCCGATGCGACCGCAAGCGGCCTCGACAAACAACTGCACTTTATGGGGTTCCGCACGCCGGGAACCTACTGGATCGCGGCGTGTGATTTGATGCTCGCGCCGGCGGTTGGCGATGCTTTTCCCCGCACCCTGGTCGAGGCGGCTCTGGCCGGCGTCCCCGTGGTCGCGGCCGACGCCGGTGGCCATCCCGAAATTATCACCAACGGCGAGACCGGAATTCTGGTGGCGCCCGACGATCCCGCGGCGATGGCCGAGGCCGCATTGGCGCTGATCAAGGATCCCAACAAAGCTCACACAATTGCCGCCGCGGCAAAGGCCGCCGCGCTAAGCCGGTTCAGTGTGAAAACGCACGCGGACCATATTCAAGACCTCTACGATGAAACGTTGGCAGCCCATTAAAGCCGGAGTGACGTGAAGATTGCGCTTGTCATTCACGGCCTTGGCCCAGGCGGCGCTGAACGGACCTTGACCACGCTGGCTAATGCCTGGGTCGCCCGCGGCGATAGCGTCACCCTGCTATCGTTTGATGATGGCACGGCCCCACCGGCCTTCGCCCTCGACCCTGCGATCGACCATCGCCCGCTGTCTTTGGCCGGGCTGTCGCGAAATTTCGGGCAAGCTATTTTTGCCAATGGCGCGCGCATCCGCCGCCTTCGCACTGCCTTGGCCCAGGCAAATCCCGATGTCGTAATCTCATTCATTACCGCGACAAATATCCTGGCGATCCTTGCCACCAGAGGTTTCCGGGTGCCGCTTATTGTGTCGGAAAGGGTCGATACCAAGGCCCATCGCCTCCCTGGCGTTTGGTCGGCACTACGAAAAATCCTATACCGATACACCGACGCGGTGGTGGTCCAAGGCGAGCAAATCGTCGAAAGCCTGCCGGCCGCCATTCGCCCCTTGGCCCATGTCATTCCCAACCCGGTCACCCGTCCGATCGACTCCCTCGACGCCGCGGCTTCGTTCGATGCGGTTTCGAACGCCGACCGCATGCGGATCGTCGGGCTCGGCCGGCTAGTCCCGCAAAAAGGCTTCGACCTTCTGATCCGCGCCTTCGCAGCCACCGCGCAACATTTTCCTGACTGGGACCTGGTTATTTGGGGAGAAGGCCCAGAGCGCGCAGCGCTCGGTGCGCTCATCGAAGAGCTCGGGCTGAGCGGACGTGTGAAGCTGCCCGGCGTCACCGCCGCGCCGGCAGCCGCCCTCGCCTCGGCCGACATATTCATCTTGTCGTCGCGTTACGAGGGCTTCCCCAACGCGCTCGCCGAAGCCATGGCCTGCGGCGTGGCGGTGATCGCGACCGACTGCCCCAGCGGCCCGTCCGATATGATTCGCGACAATGTGGACGGCCTGCTTGTCGCACCCGAAGACAGCCAAGCGCTGGCCGACGCCATCGGCCGGCTGGCGTCTGACGCGTCGCTGGGCGCCGCGCTCGGCAAGCGCGCCGCGGAGATCACCAGCCGCTACAGCGTGGACGACATAATTGGGAGATGGAACGAATTGATTGTCAAAGTTGGGTCCCCACAATGACCGCTAAGGCCGACGCGCCGACATTCGGTTTCGGCGAGAATTGGAGCCGGTTTCTCAGCCTGGTCGATACCGACCGTATCGAGAAAGCCGAAGAGACCCTCACCGAAAAGCTCGGCATGTCATCGTTGGAAGGCAAAACCTTCTTAGATGCCGGTTCGGGCAGCGGGCTGTTCTCGCTGGCGGCGCGGCGCTTAGGCGCGCGCGTCCACTCGTTCGATTACGACCGCCAATCGGTCACCTGCACCGCCGAGCTCAAGTCGCGATATTTCCCGGACGACGCCGATTGGACGGTCGAAGAGGGTTCGGTACTCGACGAGAATTACCTCGCCGCGCTGGGCCAGTTCGACATCGTCTATTCCTGGGGCGTGCTGCACCATACCGGTAATATGCCGTTGGCCTTAGACCTCATCGACCGCCGGGTGACGCCGGGCGGCATGCTCTATATCGCCATCTATAACGACCAGGGCGGACCCAGCCGGCGCTGGACCACGGTCAAACGGCTCTATAACCGAACGCCGCAGATGTTGCGCTTCCTCATTTTGGTACCGGCGCTGCTGCGCACCTGGGGCATCACCTTCGTGCGCGACACGTTGCGCGGCAAGCCGTTTCAATCCTGGCGCAACTATGGCGGCACCCGCGGCATGTCACCCTGGTACGATCTCATCGATTGGGTCGGCGGTTACCCATTTGAAGTCGCGCGGCCAGAAGAGATTTTCGATTACTACCGCGCCCGGGGCTTTGAACTCTGCGCGCTGACGACATGCGCCGGCGGCATCGGCTGTAACGAATTCGTCTTCAGGCAAACCGGCGCTTCGTGACCCGTTCCATTTTATTCGTTATCGGCGATTTGGACGTCGGCGGAGCCGAACGCCATTTGTTGCAAATATTGCCGCCGCTGGCGCGCGGCAATCTGAGTCCGGCGGTCTATACGCTCACCCATAAAGGCGAACTCGCGCCGCTTCTCGAACAACAGGGAATAAGGGTCATCGCGCCCCCGCTGTCGCTGTTGACACGGCGCTTGCCACGCAATGTGCGGCGGTTGGTCAGCCTGCCGCTCAGTTTCGCCGGCCTGCTATTTGCGCTTCTGCGAAACCGCCCGCGGATCGTCCACTTCTTTCTTCCCGCGGCTTATTTGCTGGGTGGCCTGACCAGCCTGCTGGTTCCCCTCGACGGCCGGGTCATGAGCCGCCGCAGCTTGCGCGACTATCAATCGGGCCACCAATTTTTGGCCAAGATCGAGCGCTGGCTACATCGGCGCATGACCGCCTGCCTGGGCAATTCAAAAGCCGTCGTAGAACAGCTGGCCGAGGAGGGCATACCGGGTGACAGGTTGGGTCTCATCTATAATGGTATCGACATCAATCTGTATTGCTCCCTCCCGGACCGGGCGGACCTGCGGCAATCACTGGGCCTCGAGAAAGAGGCGCTGATCATGGTCATGGTCGCCAACTTCATCCCCTATAAGGGCCATGAGGATCTCTTGCAGGCGCTATCGAGTATCCGGCTAGAGCTACCGCCCTCCTGGGTAGTCCTTCTGGTCGGCGGCGGCACCCATGAGGGCATCATTCGCAACCACGCCAACGCCCAGGGTCTCGCTCAACATGTCCGCCACCTGGGGGCGCGAAGCGATATACCGCAGATTCTCGCCGCCGCCGATATGGGCATCCTGTGTTCCCATCAAGAGGGGTTTTCCAATAGCGTGTTGGAGGGCATGGCCGCTGGCCTGCCCATGGTGGTCACCGATGTCGGTGGCAATCCGGAGGCCGTGATCGACGGCGAAAACGGCCTGGTCGTGCCACCAAAGGCGCCCGGCGCCCTGGCCGCCGCCCTGCTGAGTTTAGCGCGCGACGGTGACCGGCGCCGGCAAATGGGCGTCGCCGGCCAACGGCGCGTCGAGGCCCAATTCTCGAATAATATATGCGTCGCCAAATATGCCGCGCTGTATGACGGCTTGCTGGGAAAACGCGCGTCGTCAGTCCCCGACTTGATCGAGCCGGGCGCCTAGCGGACTGACATCATGTGTGGGTTCGCTGGATTTCTAGACTTTAGTGCCTCAACATCAGAGGCCAACTTACGCGTTACGGCATCTCGGATGGCGCACACGCTCCGCCATCGCGGCCCCGACGCCGAGGGTTGTTGGGTCGATGCCGAGGCCGGCGTGGCGCTGGCCCATCAACGATTATCGATCATCGATCTGTCGCCAAACGGCGCCCAACCGATGACCTCGGCGTCCGGCCGATCGATCATCGCCTATAATGGCGAAGTCTATAATTTCGCCGAAATCCGCGACGCGCTGATCGCCGAAGGCCGCGGCCCCTTCCGCGGCGGCTCCGATACCGAAGTCGTGCTCGAGGCCTGCGAAGCCTGGGGCGTCGAGCGGGCGGTGAAACGGTTCATCGGCATGTTCGCCTTCGCACTTTGGGACCGCCGGGCAAGTGAACTGACGTTGGTGCGCGACCGGCTGGGCATCAAGCCGCTCTATTGGGCGCAATTCGGCGATCTATTTTTATTCGGCTCGGAGTTAAAGGCGCTGTGCGCTCAGGGCGGGTGGTCGGCGCAGGTCGACCAAAACGCTGTCGCCGCGTTCATGCGCCACAACTATATCCCCGCGCCCCACACGATCTATCGCGGGGTCTCGAAATTGCCGCCAGGCGCCATGCTTCGCATGGGCCGGCAACACCAAGCGGAGATCAGCGCCTATTGGAGCCTCGACGATATTGTCGAAGAGGGGGCAAACGATCCGCTACCCGGGGATGACACGGCGGCAACCGACGCGCTCGAAGCGCTACTATCGGATGCGGTGCGCCAGCGCATGATCGCCGATGTGCCGCTCGGCGCCTTCCTGTCGGGGGGGATCGATTCCTCCACCGTCGTCGCCCTGATGCAGGCCAATAGCGACCGCCCGGTGAAGACCTTCTCGATCGGCTTTGCCGAATCAGGGTTCGATGAGGCGCAATACGCCAAACAGGTCGCCCGACATCTCGGGACCGATCATACCGAGCTCTATGTTGAGCCGGCCCAGGCCATGGCGATGATCGAGCGGCTGCCGGAAATGTTCGACGAGCCCTTCGCTGATTCATCGCAGATCCCGACCTTTCTGGTCTCCGAATTAACCCGGCCCCATGTCACCGTCTCTTTGTCAGGCGACGGCGGCGACGAGCTGTTTGCCGGCTATAACCGCTATTTTCAGAGCGCCGGCACGGTCGGCCGCCTGATGAATGCCCCCCGCCCCCTGCGGGCTAGCCTAGCCGGCGCCGTCAATAGCCTGTCACCAGGCGTCTGGGACCGGCTCTTTAATCTGATGCCGAAACGCTGGCGACCGGCGCAACCGGGCGACAAGCTGTACAAGCTGGCCGACGTGCTGCGCGGTGACAGCGGCGCCTTCTATCGCCGGCTGGTGAGCCATTGGGACGACCCGTCCGGTGTGGTGCCGGGGGGCCGCGAGCCACGCGGAATCCTATGGGACCCGGCCCTGGCCGATCGCCTGCCCGACGATATCGCGTGGATGCAGTATCTCGACACGCTGACCTATTTGCCCGACGACATTCTAACGAAGGTCGACCGGTCGAGCATGGCGGTGTCGCTCGAGGCCCGTGTCCCCCTGCTCGACCACCGCGTCGTTGCCTTCGCGTGGCGGCTGTCGGCGCAACAAAAAATTCGCGCCGGGAAGGGTAAATGGCTGTTGCGCCAAGTCTTGCAGCGCCACGTCCCGCGCGATCTGGTCGAACGGCCCAAGATGGGTTTCGGCATTCCGCTGGACAAGTGGCTGCGCGGCCCCTTGCGCGACTGGGCCGAGGATCTGTTATCGGAACACAGTCTGGCGCAAACCGGCATTCTGGCGCCGGCGCCGATCCGCGCGAAATGGCGCGAGCATCTCAGCACCCAGCGCAATTGGCAGTACCATCTGTGGGACGTGCTGATGTTCCAGGCCTGGGCGAGACGCTGGCTGTAACACCATGAAAATCTGCCAGCTCTGCACCGTCGATTTCACGCTCTACCATTTTCTGCTGCCGCTGATGGTCGAGATGCGCGCGGCTGGCCATGACGTTGTCGGTGTGTGTGCCGACGGTAAATTGGCAGGCCAGGTTCGCGAGGCCGGCTTTCGGGTCGAACCCGCCCCCCTCGCCCGTTCGTTCAGCCCGTTTCGGGCGATCAAATCTTTCGTTGGTCTGTATAAGCTACTGCGCCAAGAGCGTTTCGATCTGGTCCATGTGCACACCCCGGCCGCCGCCTTCGTGGGCCGGCTGGCGGCACGGCTCGCCGGCGTGCCGCGCATCGTCTACACGGCGCACGGCTTTTATTTCCACGAAAATATGGCATGGCCCAAGCGCGCTTTGGTCATCGCCATGGAGTGGTTGGCCGGCCGTTTCACCCACACTTTGTTCACCCAATCCGCCGAAGACGCGGCCACCGCGCGGCGGCTCGGCTTATGCCGTACCGGCGATATAGTGGCGATCGGCAATGGCAGCGACCCGGCCCGGTTTCACCCCAACAACGACGCGGAGGCCCGCCAGAAATTACGCGCAGCCAATGGTGCGACCGACACAAGGCCGGTCATCGTGATGATCGGCCGGTTGGTCGCCGAGAAAGGCTATCCGGAACTGGTCGAGGCCATGCGCCCGCTCGACGCCGACCTTTGGATTGTCGGCGACCGTTTGGCGAGCGACCATGCGCGCTCCATCGACGACACGTTGAATGCCATCGAGACGGATCCCGCGCTCAGCCAAAAAATAAAACTCTTGGGCTACCGCGGCGATGTGCCCGAGCTGTTGCGCGCCGGCGATATATTCGTTCTACCATCCCATCGCGAAGGCATGCCGCGCTCGATCATCGAAGCCATGTTAACCGGCCTGCCGGTCGTCGCTACAACCATTCGTGGCGGCCGCGAGCTGGTGGTGGAAGGGGAAACCGGCCTTCTTGTGCCGGTCGATGCTGCTAATGAATTAGCGGACACTTTGCGCAGCCTCATCACAGACAGCGCGCTACGAAGCCAGATGGGCGCCGCCGGCCTCGCCCGCGCCCGCGAACTCTACGACGAGGCCAAAATTATTGCCCGCCAACTGGACCATCTCGGCCTTTCCGCGACCGGGCAAGTAAACTGTGAGAAATGAATAGCGAAGCTATAAACACGACCGAGTTAGAGGCTGACCAGAAGATTGTCGCGCTCAACGCGCACATTCTGGCTAGCTACGGTATCGAGATCGACAAATCTGCTCAAATCCTGGATTTCGGGTGTGGCAGTGGGCGCCATACGTACGAATATCTGGATGCGGGCTACCAAAACATCGCCGGGTTCGATGCAAGGGATTACGTGCAGTTACGCGATCCATCGGACCGGCCGCGGTTTCGGTTTCTGGACTTGGAGAAAAGCTACGCCATTCCCTTCGACGACAATCAATTCGACCTCGTGGTCTCGACCTCGGTCTTCGAACACGTCATCAACCAGGAAAAGACCATTTCAGAGATCGCCCGAATTCTAAAACCGGGCGGGATGACCCTGCATGTGTTCCCATCGCGCTGGCGGCCCATCGAGCCCCACATATTCGTCCCCTTCAGCGGCGCCATACAGACCAGATGGTGGCTGCGGCTGTGGGCCGGCCTGGGTGTGCGCAACAAGTTCCAGCGCGATTGCACGTCCAGCGAAACGGTGACGCGTAACGTCGAATACTGTGCAACCGGTATTGCCTATCCGCGATTTCATGAAATCGATCAAATGTGGAAACGCCGATTTGAACGGGTGGCCTACGCCGAGCGCGCCTTCATCGACGCGACACGAAACGTATCGAGAGTATCGCAATTGGTGTCCCCCATCGTCTCGACGATCCCCGGAAGCCTTAATCTCTACCGGTTTGCGCATACCCGCGCCGTCCTGGCGCAACAACCCCGCACAGCCCTGTAGAACACCTCATATATTGCTGACGCAATAACCCAACGCAACGACCGGCACACTTTGCCACGACTGTTTTCAGCCCCGCCCTTGCGGGGCTTTCTGTTTTTAGGGCAGAAAGCTCGCGACATGCGTGCAGACTCACCGGCCCCTGACTTTGGCAACGTCTTTGCCGCAACGGCATTGGCCATTTTGCCGCTCGCAACCGTTGCGCCTTTGGCAATCGCCTGGGCCGCCCTGCTACCGGCGGTGTGGATCGCCATCATTTATGTGCGCTGCCGCCGTACACCCTGGGAAGGCCGATCCTGGTTGATCCCAGCGGCTTTCACCGGCCTCATTGCCTACGGTGCCGTCACCGGTATCTGGTCCCTATCGCCTGACCGCACACTGCACATCGCGGTCAAGCTTATCCCGATTATCGTCGGCGGTTGGCTTCTAGTCGGCGCCGCAGCGCAGTTGGATGCGCGCGGACGCCAGCGCACATCGAGCGCTTTGCTGATCGGCAGCGGGATCGCCCTCGCACTAATCGCCATCGAAGTTGCCACCGACGGTCTAATCCAGGGCTTGCTGCGGGGCGAGGGCTTCAAGGGTATGGGAAGCCTGTATCATTTGAACCGCACCGCGAGCCAGTTGGCGATTCTGGTCTGGCCCCTATGGCTCGTGCTGGATCGACGGTTCGGCGCCGTTACCGCCGGGCTCGGGATCGTCTTGGCCGCTATCGCGCTGTTCAGCCTCGACCCCGACACACCCTTGCTCGCCGTTTTTGCCGGCGGGCTGTTTTTCACGCTGGCCTATTTCGCCCCCGGATTCGCGCGGGCCCTGATGATCGCCGGCATCTTCATCATCGCCGTCGCGATACCGATATATCCGGTGGCGCTCCCGGTCATCGACAGCACTCTATTGTCGTGGAATATCAGCGACTTCTCGCTGCGCCACCGTTTCGCCATATGGGATTTTGCCGCGACCCGAACGATGGAACAGCCGATTTTCGGCTGGGGCCTGGGGGCGTCACGGCTTCTGCCCGGCGCCGACGGCATCGCCGCCCAACTTGGTCCGCGGGCGGAAACATTGCCGCTTCATCCCCATAATGCGCTGCTTCAGATGTGGCTCGAGCTGGGCATCCCCGGCATTGTGCTTGCTCTCGTGGCAGTAGTAACCGTTCTGGCCAGGATCACCCGTTACATTAAGGGTCGCAAGGAACTCGCGACCGCCCTTACGGTTATTTTCTCCGCAACCCTGATCGCCGAATTGAGTTTTGGGGTCTGGCAATCTTGGTGGTTGGTGTTCTTGTGGGTGCTCGCCGCGTTGACGATTGCGATCGCCGGAGGGGGATCACAATCGGAGCCAGCGTGATACCCTGACCTCGAACCCGTTCCAATCGCCCCAGCACCCCGAAAGCCGCAATGGCCGGTCTCTACATTCTCCTCGTTTCCCTTATTACCGGTGTTCTGAGCTGGGTGCTTATCGGACGCACCAGAACCGCCCTGCTGCGTCACCAGCTCCTCGATCACCCCAATGAGCGTAGCTCGCACACGCAAGCGACGCCGCGCGGCGGCGGCCTAGGCGTCCTCGCCGTTCTGCTGCCGGCTTGGCTGGCGCTGACATTTATTGTCACCCCCCAAAGCGAGGCCGGCGAATTCGCCCGGTGGCTCATTCCCGCAAGCGCTCTGGGACTAGCTGCGGTGTCATTCCTCGACGATCTGCGCGGCCTGTCGCAACTTATCCGGATTATCGTCCAAACTGTCGCGGTGATTGTCGCCGTCCAATTTCTACCGGGGTTGGTCTTTCAAGGCCTGTTTGGCTCTATCTTAGACACGCTTCTCGCGGCTCTTTTCTGGCTGTGGTTCATTAATTTGTTTAATTTCATGGACGGCATCGACGGTATTACCGGGGTCGAATCCATCGCCATCGGCGTGGGGATCTATGCTATCGGCCTCGCGCTCGCGCCGGTCACAGCAACCCACGGCCAAGGATTGGCGATTGCCGCCGCCATGGCCGGTTTCCTGATTTGGAACTGGTACCCGGCACGGGTTTTCCTGGGCGATGTCGGCAGCATTCCCTTGGGCTTCCTGCTCGGCTGGCTGCTGCTCGATTTGGCCGCGAGCGGGCTGTGGCACGCCGCGCTTATTCTGCCCCTTTATTATCTGGCCGACGCCTCTCTGACCCTGACGCGCCGTCTGTTGCGCGGCGCCGCTGTCTGGCGGGCCCATCGTGAGCATTGCTATCAAGTCGCCGTCCAACGCGGCCGCAGTCATGCGCGGGTTGCCGGCGCCGTCACAATCGCAAACATCGTGTTAGTTGGTTTGGCGTTCATCGCCGCGATGTCGGACGGCTCCCCCATCCTTCCCTGGCTTATGCTGGCGGCCGCGGCCGTCGTCGTGGCGTCATTGATGATATGGATGGTCATCGGCGGAGAAACGTCGGCCAATGGAACCCCGCAATGAGAATTGTCGTGATCGGCGCAGCGAGCGGCCTCGGGCGGCGCGTCGTTGCGCAATTATGCGACCGTGGATATGAGGTGGTCGCGACGGGCCGATCGCGCCAACGTCTGCAATTGATCGACCGGCGCGCCGAGACCGCTGTCGCCGATATTACCAACGCCGCGTCCCTAGCGCCCCTTTTGGCCAGCGCGGACCGGATCATCAACATTGCCCACGCATCCACCATCGAGCCCCTCATCACGCTGGTGCCCGGCACCTGTGAAAGGCTCATCGTCACCGGCTCGACACGGCGCGACAGCAACGTGCCAGACCCGGGCGCCGATAAAGTGCGGCGCGGCGAAGCGGTGTTTGAGCGCTCGGAATTACCCGGCAGCATTCTACACCCGACGATGATTTACGGCGGCGACAGCGAGCGTAATGTAACCCGAATCCTTACCCTTGTTGGGCGCTGGCCCCGCTGGCTGCCGCTACTCTGGCCGGTGCCGGACGGCGGCAAGACGCTGGTGCAGCCGGTCTATGTCGACGACGTCGCGGCGGCGCTCGTCGCCGCGGCGACGGCCGAGCTATCACCCGCGCGCACCATCGTCGTGGCGGGTCCGCAACCGATAACCCTGGCCGAAATGCTGCGCGCCTGCGCATCGGCATGTGGCCGGCGCCTACATATCGTGCCGGTGCCATCGGCGATGCTCATTGGCGCCGCTCGGTTGCTCTCCGCCTGCGCCATAAAGGCGCCATTCTCGGTCGCTGAACTTCAACGTTCGCGTGAAGATAAATCATACGATATAGATGCGCTGAGAACTGAGCTCGACGTTAATCCCCGTTCGTTTTTTGAAGGAATCCGCCTTCTCGCCGACGAAGAGACCGAATTAGCCTGCACAGACCAGCCGCCGAAAGGCTAAAATCATAACCGTTGCACCAGGGCGCAGACACAGACACCGACAATGACCCAATCGAAATTGCTTCCCAACCGTCGGCAAACAATTATCGCGCACGACATCTTCATGGCGGCCATTTCGTTTGTCCTCGCGCTACTGCTGCGCATGGGGGACGCGATCTACACCCTGCCCTTCGATTTCATCGTTCAGGGCACTGTTTTGTTTACCGTCATCGCCGCCTCGGCCTTTTGGTATATGGGACTGTATCGCGGCATCTGGCGTTACGCCTCGACCAACGATGTCATCCAGATTACCAAAGCGGTCACCGTCACCGTTCTGGTCTTTCTGCCGGTTTTGTTCCTGTGGAGCCGCGCTGAATTTCTGCCGCGCTCCTTCCCGGTAATCAACTGGTTCGTGCTTATCGCGCTGCTCGGTGGACCGCGCTTTGTGTTTCGCCTGTTCATGGATCGCAGCTTCGAATTCACCATCGAACAAACCGCCAAAAGTGGCATTCCGGTTCTACTGGTCGGCGCCGGCGACGCCGCCGAGACCTTTATCCGCGAGATGTCCCGCCAACGTAGCACCGCCTATCGCATCGCCGGCATCTTGGACGAAAAAGGCCGCCGGGTCGGCCGCCATATTCATGACGTGCCGGTTCTCGGCACGCCGGACAACTTGCCCGCCGTGCTGCGCCGGCTTGCCTTGCGCGGGGTCCATCCGCAGCGCCTAATCGCCACCAAGCAGGAGCTCAGCCCGGAATTGCTACGCAGCCTGTTGGATATCGCCGAGGCCAACGGCATGACCCTGTCGCGGTTACCCCGTCTTACCGAGTTCCACAGCGGCGCCGCCGAGCGCCTCGACGTGCGCCCGGTCGATGTGGAAGATTTATTGGGGCGTCCGCAAGCGGTCTTGGACCGGCCGGCGATGGAGAAACTGATCTCCGGCAAACGCGTCCTCATCACCGGCGCCGGTGGCACCATCGGCAGTGAGCTGACCCGGCAGGTTGCCGATCTGGCGCCGGCGCAGCTCATCCTGGCCGATAACAGCGAGTACAATCTGTACGCCATCGACCTGGAGATCAGCCATCGAAACCCGGACTTAGTCCGCGCCATGCGGCTCGCCGATGTGCGCGATCAACCGCAGATCGCCGGCGTTTTCGATGCTTACCACCCCGAACTGGTGTTCCACGCCGCGGCGCTGAAACATGTGCCAATCGTCGAGAGCCATCCCGGCGAGGGCGTGCTGACCAATGTCGGCGGGTCGCGCATCGTCGCGGATTTGTGCCTCGCCCACGCGGTCGACGCCATGGTGCTGATATCGACCGATAAGGCGGTTAATCCGACCAGCGTGATGGGCGCGACCAAACGCATCGCCGAAAGTTACTGCCAGGCCCTCGACCGTCAACAGGCGGGAGCCCAAACCGAACATCGCTGCCGATTTATCACCGTACGCTTCGGCAACGTGTTGGGCTCCACCGGATCGGTCGTGCCCCTGTTCGAAAAGCAACTCGCGCGCGGCGGGCCGTTGACCGTCACTGACCCCAACATCACACGATATTTCATGACCACCCGCGAGGCGGTCGAGTTGGTGCTGCAAGCGTCGGCGATGGGCGTTGTCGATCGGGAGGCCGCTGGCAATATTTTCGTCCTCGACATGGGCGACCCGGTGCGCATCGTCGATCTGGCCGAACAAATGATCCGGCTTTCCGGCAAGCGGCCCTATGACGATATTGAGATCGAGTTCACCGGACTGCGTCCCGGCGAGAAACTCTACGAAGAGCTGTTCCACGATACCGAAGCGACCCAACCCACCTCGAACCCGGCGATTCGCCTCGCTGCGCCGCGCACCGCTGACCGGGACGCGCTGGCCCGATCGATTGACGAGCTGATCGCCGCCGCCCGCGCCACGGATGAATTGCGCTGCCGGGCCGCCCTGCAGCGCCTGGTTCCCGAATATGTCGCCGATACCTCTCCCGGCATCGTCGCCGCAAAATAGGCCAGCCCCAACAGAAAGTAAGTCCGACAGTGCCCAATGTGACCGATACCCCAATTAAACGCGCCCTGATTTCCGTTTCCGACAAGACCGGCCTCACAGAGTTGGGGCATGCGCTGGTGCGCAACGGCATCGACATATTATCGACCGGGGGATCGGCCCAGACCCTGCGCGACGCCGGGGTGCCGGTTACCGACGTGGCCGATCACACCGGGTTTCCGGAAATCATGGGCGGCCGAGTGAAAACTCTGCACCCCAAAATCCACGGCGGCATTCTGTCGCGGCGCAACCATGAAGGCGACGAGGCCGCCATGGCCGAACACAATATTGACGCCATCGATCTGGTCGTCATCAATCTCTACCCGTTCGAACAGACCGTCGCCGCCGACCAGGACTACGCCACCTGCGTGGAAAATATCGACATTGGCGGGCCGGCAATGATCCGCGCGGCGGCGAAAAACCACGCCGCGGTCACCACCGTCACCGACCCCGACGATTATGGCGACCTTATCGCGGCAATCGAGGCGAATGGCGGCGCGACCCCACAAGACTTTCGCGCCCGCCTCGCCGCCAAGGCATATGCCCGCACCGCGGCCTATGATAGCGCCATCACCAGCTGGCTCAGCGGCGAACTCGGCGGCGAATTGCCCAACGGTTTCGCCACCGGCGGCGCGCGCAAGCAGGTGCTGCGCTATGGCGAGAACCCCCATCAGCGCGCGGCCCTCTATATCGGCGGTTCCGAGCGGCCTGGCGTGGCAACGGCCGAGCAAATCCAGGGCAAAGAGCTGAGCTACAACAATTTGGGCGACGCCGACGCCGCGTTCGAGCTGATTGCCGAGTTCGACGACCCAACCATCGCGGTGATCAAGCACGCTAATCCGTGCGGTGTGGCGACCAATGCCGATCTGGTGACCGCCTATCGCACAGCGGTGGCCAGCGATCCGGTGAGCGCGTTCGGCGGTATTGTCGCCTCGAACCGGCCGTTGGACGCCGCGGCGGCCGAGGCGATCACCGAGATTTTCACCGAAGTCGTCATCGCGCCCGACGCCGACGCCGGCGCGCGGGCTGTTTTCGCGCGGAAGGAAAATCTGCGCCTATTGCTAACCGGGACCATGCCCGATCCAAACACCACTGCGCTGATCGCCAAACCAATCGCCGGCGGCCTGCTGGTGCAGGACCGCGACACCGGGCGGATCACGGCGGACGCTCTGAAGGTCGTGACCAAACGCCAGCCCAGCGATGACGAGTTGGCGGATCTGCTGTTTGCCTTCACGGTCTGCAAACACGTCAAATCGAACGCCATCATCTATGTGCGCGAGGGCGCCACCGTGGGCATCGGTGCCGGCCAGATGAGCCGGGTCGATTCGGCCCGCATCGCCGCCTGGAAGGCCATCGCCGCGGCCGAGGCCGCCGGTGGCGGTGAGCCCAAAACAAAGGGGTCGGCGGTCGCCTCAGACGCGTTTTTCCCATTCGCGGATGGGCTATTAGCGACGATAGAGGCCGGTGCGACTAGCGTTATTCAGCCCGGCGGCTCGATGCGCGACGATGAAGTGATTGCTGCCGCCGACGAAGCCGGCATTGCCATGGTGCTGACCGGCATGCGCCATTTTCGCCATTAGAGAAAGTTAGCGGAGACACTGAGCATGATCATCACCACAACGACCAACATTGAAGGCCACAACATCGCTAAATATCTCGGCGTCTGTTCCGGCGAAGCAGTGGTTGGCGCCAATATCTTCCGCGACCTGTTCGCCTCGATCCGCGATGTCGTCGGCGGCCGGTCGGGCAGCTACGAAAAGGTGCTGGCCGATGCGCGGCAGATGGCGCTCGACCATCTCGAAGAGCAAGCCGCCGAACGCGGCGCCGACGCTATCGTTGGTGTCGATCTCGATTACGAAGTGTTGGGCGAAAAGGGCTCGATGCTGATGGTGGTCGCCTCGGGCACCGCGGTGAAGCTAGGCTAACGTCTATCCTGAGAAATTTTCCGGGCGGTCGGATTCGCGCACGGTCAGCAACAGCAGCCCGCCGATCACCAGAAACGGGATGACCGTGGCCAGCGCGATCCGCTGGCTGCCGTAGGAAAACGCGATCAGGCCGACCAGCCAGGGCCCGACAAAGGCCGTGGCTTTTCCCGATAGAGCAAATAGCCCGAACATTTCGCTCTCCATGCCCGGTGGGGTCATTCGCGCCATCATCGAGCGGCTGGCCGATTGCACCGGGCCAATAAAGATGCCCAGTGCAGAGCCGAGGATCCAGAACCACAGCGTGGTCTCGACCAGCAGCAAAGGCACACCGAGGGCGGTAATGGCGACAAGGCCGATCAATATGGTCGGCTTGGCGCCGATCCGGTCGTCGATCCAGCCGAAGGCAAACGCACCCGCGCCGGCTGTGGCGTTGAGAACCAATCCGAACATTAGAACCTGTTCAACGCTCATTCCGAAAGTGCCGGCGGCATAAATGCCGCCGAACGCAAACAGGGTGTTGAGGCCATCGGTGAAAATCATTCGCGCCAAAAGAAACCGCGCCAGTTGGCCGTGACGGGGCAGCGCCCGCAGGGTGCGCCCAAGAACGGCCAAACCCTCACGAATTGCTGCCGTGGCGGGCAGACCACGGCCTACCGGGTCAGGTGTCCAGAGGAACAGGGGCAAGCAAAACACCGCCAACCAAACGGCAACCACCGGGCCGACAATTCGCACATGCTCTGCCGCATCTTTATCGAGTCCAAGCAGCGGCGGGTCGGACTTTAGGAAGGCAAACAGTACCAGGATCATGGCGACGAGCCCGCCGAAATAGCCTAGGCCCCACGCCCAGCCCGACACCCGACCGACATGACTTACTGGCACCAATGTCGGCAGCAATGCGTTGTAGAACACCATGCCAATCTCAAACGCCACGACCGATATCCCGACCAGCCACAGCAAGAGAACCGCGTTGGCGGCGTCGGGCTCTACGAACCACAGCAGGGCGGAGCCGACTGCCAAGATGACCGTAAATACAACCAGCCAGGGCTTGCGATGGCCGCCTTGGTCGGCGATCGAGCCCAAGATCGGGCTGACGAATGCAATGACCAGCGCCGCGGCGCCGGTCATGAACGCCCATTGCGACGTGGCGGTCGCAGCGTCACCGACAACGGCTTGGGCGAAGTAGGCCGGAATGACAAAAGTCAGGATAATCGCCGGGAACGGTGAATTCGCCCAATCGAAGAGACACCATGAAAATACCGGGCGACGCTCAAAAGCGCGCGCCGGAGAACTGACGGAATCGGTCATAGGTTTAACCTAGAGCAGTATCGCCCCAGATAGAATCAATTCCGTGCCGGCGATCGCCGAGGCCGCCAGTTGGATAGTGCGATGCCGACGATGACAAGCGCAAATCCGATGACCATCGGGCGGGTCACCGGCTCGCCGAGCAAAACCGCGCCCCACAACAACGCCATCAGCGGATTCATGGGTAGCGATACGGCAACCAGAGTCGGCGTCGTATGCCGCAGCGCCCATAGCCACAACATGTAGGAGATCGCTGCACCGAACAGTCCAAGAAAACCCACCGCGAGCCAGCCGGTGGACGACAATTCCGGACTCACCGTGGGCGCGCCCAGCGCCTGCGCCACGATGAACAGCAATAACGTGCCCGGCAGCACGCCTGTTACCGCCACAACCAAAGGTTCGTGTAATCGCAGCCACCGGCTAGACCAGACATTGAAGACGGCCGAAATCAGCGCGCCGAACAGCACCAATAGATCACCGATCCAGGCGTTCGGCGGCGCCGTCGACGACGACTGCCATAGCGCCACGACGACTCCGGCAGTCGCCAGGACGACCCCGGCAACTTTAAATCGGGTAGTCGGTTCGGCGCGAAATAGGGCCGCCAGCGCCAATGTCATGAACGGCGTCGTCATATAGGTCAACGCCGCGCGGCCCGAGGTGGTGAACGTCAACGCGTTGGCGAACAGGAACTGCAACCCGCCGAAAAATGCCGCGCCCATAATGCCAATGACCACCAGCTCGCGTGGGCCCGGCCAGCGGCGAACCATGGCGAACGCCAAGGGCGTCAGCACCAGCGCCGCACCGGCGTTGCGTAAAAACGCGATGGTGACCGGGTCGGTTTCGGTGACCAGAAACCGCATGGCGACAAATGACGAGCCGCCCATCGAGGTCGACAGGCAGGCCGCCAACGCGGCCCAAATCGCCAAACGGCCGGCGCGCGCCGCCGCGTCATTTGCAGTCATTACGGTTCGCCTGAAGAGCTAGGGGATGATCGGGCCCGTCTTCTTAGCCCAGGTCACCGGAAATGCCCATGCGCGACGCCGACTAGCCGGCGATAAGTGATCGCAATTGCGCGTTCGCCACTGTCAGCATGGCCAAATCGACTTGCTCGACCGCCCGCAATTCGTCCATCAGCTGATGCGAACGGGTCACCGCGCCATCGTGGCCGTCGAGCCACATCTCGATCAAGCCCGAGGCGGCGCGCTGATTTAGCTTGCCGCCGCCCGCCATATCGAGCACCCGCGTCGTCAATTCCGACTGATGGTGGTAGCTCTCATCAACAATCGCCGCCAGGGCCAAAGCTTCCCAATCGCTATCGCCGCTGACCCGTTTGGCCGCATGGCGCAGCCAGTCGATACCCAACCGGGCGCCAATGGCGAAGTACATGCGTCCGCAATCGACCACCGGCACGCCTGAGTTCGTTGCAATGCGCACGATATCGCCCGCCGCGGGCAAAACTTCCAAGCTGGCAATGCGGCTGGCCAGATCTTCCGGCACATGCTCGGCCGCCAAAGTGGCGGTGCGGACCGCCATGGCGTTGTGATCGTCTTCGGCGACGATCTCCGGCATATTGTCGACCAGCTCGGCGATGCCATCGGTATATTGCGCAATCGCCGCCTCGATCGAGATCGGTGTGCTGAGATTTTCCAAAAACCATTGGCTCATGCGTTCGGCCAGGGTGGCAACGTCGGCGATCATCTCGGTTTGCAACGCCGCCGGCACCTTATTATCCAGCGCCTCGATCTCTCGCCAAATCGGCCGAAGTTGGAAGGCATCGCGCGCCACCACATAGGCCCGCGCAATGTCGGCCGGACCGGCGGCGGTTAACTCTTCGAGACGGTGCACAAAAGTAGCGCCGAGCCGGTTAACCAGCGAGTTGGTGACGTAGGTCGCGACGATTTCGCGCCGCAAACGATGGCGGGCGATGTGATCGGCATAATCACCGCGAATCAATTTCGGGAAATACCGCGCCAGATCGCCGACCAGATAAGGATCGTCGGGGACGTCGGTAGGTAGTAGATCGCTGTATAGGGCCAGTTTCGAATAGGCGAAGGTAACCGCGGATTCCGGCCGCGTCAGACCCTCGCCATTGGCCAGCCGGTCGGCGATCTCTTCATCGTTGGGCAAGTTCTCAATCGGCCGGTCGAGCAGACCGCGACGTTCCAGCGCCCGCATGAAGTGCCATTGGCTATCGAGCAGCTCCGGCGCTTTAGCCTCGGCAACCGTAATCGCCTGGGTCTGCAGATAGTTATCGTTGAGCACCAGATGCGCCACATCGTCGGTCATCGCTTCCAACAACTCGTTGCGCTGATCGACCGTGATCTCGCCCTGCATCACCGCGTCGTTGAGCACGATCTTGATATTGACCTCATGGTCCGACGTGTCGACACCGGCCGAATTGTCGATGAAGTCGGTGTTCAGGCGGCCGCCGGCGCGCGCATATTCGATGCGCCCGAGCTGGGTAATCGCCAAATTGGCGCCCTCGCCCAGTACCCGGCAACGCAACTCTTTGCCGTCCACCCGCAAGGCGTCGTTGCTGCGATCGTCGGCCTCGGCGTGGCTCTCGCGCGATGACTTGATATAGGTGCCGATACCGCCGAACCACAGCAGATCGACCTGGCTGACCAGCATCGAGCGAATGAGTTCGTTGGGGGTGACTTCATCGGCCTCGATATCGAACAGCGATTTCATCTGCGATGTCACTTTGACCGACTTGGCCTTGCGGTCGATGATACCACCGCCCTTCGAGATCAGTTTGGCGTCGTAATCGGCCCAATTGGAACGCGCCAGACGGAACAACCGTCGGCGCTCGGCATGGCTTTTCGCCGGATCCGGGTCGGGATCGATAAAGATGTGCAAGTGGTTGAAGGCGCCGACCAGCTTGGTGTGCTTCGACAACAGCATACCGTTGCCAAAAACATCGCCGGACATGTCGCCCACGCCCACCGCGGTGAAAGGCTGGTTTTGAATATCGCGGCCGATTTCGCGGAAATGGCGCTTCACCGATTCCCACGCGCCGCGCGCGGTGATGCCCATCTTCTTATGGTCGTAGCCGACCGAGCCGCCCGACGCATAGGCGTCGCCCAGCCAGAAGCCGTAATCCTCGCTGATGCCATTGGCGATATCGGAGAATGTCGCGGTGCCCTTATCGGCGGCCACAACAAGATAGGGGTCGTCGCCGTCATAGCGCACGACGTCTTTCGGCGGAATTAGATCGGTACCCGACAGATTGTCGGTCAAATCGAGCATGCCGGCCATCAGTGTGGAATAGCAGGCGATCACTTCGTTCATGGTCGCTTCGCGGTCCGCCGCCGGGTCGCCGGTGGGGGCGGGCAACTGCTTGCACACGAAACCGCCCTTCGAACCGACCGGAACGATAACGGCGTTCTTCACCATCTGCGCTTTTTGCAGGCCGAGCACTTCGGTGCGGAAATCCTCGCGCCGGTCCGACCAGCGGATGCCGCCGCGCGCCACGTCGCCACCGCGCAGATGGCAACCCTCCATGCGCGGGCTATAGACGAACACCTCTTTCAGTGGCCGTGGCTCGGGCAGACCGTCGACCGACCGGCTGTCGATCTTAAACGACAGATAGGGTTTTTCTTCGCCGGCCTCGTCTTTCTGGAAATAGTTGGTGCGCAGGGTCGCCTCGACGGCGTTGGCGAACCGGCGGATGATCCGGTCTTCGTCCAGGTTCGACACATTCTCTAGCGCTGCGGCAATATCGCCGCTCAACGCCTCGGCCTTGCGTTTCACAGCCTTGGCGCGGCTTTTCGGGTGAAGCCGCAGGCGGGCGTGGAACAGTTCAACGATTAAGTGCGCCAGGTCGGCATTGTTCGCCAGGGTCTCTTCCATATAGGGCTGGGAGAAGGGAATGCGCGCCTGTAGCAGAAACTTACAATAGGCCCGCAAAATCACCACATCGCGCCATTCCAGACCAGCGCCGATGACCAGCTTGTTGAACCCATCATCGCCGACCAGGCCAACGAAAACGCGCGCAAAGGCTTCATGGAACTTTTCACGCACCGATTTGAGATCGACGTCCGCGCCAGAGCGGGTTCGCATGGCAAAATCGTGGATCCAGACAGCGCCGGTGCCATCGCCATAGCGGTAGGAAATCTCAAACGGCTCCTCGCCAACCACCTTGAGACCCATATTTTCCAACATCGGCAGGACATCGGATAAGGGCAGCGAGGTCGCATCGTGGTAGAGCTTCAGATGCACCGCATCGGCAGGATCTTCCGGCCGCTGGTATAGGTTCAATCCCAATTCGCCGTTGAGGCGCACTTCGTCGATATGCTCGATATCGGCGACCGCCGCTTCGCTCGTGTGGCGTTCGCGGTATCCCAGACTGAACGCATCGCTGTAGCGCTCGTAAAGAAGCAGGCCGGTATTTTCGCCTTTGGCCGCAATGAGCGCGTCGCGCAACGTGTCGCTCCACGAGCGGGCGGCCTCGCGCAGCTCCGCCTCGATATCGTCGATCTTGTAGGTGGGAATACCCTTGGGGCCGGCCTTGATGATGTACAAAATTCGCGCCAGCACGGATTCCGTGCTGAATTCCGGTGAGAACGCGACGGTCGATCCGCCAAACCGCCGTTCGAGAATCTTGGACAGCTTGAAACGCAGATCGGTGTCGTAGCGGTCGCGCGGCACGAAAACCATCCCGGTGAGGTAACGTTTAAACGGGTCCTCGCGCACAAATAGCGCGGTGTGCTGGCGCTCCTGCAAATGCAAAATGCCCATGGCGTTGTCGAACAGCGTGTCGGGGTCGATCTGCCAGAGCTCGTCGCGGGGATAATTCTCCAAGATGTGGGCCAACGCCTTGGCGTCGTGACTAGCCGGCGGGAATTCCGCCCGGGTCAGCGCATTGGCGACCTTCTGACGCAACAGGGGAATATTGATCGGCGAGCGGCTATAGGCGGCCGACGTAAACAAGCCGACCAGCATGCGTTCGCCGATCACTTTGCCGGCCGCGTCGAATTTCTTGACCCCGATGACATCCATATGGACCCGGCGATGCACGGTCGAACGCTGGTTTGCCTTGGTCAACATCAACAATTGGGGCTGGCGCATGAAGGCGCGAATTTCGCTCGGCAAAGGGTCATTGTCCGCCCAGCTTTCGAAAATGCTGCGATCGGCGTCGCGCAACACGCCCAAAGCGCCCGGCGCGGTCTTCAGTTTCTGGCTCTTGCCGCTGCCGACATGGTCGTATTCGCGATAGCCCAGGAAGGTGAAATGGTTGTCGTTGATCCATTCCAGGAAGGCTTCGGCTTCCTTGACGTCCTCCAGGGGCAATTGCGGCGGCTTGGCGCGCAGATCGTCCAAAATCTCGTTGGCGACGTCGCACATTTTTGGCCAGTCTTCGACCGACGCGCGGACGTCCGACAAGACGCTTTCGAGCTGCGCGGTAATGTGCGCGATGGTGGCGGCGTCGGTCTGCTCGTTGACCTCAAAATGCATAAAGCTTTCAGGCTTGCCGGCCGCGGCCCCACCATTGGGGGCGCCGGTGCAGTCGAGCAACTTGCCCGATTTATCGCGCTCTATATTGACGATTGGGTGGATAACCAAATGAACTGTCAGGCCCTGATAATTCAGCTCGGCGGTAACCGAGTCGACCAGGAACGGCATATCGTCGTTGAGGATTTCGATGACTGTATGGCTGGTTTGCCAACCATGCTCGCCCTTCGCCGGGTTGAAGATTCGGATCTTCGGTTGGCCGGGTTTGCGCTTCTGCGCAAATTCCCAGAACGACGCCGCCGCGCCATAAAGATTGTCGACGCTTTGTTCGGCAATATCGGTCGGCGGCACATTCGCATAAAGAGTGCGCATGAATGTCTCGGCGATCTTACCGCCACGGCCCTTATCTTCACTTCGGGCTTTCTGAGCGACTTGATCGATCAACGCTTTGCAATGCGTCTCAATACGCGGGGCCATCTACCGTTACTCCTGTACACATTTACACCCACTCGCAACAACGCCGCGCCGGCGCGCACGGTGGGTCAATTGCCAACCTAACGGCCATTTGGAAAAACATAGTTAACACCAGAAAGAATTCATTAACCATATTAAGGGTAACGTTGCATGGCTATTGCGAATTGTATTGCGCGTCCGCGACACGAAACGACACCGGGGGCCGCAGATCAGCTCGGGACCTGCTACAGGGATCGGGTGGATAGATGCGATACGCGACAAAAAAGGGGGTGGCGAATACGCCACCCCCTTTCTCTTGCCAGCCCAAGAGCCGGCGATAACAATTGAACCAATCAGGCCGTATCGACCGACGGGAACAATGACTTGTACGTCGCCAACTCTTCTTTGAGTTTGCGTTTGCCGATCCGGCGCACGGTGCGCTTCCACGCCGCTTCGGTGTCTTTGACAACCTGCTTGGCCGTCTTGTCGCCGGTGTAGGCTTCTGAGACGTTCCGCTTGAACTCGGTTTCGAACTCGAGCAGACCGGTCAGATAGATCGGCGGCGTCGTGACCTTGAGGTTTCGGTTGATCGCATCCATGCCACCAGCAGTGTAGGTGTTGAATGGCTTGGAACCTTCCTTGAAGTGATCAACGTGCCACGGATCGTGGAACGTGTTCACCGGATCGCCGACAATCAACGAGCTGTTCGCTGCCGTCGCCAGATACATCGCCATGTGGGCCATCTGTGCCTTACGCGGGCTGTGACGGTTGACCACAACGGCCACGACCGGCGCGGAAATCGAACGGTGCTTGCGCGAGCCGCTGAAATCCGATCCCGGAACCAGACCATAGCTCCACTTACCGGCGGTCTTCGACTTGTCGGGATTTTCCGCCAAGGCGATGATGCCGTCCCAGTACTGGCACGAGAAGGCGTTACCGTTGATGATCCGCGGGATCATCTGCGGCGTACCCCAACCAGCGGCTTCCGGATGCGATGCCGATTTAACGTTCAAGAACGTTTGGACCGCATATTCACCTTCCGGCGTATCGATCGTCGGGTTCATGTCATCATCGAACGGGAATCCGCCGGCGCTGTAGAGATACATATAAATCCACGCCAAGCTCGACCCACGATCGCGCAGGTTAGCCGAACCCCAGAGATTATCGTCGGGGCGGGTGAAGAAGTTCATGAGCTCAAGCTCTTCTTCCCACGTTCCCGGCCACGTCATCTCCCGACCATGCTTGTCAGCGAAGGCCTTCTTCTCGTCGGCGTCCTCGAACAGATCCTTACGGATGAACTGCACATGGACGTTGCCGTCCGTGGGCATACCGTAGGTCTTGCCTTTGTAGGTCATGAACTTGCCGAAGTCGCCGACGGCATTGATCTTGAACCCAGCAGCCGCCATGTATTCATCCAACGGCTCGATCAGGCCGGCAGAGGCCAGTGAAGGAATCATGTTGGAATCGAGATGGAAGAAATCGAACTCTGGCGATTTCGACAAGGCTTCGGCCATCGCGCGCTGCGGGATGTCGAAGGTGCTGATGTCCTGGATCTTCGGCAGGCTAATACCGGTCGCGTCATTGAACGCACCAACCACCGGCGAGATCGCCACCTGATAGTTCGACCATAGAATACCGGTCAGCTCCGCCTTACCCAGCTTTTTCGCTGACGCGATAATTCGGTCTTCTTCGGCGCCGGCGAGTGCCGGCGACGTGAGCGCTGTCGGCAATACACCTGTCGCGGCCGCCAAGGCACCTGCCTTCATAATCTGGCGACGCGAGATGTCCGACCATTTTACTTTTTTCACTGTAGTTCCTCCCTGTTGACGATTGGGTTGCATGCCTCCAACCAAACGGTGACAAATTATATCACTATTGGAAAATTATGCCACTTTAAGATAATTGCCAAATGCGGCGTTCAAAGGGCGGCCCTTTGGCCGTCATCTCCGAAGTTCTCGACTCTTCGTAATCCGAATATATGTCTCAAAAAAACCGTCTCCGCTCACAGGGCGAAACGTCGCCGCGACATGATCGCCGACAGGTCATGTGCATCGCATTCGGCGATGTCGATTAGAACAAACGTTTAAATCATTTCCTTGACTGCCCTGAGCCTACGAGGCTAGCTTTCACAACAATGTGTGCCGGAATTTTTAGAGCTTCAGCTCGCGACACCGTTAGTGTGCGAGAAGTTGGTCGAGGAATTTTCACAGCAAACAATGGTCCGGCACCAAACAAGGGAGAGCTAAATGATTTCGCTTAAAAAATGTATGTATACGGCCGTCGCCGCAGTTGCGATGGCCGGCGTCAGCCTATTCGCAACCGTCGGCGCCCAGGCGCAGGAGAAATTCCCCAACGGTCCGGTCATCATCCAGGTGCCGTTCTCACCGGGCGGCGGCGCCGATCGCACCTTCCGCCTATTCGCCCCCTATCTCGCAGAAGAGCTGGGCGTGCCGGTGAAAGTCACCAACGTCGCCGGTGGCGGCGGCTGGGTATCCTGGGGCCAGGTAACCGGTCAATGGGACGGCGAGAAAGACGATCACAAATTGGCGGTGGTGAACATTCCGCACATTTTCTCGATGCTGAACCCAGACATGAAGCGCACCGAGAGCCTCGAATCGTTCAACTTCCTGGCGTGGCATTCCTACGATCCAGGCCTGTGGCTGGTTCGGTGGGACGATGAGCGCTTCAAGGATCTCGAGGGCGTCATCGAATACGCCAAAGAAACCCCGCTGATCGTCTCGGTCGGCAGCCATGGTGGCGACGACCATGTTGGTATGGCTTTCTCGCAGAAAGCGATCCCCGAAATGAAGCCGATGAAGTTTATCTTCAGCGACACCGGCGACAATGGGAAAATCGCGATGATCCTCGGCAAGAATGTCGACATGGTGGCAGCCAATGTCGGCTATTACGTGCGCAGCATCATGGAACGCAAGCTGCGTCCGATTGCCGTGTTGCATAACGAGCCTTGGACGGTTCTGCCGGGCGTACCGACTTTCCAGGAAGTCGTCGGTAAACCGAACATCACCTATGCTGGCCGTACGATCGCCACCGCAAATGGATTGGCCCCGGAAAAGCGGGAAATCTATCTCAAGGCCATTGAGGCCGCGATGAGCAACCCGGAGTACATCCAGAAAGAAACGGCAAACCGTAACTTCCTGATGTTCCGCACCGGCGATGAAATGTGGGACCTGTTGCGTTCGGGCCAGAAGGTCGCTGAAGATGCGGCTTACTGGGAAGGACCGCCTGCACCACCTAAGAAAAAGTAGTCCTGCACTTTCCGCGCACCTTGCGCTGACAAATCGTCAGGCCCCGCCGGCAAGCGCTGGCGGGGCCTGATGGCAGCCTACAACGCCGCAATCCTTTTTGTTTCTGCGCATGGAGTTTGTGCAGCACGGATAGCGTTGCGGAATCCTACATGAGCAAGCAACGGGCATGAGCACGCTATGAGCATGAGCAAGATAAGGGCTGAACGTGTGACCGCGATCGGGATGATTGTCGTGGCCGGTTTCTTCATCACCCAGTCACAGAATTTACCGAGTACATCAGGCGCGTTCCCGAAATTTACTGAATTCATGATTATCGCGCTCGCCGGAATCATGATCCTGCGCACTTTCATAACCCGCGACGAAAAGCTTTCCGGCGATGTCCGTTTCGATTTTTCCTATATGGGCTTTAAGCCGACTTTGGTGATGATCGTAGCTGCGTTTTACATTTACGCCGTCTTTCAAGTCGGATTTTATGCCTCCTCGATCGTGTTTTATTTCCTCGTCACCTACATGACCGGGATTAGAAACTACAAGGTCATGGCGATCGTCGCGTCTGTCTTGTTCCCGTTAATGTATGTCTTTTTCAACATTGCCCTCGGCGCCGATCTGCCCAAGGGAATTCTGATCTGACCGCCACAACGCCAAGCGTTGTTGCGATCCACTAGCTAGAGAAAGATCGGTCATGGAAGCGTTCTCTCATTTAGGCGACGTCGTCTCACTGGCGAATTTGGCCGCCATGTTGCTCGGCATCGTCGTCGGGCTCATCATTGGCGCCATCCCGGGACTTGGCCCGCCCATGGCCATCGCTCTGATGATCCCAATTTCGTTCACCTGGGAACCCCAGACCGCCTTGATCATGATGGTGGCCACTTATGCCGCCGGCATCTATGGCGGGTCGTTCACCGCAATACTCCTGCGCGCACCGGGAACTTCAGCATCGGCCGCCTCGGCGATCGAAGGCTTCGAATTAACCAAACGCGGCAAAGCGATCGAAGCGATCCGTATGTCGACCTTCGCCTCCGTAATGGGCGGCTTGATCAGCGGCCTGGTACTGCTATTCCTGGCGCCGCCGCTGGCCAAGATTTCGCTCTGGTTCGGGCCGGTAGAATTTTTTCTGGTCGCCATTCTCGGTCTCACCGCGATCGCCGCGGTCTCCTTCGGGGCGCTCCTGCGCGGTCTGGCCGCTGGCATGTTCGGCCTGTTCGTCAGCACCATCGGCGTCGATACGATGACCGCGTTTCCGCGCTTCACCTATGGCGCGACCGGTCTTTTGTCAGGCGTCGGCGTACTGCCGGCGGTGATCGGCCTGTTCGCGTTCGCTCAGGCCCTCACGCTTTGCGAAGGTAGCCCCCATACGAACATTTCCGGCAAATCCAAGCTCAGTTGGAACATCTGGCCGAAATTTAGCGAGATCATGCACTGCCGCTGGTCGCTGGTGCGCGGCTGGTCCACCGGCCTAGTTATGGGGATGGTGCCGGCGGCTGGCGCCAGCGTCGCCCAATGGATCGTTTACTCCTGGGAGATCCAGCGCGGTAAACCCGGCGACCAATTCGGCAAAGGCGAGATCAAGGGTCTGGCCGCGACAGAGGGGTCGAACAACGGCGTAACCGGCACGTCGCTGATTCCGATGTTCGTGCTGGGTATTCCCGGCGGCATATCGGCAGCCGTTATCCTCGGCGCCTTGATGATCCATGGTCTGCAGCCCGGCGATACGCTTTTCACCAAAAATCCGGAAGTGATCTACACGGTGATGTGGGGCTTCGTACTCGCCAACATCCTGATGGGCGGCATCGCCGCAGTTCTGGCCCGCACCATGGCCTATTCAACCCTGGTGCCGCGCGGCATTCTGGCGCCGGTCATCATGATTTTCTGCGTGATCGGCACCTTCACCGCCAGCGGCAATCCGTGGGATGTCTGGATCATGGTGACGTTCGGGTTCATCGGATATTTCGCCGAGAAATATCGGTTCATCCCGGCCGGCATCCTGCTCGGTATCATTTTGGGGCCGATCGCCGAACAGGGCTTCCGCAACACCCTCGTCCTGTCCGACGGTGACCTCATCTCCTACACCGCAACGCGCCCGATCGCGATCGTCGTCATCGTGATGATCATCGGCGCGCTGTACTTCGCGCTGAAGCCGAAGAAGTGGGAAACCGCGGCGGAGACCTACGACACGCAGGCGGACGAATACGCCGAGGGCAATGACGACTAAGTCGGGTCGTCGGCGTATATCGCTTTTAACATCCCGGAAGCTGGGCAGGCCTCCGGGCAAACCTATATTGCAAAAAGGGGATTGAGATGGCGCAAGCTGAATCAAAAAATATGAAATTACTTGCCCAGAATAACCTGGTCGGTTTCGGTGGTATGGGCGAGGGTATGAGTATGCAGATGACCGGCGACGGTCGACGCATCCTGTGGCTGGCGCACGAATCCGCGCCGAAGAATTTCACTGGCGTCGATGTCAGCAATCCCAACAAGCCCGAGGTTGTGGTGCAGACCGAGCTGCCCCATATGGACATGCGCTCCAACTCCCTGGAGTTGACCGGCGACATCCTGGCGGTCGCCTATCAGACCAAGGGCAAAAACATGCAGCCCGCCGGGGTCGAATTGTTCGATGTATCGTCGCCGGAAGACCCCAAGACGATTTCCTTCTTCGACTGCTCCGGCCCCCATTCGCGCGGCGTGCATCAGCTATGGTTTGCCGATGGCGAGTATGTCCATTTCGCCGGCGGGTCGGACGACTTCGTGCCCACCAACCCGCTCGACGACCAGTTCTACCGCTGCATCGATGTGCGCAACCCGTCGAAACCTGTCGAGGTGGGCCGCTGGTGGTATCCCGGCACCCGCGAAGGCGACAATGTGCCGCCGCCGCCGCGCCATCCATTCATGGATTCAGGCTTCCGCGCCCACAACACCAATGTCTACCCGGAACGTCCCGACCGTCTGTATATGTGCTATCTCGACGGCGGCACCTTCATCATGGACATCTCGGATAAGTCCAACCCCCAGGTGCTTGGCTCGTGGAACCCTCACCCCCCCTATCCGGGCTTTGCCCATACCGCGCTGCCGCTATTCGGCCGCGACATCATGATCGTCACCGACGAGAGCGTGCGCGACGATGCCGCCGACTGGCCGAAGCTGGCCTGGGTGGTCGATATTCGCAATGAGGATAATATGGTGCCGATCGGCACCCTGCCGCTGCCCTCGCCCGAGGAATTCCGCCATCGCGGCGGTCGCTTCGGCGCTCATAATCTGCACGAGAACCGCCCTGGACCGTCCTTCCAGTCCGACGATTTGGTGTTCGGCACCTTCTTCAACGGCGGCGTTCGGGTGTTCGACCTCACCGAACCCCTGCAGCCGAAGGAAGTGGCCTACTTCATCCCGCCGCAACCGGAAAATTCGATCGTCAGCGCGGTGCAGATCAACGACGTTTATGTCGATGAGAACCGCATCGTCTATGCGGTCGACCGCCACGCCGGCGGCCTTTACGTTCTCGAGCTGGAAATCTAAAAACGACGCCATGGCCGCGCCGTCAGAACGACGGTGCGGCCGCCGCGCCCAGCCGGAACGGCGCCGGTCCGAACGGGTCCGGCGGCACCGCGAGTCCCCGCCAAAAATATCTAGTAAGCTCGCTGAGCGGCGACACCACCGTTTCGGAATCGTCGTCCTCGCCCGGTGGGTCGACAATGATCAGACGCACCGGGCCGCCGAGATCTTGGGCCCGTCGGGCCTTCTCACTACCGGCGAAGACGATGGCGGTTATATTGCCACCATCCCACAGGGCCACATCCACCGCGACGAAGCCATTGCCGGCGGCCGGGATGTGTGCGCGCGGCAGCGGCCGCAGCGCCGCCATACCCCATAACGGTGGATCGAGCATCGCCTCGGGCGCGCGCGACAGCGCCGCCAACTCGGCGCTGAATGTTTGCGTTTGATCGGCCACGAACTGAAAATACAGATCGATCCAGCGCCGCAGATATTTATCGAACACGTCGCAGTCGCGCAGGTGCAGGCGTCGTATGAGATCGAAGCGAGCGGTGCCGGTGCTTCGATCGTCGTCATCGGTCGGGTCCAACGCCTCTTCGGCGACGACCCCACGCCGGTAGGGGCCGTCGCCCAATCGCAGCGGCGTCGACATTTTCGTATCAATCTCGACCCGCGGCACCCGGGCCAGATTGGCCTCATTCACCCGGGCAATGCCGTAGGGGACGATCAGACGATCGGTGGTAGGGGGATCGAGGGGCATAACACCGGAATTCGTTACAGGGGAAAACCGCCAAACGAGCCGCTGGTCGCGGCTTCCCACATTGACTGCAAGGTACCGTCTTTGTGCAGAATATACAGCATGTACACCGCGCCCACGGCGCAGAGGACGATTGCGATCGTTTGAAAAGCACCTTTATTCATCGGTCAGCCCCACCATCAAGGCCAGGATACTCGGTTAGCGCGCGTTAATGCTATGCGTTTTGCGCCGCATGGTTAATCGCCATTTTGGATTACCCGGCCATCGTGCCTACAATCGCACTTGTTCCTCACTGGCTCAGGAGAGTGTCATGCTATCGCTCGCCCAGCGCTTCGGCGAAAAACCGCAGACCCATTACGGCCTGCCCCATACCCAATTGGATCAAAACCCGCCCGCCGCCATCTACCAAAAGCTCAAAGACCAGGCATTCGACTTTCCCTTCGTCGAGCGCCGGCCGTCTGTCATTTCGGTGCCCGGCGCCGAGGCCCTGTGGCTACTCGAGGAGGGCGGCCATAGCTGCGCCGAAGCCTTCATGCGCGGCAACGAATTCGCCCATGTCCATCCGCCCGAGGATGGCAGTATGCATATGATGCTGCCGCCCAACGACGTGCCCGAGCTTATTGAGAAGGGCTGGGGCGAAATTCATCCGCTGGTGCCGGTCGGCCGCGCGCCGCCCAGCCTGGTCCTGGTCTTTGGCCCGCGCGACGATGACGAGCTGTCGATTATCCTGGGACTGATCGACGCCTCGTACCGTTACGCCCGTGGGATCGGCATCGAGTGCTGAGCGCTACACCAGCAACAGCAACGCGCCGACGATACCGATATTGCTGAACAGCACCGACATATGGATGTGGCGCAGCAGCGGATCGGCGACCAGCCAGAACCGGTGAAAGATCACCGTGGCGGCGATGGTGAAAAATATCAGCAGATAGGCGCCGATATCGGTGTGGAAATCGAGCAGCACCAGAACGCCGCCGACATATTGAATGGCGAACCCGGCCCACAGCGTCACAGTGGGGAGCGGCACCCCCAGCGCGCCCATGCGATCGGCATGTTGTTTGACCTTGGTCGTCGAGTTGATAATCGCGGTGCCGAGAAACAGCACGGCGATCATCACCTGGCCGACAACCTCCAGCGTGGTGTGATCGGTATACATTCTGGTCCCCCTTAAACGCCGCCCAACTTGTCGCGTGGGGGAGATTATTGCAAACGCACCGGCAACGTGTTTGGTTCCGCCGCACCTTAGGAAAACCATTGGCTCCCGTTAATGCTCCAATCCCCCTCAGATATGACCGCCTTGGCGACCCGCGACGGCCTGCCCGACGACCTCTTGCAGTTGCGCAAGCGCTACCCGCGCGACACCTGGCCCGGCCACGCCAATTTGGGCGAATGGGTGCAGTTCTGGCTCGACCGGCACCGCATGTTCCGCGAGCTCGGCGCCATGTTGGACGAGGCTTGCGAACATTTGCGGGGCGAGCGCATCACCCTGGACGAGTTCAAACCCTGGTTCGCGCCGCGCCTGGAATTTTTCTTCGGCCATTTGGACTTGCACCACAAGATCGAAGAGTTTCACCTCTTCCCGGTGTTCGCCAAGGCCGAGCCGGTGCTGCAACATGGCTTCACGCTGCTGGAAGCCGACCATCAGGCGATCCACGCCTTGGTCGACACCATGCAGGGCGCAGCGGCCACCCTGCTGGCCGATGGAATTGTCGAACACGACCAAGTACGGCGCGCCGGCGAGGACACAGGGCGGGAATTGGCGGCGCTGTTGCGCGGTCTCACGGCCCATCTCGACGACGAAGAAGATCTCATCGTACCGATCGTCCTCGACCACTCGGAATCACAATTGGGCCTGGTCTGAGGCTGACCCAGGGGCATGACCGCGCCAACGACCCCACCGCCCGACATCCACCGCCGCATCGCCCGCGACTTCAATCCGGCCGACGCCAGTGCGTTACTAGTCGATATCGAGGCAAGGCGTCAGGGCGACGCAAAATTATTCTCCGACCGCATCGTCCGCTGCATCATCTATGTCGCGGACGGCAATTTAGAAACCGCGGAGCGCGCGGTGGCATTGGCGCTCGCCGACCCACGCGATCTTATCGTGTGGGCCGAGTACGACAACCAGTTCGACAAGCAACAGCGCGATTTGAACGCACCCTTCGAATAGATCTCTCCAGAGGGGACTCGCGCCGCATCACAGACGGGAACAAACTTGCGGCAGTGGTGCTAGCGGCGTCGCCGGCTCACGCGGATTCCCATAGCGCTTTGACCTTGGGAAACACCTGCTGGCCCAGTTCGACGCGTTTTTGTGATGTGGTGTCACCCCATTCGGTTACCGCGGTGATGTAGGTCGGACGCGTCATGATGCGCGCGTTCCAGTCCTTCAGCCGTTCGAGATCATCCCACAATGGCGCCATCTGAAACGAGGCCAGGCGGTTGACATAGACAACCAGAGAAATGTCGGCGAGGGAAAACATATCGCCAACCAGCCACTGGCGATCGGCGAGAGTCGTGTCGATTTCGCGGAACAGCGATTTAAAGGTCGCGATAGCATCGGGCAGCAGCGGTGAGTCGACACCCATTTCGTTATTGATCAGATCGTTCTTACGCCGCACAGTCTCGGGCATGTCGCGATAATGTTGTTCAACCACCGCCGGGTCGGCTTCGAGGAAGCGATAGCGCATGGCGATGCATTGACCGACGATGCGGCTGTCGACGTGCAAACCGTCATCGATGCGACGCGTCCATAGCCTCATCTGGGCCCGCTCGAAGGGATCTTCCGGTCGCAACGGAGGGAACGGAAAAGCGTCTTCGAGATATTCCAGTATCACATTCGATTCCCGAATGACCTTGCCATCATGGACCAGCGTCGGCACGACGCCGCTGGGATTAATTTTCAGATAGTCAGGGTCGTGCTGGTCGCGCTTGTCGAGATTGGTTTCGATGTGATGACTTTCCCAATCAAGGTTCTTCTCGGCGAGCACGAGGCGCACCTTCTGCGCTGCGGTCGACCGGTCAAAATGATAAAGTTCCAGCGTCACTTTTGGTTTCCAAAACTAAGCTTAATCGCAACAGAACCAGCGTAAAGTCGAATGGTCGAGCGGCACAGTCCAAAGATAGCCAAATGCAGACACCTCACTAAGCTTTATATCTCGCGCCCAGCGATAGTGGACGTCATCAGCCACAAACTGGACATCGGTAAATCCAACCGTTTAAACCCGTTAATAGACGCCCCGCGCCGCTTTGCAGGCCGCGCCAGCACCTCAAACTGTCCCGTTAATGCTTATTGCCGGGACAGTTTGAGGTGCCGACATTGCATCGAAGTTTCTTTCAACAGATCACGACGGCTTTACATCCAAAAGCTGCTCTGATTTGGCAGGGGTAATGACGACTAGGAACAGACGATAAGCATACATCACGCTCTTCAAGTCCGAAGTTGGGGTAACAACGGACGTGATTAGCGACCACCGCTGACGGCAGGATTTAGCCAATAACAGCCATTCAGCAAACGCTAATATATCGCCAGACGTCAGACTATCGCGATTACATTTCGCACATTGCGATGGCGTCGGAGGGGAGCCGTCCACCGCATCATAGCCGGACATTCACCTTACTTGAATTTCACTCCGGGAGGCCGAGCTCGAGCAGTGTGGCGAGGGCGTGCTCGGACTTGGTGAGGTCCTTATAAGGCAACAGCCCATTCACAAACCCCTTCGCCGAGAAACTGGGGCTCAGGTCGAGGACTGCCTGGGCCGCGGCGCGAGCCTCCTCTACCCGGCCCATATCCGCGTAAGTCATCGCGAGCAAGCCAACGGCAGCCACCCCTTTGGGATTGCCCGCGCGGGCGGCCTCAAGCGCGGTGACCGCCTCTTCGTATCGCCCCAACGTGTGGTAGACGACACCCTCCCAGCGCAAGAGGTTTTCGGGTGGGATAGGGCTGAAGCGTTTGACTCTCTGGATCGGTGCGAGCGCTTCTTCCGGTCGACCCGCAAGTCCCAGCGTCCGCCCCAATTGCGCCGTGACAATGGGATTGTTTGGTACGAGGGCGACGGCCTTCTCGTTATAGGCGATCGCTTCATCGTACCGGCGTCCATCCACAGAAATGGCCGCCAGGAGAAGGTACGATCCGCCGAAGGACGGATCGATGGCCAGGGCCTTGTGGGCAATCTCTGATGCGCGAGCTATTTCCTCATCGGGATTTTCAGACCATCCTCTACTCGCCGAGACCTTATGGGTCCAGCCGAGCATAATCCACGGGAACGCAAAATTCGGGTCCAATTCGATGGCTTCCTGGAATAGCCGCTGCGCTACGGGAACACTCTCTTTCGTGAGGCGCTGTTGAATGCGCCACCCATGCCGGGATAGCTGGTAGGCTTCGAGGTTTTTCGTACCAGCTCTCAGAGACCGCGCCGAGTCTCCGTCGGTGAGTTTTACCTTGAGCTCCGTTAAAACATTCGACGCGATGTCATCCTGTAGGGCGAAGGTGTCCTTGACTTCACGGTCGTAGCGCTCCGTCCAAATTTGGTGACCCTTGAGCGCATCGATAAGCGTTGCCGTAACCCGCACCTGGTCGCCGTCCTGTTGCACGCTGCCCTCAAGCACGTAGCGAACGCCGAGTTCTTCGGCCACTTGCGCTACCTTCACCGGCTTGCCCTTGTAAGTGCGGGTCGTTGTCCGGGGGATAACGAACATCTCGGGAACCCGTGACAGCGCCGTGGTGATGTTCTCGGTGATGCCGTCGCCGAGGTAGTCTTGCTTTGCATCGCCGGACAGATTCTCGAAGGGCAACACTGCAATCGACGGCTTGTCCGGCAGCGGAAATGCCATACGTTCGAGGGACGCCGCCTCAACTTTTGTGACCCAGGGTTGCCACCAAGCGAGCCCGCCTGCGGCGATGATGACGACGAGCGCCGCCGCTAGGACCGGTATGCGCCAACGCCTGTTGGCCGGGGAGAGATGGTCGGATGGAGAAGTACCATTTTCTTGCTTGGCGACAGCCTCTTCTGCATCGCTGCCTTCTGTCACCTCCGCAACGAACCGAAACCCAAGTCTCGGCAGGGTTCGGATTACCCCTTGCGTCTTGCCATCATCGCCCGTGAGGCGCCGCGCCTCTTTGATCGCATAGGTCAGAGATGATTCGGAGAGGACACGCCCGTCCCACACAGCGTCGATGATATCGTCTCTAGAGAGGACACGGGCTCGGTTTTCAATAAGATATTTGAGCAGCAGAAAGACTTTGGGCTCAGCCGCGAGCGTATCCGCTCCGGACTTCAGCTCAAAAGTTTCAGTATCCAGGGAGTAGGCGCCGAACCGGTAAATCACCGCGAATTCCGGCCTGTTCGCGCAAAAGCTCGCATTTTCCTCATTCCTCCCTCAAGCAACGACTGTCGGGCAAATCTAACATTCGCCCATGAAGTAACAGGCTCCCGAACGGGTGACGCGTTGAGTGATGCTCGGGACTAACTTCGGCGCAAGTATAAACACGTAATTTGTGAAATTTAAGCACAAGTGACAACCAATGGGTCTCCACGTGTTGATGAGGATCCCTGCCATGGGAACGAAATCGGAGGGCATGAGCCCATCCAACGCAGCGTCATTGTGAATAATTCGAAAGCTTCACGCCGACGCCTCATTGCTGTCGGCCTCCGAAATCCGGCGGACCTGCCGGATGACCGCTCAAGATGCGGGCGTATCGTTTACGTGATTCAAGAAAATTAGAGAGGGCAATATGTACGACATCGTTCGAGCTTGTTCCTTCGCAGCTACCTCGTTTCTCGCGATGACACTGGGTCTGGCTAATCCTGTTAGTGCTCAACAAACGGCGCTGACGCTGACCGATATCGCATTCGTCAACCATGTCGCCGCTGGCATCGTTGAGCAGGATTCTTACGTTGAAAAAGTGCCGGTTCCAGAAGAAGTGTTCCCCGCGACCGCCGCGGAAACAGAAAAATATACGGACTTTCCCGCCGATAGCACGATGGAACCGCATTCCGACGACCTACGTACTGCGGTCACTCTCAACAACCTGGCGGAGCTCTACCGTGTCCAGGGCCAGTACGCCGAGGCCGAACCGCTCTACAAACGGGCGTTGGCGATCGATGAGAAGGCGCTGGGACCGGAGCACCCAAACGTGGCGATGAGCCTCAACAACCTGGCAGAGCTCTACCGTGTCGAGGGCCGGTACGCCGAGGCCGCGCCACTCTACAAACGTGCATTGGTGATGGATGAGAAGGCACTGGGATCAGAGCATCCCCGAGTGGCGACGAGCCTCAACAACCTGGCATTGCTCTATCATGACCAGGGCAAGTACACCGATGCCGAGCCGCTCTACAAACGGTCGCTGGCGATCTGGGAGAACGCGCTGGGACCGGAGCATCCCCGAGTGGCGACGAGCCTCAACAACCTGGCGGAGCTGTACCGCGTGCAGGGCCAGTACGCCGAGGCCGAACCGGTCTACAAACGGGTTTTGGCGATCAAGGAAAACGTGCTGGGACCGGAGCACCCAAACGTGGCGACGAGCCTTGAGAAATATATCGTGTTGTTGCGAAAAACTGGACGGACAGCAGAAGCTGATAAATTGGCGGCCCGCGCAATGGCGATTCGGACAAAGCAAGCCGGACAAAGCCGTTAACGTTTTGAATAATTGGGCGCCTAACGCACTGGGAGAAACAGTGTGTCTATGAACCCCTACCATGTCTGGATTGGGTCAACTCCAGCCGTATTCACCCACGCCGGTTTACGGCAGGTTTACCCCGGTCACCTCAACCGATCGATGCAACACAAGCGTTAAATCGTTCTGCTGGGGATTCAAACCCCAACGTTTTGCGTGGTCGTTCGTTGAGTTGCCGCGCCACTTTATTCAGATGCGCTTGGCTGTGC